>Ga0209348_1000162_pt1 | contig 38833 bp, 54 predicted proteins | sample ETNvirenome_2_30_FD_184065 | JGI IMG/M metagenome (GOLD analysis project Ga0209348, IMG submission 184065) | Marine viral communities from the Pacific Ocean - ETNP_2_30 (SPAdes) (version 2) | ecosystem: Environmental > Aquatic > Marine > Oceanic | place: Pacific Ocean | collected 2013-06-22 | reverse complement strand
AAGAATTTGGTAGACCTTTAAAAGATCTAACCGATGATGAAATAATTCAAATAGAAGAAATGATGATGGAAATGACTAAAAAACCACAACAAGCTCCATCAATTAAATTAGCTGAAGGCGGACTAAGTTATTTATTAGGAGTATAATGAAGCTAGGTGATTATAAAAAAGCCATGCGCCCTAAAAAATACCTGACTTCAAGTTTTGTTGTCTACGATGGATCAATAGATGATCAAACAGTAGACAGAGTAAAACTTGCCGAAGCTGGTTTTATAAAAGGAGGTTCTAGAACTCCACCTGAGTTCAAAGGAAAGTGGGGAGTAAGAACAAGTTTAACTGTTCCTAAAAACACACAAGGCTATTTAGGAAGGAGCGGCGAACAGGCTGTATTTGCAACAGAAGCAGATGCGCAAAGATTTATAGATGAGGATATACAAAAATTAAATAAAATTGCACAAGAAAGTAAAAAGAGAAGTCCGGTAATAGAAACTAGATTACAAAAAATAAAAGACTTTGTTAAAGCAGAAAAAAAAGCAGGTAAAAAGAAAATTTATTTAGATGATATTATAGAACATCTTGAAGGAGAAAATGTAAAATCAAGAGTTAGTCTTAGAGAAAATGTAAGAGAAGCTTTAGGTGATACTGAATATAATAAATTAGAAAAAGGACCTGGAGGAAATAGAAGAATTGTAGATGAGAAAAAAGTAAAATTTAATAAATTAGTATTAGATGTAACTAGAGGTGATTTACCTATTACAGCTTTAGGCTCTGAAGCAAGAGGCACAACTACAAATATTAAACAATATCTAACCGAAGCAAACAAAAAAAGATTTGATAAATTACTTCCTGCATTAAGAGCTATTAATTCTAGAATTGGTCAACCTGCAGAAACTTTAACTAAACAAGGTATTGAAGAACTTAAAAAAACAACTGTTAAAACTTTTAACGCAGCAATGAAAAAATATCCTTCATCAATTGAAAGAAGAACTCAAGTATTTAAGGGTGGCACAAGATTTTATGATGCTAAAAGTTATATATTATCTTTACTAGGTAGACACACTGCACAAGGAGGAAAATTATACAAACACGTGGGTGGTGATACTATGAAAGATGTTAAGTTTAGAAATACAAAGACAGGTAAATTAATAACAATTAGAAATATAGATTTAAATAATCCTGAATTTAAAGAAGCTGCTGAAGCTTATAAAGATTTTGAAAAAATAAAAAATACACCTATTGATAATCCATTAGACCCTAGTAAAAAAATTTCTATTAATGAAGCAATTAAACAAGGTTCAGAAGGAAAAGATTATTTAGTTATTGATCATGGTGATGGGGTAAAAAACAATCCTTTAAAAAATTTAATTATTACTTCTCAAAAACAAAATATAGGTTTTCAATTAGCGAATTTAAATGATGCTGAAAAAAAATTATTTTATAGAAATAAACTAGATTTAAAAGGTAATATAAATAGATTTTCTAAATATGGAGAAAGACTTTTATTGGGAAGCAAATATAAAACACCTAAAGAAACAGTTGAATTTTTAAATCCTGAAAAATCTGTTAAAGAAAAACTATTAAGAATTCCCGGAGTTACCACTGCAGATAAAGTAGAACAACCAGAAAAATCTAAAACAAGAAGTATGTTTGATTCTTTTAATGAAAGAATAAAAAATGCAGGTAATACATATAGAAGTGTTAGACCTAGTATTGATACACTTACTAGAATAATTCCTGGTAAAGCAGATAATGCCTTAGCTGCTGCAATAGATTTTCCTATGATGTATATGTCAGGAGCACCATTAACTCAAGCTGCTGCAAGTGCAGGATCTATGTTTATTAATAATCCAAACATTGGTAAAGCAGTCAATATAGGTTTAGAGCAAGCTGCTTTAAGTGATGAAGAACAATTTTTAAAAAATGCGGCTAAAAGAAGAGAAGGAATTGAATCTATTTTACAAAATATTCCTACTAGATTAAGAGAAAATATAGAACAAAACAAAGGTATTGAAGATGAAACAGAAATCTTTGTACCGTAAAGGTTTAAGTGGAGGTAAAAAGTTTGGCCCACCGCCAAAAAAAGGACCAACACCACAAGGCTTGAATATTTCGTATAATACTATAAAGATAATAAACCCGGAGAAAAAAACAAATGGCAGACATAGATAAGGTATTACCTAACATAAGCGAACAACCTGAACAGACAACAGATGAATTAGCTGTTGAAATGTCTGAGCAATTACAAGAACAAGCTCAACCAGGAGAAGTAGAAATTATTAACACTGAAGATGGTGGAGTTGAAGTAGATTTTGATCCTAACCAAATGGATCCGGGAGACGCATCAGATTTTAATGCTAACTTAGCAGAATTTTTAGATAGCCAACAGTTAACTGTTATCGGCTCTGGTTTATATTCAAATTATGTTGATTATAAAACTTCAAGAAAAGATTGGGAAAAAGCCTATACATCAGGATTAGATCTGTTAGGATTTAAATATGAAGACAGGTCGGAACCATTCTCGGGTGCTTCGGGTGCCTCTCATCCGGTGCTTGCTGAAGCTGTTACTCAGTTTCAAGCGTTGGCATATAAAGAATTATTACCGGCCAACGGACCAGTCAGAACACAAGTAGTAGGAGTTCAAACTCCAGAAAAAACACAGCAGTCAAATCGTGTAAAAGATTTCATGAATTATCAACTAATGGATAAGATGAAAGAATATGAAGCTGACTTTGATCAGATGTTATTCTATTTACCACTAAGTGGATCAGCTTTTAAAAAAATTTATTATGATGAAGTATTACAAAGAGCGGTAAGTAAATTTGTTCCCGCAGAAGATTTAATTGTTCCATACACTGCAACATCTTTAGAAGATGCAGAAGCAATTGTTCACAAAATTAAAATATCAGAAAACGAATTAAGAAAACAACAAGTTGCTGGTTTCTATAGGGATATAGATATAGCTCCTGGTCAAGATAATTTATCTGATATTGAAAAGAAAGAAATGGAACTTGAAGGTGTATCTAAAACTGGAAAAGACGAAGGCGTGTTTACTCTATTAGAGTGTCACGTAAATTTAGACTTAGAAGGTTTTGAAGATATGGGACCTGATGGTGAACCAACAGGAATTAAATTACCTTACATTGTAACTATAGAAGAAAACTCAAGAGAGATATTATCAATTAGAAGAAACTACGAACAAAACGACCCATTAAAAAACAAAATAGAATATTTTGTACATTTCAAATTTTTACCAGGACTAGGTTTTTACGGTTTTGGTTTGATTCACATGATTGGTGGTTTATCAAGAACTGCTACATCTGCTTTACGACAATTAATAGATGCAGGAACATTATCAAATTTACCTGCAGGATTTAAACAAAGAGGAATTAGAATACGAGATGATGCACAGTCAATTAAACCTGGTGAATTTAGAGATGTAGATGCACCTGGAGGAAATATAAGAGATGCATTTATGACTCTTCCATTTAAAGAGCCTTCTCAAACACTATTAAACTTATTGGGTGTCGTAGTAAATGCAGGGCAAAGATTTGCTTCAATAGCAGACCTGCAAGTAGGAGACGGGAATCAGCAAGCCGCGGTGGGTACGACAGTCGCCTTGCTAGAAAGAGGAAGCAGAACAATGTCTGCTATTCATAAGAGAATATACTCAGCTCTTAAAAATGAGTTTAAATTACTTGCAAGAGTATTTAAATTATATTTACCTGCTGAATATCCTTATGATGTTGTTGGAGGACAAAGAACAGTTAAACAACTAGACTTTGATGATAGAGTAGATATTTTACCTGTTGCTGATCCAAATATATTTTCACAAACACAAAGAATTTCTTTAGCACAAACAGAATTACAATTAGCAATGTCAAATCCACAAATGCACAATTTGTATCAAGCATATAGAAATATGTATGAAGCGATTGGTGTAAAAGATGTTGACACAATACTTATTAGACCACAACCACCACAACCAAAGGACCCTGCATTAGAGCACATCGATGCACTTGCAGGGAAACCTTTTCAAGCGTTTCCAGGACAGGATCACAGAGCGCATATAACTTCTCACTTAAATTTTATGGCAACTAACATTGCTAGAAACAATCCACCTGTAATGGCAGGTCTTGAAAAAAACATTTTTGAACACATTTCATTAATGTCTCAAGAACAAGTTGAAATGGAATTTAGAGAAGAGATGCAACAGCTTCAACAAATGCAAATGCAGGCACAACAGAACCCACAAATGGCTCAACAAATGCAAATGCAGGCTATGCAAATAACACAAAAAATAGAATCACGAAAAGCTGTGTTAATTGCAGAGATGATGGAAGAATTTAAGGAAGAAGAAAAGAAAATTACTTCACAATTTGATAATGATCCTATTGCAAAACTAAGAGCAAGAGAATTAGACCTTCGAGCACAAGAAAATGCTAGAAAAGAGAAGGAAGGTGAAGAGAGAATTAACCTTGATAAGATGAGAACTATGATGAATCAACAAAATCAGGATGAAAAATTACAACAAAATGAAGAATTAGCTAATTTAAGAGCTGATACTTCGATACAAAAAACAATTTTAAGTAAAAATTTAGGAAATTAATATGTTACCTTGGAATTTAGTAGGAATGGCACTTAAAACCGGAGCAAAATTATACTCTGACAAGCAAAAAACTAAAGAAGCTTTGTCAGAAGCGAAGCTTTTGCATGCAGAAAAGATGAAACGAGGGGAGATCGAGTACAAGGGCAAGGTATTTGAGAACCAGAAGGGAGACTGGAAGGACGAATTCATACTTTTGACGCTCTCATCGCCCCTGTTTCTGCTTGCATATTCTGTATTTGCAGAAGACAAAGAAATTGAAGCGAAATTAGACCTATATTTTGAAAAACTCCAAAATATGCCGTGGTGGATAACTGGACTTTGGGTCAGCGTCGTTGCGGCCGTATATGGAATAAAGGCTACGGATATTATAAATACAAAGGGAGGGAAAAAATGATAAAAAAAATTAAACAGAAGGTTTGCGAAATCATTTTAAAAGTGTTAAATATAAAACAATGTTTTTGCAATGACGATTGTGCATGTAAAAACCCAAAGGAGAAAAAAAATGCTTAAAAAAGTAGATAAAAAGAAAAATCCTGGTTTGGCTAAATTACCTAAAAAGGTAAGAAACAAAATGGGTTACATGAAAGACGGCGGTAGAGTTCAAAAAGCTACTGGCGGCATGGTCAATTATGGTAAAAACGGTAAAATAACTATTTCTGAAAGTCAAGTTATGTCTAATGCTCCAAGAGCTCAAGTTAAAGGTTTTGGTTCTGTTAGATCTGACGTTAAAAATTTCAGAAAAGGATAGGTGATCAACCTAGAAAAGGAGATAAATCATGGCACTAAACAATCCAAATAAATATCCAAAATGGAGAGACGAAAACAGTAAGTGGTATCAAGTAGAGAATAAAGAAGCTACTTTAGAAAAACTTGAGTCTAATCTTAAAAGAGATAAAGACATTCCACAGAGAGTTGAGTTTTGGAACGAGTGTAAAGCAAAAGTAGAGGCTTTATAATATATTATGGCTAAACTTTGCCCAAGAGGAAAAGCAGCAGCGAAGCGTAAATTCAAAGTTTACCCTTCGGCGTACGCAAACATGTATGCATCAGCAGTTTGCTCGGGCAAAGTAACGCCTGGTGGTAAAAAGAAAAATAGAAAGAAAGCTGCTACGGGTGGCTTAATGAGTATGAATAGTTATTACAAAGGATTAGTATAATGGCTGGAGTAGGAATAGCGTTAAGAGGACTTGGAAAAGTTTTAAGTAAGTTTACTAAAAAACAAAAAACGACTGGAGGTGGCGCTATTAAATCTGTTCCTCCTTCAAAAGCAAATAAAAAATTCGCAGAAGCAAAAGAAAAGATATCTAAAAACACAAGTGCGTTTACTAAAAAAGTTAACGACGCAACTAAAATAAAAATGAGAAGTGGTACATCAAAAGCTCTCAGTAAAATTTCTAAAATATTAAAAAAGGATTAGTATAATGAAACAAACTCCCCCTAAAGTGCAAAAATTCAAATATGGTAAAAACTATAATAAATCAGATTATAGTAAAATATCATATAAAAAAAAATCAACTACTGATGGAAGATATGCTTCACCTACAAAAAAATCTACCGATGGAAGATATGCTTCACCTATAAAAAAAACTACTGATGGAAGATATGCTTCACCTACAAAAAAAATTAGAAAAAACGATATTAATAGATTACCTAGAGGTTTAAGAATGGACACTATTTCAGAATTTGTTAAGAAAAGCAGACCTAAAAAATTTAAAAAATAATTACAATGGCTGAAAAAGGTTTAAGAGAATGGGTAAAAGAAAAGTGGGTAGATATTGGAGCACCTAAGAAAAAAGGTAAATATCAACCTTGCGGAAGATCAAAAGGATCTAAACGTGGTTATCCAAAATGTGTGCCATTAGCAAAAGCAAGAAGTATGAGTGAATCACAAAAACGTTCAGCAGTTAAAAGAAAAAGAGCAGCAGGTAATCCTGGTGGTAAACCAACTAATGTTGCAACGTTTGCAAAAAGACCTAAAAAAGCTGGAGGGGGTTTAACAAATACTCCTTACGTAGGAACTTATATTTCTGGAGATTTAGGTGGTGTAAAAGTTTCAAACCCAAGTTATAAAAAATATTATAAGGGGATGATTTAATGAATTTAGAAAAAGATTTACAAAGATTGAAAAAAGAAAAAGCATTAAAAGAATCTGCCATAGCTCAGCTAAGAAAAAGAAGTAAAGACTCAATAGCTCGACCAAAGGCAGAAAAAAATATTTTATCAAACGATCCAAGAATGCAAAGAATTTAATGTCTATTAGAAAAACAACAAAAGGCCCAAACGCCAATTATAGACCAACAAAATCTGGAGCTGGAATGACAGCTAAAGGTGTAAGAGCTTACAGGGCAGCAAACCCTGGAAGTAAATTAAAAACAGCCGTGACAGGAAAAGTGAAGCCTGGATCAAAAGCTGCTAAACGCAGAAAATCATACTGCGCTAGATCACTCGGACAATTAAAACGTTCATCAGCTAAAACAAGAAATGATCCAAATTCTCGTATCCGTCAGGCACGTAGAAGATGGAAATGCTAGATAGATTAGTATATAGATTTTGTGGTTTTTTAGACAATGCAATTGCATTTGTAGAAACTTATGCTATTAAATTTACTGAATGGTGTTGGAGTTCGAGAGTAAAAATTTTAAAAAAAAGAAGGAGAAAGAAATGAAGAGAGCAATAATAGAAGCATTAGAAGCAAGATATAATGCAGATATAGCTGAAGCAGATGCTACAATAAAAATCTATTTAGAAAATAGTGTTGGTATTGGTGAGCACCCACAACACATTGATGAAGTAGATAAACAATTAAGTAAAATTACCGAAGCACAAGAAAAATTAAAAGAACTACAGGCGTTTAAAATATAATGACTTTTGAAAAATTTATACAAGAACTAAGAAAAACTATACAAAATTCACAGCAATCAATAGGTGATACTATGATGGCCGGTGGAATAAAAGATATGGAAAATTATAAATATCTTTTAGGACAAGCGCATGCGCTACAATTAATAAATCAGGAAATGATGAACCTGCTAAATCCGAAGGAGGATACAAAAAATGATCAAGGAGAAAACGGAAACGTCGTCAAACTCGACAGAACCGAAAATTAAACTTGCTTTAGAAGAAAAATATAAAGAAGAAGTTAAAAGTTTAGAAGAAACAAAAAGACTAGATGAAGAAAATATTGAAGATATTCAAAATGAATTACCTCAGCCATCAGGTTGGAGGCTTTTAGTTTTACCTTTTACACCAAAAGAAAAAACTAAAGGTGGTATTATATTTTCACAAGAGTCTTTAGATAAATCACGTATTGCTACAAACTGTGGATACGTAATTAAAGTAGGACCATTAGCTTATAAGGATAAAGAAAAATTTCCTGAAGGCGCATGGTGTAAAGAAAAAGATTGGGTGCTATTTGCACGATATGCGGGTTCGCGTATACCAATAGAAGGCGGAGAAGTTCGTCTTCTTAACGACGATGAGGTTCTTGGAACTATTAAAGATCCAGAATCTGTGTTGCATTACATATAACATAGGAGGATGACTATGCAAGAAACAGAAGAAAACAAAAACGTTCCTATGGTTGATATTGATACATCAGGTCCAGAACATGATGTTGAAATAAAAGAAGATAAACAACCAGAGGTAATAGAAGATACATCTGACGCTACAGATAAAACTTATGAAAACGAGCGTGAGACTAAACTAGAAGAAACTAGCTCCGAGCCTAAAGAGGCTAGTAGCGAGGAACAACAAAAGAAAGAAGAATTAGAGAATTATAGTAAAGATGTTCAAAGAAGAATAGCTAAGCTTACAGGTAAATGGAGAGAAGCTCAAAGACAAAGAGATGAAGCTCAAAGACAAAGAGATGAAGCCGTTAATTATGCCAAAGCTCAATCAAAAAAATATAATTCTTTGGAAACAGAGTCGATTAAAGATAGAACAAGTAAAATCCAATCTCTACTTGAAGCTTCAAAAGCAAAATTAGCTCAAGCAAGAGAAGCATCAGATATCAATGCTGAAGTAGAAATTCAAAAAGAAATATCTAGATTAGGTTATGAAGAAGCTAGATTAAATGAATTTTCTGCTAAAGCTGAAAGAGAAATTGATGAGCCAAGACAGGAGTTTACTCAACCTATTCAAACTCAACAAGAAGAACCTATGCCTGATCCCAAAGCAGAACAATGGGCATCAAGAAATAGATGGTTTGGTACAGATAAAGCTATGACTTATACGGCTTTTGACCTACATAAAACACTTGTTGATGAGGAAGGTTACGACCCTAAATCAGACGAATATTATGTTGAAATTGATAAAAGATTAAGGGTTGAATTTCCACATAAATTTGATACTAATAATGATACTAAACAAGGTATTACGACTAAGCCTGTGCAGACAGTAGCGTCGGCGACGCGAAGCACAAAGTCTAGTCGCCAGACTGTCAGACTCACCCCTTCTGAAGTCGCTATCGCCAATAAATTAGGAGTGTCATTAGAAGATTATGCAAAACAAAAGAAAATCATGAAGGAGGTTTAAGCATATGGAAAAAGATAAATTAAAGACCCCTCGTGCGAGTCAAACTAGAGAATCTGAAAACAGACCTCAAACTTGGACTCCACCGTCTGCACTAGATGCACCCGAGGCGCCTATGGGTTATAGGCAAAGATGGCTAAGAGCCGAAGTACTAGGTTTTGAAGATACAAAAAATATGTCTGGAAAACTTAGAGGAGGATGGGAATTAGTGAGAGCTGATGAATATCCAGGAAAACATTACGACTCTTATGCTGAAGGAAAATACTCAGGTGTTATAGGAGGAGGCGGCCTTGTGTTGGCAAGGATACCGGAAGAGCTCGCAAAGTCTCGAGAGGAATACTATAAAAAGTTAACCAAAGATAGAGACGAAGCAATAGCAAACGACCCTCTTAAGGACCAGCACAGTAGTATGCCCATCAACGCTGATAGGCAAAGTCGCGTAACTTTTGGTGGCCCTAAAAATTAATTTTTTAGCGATACCGAGTACGTAATATAAACTTTAAAAGGAGAACAACATGGCTATATCAAGAGCCCAGTTAACAAAACAACTGGAACCAGGCTTAAATGCCTTATTTGGTTTAGAGTATTCAAGATACGAAAACCAACACGCTGAGATATTCGAGCAAGAGTCATCTGACAGAGCTTTCGAAGAGGAAGTAATGTTATCAGGATTTGCAAACGCTTCAACAAAAGGTGAAGGTGCTGCAATTACTTACGACACTGCAGGCGAAACATTTACAGCGAGATACACGCACGAGACTATTGCTCTAGCGTTCGCAATCACTGAAGAAGCGATTGAGGATAATTTGTATGACAGACTTGCGTCTAGATATACAAAAGCTTTAGCAAGATCTATGGCGAATACTAAACAAGTTAAAGCAGCAAATGTATTGAACAATGCGTTCGATAGTGGTTTTGCTGGCGGTGACGGAAAAGCGCTTTTAGCGACTGACCACCCAACACTTGCTGGAACTTTCAGCAATACTTTAAGCACTGCAGCTGACTTAAACGAAACTTCATTAGAGCAATCATTAATTGATATTAATGCATTAACTGATGAAAGAGGTTTAAAAATTGCAGCTAGAGGAGTAAAAATGATTATTCCTTCTGAGTTACAATTTACAGCTGAGAGATTAATGAAATCTGCTCAAAGAGTTGGAACTGCCGACAACGACATCAACGCTATCAATAACATGGGGATGATTCCACAAGGTTACACTGTGAATAATTTCTTAACTGATACAGATGCGTTTTTTATCAAAACTGATGTGCCTAATGGAATGAAATATTTTGTTAGAGCGCCAATCAAAACAGCAATGGAAGGTGACTTCGATACTGGTAATGTTAGATACAAAGCAAGAGAGAGATACTCTTTTGGTTTTTCTGACCCTAGAGGTATGTTTGGTTCACCTGGAACTGCGTAATAGGAGGAGATAATTATGGCATTATCAACAGTTGGTTTCGGACTTAAACCAATAAATAAATTAGGTTCAAATTACAATAGTACAGGAGTAACTGAGTATAGAGCTTATAGTTACGGAGGTTTTGGTTTAGCTCACCAAATGCCAGTTAGTATTAATACTATGGATGGTGGGATTATAATATCACCAACGTATAGTAAGACTCATACATTAGGTGGATCTTTTGTTGGTGTTCAATATGATGACCCCAACACAAACAAACCTATATTTGCGGATCACGTAGTTGGAGGCAATAATGGAATTCGAAGACCGGATAACTTTGATTTCTCTACAGCTCCAAGTATGTTCGTATATGACGATCCTTTTCAGATGTATCTGATGAAGATTGATGGAGATTTAACTCTCTCTAACATCAAAGGAAACTACAGACCTAATGCATCTCAAGATACTGCAGGTACTTCAGTTAGCGATGATTTTAAAAGATCTATTGTTAAATTAGATTCTTCTACTAGAAGTGCTCAATCTTACAATGCGTTTAGATTTGTTATGTACAGTCTGACTGAAGGAGAAGTTTCATTTGCATCTAGAGGTGTAGATGGATCAACTACTCTTAAAAACAACATTCTTGCAGAAAATAGTGATGTTGTTGTGGCTATGAACAGATCGGTATACAAAGCCGGTACTAAAGCTAGCACTAACGCGTAATAATTTAAAAAAGTTATTTTTATTGAAAGGCCCCATTGATTGGGGCCTTTCTTTTTGATAGAAAGGAAAAATGAAGTATTTAATAAAAATATATACAAAAGAAATACAAACTAAATTTGTTACAGAAAGTAAAAAACCTTTAAATACCATAGAAGATGTACATAAGATAATCATTGACTATATGGGAGAAAATAGTATAGAATGGGAGCCAAATTCGTTACAATTTAATGGCACTGCCACAGGTTGCGAATTTTATATAACCTATGAGGAGGTTAATGATGGCTACGAGCAAGATGGCATTGTTCGCGAGAAAAATCCAACTTGAATCTACATGGAATCAGTTGTTTCTCAAGAATCAAGGAGTGATAACTCCTGATATGTCTGTGTTAGGAGATCAGATCAAAAAAACGATCAGAGAAATCCTATTAACACAAGAAGCTAAGCCTAGTAATCCAAGAGATGGTGAAAATCACCTTTTCGCTGGATAATTAGGTTTTTAAATATATTCTCTACAAAAGTGGTCAACACTTATAAGTATCTATTGCTTTTTTCTAAAATTAGTTATAATTTAATTTCACTATACAATTTAAAAACAATATATAGACGCGTATAGTCGACGGCCTAGAGACTATATATTATAACTAGGAAAAGGAGAAAAATTATGGCAAGAACAACTTTTAGCGGACCAGTCGCATCAAAGAATGGTTTCGAAGTAGTAAACGAAAACGGTGTTAATGAAACACAAGTACTTAACGGTGTAAAAGACTCAAAAAGACAATTTTTAAATGAAGTCTTTTTACAAAGACCAAGTGCTAATGGTGATGTTGCACAAGACAGAACAAACAAAAACTTTGAATTAGTAAATACAGGAGGCAATGATGTAATGGAGCAAAATGCTACATTTCCAGCGCAAGGTTCTGGTATTGTAATTCAGACAACCCCTAGTGCAGGAGATAACTGTGTAGTTGCTCCACATTTAGATACTAACCAAACAGCTTGGACAGGTACTAAGTTTGGAACAGAAAACGAAGTTGAATGGGAATGTTCAATATTTTTACCTATAAACTCAAATGGAAATTCAAAACATTGGGCAGGTTTGAAATTAACTAATGACCATTTAATTGCAACTGACGCTACTCAAGCTTTTTTTAAATATCAATCAAGTGCAACTAATGGAGAAACATTTAGTGATTTTTCTAAATTACATTTTGTTTATAGCGTTAGTGGTACTGACTATGTTAGTCAATTACCAATTGATTTAAATAAAGCAGGCTCTGCTTCAGAACCAAATGGACCTTATCATTTAAGAATTAAAATAGATGCTGCAAGAAGAGTATCCATTTTTGTAAATGGTATTCAGTACAATGTAACTACTACAGCAGGAACTACAGGAACTGCAGTTACTTCAGGTACTGAAAAAAGTCTTGCATTAGCTGATAATGTAAATCTTATTCCTTATATTGGATGTGAAACTGAAAATGCTTCAAATACAAGTTTAGGTATACAGTATCAAAGTATAAGTAAGAGTATTGAGGAACAAATAGCAACACCAACCCCAATTGCTCCAGTCTAATAATAAATAACAAACTCGGGGCGCCTGGTAATGCAGGCGTCCTTTAAAAGGAGAAAAAATGGCAGACACAGTTTTAAACACAACCGTATTTGACGGTGCAAAAAAATTAATAACTCATTACAATGTAGTTGGTGATGGAACAGGTAATACAACAAAAATAGTTGATGTTTCTACACTAGCAACAAGTACCTTAAATGGAAAACCTTGTACAAGAGTTAAATTAATTCAAGTAGATTTTCACGTTTCAGCAAATAACACACATGCTATTAGATTAGCATGGGACGCTACAACTGATGTTGTATTTCAAACATTAAATGGAGAAATGTCTTATGACTATTCAGCTTTTGGTGGGTTAAAAAATACTAATGCGGCTGGAGTTACAGGAGATGTTAATTTAATAATGCCTGCTCACACATCAGGAGATACTGCTACTGTTGTATGTACGTGGCTAAAACAATACGACTAGGAGTATTAAATGGCAATAGCCACAACTAGTAAATTTGAATCAACTTTTTCTATCGATGAAGTTATAGAAGAATCATACGAAAGACTTGGATTACAAGTTAACTCTGGATATGATTTAAAAACAGCTAGACGTTCTTTAAACATAATGTTTCAAGAATGGGCTAATCGTGGTCTTCATTATTGGGAAGTTGCAAATAATTCTTTAACATTAGTTGATGGTCAGTCTGAATATACAATGTTTAGAGATCCATCAGATGGAACATCTGATGCTACAGCTGTTTATGGAGTAGATGATGTTTTAGAAGCTGTTTATAGAAACTCACAAAATGTTGACTTTCCACTTACAAAAATAAATAGATCTGCATATCAAGCTTTATCCAATAAAACTGAAACAGGTTTACCTACTCAATATTGGGTTCAAAGATTTATAGATAAAGTTACAATTACTTTGTATTTAGCTCCTGGTTCAAATGAAGCAGGAAATACTATTAATTATTTTTATGTTAAAAGAATTAAAGACGCTGGTGATTATACAAATGTAGCAGATGTACCTTATCGTTTTGTTCCTTGTATGACCGCAGGTTTAGCTTATTATCTTGCAATTAAAAAAGCACCTGCAAGAATTCAAGAACTAAAACTTCTTTATGAAGATGAACTTCAAAGAGCGCTAAGAGAAGACGGCTCTTCTAGCAGCTCGTTTATAAGTCCGAGAACGTATAATCCAAGTGTCTAATTTATCTTCAGGAAAATACGCAAAATTTATTTCTGATCGTTCAGGGTTAGAATTTCCATATTCTGAAATGGTTATAGAATGGAATGGTGCAAGGGTTCATATCTCAGAATACGAAAAAAAACATCCACAGTTAGAACCAAAACCTATAGTAGCTGATCCACAAGGATTAAGAAATGCAAGACCTGCAAGAACGGAGCCAAAAGTAGCTGCTTTATTAACTAATAATCCTTTTTCTTTTGAAAGTGGCTCTACTACTATGACAGTTTCTATGGCTATTAATAGTCCAAGAGCTGTAGATGATGTAGTTGTTTTTAGAAATGTTTCTCCTATTTCAGGAGTTTCTAGTTTTAATAATTTGTCTTTTGTAGTAACTTCAGCTACAACTACTAATTTAACAGTTAATTTAAATTCTGCTGCGACAGGAACAACAAGAGGAGGTGGAGCTATTGCATCAATAGGTCCAGTAACATTAACACCATGACATATGATGAATTAGTAACAAAAATTAGGGATTATACAGAAGTAGATGCAAATGTTTTAACATCTACTATTGTTAATGGTTTTATTCAAGACGCTGAATTTAGATTATTAAGAGATGTAGATTCAGATAATAATAGACGTTATGATACTTCTAATTTAGTAAATGGACAAAGATTTATAGATATACCTCCAAACACTTTAGTTATTAGATCTGCTCAAGTTTCGGATGGTACAACTTTTAACGCAGGTACAACAAGAACTTTTTTAGAAAAAAGAGATACTAGTTTTATTTCAGAATTTAATTCTACAGGAGAAGGAGGACAACCTAAATACTACGCAAATTGGGATGAAAATACAATTGCTTTAGCTCCTATTCCTGACAATACTTATGCAATTCAAGTAAATTACATCTTGAAACCAGAAGGTTTATCGAGTACTAATACAAATACATACTTAAGTGACGAATTTCCAAACGGTCTTTTGTATGCTTGTCTTGTTGAAGCGTATGGATTTTTAAAAGGTCCTGCAGATATGCTTCAATTTTATGAACAAAAATATACACAATCAGTTCAAGGTTTCTTAGCTGAGCAAGTGGGTAGAAGAAGAAGAGACGAGTATCAAGATGGAGTTCCAAGATTAAGTAAACAATAGGAGAAAAATTATGGCAATAACACAAGCTTTAGCAGATTCTTTTAAGAAAAGTCTTCTTGATGGAGATATGGATTTTAGATCAGCAGGTGGTGATACTTTTAAATTAGCTTTATACACATCTGATGCAACTTTAAATGCATCAACTACTGCTTACTCAACAACTGAAGAAATTCCAGCTAGCGGACAATACTCTGCAGGTGGAGGGACTTTAATTAATGGTGGAACATCTGTTGCTTCAAGCACTGCGATTGTAGATTTTCAAGATTTATCATTTACCGGAGTAACTATTTCAACAAGAGGTGCATTAATTTATAATTCATCTTCAGCAGTTACATCAAACGCTGCGGTTGCAGTTTTAGATTTTGGTTCGGATAAATCAGTGACAGCTGGTACATTTACAATTCAGTTTCCTGCTTTTACAACAGCCGCTTCAATTATTAGAATAGCTTAAGGAAAAACCTGATGGCAGATTTTGTCGTAGGTGCCAGTCTTAAAGCTAACCGTAGTGGTAGTCTTGGCAACGCAGCAACTTTAGTTACTTCACCTATCCCATTTTCAGGATTAAGATCAGTTAATTGTGGAGCGCAAAGTACATTAAACGGAATATACCTACCAATCAATCAATTTGAATATTCATTTTATAATGATTTTACTATTGAATGTTTTTTAAGAGGAGATGGAACTACTAATGATGGTGGTTTTTTAAATTTTAATATTCAAATGGGAACTTACACTCCTGGAGAATTAAATTTCATGATTGATGGAGATGAACTCATGATGAATAATTATGAGTTTCCAGGAACGGGTTATCGTAAAAAAATAGGAGTAGATATTGGTACAAGAACGACAACTGATTGGTATCATTTTGCTTGTGTAAGAAAAGATAATAAATATTCTTTATTTTGGAACGGTAATAGAGTCGCTTACGATGTTGATTCAGCAGGAAATGGAACTGCCGATACTATAGATATAGATAGTGATGATGCGTATTTGTTTAAACCTTTTGGAGGAAATTATCCACTTAATCAAGGAAGGTTACCTACTGTTTTTGTAGGATCGGGTGGTAATAAGCCTTCAGATCAATCTGCAAATTTCCATTGGGGTGGATATATAGCTAATTATAGAACTTCATACATTGCTCAATATGATCCTAGTAGTTCTACTTATACTGTTCCAAGTGCTGTTTTTTCAAATTTTAGCGGAACCACAACTTATTACAAAGATGCAACTAACAATGATTTTTATAATGAATCAGATAATTTACCTACAACTTTTAACGATCTTGTTTTAGAAAGTACGGCTGTAGGTAGTGTTACAACAGTGGAAGAGAATAACGTTGACTATCCTGTTGTTGTTGAACCATCATCAAATTTTGCCGGCATTGCTTTAGGAAACGTTATAGCTGCACGAGATATTACTCTTAATGTAAGTGGTATTAGTGCAACCTCATCACTATCTAGTGTAGGAGCGGGTTTAGGTATACTTGTTCCAGTAACACAACTTACTGCAAATGCTAGTTTAGGAGATATAAAAATACCTATAGTATGGTCAAAAGTTCAAACAGGGGCTACTACAAATTGGACAGAAGTAGACACAGGATAATTGACAAAATTACACATAAAGGATAAAGTAAAGTATGGCATCAACATATTCTTCAGATTTGAAACTTGAACTAATGGCTACTGGTGAAAACGCTGGTACATGGGGAACTAAGACAAATACAAATTTAAATTTAGTACAACAAGCAATTGGTGGTTACCAAGAAATAGATGCAAGTTCAGATGTGTCATTAGTTATGTCTAATGGTTCTATCTCAAACGCTAGAAATATGGTTCTTGAGTTTACAGGGACTTTAACTACAGACACTACTATTACTATTCCAGATAATATAGAAAAAATGTATGTTTTAAAAGATTCAACTACACACGATGGAAATACTTTAACTTTTAAAACTGTATCAGAAGTGACAGGAATAGATTTACAACAAGATCAAAGTCAAATAGTTTTTTCTGACGGAACAAATATAAACGCAGTAGGAAGCACAATACCTTCGGGAACAGTTATGTTATTTCAACAAACGGCAGCTCCTACAGGTTTTACTAAAATTACAACACATAATAATAAAGCTTTAAGAGTTGTAAACGGTTCTGTTACAACAGGTGGAACCAACTCTTTCACAGATGCTTTAAATGCTAGTAACGATACTAGCAGTACATCTGTTACTATAACTGGAAGTACTTCTTCACATACTTTAACCTTATCTCAAATACCTTCACACAGACATTTAGCAGGTGGCCATAGTGAATTTGGTACAGGTGATAGTGTTTCAGCGGGTACTAGAAATGATGGAAATGCTGGTGGAGCAAAAAGGTTTTACACTGATTATCAAGGTGGTGGTTCAGGTCACTCTCACGGTAATGGTAGTTTAGCTGGATCTTCACACAACCACAATTTTAATTTAGATATAGAATACGTCGATATTATATTAGCTTCAAAGGATTAATGAAACTAGAGATAAAGAACAATTGTCCTTTACATAACTTTAAACCCTGTAAAAAATTTGATTGTGCATGGTTTATTCATATAAGAGGAACTAATCCACAAACAGGTGAACCACAAGATGAATATGGATGTGCTGTTTCTTATTTACCTTTGTTAACAATAGAAAATTCTCAACAAACAAGACAAGCAGGAGCAGCTATTGAAAGTTTTAGAAATGAAATGGTGAAATCTAATGAAAAGACTTATAATATTTTAAATAATCAAAAAAACTTAAATATATTACCAGAAAAAAAATAGATTTTTCCATAATTTGTTTATATACATAAGTTATGGCTTTAAAAAATACAATTATTCGTCCCGGTATTAATAAGACTGACACACCTTCTGGAGCAGAAGGGCAGTGGATTGACGCTGATAATATTAGATTTAGATATAGTCAACCTGAAAAAATAGGTGGTTGGCAAGCAATAGGTCAAGAAACTTTTGCAGGACCTGCAAGAGATCAGCACACATGGTCTGCATTAGATGGAAAAAAATATGCAGCATTGGGGACATCACAAATTTTAGCAATTTATTATGAAGATAAATTTTATGATATAACACCTTTAGACACTGCAATTACTATTGCTAGTAATGCTTTTGTTACAGTTAGTGGATCATCTCTTGTAACTGTAATAACATCTTCCTCTCACAATTTATCTGTTGGTCGTTACATAAGATTTAGTGCAGTAGGTAGTTTACCTGGTGGTTATATAGATACAGATTTCACAACAGACGTTTTTGAAGTCTTAACTGTGCCAACCGCTACAACTTTTACAATTGATTTAGAAAAAAACGCAACTGCTTCTGCTACGGGTGGAACAGCAACAATTACACCTTATGTAAGTATTGGTCCTACCTTTCAAACTTATGGTTATGGTTGGGGAACAGAAACATGGGGAGGAGAAGATGACGCTGCAACTTCTACAACTCTGAACGGTGAGATAACAGATATAGCAACTACAATTACTTTAACAGACGCGAGTGCTTTTCCAACTTCTGGATCAATTTTAATAAGAGGGACTTCTAGTAGTTTAAATGGAGGAATCACAGATTCTGCAACTTCATTAACTTTAATAGATGCAAGCACATTTCCATCTCAAGGAATTATATTTATTGGTGATGAAAAAATTACCTACAGCGGTAAATCCTCAAATGATTTAACAGGTTTAACAAGAGGTGTAGATGATACACCTGCAACTGCTCACGATAATACAGCAACTGTTACAACTAGAGGAGAAATAATTACATATAGTGGTAAATCGTCAAATGATTTAACAGGTTGTGTTCGTGGTCAAGAAAGCACTGAAGCTGTTTATCACGCGACTGGAAGCACAGTTATAAATGACGATCAGTATAACGCATGGGGAGAAGAAACAGATGAAACAAATGTTATTTTAGAACCAGGAAGTTGGTCTTTAGATAACTTTGGAGAAATATTAGTTGCAACAATTAAAGATGGTAGAACTTTTTCATGGAACCCTGGAGTTTCAAATCCGTTAGACACAAGAGCTGTTGTTATATCAGGAGCACCTACATCTTCTCGTTTAACAGTTGTTTCCGATAGAGATAGACATTTATTTCATCTTGGAACAGAGCAAGACATTGGTGACCCTAATACACAAGATCCTATGTTTATAAGATTTTCTGATCAAGAATCTTTAAGTAATTATTTACCAACTGCAACAAACACTGCAGGTACATTTAGACTAGATGCAGGAAACAAAATCGTAGCGGCTGTTTCTGGTAAAGATTATGTTTTAGTTTTAACTGACACTGCAGCATATGTAATGCAATTCGTAGGTCCACCATTTACTTTTTCTATTAGACAAGTAGGTACAAACTGTGGATGTATTGGTCAACATGCTGTAGCGTTTGCCAACGGTAATGTATATTGGATGGGTCTATCAGGTGGTTTTTTTGTTTATGATGGTACTGTAAAAATACTACCATCACTCGTAGAGGATTTTGTGTTTACAACAAGAGGAAATAATCCAGGTGTAAACTTTAATTCTGCTGAAATAATTTATGCAGAGCATAATTCTTTATATAACGAAATTGTATGGTTTTATCCAACAGCGACACCTATAGGTGATCCTGCTATTCAAAATAATAGAGGTTTAATTTACAATTATGTAGAAAACGTTTGGTCTATAAATACTTTAAGTAGAACAACTTATGCTGATTCTGGTACATATAGTTTACCTTATGCAACTTCTTATGATACTTCAGCTATTCCACAGTTTCCAGTTATAAAGGGAGCTACAGATAAATTTGGTGCTTCTACTTACTTTGCTCATGAAACTGGAGTCAATGAAGTTTTATTAAATGCAAATCCAGTTCCAATTCAAGCGTATATTCAATCAGGAGATTTTGATCTAACTCAAGGTGGAGATGGAGAATTTATGTTACATATTAGAAGATTTTTACCTGATTTTAAAAATCTTATAGGAAGCGCAGATGTAATTTTAAATACTAAAGATTATTCAAAAGGAGGAAATACTACTACGTCTTCTTTTACAGTTCAACCTACTACAAATAAAGTAGATACAAGAGTCAGAGGAAGATTCGCAAATATAAAAGTAGAAAATACTTCATTGGATGACAACTGGAGATATGGTACTTTCCGTGTTGATATACAACCAGATGGTAGAAAATAATGGCAAAAGTTACAACTTATATACCAGAGCCTTCTCAAGAATATGACGTATCTAATCAACGTCAACAATTAGAAGCATTAGATACAATGAAAAACCAACTTAACTTTGGTTATCAAGAAGATCTTAAAAACGAACAAAAACAATTTGAATGGTTTCTTAGCTAATGGCAAATTTTTATAAAAGCAATACATACAGTTTAACAACTACAAATCTTACAACAATATTAACTATAAATGTATCATCTATTGCGATAGTAAAATCAGTGCAAGCTAGTCATGCTACAGCTAGTAATGTAGATGTAGATTTATATGTAAAAAAATCAGGTGGTTCTGATGTAGAAATTGCACATGTAGAATTAAATAAATCAAGTGAAAATATGGTAAAAGGTATTTTAAATTTAGAAGCAGGAGATGTATTAAAAATGCAAGCCGATTCTGCTAATGAGATTACTGGACAAGTGAGTTATCTTCTGGTAGATAGATCACAAGAGAATGGATAAATTAGAAAAAATAGAATGTAAAACAGTTGAAACCTGGAGAAACAAAAAAACAGGACAGACTTTTAAAACTGAAGAAGCTGCTAAAATGGATTTAGAAGCTGGACCAGATGATATTGTAAAAGATGTTACTGTTCAAGTTAGTCCTAAAGGTTTAGAAGTTTTACATAAATTAATGAAATAAGAGGATATATGAAAGCACCTAGAGGAGGAACTGAACTTCAGTTCGAATATTTAAAAAAATACGTAGATTCAAAACTATTAGATAAAGTACAAATAACTACTTCTATACCAGAAAAAATTTCTTTACACCCAACAAAAAAGAATATTCTTTGGCAAAAGAATTCCTATGATCAGCCTAATTTAGAACCATGGTTTAAAGATAAGTCTAATCATAATAAATATGATTGGTATGTATTTAATTCACATTGGAATTTTGAAAAATTTAGAATGATGTTTGATCTACCTGGAGAAAAATGTATTGTAATTAAGAATGGTTTGGATTCTATAAAAGTTAGAGATTTAAAAACTAAAAAAGATAAAATTAGACTTATATTTCAACCAACACCTTGGAGGGGTTTAAATGTATTGCTTGCTGCAATGCAATTAATAAAAAATAAAAATATTATTTTAGATGTATATTCTTCAACAGACGTTTATGGAGAACAGTTTAAAAAAGATAATGATGATGGATTTAAAGCACTTTATGAACAAGCTAAACAATTACCTAATGTTAATTACATTGGATATAAACCAAATGAATATATAAAAGAAAATTTACATAAATATGATATATTTGCTTATCCTAGTATTTGGGAAGAAACTTTTTGTATTTCTTTATTAGAATGTATGAGAGCAGGTTTACATTGTATTACAACAAACTATGGAGCTTTATTTGAAACAGGTGCTGAGTATCCAGCTTATATTCCATATCAAAAAAATTACACTGCTTTAGCACATCTATTCGCTAGTTCAATAGAACAATGTGCGGATTATTTATACACTGAATCTAGTATTCAACATTTACAACAACAGGTTAACTATGTACACCTAAATTACAACTGGAATAAAATAGGTAGCAAGTGGTCTAGTTTCATAAAGGAAATAACAAATGAATAATGAACCTATTTGGATAAATGAAAATAATAAAAAACCAAGTATATTATTAGCTACTCCAGTTCATAGTGATGTATCTTTACATTATTTTTTATCTGTTGTTTCATTTCAAAATAAATGCACCGCTAATAAAATTAAATTAAATATTACAATTAATAAATCTTCTTTGGTTACTCAAGGAAGAAATTTATGTGTAAATGATTTTTTCAAACCTGAAATGGAAAATCCTGATTATTTATTATTTATTGATTCTGACATTGAATTTAAATATGAAACAATTATGAAAATGATTGATGCAGATAAGGATGTTATTGCTGCTCCTTACCCAATGAAATGTATTAGTTGGGATAAAATAATTAGCGCAGTAAAGGATGAGGGAATAACAGATAAAAATACTTTAAAAACAAAAGGCTGTGAATGGCCATTAAAAGCTGATGATAATATGAATATAAAATTATATGAAAACGGTATTGCTGAATTACAAAGTGTGCCAGCTGGATGTCTTTTGATCAAAAGACGTGTTTTTGATAAAATGATAAAAGAATATTCACATTTGAAGATCAACCAACCAACAACTGTCAATGGAAATAGCGATACTCATGATTGGTTATATAATTTTTTTGATACTTATTTTGATGAAAAAACTGGTAAGTATTATGGGGAGGATTTTAATTTCTGTAATCTTTGGAGAAAAATAGGTGGTAAAGTACACGCTATTATGACAGAAAATGTTGTTCATGTAGGAGAGTATCGATATGAAGGTATTCCAATGAAGGCTCTTAAAAAAGTTGACTAGTCTTTAAAAAACTAGTAAATTATCTTACTTCAGGAATTACGCCTGCTTTTCATTTAAAAATTATGACTATTACAAGAGGACAAATGCAAAGACAATTATACAATCAAGGCGGAATTATGAACGCTGTACCTAGAGAAGGTTATTTTTTAGGTAAACTTGCAAAAGGTCTTAAAAAAGGCGTTAAAAAAATAGGTAAAGGTGTTAAAAAATTTGCTAAATCTGATTTAGGTAAAGCAGCTATGTTAGCTGCGGGTGCATATTTTATGCCTGGAATTGGTATTAAAGCTCAAGGTGGTCTAGGTAGTTTTTTAGGAAAATTAGGATCTAAGGCTGCAACAGCTGGTGATTTTTTAAAAAGCAAAGGTAGTAGTTTTTTAAATAAACCTAAAAACGTAGAAATGCTTTTAAGCGATGATAAAAGTCGATACCTCCCTACAAGATTAGATGATTTTCAAGTAAGTGGAGGATATGCAAAACCAACAGGTGGTAAAAATATTGATGCTTTTTCTAGATTATTATCAGGCAAAGAAGAAGAAGATAAAAGTGGTATTAAATCTGTGTTGGCAGATTTTTTTCAAGATGAAAAGAAAAGAAATATACTTGCAGACGTATTAAAAGGAGCTACTTCTATAGCTGGTGGAAAAATGGCATATGATGATCAAAAAAGAATTAACGAAGCAAGACAAAAAGAATATGATGATTATGTTGCAAGAAGAGCTGCTGTTTCTTCTCAATTAGAAGATGTAGTGCCTGAGCTAGATATTAAAATGGCTAATGGTGGTAGAGTTAATTACAATGATGGTGGTATAATGACGATGGCTGATTTAGGAGATGATTATGAATCAGAGTTTATGAGACTTGTAGGAGAGTTTATGGAAAACGGTTTTAGTCAACAAGAAGCAATTGAAGCAGCTAAAGATGAGCTTGAAAGATTGAGAGGTAAATTTATGGCTAGCGGTGGCAGAGTAAACTATGCTTTTGGTACTAAACCTGATGTAGTAGATCAAGCAGCGGGTATCGAGGGACTAGATATAAACATTAATCCTCAAGGAATAAAAGAATTAGATTTAAGAGAAACAGGTGGTTTTATTCCACCAGTTGGTGTAAAAGAAAAAGCAGACGATATTCCTGCAATGTTATCAAACAATGAATTTGTAATGAACGCAGACTCAGTAAGAGGAATTGGTAACGGCAGTGTAAAAAGAGGTGCTAAAAAATTATACGCACTAATGAGAGAAGCAGAAGGGAAAGGTAGAGCATAATGGCACAAAACCCAGCAGCATTTGTAGAACCAGGAGGACAAAAATTATTTGACCTGTTGATGAAAGAATTGGGTAAACCAATGGACATTGGAGCTATTTCTCCAAAGGTTGCAGGAGTTAGTCCATTAATTCAAGAAGCTCAAAAAAGAGCAGCGAGTGAAGCAGGTCTTGGATCTTTAGAATTTGATCCAAAAACAGGAGCTATTACAGGAGTTGGCCCTGGCACAGGAGTTGCATCATACGAACGTTTTTTAGATAAAGCAGAAGCGGCTGCAGGACCAGACGCTTACAAACAATACATGTCCCCTTACCAAACAGAAGTTTTAGATGCTACTCAAAGACTATTAGACGAACAACGAGCAGCTGGAAGACCGCAGCTAGCAGCTCAGGCTATTGAAGCAGGAGCGTTTGGTGGTGGTAGAGAAGGTGTTCAAAGAGCAGAATACGAAAGAGGTAGAGATATTTCGGATGCCGGTATTATGGCAAACTTAAGACAACAAGGATTACAACAAGCTCAAGCTAGAGCTCAACAAGATTTACGAAATCAAATAGGACTTGCTCAAACAGGGCAAGGACTTAGTTCTAATGTTATTTCTTCATTAGGAAATATTGGAACAGGTGCAATGACTTATGACCAATCTTTATTAGAAGCAGAGAGACAAAGAGCTTTATTAGGTCAAGAGTATCCAACATCAAGAATTCAAACAGCAACGAATATTTTTGGTTCACTAGCGTCAAACGTACCCGGTGCTCCTGCAGCTCCTATAATGTCATCTCCAGGTATTGCTGGTCTTCAAGGTGCAGCTGGAACATTTAATTTATTAGGCGGTGCTCCTGGACAAGGTATTAATTCTATGGCTCAATTTTTTAGATAGGAATTAAATGGCAAACATATTAAAAAGACCAATGTTTAGAAAAGGTGGTACAGCAGCAGAAAATGTTGGAATTACTTCTGGTTTAGGGGAAAGAAGAAATTTTTCTACAGGTACAACACTTGAAGATATAATGCCTAATAGACCTGAAGGAGCTAGAGGCAATGTAACTGATTATATTTTTGGACCTGATTTAGAAGAACTTTTTAAAAGTATGCCATCGTCTCCAAAAACAGAGCCAGAGATAACTATAAAAAAAGAACCTGTTATTGAAGAATCAATTATTGAACCAAAATCAGAGGCGGAAGAATTAACAGACATATCAAAACTTACTGAAATTACAAAAGATCCTATTATGGATCCTGATTTAATGAGAATTAGAAGAGAACAAAACAAATATATTTATGACACTAATCAACCAATGAGTGAATTAAAAGAAGATAATTTAGAAGAAGTTTTATCAGAAGATAAAACTGCAACTGAAGCTGGTTATTTTACACCTACTGATGAATCTATAAAATCAGAACTAGAAGATATCTTCGCGGGGCTAGCGGCAACCACACCTGCTGATCCAACACAACTTCAAAGTTATGCACAAGTTTTAGGTAAAGCTGGCACTATTGCTGGTGGTTTAAGAAGAGAAAGAGCTGCTAAAGATAAAGCTTTCCAACAAGAAGTGTTACTAGCTCAACTAAAAAATCTTGATAAAAAAGAATCAGATCAATTAATAAGATATGCAAAACAATATGCGGCTCAAACTGGAATGGATGAAGGAGAAGCTATTCAATTATTTTTAACTCGTTATTTAAAAGGTCCTTTAAAAGAAGGAACATACAAAAGATCTCTTGTAGATGAATATATAAAAGATTTAACTGATCCAACAAGTCCAACTGGAGGCTATACAGATAGTCAAGCTATGAACATAGCTAATACCTTAGTTAAAATAAGAACAGGTGAAATATCAATGGGGGCAGATAGATTACCTGCTGGTGATGATTTTGATGAAGATTTACCTGCAGGAAGATATATTGACTATAGAGATGGAGCTATTTACACTTGGGATGGAGCAACAAAAACGCAGGTATGGCCTGACGCATAGGAGGGCACGTGGCTGATAAAGACGATAAATTTGATACTATATTTGGAAGTCAAACAGTAGATGCTTTTGTTCCTTTTTTAGGATCTCAAGAAAAAGTAGCGAGAAGAATAAAAGAAAGATTAGAAGGTGTACCTGAAAAAGATCTTACCGAAATAGGATATGTAGATCCTTATACAAGCATTGCATCCGGTGTTATAGATGGACTTATTAAAATACCTTATGGAGTAGTTAGTTTAAGCGCTGAAATAGCAGACGCTTTGAGAGAAGAAAATGTTCCAATAGATAAAAGTTATGTTGGTCGGCTAGAAAAATATTTTGATAATTCTGTATTAGGTAAAATACAACAAGGTAATGAAGATATTGTAAAAGAAAGTGCTATTGGAAAATTAACTTCGGCTTTTACTCAATTGTATTCATTAGGTAGATTAGGTGCTAGCGCAACTGTAAAAGCTGCTACAAAAGCAAAAAAAATTTACAATAAATATGCTACGGCAGCTAAAGCTAACAAAGTAGCTAGAGCAGGTGGTAATGTAACCAAAGCTGGAATTAGAGCAAAAGATTTAAACAAACTAACTGGATTACAAAATTTTGCAGCTATAACTATTGGTGGTGCAAGTGGTACAGCAATGATTGCTGATATAGAAGGTGTTGGTACTTTTGGTGATGTATTAGGTGGTCCTTCTGCTTTAGATAGAGAAGAAAGAAAAACTACAGAAGACGAGTCAGCAAGAAGACTTTGGAATAGATTAAAATTTGGTGTTGAAGGTGCGGCTGTTTCTGTTCCTATAGCTTATGGAATAAATACAGTTGCGAAAAGAATCGCTAATGCAGGAAAAAATTTAAAATATAGTGACGATCAATTAGATCAATGGATCAACAAATATATTGTAGAACCATTTGCTCCTAGCGGAAAAAAATCTCAAGTTTTGTTTGAAGGAGTAAAAAGAGTAGAAGGTGAAATGTCTGCTGGTCAAGTGACGGCTAAGGATTTAATTATGGATATTGATCAAACTCTTTACAAGATAGCAAAAGAATCTGGTATTTCAAATAATAATCCTGCAGTTAAAAGATTAGTTGGAAGATTAGATGAATTACTAACTTCAACAGATGATATTATATCTAAAGGTAAAGTAACTTTTCCAGGTTTTAAACCAGAAAAGATAACAGAGTTTAATAAATTTTTAGATGAAATAGGTGTTTCTAACAAACAAGGTGAAGAACTTATAAAAGAAATGTTTAAAGTTAGAAAAAAATTTAATACTTTTAAAAATTCTTTACTTCAAGGTGGAAATATAAATGCTGCTAACAAAGAATTTATGGACATTATGTCGGAAAGAATGAGAAACATATTTACTTCAGAATATAAAATTTTTGAAGGTAAAAGTATTTTACCTTTTTTAAATTACAAACCTACGGAATCAGCTATTAATGGAGTAAAAGCTGTGTTTGATAAATATGCAAAACAAAATGGTATAAAGTTATCTCCTCAAGATTTGGATGATATTATCACTGACGTAACGAATAATGTAAAGATGAACCCTCTTACAAAGACTCCAGAGTTTCCTATGACTGTATTGAGTGTTCTAGATGATAATGCAACTCAAATTATAAATATTGCAGACAATATTAAAGGTGGTCAATTTAAACCAACTACCTTAATACAAGCTCAAGATGATTTAAGAGCATTTAATAAATTTTTTGGACAAAAAAGAGATTTAAGAAATACTATTATAAATACAATGTCTGATTTGGCTGCTTTAACTGCTAAAGATAAATTTTATAATAATATATATAAACAATCACAAGCTTTAATAGATGCTGGCGAAAGAGCAATTGTTTATCCTACACGTACCGAAGCAATTAGAAATTTAAGAAATCAAAATATTATTGCAGATAAACAAGGATTGCAGTTAAAATCTCCTTTAGGAGAATCTACATATACTAATCCTTTAAATGGACAATTTACATCTCAAGAATGGAAAGACGCTTTACAATTCAGTGAAAAAATAATGTTTGATGATTTGGCAAAATCTACAGTTTATAAAAATTTAGTTTTAATTCCTAAAGGTTTAACTCAAATATCTAAAACAATTTTAGGACCTTTTACTCATGCTAGAAACTTTTTTACATCTTCTCAATTTGCTTTGGGAACTGGTAATTTATTTAAAGATCCTAGAAAAATAGTCAGTAATTTTAAACGAGCGTTTAATACTATTCAACCTCAATTACTTTATCGTAACACACCAAAAGATCAGGCTTTGTATAAATTTTTATTAGAAGAACAAGTTGTAAGTTCTTCTGCAACTGCTAGAGATATTTCAGGGCTTCTTGATGATATTGGAAAAGGTGGTGATGTATATATGAGATTTTTTGGAAAATTTGGTAAGGTTTTAAAAAAATTATATGAAAAAGCAGCAGATGTATATGTAGCAGAAGATGATAATTGGAAAATATATAATTTCTTATCTGAATTTGATACATATAAAAATGCATACAAATCTGGTTTAGATAAAGGTTTGATTAATAGAATGCCTGCAGATTTAACAATTGCTAAAGAAGCTGCAAACATTGTTAGAAACACTGTTCCAAATTATGGATACATTGGACCTTTTGGACAAGGATCTAGACGTTTACCTTTAGGTAACTTTGTATCTTTTCCTATTGAAGTAACAAGAACTGCAGCTAACATTGCTGAACTTGGTTTAAAAGAGTATCGTAATCCAATTTTTAGAGCTGTTGGTGCTAAAAGATTATTAGGTTTTACAACTGCAATTGGAACTGCACCTGCAATGGCGAGTGCTATGTTAGCAGGAGCTTATGGTGTAACTAAAGCTACCGCTGCTGCTGTTAGAGAATTTTTACCAAGCTTTTCAGAAGACTCTACACTTTTTGTATACAAAGATGAAAAAGGGGATATTAAATATATCGATACATCAGGCGCGATGGTGTATGATACAGTTGTTAACCCTATTCAATCTGTAGTAGCAGGTGTTGAAAGAGAAAGAGTTTTTGATGAGGATGACCCATTAATAAAAGGTGTTTTAAAAGGATTAGCTGGTGGTATTGGAAGATTTGTAAGTCCTTATGTAAATGAATCTATTTACTTAAATACAATAAATAATCTGTTTGTTAGAAATGGTAGAACTGCTCAAGGTAGAAGACTTTGGAATCCAGAAGCTCCATGGGGTGAAAAGATTAAAGAAGCTGTTAAATATGCTTTAACTGAAGTTGCTCCTTTATCATACAAACAAATGGAAAGATTAAGATTAGCTGGGTTTGATTTACCTGGTCCAAGAGGAGAAAAATACGAAGTAAAAGATGAGTTAGCTGGTCTTTATGGAATGAGACCAATTAAAATAGATCCAATAAAATCTTTAAATTACAAAATTAATGACTTTAAATCAGGAATAAGGGATACAAGAGCTTTATTTACATCGCCTGTTTTAAAAGGTGGTTTAATTAAACAAGAAGATATTATTGAAAGATATTATGTAGCTAATCAACAAAGGTTTAAAAAATTTTTAGACATGCAAAGAAAAATAGAAGCAGCTGAAATTTTAAATGCTAAAAATGTAGATTTAATTAAGTTATTTGGAAAGAGACAAGAAAGCAAAAACTTTGCTTTAATACAAAGAAATAAATTTTCTCCTTTTAAATTAACTAAAGACACAATTAGAGAAACAAAAAGACAAGCAGATTTGATAAACGAAAATTTTGATGATCTTCAAATACCTACCGGAATAGAAAGAAGTACACTTAACATTTTATTTAAAATGCAAAGAGAAATGTTTAGATTAAAACTAAATAAAGATTTTAATCAACAAATTAGATTAGAAGACTATTTACCTAAAAAACCAGGACAACAAACCAATGTAGCACCTTTACCATTACAACCGATGCCAAATGTTAATCCAGGTTTAGCACAGATACCTCAAGGCGGATTGACACCTACTGAAAATGCTTTACTGTCTGATGCAGAAAAACAAATTAGATTAAGACAAAGGGGATTAGCATAATGCCAGGTATAACATCAATCAGAAGTTTCTTTAGAGGCGGTGGAATGGATATGGGTAGTGAAGAAAACCAAGCTCAAAGTGCATCTATGGCAAATAATTCTATAGGATACGCAGGAAACACCGGAGGATCTGAAGGTGGAAATGACAATAACAATACTCCAACAAATAATAATCTTGAAAATAATAGATTAAAAAATATTCAAACTATGGACAGGTTTACAAAATATAGACCTCAAGTTAATATCCCACAACAAGGTATAGGAGGCATGTTAACAAGTATGTTGGGCTTTGGTAATTTATTTGGAGCTACTAATATGTTTGGAGGTAATGATATGTTAGGAAGCGCTGCACAAAAGGTTTCTGATTTTTCAGCTGCTAAGAATAGAGATTTTTTTCAAGACGTAATAGGTTCTGGTAATATTCCCGGTTTAAACTATGGAACTGTTTCTGATATGTCAGATCAGCAATTAGAAGATGCTTATCAAGATTATATGTCAGGTAGGCTATCTGGTGAAACAGATGCTTATGGTAATCCTTTATCTCAAGAACAAGATGATAATCCCTTAAAACAACTTTTACTTTCTCAGCAATCAACTAAACCACAAGGCGGTTTGATTGATCAATATTTAAAACAATTAAACATAACTTATTAAAATGGTAAAAAAAGATTTAGCTTTAGAGAGAATAGACTCACATGAAAAGTTATGTCGAATTATGCAAAAACAAACTCATCAAAAAATTTCAGGAATAGAAAATGATATTAAAGAAATTAAAAATCATATGCGTTATGCGATGACTGCTTTAGTTGGTGGTATGTTTGCTATAATAGTTATCTTAGTTGAAAAACTTTAACGTCCAATACAACCAAACCAAATACCTGAACCATTGTTCATAACCCATCTGTTTATTTCATTATCAAAGGTAGACAAAGCTTCTCTAACCATATCGCAGTAATCATAGAAGTCCCATTTCGAAAAATCAAAATTATAGTTAATAGGGTAGAGTGTATATATTTCGTTTTGAAATACAATTATCTCCATATAGGTGGAATTTTTATTAATGATTTTTGTAACCTTTGTATAACATCTTCGTAATCATAATTTTTTATATGAATTAAAGAATCTGTAGATTTTGGTTTTTCAAACATTTGATTTGTGTCTTCATATCTTCCAGCGTCTATTGTATCCATCCAAATAACAACATCATACCCTTTTCTATATTTATCAAAAGGACATACAAATTCTATAACAGAAGGTTTATCAGCTATTTTACATAACTTTTCCATTCTATTTACTTGTCTAATTCTACCTTCTTCTGAAAAATCCCAGTCGTGAAATATACGTCTTATTTCATCTGCATTAAAATATGCAACATCCATATTCTCTACTAATCGTTTAGCAAAAGTCGTTTTACCAGAACCAGGTAAACCAAATATTAATATTTTATTTATATCCATTCTTTTAATTCTTCTCCCATAATTTCTGTAGCTATATTAACCTTACGTTTTAAAGCGTCAACAATTTTTTCATCTATAGTATCTTCTGCCATTATATCTATATAAGTCATAGGTCTTTCTTGACCATAACGATCTATACGAGCTTCTGATTGTTGTCTTTTTTCTAAATCATAACCATTAGAATAATAAATCATTGTACTTGCACCTGTAAGTGTAATACCATAACCACCAGTTTGCGGAGTTCCTAAAAGAAATCTTATTTTACTTTCTGGATTTTGTATTTCTTCAATTGCTTTTTGTCTATCATCAGTAGATGTATCACCAAAATATGTAACAGTCTGGCCAGGAAATTTTTTCTCTAAGGCATTATATATGCTTTCAATATCATTTCTATAATGAGCCCAAATAACTGCTTTGCCTTCCACCTCTTCCATAATATCCATAAACTCATTTAATCTATTACTTTTTATTTCTTGAACAGAACCATCGTCTGCTTTGAAATGACCACAGGTTATTTGATGCAATCTCATCATTTGAGTAATAACCGTTGCAGTTGTAGTCATCTTACCATTTAAAAATGCAAGTGCCTGAGTTTTCATTTGTTTATATAATTTTCTTTGTTCGTCAGTAAGTTCTATAATTCTTTTCATGTATGTTTTTTTAGGAAGATCAAAACAATCATCTTTTAAACATCTGTATGAGAAAGGTCTTAGTTTTTCTGATAGTTCACCTAAATTTCTATAACCCACAACAATTTGAATCTGTCTACCTGAAACATTTATTGATCTCATTTTTGCGTATCTAACTCTAAAAGCATAGTAAGAAGATTGATCTAATAAATAAGGATCTAAAAAATAACATTGTGTAAATAAATCTAAAGGAGATTTAGTTACAGGTGAACCTGTAAGTATTCTTCTGTATTTAGAATGTTTAGATAATTCTAAAATTGCTTTAGTTCTTTTAGCTGAGGGATTTTTTATAGTAGTTGATTCATCAATAGCAATCATGGTTCTATGAGAGTTTAAAAATTGATAAGCATACATCAAACCTTTTTTAGTAGAGAACGCTTCAACATTCATAATACAAATATGTAAATCTTCATCCGGTTTTAACAACTCTATCATATCCGGAGCATCTGGTTTTGTTTTCCAAAAACCAATTTTCTTTTCAATATGATCTGGTAAGTGATTTGGTATTTCAGCTGTGAACCAGTTTTTGTATACACCTTTAGGTGCAATAATAAGGGCTCCATTTATTTTACCTTTATCATAGAGCATAGCTATATTATCTATAAGTACTTTTGATTTACCTGTACCCATTTCCATAAAATACGCAAAAACTTCTTTATCCCAAGACATTTCTAAGGCTTTAAGTTGATGTGCAAAAGGTTTGCTTTTAAATTTATAATTCATTTTATTTTCTTCTTTCTATTGCAAAAGATATCAAATAATGTATAGGTAGTCAAGAAGTTATGAAAAACAAAGTATATGTAATTCAGGATATACCTGGAACTAAAGAAGGTCGTCCTAAAATTAATATTATTGGTGCATCTGAATATGGTGACTTAAAAGTTTTACTACCTGAAAATGCACAAATAATTTTAAGCGCTGGTCCTTTAGTTTTTAAATTAAAAAAAATGTTATCTGATTTTACTTCAGATGATTATTTATTATTGACTGGTGATCCTGCAATTATTGGAGTTGCATGTTCTGTAGTTTCCGACATTGCAAATGGAAAATACAATTTATTAAAATGGGATAAACAAGAAAAAAGATATTATCCAATAGAAATAGACTTATACCAAAAGGAAACATCTTGACACATTCATAATACATAATTATATAGAAAGGAGAAATTATGAGTATAGACTATAGAAAACACAAACAAGAACAGATTAAATCTGTTGCTAATCCAAATGAACTTGCAAGTAAGGTTCAACAATTAAAAAATTTAGAAGATGAAATTGCAAATGCGGAGGACTCTGTAAAAAAATTAAAAGAGAAAGCAAATGTACTTTCACAATTTGAAATTCCTCAAATGATGGAGGAAATGAATATTAAAAAATTAAAGTTGACTGATGGTGAAACTGTTGAAGTATCTAATTTTTATAGTGCATCAATTGTAGATCAAGAGTCAGCTTTTCAATGGCTTCGTGAAAACGGTCGAGGTGATATTATTAAAAATGATATTACCGTTACCTTTGGTCGTGGCGAAGATAACAAGGCAGCAGAATATGCTGTTCTTGCTAAAGGTCAAGGATATGAACCTGTCCAGAAAGTGGGAGTACATCCTCAGACCTTAAAAGGAGTAGTTAGAGAATGTAACGAGTCTGGAATCGAACTTCCTGACTGCTTCAAAACTTACGTAGGTAACCGTACAAATATAAAAAGGAGTTAATCTTATGGAAAATAAAGACGTAGCTGTTAAGCAAACAGCAAGCACACCCTCTACAATTTTATATAGAGAGTCTGCTAACAAGGGTTTTGAGAATGTAAGACAAGAATCACTTGCATTACCTATCTTAAAACTTTTACAAAACGGATCAGGAGAAGCACAAAAACGAAATCAAAATTTCGTTGAAGGTGCAGAACCTGGTATGTTTTTAAATACGGTCACTAAAAGACTGTATGATGGTGAGCAAGGAATAACTGTAATTCCTTGTTACTACAAAATGGAGTATCAAGAATGGGCTGAATTTGGTACTGGTTCAGGTAGACCAGAACAAATATATCCGGCTGATTCTGATATCCTATCTAAAACTACAAAAGATGGTGGTAAAGACAGGTTACAAAATGGTAACTACATTTTGACTGTGCATCAAAACTTTGTAATTATTTTAGGTGATGATGGCAAAGCTGAAACTGCTCTTATTTCAATGAGTGGTTCTCAAGGAAAGATTGCTAGAAAATGGCAATCTCTTCAAATGTCACAAACTATGAAAGATGAACAAGGTTCATATACACCTGCATCATTTGCTTACTCTTACAGAATAACATCCGTGTTAAATTCTGGTAAAGGTAATCAATGGTATGGTTATAATGTTGTTATGGGAAATCAAGTTTCTGAAAAAGAAATTTTTGATAAAGCCGCTGATTTTCATGACACTTTATCTAAGCAGAACAGATAGTTACCACATTTGGGCGCTAGTAATATAGCGCCCAATTTAAAATAATACAGAGGGAAGATGATTGAAAGATTAAAAAATATATTTGCAGGTTTAGAAAGCGCATATGGTGCCACTAAAATTACCAATGAAATAAGACATGATGGTAAAAATGAAGTTAGGTCTTTTACAGTAAAGAAACCAGTTACTAATGAGTTATGGGAAAACCATTTAAAAGGAGTTGAACCTGCTCTTGGTATTGTTCCAATAAATGAAAACAATGAATGTAAATGGGGTTGTATTGATATTGATACATATCCTTTTGATCATAAAAAATTAATTAATAAAATTAGAAAAAACAATTATCCATTAATAGTAATTAGATCTAAATCTGGTGGAGCACACGTATTTTTATTTACAGAAAAATTTATACCTGCATCTTTGATGAGACAAAAATTACAGTTAATGGCTTCTAATTTAGGATATGCAAAAGCAGAGATATTTCCAAAACAATCTACTATCAAAGCTGAAAGAGGTGACATAGGAAATTTTTTAAATATGCCTTATCATGGTGGAGATAGAACTGTTAGATATGCTATTGGTGATGATGGTAACTCACTTACTATAGAACAGTTTGTAAAAGAATATGATGAGTATGTTCAAACAGAAGAACAACTTAAAAATTTTTTAATTGAAAAAGTTACTAAGAAAAAAATAAAAGAACATTTTCCAGATGGGCCACCATGTTTGAATACTATAATAAATAATGGTCCTATTGTAGAAGGCAATGGTGACATTGCAGCGTCAGGTAGAGATAATGGTTTATTTAATATAGGAGTGTATTTAAAAAAATCTGATCCAACAGGTTGGCAAAATAAAATAGAGGACTACAACGTAGAAAAATATATTAAACCACCTTTGAAATCTGATGATGTCATAAGAATTAAGGGACAAGTTGATAAGAAAGATTATGATTTTAGATGTAAAGACAAACCAATTTGTAATTTTTGTAATGAAAAAGTTTGTTATTCAAAACCTTTTGGTAAAGGTGAAGAGGTTAGAATGCCAGCAATTACAACGATTAGAAAATATGCATCGGAACCACCTATATTTTTTGTAACAGTAGATGAACAAACTATAGAAGTTGATGCACCAACATTGCATGACCCAGAAAAATTTAGTGTTGTATGTATGACAGAACTAGGAACACCTCTTCTTCCTGTTGCAAAATTAGTATGGAGAAAAATGTTAGCTAAACTAATGAAAAATATTGATGCGATTGAAGCTCCAGATGATACAAGATTAGATGTACAAATGAAAGATCTACTGACAGAATTTATAAGTCGTGATGGTAAAAGTATTGAAGATATTTTAAAAAGAAAACCATTTACAGAAAGTGGTATCAGTCATTTTAAGTTTAAAGATTTTTGGGGTTTTTTAATTAGAAGTAAAACATGGCCAGATAAAACTTATACTAAAAATAAAACAATAAGATTATTAGAAGATTTATTTTCAGGTAAGGAGAAAGTGGTAAAAATAAATGACAAGAGTGTAAAAGTTTGGACAGTTGAAAAAATAGATGTTGAAAAATTTACACCTAAAAAAATAGAGAAACAACCGGCACCATTTGAATGAGAACAGTAATAGCAGGACCACCAGGAACAGGTAAAACACATACTTTAGTAAATACATATTTAAGAAAAGAATTGTTTTTACACAGAACTGATCCTAAAAAAATTTGTTACATTACTTTTAGTAATGCAGCAGCAAAAGAAGCAAGAGAAAGAATTCAAAAAGAATATCCTAATAAAGAAATTGAATGGATCTCTACAATGCACTCCATGGGAACTAAAATGTTAGGTATTGATACTACGACTCAATTATTAAAAGATAAAAACTGGAATGCTTTTAAAAATAAATATGGTCATAATGATATGCATTTTGAAACCATAGAGAAAGAAAATGGTTATCATGAATATAAAAATCAATACATGAAGATAATAGAATATTCTAGATGTCGTAAAATAAAACTACAAGACGCAGCAATAGAATTAGATTTAATAGATTATATTAGTGAACCTTTATTAATTCAAATTAATGAAGATATTATAAACTATAAAAAAGACTATAGCATGTATGAATTTTCAGACATGATTTCAGAATTTGTTAAGAAAAGCAAGTGTCCTTCCCTCGACGCAGTTTTTCTTGATGAAGCCCAAGATCTGAATCCTTTGCAATGGGAAATGTTTTTTTACATAGAATCAATATGTAAAAGATCATTCGTTGCAGGGGATGACGATCAGGCTATCTATACATTTCAAGGGGCGGATCCAAAAACTTTTATTAATTTAACAGGTACGTCAGATCATCAGACGCAGTCAAGAAGAGTACCAAAAGCAGTGCACAAAGTTGCATTATCTATTCTAGAAAATATAGATGAAAGAAGAGAAAAAGAATGGAAACCTAGAGAAGCAGAAGGGTCTGTGTTTGAAAACTTAGAACTAGAAGATTTACATTTAGATTCTGGACAATGGATGGTGTTAACTAGGACTAATGAACAATTAAAAAAATTAGTACCTTTTTTTCAAGAGTCTGGATATAGGTTTGATTGTAAATTTAATGATTTACTACCTCCTGAAATTATAAAAGCAATTAATGATTGGAATAGACTAAATAAAGGAGCCAGTATATCTGGAGAAGAAGCTCAAAATATATACGAATTTTTAAAGTATGAAAAAGGAGATGTCCAATATGGGTTTTCTGGAGGTAAGTCTTTAGAAAATGTAGATTCTGTAACGATAGATGAATTGAAATTAAATCATGGACTAAAAGTATCTGGTGGTTGGGATGTATTAAGATTTAAAGATTATCAAAAAGATTATATCAAGGAGCTAATGACGAGCGGCGAGGATCTAAGTAAACCTGCTAGAATAAAATTATCAACAATACATTCTGTTAAAGGTGAAGAATCAGAGAATGTAGTTTTGTTTACAGACTTGGAAAGAATTATTTACGAATCAGCGCAAGTAAATAAGGACACAGAACATAGGTTGTTCTTTGTTGGTGTAACGCGTGCAAAAGAAAATTTATTCATAATGAACCAAGGTTATGAATATCAATACAACATAGGAGAAGAAATAATATGACAGATAAAGATATATTTAAGGAATCATTTCCTCAATACACTCAGGTAGGCGGGAATCACTACACTAAGTTTCCCATTCAACCTTATGAATTCATTTCTAAAAATGAACTTTCATTCTTTCAAGGCAACGTTATAAAATATGTTTGCAGATATCAAAGAAAAGGTGGAGTAGAAGATTTAAAAAAAATTGTTCACTATTGCCAATTAGAAATGCTTAAGATAAAAGATATGAAAAAGAAATAATATGGAAAAGAAAAGTAAGAAAGATTCCGGAAGAAAATGGGATGGCAAGTCTAGAGTATCTAATGATATTTACAGACAACGTTGGGACGAAATTTTTGGAAAAAAAGAAAAAACTTTACATGAAGAATTAATGGAAGGTTACGAAGAAGAGAAAAGAAAAGAAGATGGCAGCGACGAAAGCTAGGATTAACAAAGATCTAGTGATCAATAAAAAGTATAAGTTTCGTTTAGAAATTTATTTAGCTTTAGAAGGTCATGAAGATATTTGTTGGGAAATATTTCCTCAAGATTATTCATCTTGTTTGTATGCTTTTTCTAATAAAAATAAATTAGATAGTATTGTGAAAAAGAAATACATCTATGAAAAGAAGGTAAATTAAAATATGTTTCAAGCACAAACAGAATGGACTTGTCCGGATACCTTTCCGGATTTATCAAAATATGAATACGTAGCAATCGACTTAGAAACCAGAGATCCAAACTTAAAATCAAAAGGATCTGGTGCAGTCATTGGTGATGGAGAAATAATTGGTGTGGCTTTAGCTGTAGAAGGTTGGTCTGGATATTATCCAATAGGTCATAGAGAAGGTAATTTGGATAAAAGAATAGTTTTAGATTATGTTAGAGATGTTTGTAAGGCATCTAATACAAAAATTTTTCATAATGCAATGTATGATGTATGTTGGCTAAGAGCATACAATATTCCAATAAATGGTTTTATAGTAGACACAATGGTAATGTCATCTTTGATTGATGAAAACAGATTATCATATGCATTAAATAGTATTGCCTTTGAATATTTAAGAGAAGTTAAAGATGAAAAAGGATTAAAGGAAGCTGCAGAAGCTGCTGGTGTAGATGCTAA
>Ga0209348_1000161_pt1 | contig 39251 bp, 48 predicted proteins | sample ETNvirenome_2_30_FD_184065 | JGI IMG/M metagenome (GOLD analysis project Ga0209348, IMG submission 184065) | Marine viral communities from the Pacific Ocean - ETNP_2_30 (SPAdes) (version 2) | ecosystem: Environmental > Aquatic > Marine > Oceanic | place: Pacific Ocean | collected 2013-06-22 | reverse complement strand
TATTCTTTGATAAAGATGAAGCGGGACAAAGAGCGACAGAACAAGTGGCAGCTGTCTTACCGCAAGGGACAGTTAAAATTGCTCATTTGGCTGATCCTTACAAGGATGCCAGCGATGCTTTACAGGCAAATGATGCAGATGCTATACGCCGTGCTATCTGGGATGCAAAAGATTATCAACCTGATGGCATTGTTAGTGCGAAAACTTTATTAGAGACAGTCACAACACCTAGTCCTCCATGTGACCATAAATATAAATGGGACGGACTACAAGAAAAAACTCATGGCATACGCTATGGAGAACTTACAACAATAACTGCGGGAACTGGTCAAGGAAAATCTACTTTCTGTAGACAATTAGCTACTCAACTATTAGAAGAGGATGTCAAAGTTGGCTACATCGCATTAGAGGAATCTAACAGGCGGACAGCATTAGGACTTATGTCAGTTGCTGTAGGAAAAGCATTACACCTTGGCGAACACGAATACACCACTTTAAAAGATGCTTATGATTCCACTATCAATGGTTGGAACCTTTATTTATACGACCATTTTGGCAGTTTATCTGCGGATACTATCTACAGTCGAATTGAATATATGGCACTCGGGCTGGATATAAAAGTTATATTCTTGGACCATTTGTCAATATTATTGTCCGGTTTAGATGGAGATGAGAGACGTATGATAGATCAAACTATGACTAACCTGAGAAGTTTAGTTGAAAGAACTGGTATAACATTATTTCTTGTATCACATTTAAGAAGAACACAGACTGATAAAGATCATACTGAAGGCGCAAGAGTTTCTCTTGGTCAGCTACGTGGCAGTCAAGCCATAAGCCAATTATCTGATACCGTGTTAGCTCTTGAAAGAGATCAACAATCGGAAGATGATGTCTCGACTTTAAGAGTTTTAAAAAACAGGTACAGCGGTGAAACTGGGATTGCTGCAAATTTGAAATACGATAAAGACACCTGTAAATTTAATGAAATTAAGGACCCAATTTTCAATACCAACACAGATTTCTGATGTTGAATTAAAAAAACCAAACCCACCCTCTAAACAAGCAAAAAAGAAAGCAAAGTTTAAGGATAAAACCTATGCCGGAAAGCCAAATGCTCGTCTTTGATTGCGAAACTAACGGATTATTACATGACGTTTCTGAGATACATTGCATCGCCATATATGACAATACGAAAGAGAAAACCTTCGTATTTAATAATCAAGGTAGTGCATGCGGACCAATCACGGAGGCTTTACATTGGCTCAGTTCGGCTGATGTTATTGTCGGTCATAACATTATTAACTACGATTTACCTGTTCTTCGGAAAATTTATTCTTGGTTTAAGTCTAGTGCTGATGTTATTGATACTCTTATCTTATCTCGCTTATATCATCCAAACATGATGGAGATAGACAAGAAAAGAAATATAGAACGAATGCCTTTACAACTATATGGAAGACATAGCTTAGAAAGTTATGGCTACAGATTAGGAGAATATAAAGGAGAATTTGGAAAAACAAGTGACTGGCAAGACTGGTCACAAGAAATGCAAGATTATTGTGTACAAGACGTACACGTTACCACCAAACTATGCGAACACTTTCGACCCTATCTGACTCGTGTCGGTTAGAGCACCGAGTCGCTGAAATATTAACTGAACAAGAAATACATGGATGGACATTTGATGAACAAAAAGGTTTCCAACTTGAGTCACATCTCAGAAGAGAGATGGAAGAACTTACTGAATTACTTCGGAAAAAATGGACTCTCATTGGAGGAGCGTTGTTCACTCCTAAACGAGATAACTCTACACAAGGATACAGAGCCGGAGCAGAGTTTCAAAGATTAAAAGAATTTAACCCAACTTCACGAGATCACATAGCATGGATTCTTACAAATCGTTTGAATGTCAAATTGAGCAAGATCACTACGACTGGGAAACCAATTATAGACGAGATTACATTGATGGAGATAGATATACCCTTCTCCAAACTATGTGCGAAATGTTTGACGATAAAGAAAAAGCTTGGAATGATATCCGAAGGCGTGAACGCATGGAACAGGCTTGTTACAACTGAAGGAAAAATACATCACCATTGTTCAGTTTCTACGAACACATTTAGATGTGCTCATCGTAAACCAAACTTGGCACAAGTCCCATCGGATAAAGAATTTAGAGAACTATTTACTGCTAGTCCCGGACAAGTAATGGTAGGTGCCGATTTAAGTGGCATCGAACTACGAATGCTTGCCCATTATTTAGGACGGTATGACGGAGGTCGATATGCCGACATATTACTCAATGATGATATACATCAAGTTAACGCTGACAAAATAGGAATCACACGCCGCCAAGTAAAAAGTGTAACTTATTGCTTTCTTTATGGTGGCGGAAACGAAAAAATAGGTATGACATATGATAACTCTTTACAACCCAAGGAAGCTAAAAAAAAGGGATCCGAGATCCGAAAAGCTTTCGTATCTGCAATCGAAGGATTGTCTGACTTACTTGGAGCGGTTGCAGCTAAGTCTACTAATGGGTTCTTGCTGGCATGTGACGGAAGAAGGGTGCTGGTCGATAGCCCGCACAAAGCCTTAAACTATCTTCTTCAATGTAGTGCTGGAGTTATTGCCAAACGATGGATGGTAATAGCTGATGACAACCTCAAATACGACTTACACACTCATCAATTAGCTTTCGTACATGATGAACTTCAATACGAAACAAAACCTGAGTATGCAGAAGAAATAATGAGCGTTTTAGAAATAGCAGCAAAAATGGCTGGAGAATACTACAACTTAAGATGTCCAATCGCAGCAGAAGCAAAAACTGGAAAAAATTGGGCAGAAGTACATTAATTTATGAAATTATTAATAGATTGCGATTACATAGTATATAAATGCTGTGCATCGACAGAAACAGAGATTGATTTTGGCGAAGATCTAATCGTAGTAACTTCTAACTTTACTGATGCATATAAATGTGTCAAACGTGAATTAGACAAAATACAAAAAGAATTAGGTGAGTTTGATGAGATGATTCTCTTTTTTACAAGCCCTAATAATTTTAGGAAAAAAATTCTACCCGAATACAAGGGTCATCGACAGAGAAAAAAGCCCTGTGGATTTAAAAGGGTCATAAATAATTTAAAAATTGAGTACAAAGTAATTATTAAAAATACATTAGAAGCGGACGATACCATGGGTGTTTACGCTACTAAGTACCCCGGAAATATTATTGTCTCACCTGATAAAGATATGAGACAGATTCCCGGTAAACTTTATGACTTTAAAGAGACAGTTGAGATTACATCTGATGAAGGTGCTAGATGGCATCTCATACAAACCATGGCGGGTGATAACACGGACGGTTACTCAGGAGTTCCCGGGATAGGAGTTAAAAAAGCAGAGAAAATTTTTGAAGAAAAAGGCTACACGTGGAAAGCTGTTGTAGAAACTTTTGAAGAAAAAGGCATGACAGAAACAGATGCATTAGTAAATGCACAGCTGGCTCGAATACTTACAACTGATGATTATGACCACGAAAAAAAAGAACCAATCCTTTGGACCCCCACCTCCAATTACAAAATTAACGATGGAACAGGAGTTAAAACTGAGACAGTTGGAGCTTCTGTTAGCTAAACCAGAAACAAAAAAAGAAGACGTAATAACAGTAATGCTTGCTCTTCAAGAACAGGCATTTGTTTTAGGAAATTGTATTAAAAACCTTATAGAAAAATGGCCGAAACCACCAACGACCACGGACCCTCGTACTACAAACGAGGTTCCATTGATGTTTGGGATTTTATTAGAGACCAAGGACTCGGATTTCACCTCGGAAACGTAATTAAATATACATGCAGAGCTGGTTATAAAGACAACCAAATAGAAGATTTACAAAAAGCAGTCCACTACTTATCTAATGAAATTGAATACAGAACCAAACATAATTGCTAGGACTGGTCGAGTCCAGCAATGGATTGATAATCCAACCTCCCGTCTACCCGTATCATGCACAATCTTCGTAGTTGAAGATTCAATGGAAGGACCAAATGGAATCGAAAGCAGCTGGCGTTTTGTTAGCCATGCTCTGCGATTTGGAGCGGGAGTCGCAGTCCACCTGTCGAAACTTAGACCCGCTGGAACGGAAACAAATAAGGGACCTGATACTCTCGTTGCGTCAGGACCCGTCTCATTCGCAAAATTCTACTCAACATTAAATGAAATACTTAGAAGAGGTGGCACGTACCGCAATGGGGCGTGTGTTCTGCATCTCGATATTAATCACCCCGATATTATTGACTTCGTGCTCGCAGAAAGACACGAACTCCCATGGGTCAAACGATGTGTTGACCTCACCCCAGACAGATGGGTTAATTCAAAAGCTACAGTCAAGGAAGCAATCTTACGAGGAATTGCTAGAGGGGACATTTGGCTCAACAAAATAAAATATGACAATGACGGAAACAGAATCTGGAGCAACGTCTGTCTTGAGGTTTACTTGCCCTCACGCGGAACGTGCCTCCTACAACACCTTAATATGTCAGCCTGTCGTATCGGCGACATACGACAAGGTATGCGTGAAGGTATGTCAGATTTGTGCCAGCTCCATAGTAGGACAGGGATTGACAAGTCTGGAGAATATCTTGCGCCAGATATCGATAGGCAAGTTGGATTCGGACTCTTAGGTCTAGCCAACTTTCTGGCAAATAACAATATTACATATGCCGAGTTTGGTAAGGCTCTTGAAGCAACAAATGATGCTCAACCTTACGAAGGTTACGCGGGATTAGCTGCACGTCAACTATTTCTCGGCATACAAGAAGCAGCTAACATCGCAAGAGAAAACAACATGGTCAGAGCATTTGCCATAGCTCCAACAGCCAGTTGTTCATATAGAAGTAGAGATCTCAATGGCTACACAGCAACTCCTGAGATCGCACCACCTATAGCAAGAACTGTTGACAGGGATTCCGGTGAATTTGGGGTAGAACAAGTTGAATATGGTGACAAAGTTGAGATCGCATCTGAAGTTGGATGGGATAATTATAAAAAAGTAGCTGATCAGATAATGGTCATGCTAAATAGAACTGGTTTGCTTCATGGCTATAGCTTCAATTCTTGGAGTGATATGGTGACTTACGATGAAGCATTTATCGAAGAGTGGCTACAAAGTCCACAAACTTCGCTCTATTATTCTCTACAAGTAATGGGCGATACTCAAGATAAATCAGATGCTTACGCAGCACTTGATCAGTCAGAAGTTGATAATTACTTGGCAGATTTAATGAGCAACAAACCTGAAGAGATTAATTGCGACTGTCAACAATGAACCCCTACGAAAAATTATTAAATAGAAAAAGGAAATGGACACCGGTCCAAACTACTAAAGGAAAATTAAAATATGGCGCAGAAGAAACGGTGTACCGTGCTCTCGCTGTACGCAACATGGAATGTCCAGTTGGCTCGTTTGTATCTGATTCACTCTCTGAGATTCCTCAGACGAGTAGAGAGATTTTGGAATCAAACATAAAAGATGAGGACAACCATGACTTAGCTCTCGGATATATCGCTAACGCTATAGGCGTAGATGATAAAGCTGAAGCCGAGGCATTACGCCTAAAAGATGCATGGATAGCTCATCCAGATCACACAATATTGAAAGCATTGGTTATAGAAAGAGCAATCTTTTTTGTAATACTTCCTTTCTTTAGATTTAATGGTGATGCTGGATTAAGAACTGTTAGTGCAGATATATCAAGAGACGAGCAAATACATGTAGCAACTAATAGTTTGGTATGTGCAGAGCTAGGTCTAAAACCAAGCCCTTCTTTAGACAAATTAAGGAAGGCAACTATTAACTGGATAATGCAACCGTTAAATCAAATACATGACGATCAATATTTGAGCAAAAAATTTTGGCTCGATGCTAGTGATCGACTTATGTATGAAGGTAAAGCACCAGAATTTAATGCCACTAAAGCTGCACGTATGCCAGCTTTCTTTGAACATGCAAACACAAATCTCCCTCAATACTCTTAAGCTTCACAACGAAAGGTTAGACAAGCTGCTAGTAAGACTTGAGGAAAATTTTGGATGGAAACCTATCCATCCTAAAGAAGACATAAACACAATTATGTACAGAGCTGGACAATCCAGCGTAATCGAATATATAAAATCCATCATGGAGGATGAAATCTAATGTGTTTCGGAAGAAGAGCACCCGCACCCGCACCACCACCACCATTACCACCAGCACCACCAGCACCTATACCTCCTTCACCACCACCAGTTCCAGAACCACTTCCTGAAGAAGAAGTAAGACCAGTTAACCCTGCGGTTCGAGAAGCTCAAACTAAGCTTGGAACTAAAAAAGGACAGAAAGGAAGTACAGCTGATTTAAGAATTAAAAAACAACCAGCTGCATCAGGAGCCGCTGCTTCAATAAATCCCGGTAATACAAATACTACTGGAGGTATTCAGTAGTGAACGCACGTGAAAAATATAATCAGCTCAGTTCTGCTAGACGACAGTTCCTAGACAAAGCAGTTCAATGTGCTGAACTCACGTTGCCATATTTAATTGATGACGATATATCATCAAGACCAAACCACAGATCATTAGCAGTACCTTGGCAATCAGTAGGAGCTAAGTGTGTAGTGACATTAGCAGCCAAACTTATGTTGGCTGTCTTACCACCACAGACAAGTTTCTTCAAACTACAGGTACGTGACGATAAGTTAGGAGAGGAATTAGACCCTCAAATGAGAAGTGAATTAGATCTTGCATTTGCAAAAATGGAAAGAATGATCATGGAATATATTGCTGCAAGTAATGATCGCGTTGCAATACACCAAGCACTTAAGCATTTAATTGTTGGGGGTAACGCATTAATTTACATGCACAAAGATGGTTTAAAAACTTTTCCTTTAACTAGATATGTTGTCGAAAGAGATGGTGATGGTAACGTTTTATGCATAGTCACTAAGGAACTTATAAGTAGAAAAGTATTAGATATTGATCTACCAGAACCTGAACCTAATTCAGTAGTAGACGAATCAAATTCAGTTGCTGATGATGTAACTATATACACTATGGTTAGATTAGATAAATCTAGTGGTAGATGGATATGGCATCAAGAAGCATTTGATAAAATTATTCCTGATACAAGAAGTACTGCACCTAAGAAAGCCAGCCCTTGGTTGCCTTTAAGGTTCAATACAGTTGATGGAGAAGACTATGGTCGTGGAAGAGTAGAAGAATTTTTAGGAGATTTAAAATCACTCGATGGTTTAAGTCAAGCTCTTATAGAGGGAGCAGCTGCTGCCAGTAAAGTTATTTTTCTTGTGTCTCCAAGTTCAACTACTAAACCAGCCACCATTGCAAAGGCTGGTAACGGAGCAATTGTGCAGGGTAGACCAGAAGACGTTGCAGTTATCCAAGTAGGAAAAACTGCCGACTTCGCTACAGCTGCAAACATGGCTCAAGGTATAGAGAAAAGAATGTTAGAAGCTTTCCTTGTTATGAACGTAAGGAATGCTGAAAGAGTTACAGCTGAAGAGGTACGCCTTACACAGTTAGAACTAGAACAACAACTTGGCGGAATATTTTCATTGCTCACAGTTGAGTTCTTAATACCTTATCTCAATAGAACTTTATTAGTTTTACAAAGATCTAATGAAATACCAAAACTTCCTAAAGATATGGTACGCCCAACAATAGTTGCTGGAGTTAATGCTTTAGGTAGAGGACAAGATAGAGAATCATTAACTCAGTTCATTGGAACTATTGCTCAGACTTTAGGACCAGAAGCTTTAATGCAATACATTAATCCACAAGAAGCAATCAAAAGATTAGCTGCTGCACAAGGAATAGATGTATTAAATCTTGTTAAAACTGAGCAACAAATGGCTGAAGAAATGCAAGCAGCTCAACAAGCTCAAGTACAACAATCATTGGTAGATCAAGCTGGACAAATGGCTAGTGCTCCTTTAGCGGACCCTAGTAAAAATGAACAGTTACTACCACCAGACGAACCACCCGTTGAATAATTATGGCTGATACATTAACTATCAAACAGGATGACCAGTCTACAGATGTAGAAAATCTTACGACTGAAGAGCAAGATTCCCTGCAAGTCGGGGAAGAGATGGCTAAAGAGCAAGGAGAATTACTTGCTGGTAAATATAAAAATGCTGAAGACTTAGAAAAAGCTTACGTTGAACTCCAGAAAAAATTAGGAGATAACGAAGAAAAAAAAGATACCGAAGCATCTAATGAGGAAGAGGTTACTGAAGAGAAAGATGAACCACAGGAAAAAAGCGAAGCTTATTCATTAATTGAATCAGCAAGTGATGAGTACTTTAACAATGGTGAAACCTTATCTCCAGAAACTCTGGAAAAATTTAAAGGTATGAGTAGTCAGGATTTAGTTGATGGCTATATTCAAATGGTCAAAAATAATCCTCAAACTAATCAACCTGAAATTGACGTAACTACAACAGAGATAAATAAAATACAAAACTCTGTTGGTGGTGAAGCTGAATACAATAAAATAGTTTCATGGGCTAGTCAAAATTTAAAAGAAAATGAAGTTAAAGCTTTTGATGATTTAGTTGGTACTGGTAATGCAGCTGCTATTCAATTAGGAGTTGATGCATTGAAATCAAGGTACGAAGCTGTGAATGGATATGAAGGTAGAAGACTGACAGGCAAAGCTGCTGATACAAGCGGCGATGTATTTAGAAGTCAAGCACAATTAGTTGAAGCTATGAGTGACCCTCGCTATGACAGAGACCCTGCCTATAGACAGGATGTTGTAGCAAAACTAGAACGTTCAGATATTGATTTTTAATTATGGCACCAAAAGGCAAGGGGACCTATGGAACTAAAAAAGGCAGACCCCCAAAAAAATGAAAACTAAAGATTTAGATACACTACTCGAAAACGAATACCCTTACGAACCACCAGTACGAATTATTCCAATGTCACACCACAACACAAATCCTTTTATGACACATGAAGCGGAACGCTTTAACGGCTGGGCTGCAATGCTTGGTTTTGTTGCAGCTGTCGGTGCTTATGTCACCACAGGTCAGATCATACCCGGCATCTTCTAATCCATACAAATGGAAGATGAGTTGCTTCGATTTTCTTGAAGCAAGATACAAAGTGATACTCGATGAGGATCTCCCTCTTAAGAATAAGATGAACCTCATCAATTTTTTCCTCTCCAAAGTGGACGAGGAATGCGACAACATTCATTTACATTAATCACATGGCTGCAATCTCATTACAAAGAGACACTACAACCAATTGGGAAAAGTTTTGTAACTGGGTAACTAGCACAGACAATCGCCTATACGTAGGTTGGTTTGGAGTGCTAATGATACCTTGCTTACTAGCTGCTACCACCTGTTTTATTCTCGCCTTTATCGCTGCTCCTCCAGTGGACATCGATGGCATACGTGAACCAGTTTCCGGTTCTTTAATCTATGGAAACAACATAATATCAGGAGCTGTCGTCCCCTCCTCAAATGCAATCGGACTACATTTCTATCCTATATGGGAAGCTGCTACGCTAGACGAGTGGTTATACAATGGCGGACCATATCAGTTGATAGTATTCCACTTTCTCATTGGAGTGGCTGCATATGCAGGGAGACAATGGGAACTATCTTACCGACTAGGTATGAGACCTTGGATCTTTGTAGCTTATACAGCTCCATTGTCAGCAGCACTAGCGGTTTTTCTCGTGTACCCTTTCGGACAAGGGAGTTTTAGTGATGGTATGCCTCTTGGTATTTCTGGTACTTTTAACTTCATGTTCGTATTTCAGGCAGAACACAATATCCTTATGCATCCGTTCCACATGCTCGGTGTTGCTGGGGTATTCGGTGGATCTCTTTTCTCTGCTATGCACGGAAGTCTTGTTACTTCCTCAATCATTAAGGAGACAACAGAAGATATGTCACAGAACTATGGTTATAAATTTGGTCAAGACGAGGAGACTTACAACATCGTTGCAGCTCATGGCTACTTCGGTAGATTAATTTTCCAATATGCGTCTTTCAATAACTCTCGTTCTCTTCATTTCTTTCTTGCTACTTGGCCGGTTGTTGGCATATGGCTGACATCTATGGGTATCTGCACAATGGCATTTAACCTTAATGGATTTAACTTTAACCAATCAATAGTTGATACTAATGGCAAAGTTATTCCTACTTGGGCTGACGTTGTAAACAGACAGAACTTAGGCATGGAAGTAATGCACGAACGTAATGCTCATAACTTCCCTCTCGACTTAGCATCTACTGAGTCAACAGAAGTTGCATTAACAGCTCCACAAATTGGCTAAAAAAATTTGGACTATATGGAAGTACGCTCTTGGTAGTTTTAACGATGATAAGACTAGCTCTTACGACAATGTTATAGCTATCACTCGTACTTTTATTTTTGTTAGTTACTTAATAACTAATTGTTTTATTATCTCAGGCGTTATACGCCATTGGAATAGTATGCAAACAAAAGAACCAGAAATTCTAGAACTACAGAAACAGGTAGATAAATTACTAGAGGAATATAGACAAGAAGAATATAAAAAGAAGGATGAACCAGTAGGTGACCCTTCTTATTAACGACACGTCCGTTCATCCCTTATGGGACGCATGACCACTAAGCATGGAACGGGGCTTAGTATATGGAGATAACCATGAAAGTTACTTTCGTATATCGTGGCGTTGCTTACACAAGAATAATCGGTTAAGCGGTCTGGGAGGTGCAAGTCCTCCCTATTCAATTTGGCTCTTTGCCCTCTACGGAGGATACCAATTAGCCGTCTAGACGGTGGGATAGACCACAAATATCAATGAGTCTAAATAAGACTCGCAACTTTTTACGTACGTAGACGAACAAATATACCTTTAATTTTTAATATAAAATGGCTGATGCTAATCAGGTCGGTGTAGGTAGAATTAATCTATCAACCGGCGTAGGTTATGACGGAGCTGGTGACAAGTATGCCACTTATCTTAAACTCTTTAGTGGAGAGATGTTTAAGGGATTCCAACATAACACAATCGCTCGTGACTTAGTCATGAAGCGTACATTGAAGAACGGTAAGAGTCTTCAATTCATCTACACAGGTCGCATGACAAGTGACTATCACACACCGGGGACTCCTATCTTAGGAAACGCTGACAAGGCACCTCCAGTTGCTGAAAAAACTATTGTTATGGATGACCTTCTAGTCAGTTCTGCATTCGTGTATGACCTTGACGAGACACTCTCTCACTATGATTTGAGAGGAGAAATTTCTCGTAAAATTGGTTATGCTCTTGCTGAGAATTATGACAGAAAAATTTTCAGAGCTATTGCAAAAGGTGCTCGTCAAGCTTCTCCAATATCTGCTAGTGGTTTCGTTGAACCCGGTGGTACACAGATTCAGTTAAATGGTACACAGAACAATGCACAAGCTACATCAGCTTCTAACCTTGTTACTGGTTTCTATGACGCTGCTGCTGTATTAGATGAAAAAGGAGTAAGTTCTGACGGACGTGTAGCTGTACTTAACCCAAGACAGTACTACGCACTTATCCAACAAACTGGTGACAATGGACTAATCAATAGAGACGTTCAGGGTACAGGTTTACAGTCTGGAGAAGGCGTTGTATCTATCGCTGGTATTAAGATCTACAAGTCAATGAACCTACCATTCTTAGGTAAGTTCGGTACTGCTAATACTATTTCTAACGCTGGTTCATTCGTAGGTCAATCTATGGATTCTGGTGCTGGTAAACAGACAGCAACTTATGCTAGATCTTCAGCAACAATTACAATAACTCTTAACGGTCACGGAATTTCTGTTGGCGATAAGATTGTCTTTGATGCTACAGCTGGTAACGGTACTTCTGGTACTTACACAGTTGCAACTGTACCTGATGCTAATACATTCACAATTACTGATACTGTAAGTGGAACCGTTTCTGGCGGAACAGCTTGTACATTCAACATTGCTGGTGTTAACAATGGCTATGGTGAGTCTGGTGACTTTGCTGGATCATGCGGTTTAATTTTCCAAAAAGAAGCTGCTGGTGTGGTAGAAGCTATTGGACCACAAGTTCAGGTAACTAATGGAGATATATCCGTTATATACCAAGGAGACGTAATTTTAGGGCGTCTCGCAATGGGCGCAGATTACTTAAACCCTGCTGCTTGCGTGGAATTACACGTTGGTACAGCAGACTCTGCTTTCTAAGTTTATACATTTATACGGGACCTTCGGGTCCCTTTTTTTTTATCTATGGCTACTACAACAATTGACCCCGATACCGAACTATCCGCAGTGAACTCAATCTTGGGTAGCATAGGTCAATCACCTTTAACCACTCTTAATTTTAATAATCCTGAAACTGCATTTGTTTATAATTTATTAGTTGAAGCTAATAAAGATATACAAAACGAAGGATGGCATTTTAATACAGAGGAAAACTTAAAAGTTACTCCTGATTCAACAACAAAATATATAAATATTCCTAGTAACTATTTAAGATACGATTTACATGATAAACGTATTGATAAATCAAAGGATTTAGTTAGAAGAAATGGAAGACTATATGATTTAGTTGAACATACTGATCAATTTACAGAAGATATTTATTTAGATATTGTCACGCTTTATCCATTTGAAGATGTACCCCCAGTTTTTCAAAGATACATAATTTCTAAAGCTTCAACTCGTGCAGCTACACAGCTTGTTAGTAATCGTGAATTAGCTGCACTTTTACAAGTACAAGAAAATGCTGCTAGAGCAAACGTTATGGATTATGAATGTTCTCAAGGCGACCATAACTTTATGGGTTGGCCGGAAAAGACAGCGTATTCTCCTTACCAACCATTCCACGTATTAAATAGAAGATAATGGCAAGTGTTACTCAAACAATACCAACGCTGACTGGAGGTTTATCTCAACAGCCAGATGAACTAAAAATTCCCGGACAAGTTAGTGTCGCTAATAATGTAATACCTGATGTAACACATGGCTTACTAAAACGTCCGGGAGGAAAATTAGTTGCATCTATTAGTGATAATGGTACATCAGCTTTAAACTCACAAACAAATGGTAAATGGTTTTCATATTACCGTGATGAAACAGAAAGTTATATAGGACAAATTAGTAGAACTGGTGATATAAATATGTGGAGATGTAGTGATGGTGCGGCACAGACTGTTAATTATGATTCTGGTACAGCAAGTGCATTAGCTACATATTTATCTCATAGTGATGATCAAGATATACAGACTTTAACTCTTAACGACTACACATTTATAACTAATAGAACTAAGACAGTAGCAATGTCTTCTACTGTGGAAACTGTTAGACCTCCTGAAATTTTTATTGATTTAAGAGCTACAGCTTATGCAAGACAATATTCGGTAAATCTATATGACAATACTACTACTCAAACTGAAACTACAGCAACAAGAATAAGTGTTGATCTAGTTAAGTCAAGTAATAATTATTGTGATGGAAGTGGCAATATGGTTGGACATGCTTCTCGTCCTAGTCAATCTACACGATGTGGAGCTGGAGCTGGAGATGGTAGAGATGCATATGCTCCTAATGTTGGGACTAGAATATTTGATATTGATGATGGAGCAAGTCTTACAGATGAAGCTCCTTCTGGAAATTACACTTATACAATTGATGTTAAAAATTCTAGTGGAACTTCAGTAAATAGAGGTACTAATCTTTACTTTAGAATAAGAAATACTGGACAATCCGTACCTTTTACAACAGGTCAAGGAACAAGTCAAGAAACAACATATCAAGCTAGATATACTACTACTTTTGATCTTTTGTATGGTGGTAGAGGTTGGCAACAAGGTGATTATTTCTATGTATTTATGGAAGATGCTTACTATAAAATAACTATTGAAACTATAAGTACTACTGAAATACAAGCAAATTTAGGATTAATAAGACCTAACCCAACACCTTTTGATACTGAAACAACTGTTACGGCTTCAGCAATACTTGGTGATATAAGAAAAGAAATTATAGATACTGGTAATTTTACTTCTGCTAATGTCCAACAAATTGGTAATGGTCTTTACGTTACAAGACCTTCAGGAACATTTAACGTTACAGCTCCTACAAGCGACTTATTAAAAGTAATGTCAACTGAAGTTAAAGACGTAGATGATTTACCTGATCAATGTAAACATGGTTATGTAGTAAAAGTAGCTAATAGTGAAGCTGACGAAGATGATTACTATGTAAAATTTTTTGGTAATAATGACAGAGATGGGGACGGCGTTTGGGAAGAATGTGCAAAACCCGGAAGAAATATAGAGTTTGATAAGGGCACTATGCCTATTCAATTAGTTAGACAAGCCAATGGTACATTTACTGTTTCACAAGCTACTTGGGAAAATGCTGAAGTAGGAGATGATTTAACTAATCCAAACCCTTCTTTTGTAGGAAAAACAGTTAATCAATTAGTTTTCTTTAGAAATAGATTAGTTTTTTTAAGTGATGAAAACGTAATTATGTCGCGACCCGGAGAGTTTTTTAATTTTTGGTCTAAGACTGCTACTACATTTACACCTATGGATGTTATTGATCTTTCATGTAGCTCTGAATATCCAGCTATTGTTTATGACGGTATTCAAGTTAATGCGGGATTATTATTATTTACGAAAAATCAACAATTTATGTTGACGACTGATAGTGATATTTTAAGTCCAGAAACTGCAAAACTAAATGCAGTATCATCATATAATTTTAATGAAAAAACTAATCCAGTTAGTTTAGGAACTACAGTTGCTTTTCTAGATAATGCTAATCAATTCACTAGGTTTTTTGAAATGTCTAATGTTCTTAGACAAGGAGAACCAGACGTAGTTGATCAAAGTAAAGTTATTTCTAAATTATTAGATAAAGATATAAGTTTAGTATCTGAATCACGAGAAAACTCAGCTGTATTTTTTAGTAAAAAAGATACTAATAAAATTTTTTGTTTTAGATATTTTACTTCTGGTAATGAACGACTAATGCAATCTTGGTGTACTTGGACAGTTGTTGGAAATATACAATACCATTGCATGTTAGATGATGCTTTATACGTTATTACACGAAATAATAATAAAGATCAAATGGTTAAATATTCTTTAAAGCTAGATGATAATGGTCATTTTGTAACTGATACAAGAGATACTACTGATACTACAGATGACTATATATATCGTGTTCACTTAGATCATTCATCATCAGTAACGTCAGCTTCTAATACATATAACAGTGCAACTATTAAAACAACTATTCCTAAACCAAATGGTTATGAAAGCACTACACAATTAGTAGCTTATGAAACTGATGCCGGTAATGACTTAGGAAGATATGCAGAAATAACTGTTAATGGTAGTAATTTAGAAATCCCGGGAGATTGGTCAAACAATACTTTTGTTATTGGTTATTTATATGAAATGGATGTACGCATTCCTACCTTATATGTAACTAGAGCTGAAGGAAGTAAATATAGATCTGATGCTAAATCATCATTAATTATTCATAGAATTAAGTTTAGTTTTGGACCGTTAGGAGTATATTCAACAACCTTACAAAGAGTAGGTAAACCAGACTACACAGAAACTAAAGAACTAGCTTTGGCTGGTTTTGTATCTGCTAGTAGATTACCAATCGTAAATGAAGTTATAGAGACAGTACCTTGTTACGAAAGAAATACAAACTTAACAGTAAACGTTAAATCAGAACACCCTGCTCCAGCCACACTTTATTCATTGGCATGGGAAGGAGACTTTACAAATAGATTTTATAGACGTGTCTAATTACATTCACCCAATAACGATGGAAGCTGCACTAGCTGTAGCTTCTAATCTTTTACCAGATGACCGTAGAGAAGTAGAAGAGGGTCATGGACATGATCCTGTTGTGGCAATACCAGCGTGTTCCAAATATGGAGACACCGTGTATTTCACAGTTCCGAACGGTGAACTAGCCGGAGTAGCCGGAGTACAAGAAGATGGCAGAATCTGGATGCTATGTACACAAGCTATTCATAAGTACCCACTAACTTTTGCACGAGAGGCAAAAAGATATGTGGAAAGTAGACAAGAGAAGTTGCTTTGGAACATCGTTGATAAACGAAACAAAGTTCATATAAAACTACTCAGATTCCTTGGGTTCAAATTTTTACGGGAATTAAAACACGGACCTAATCAATTACCTTTTATGGAGTTTTGCCGTGTGTTTAGGCTCGGAAGCGAGAGCACAAAATGAAGCGTCTCGTAGACAATACAAATATGAAGTTGAGCGAAGAGAACGTGAATGGATGCAACAATTAAGTATCTATGATACACAAGTAACTCAATTTGAAATTAATACAGAAAATGCAAAATTAGCAGCTGCGGGTGCATATACAGAAAATCAACTTAAGCGTGAACAAGCTCGAGATGATGCACAAATGAAATATCAAGACTTGTATGTACAGTTATTAGAACAAAGTCCTTCATCTAAATTAATTGCAAGTGGTAGAACAGGACAATCTATTAAAAAAATGCAAGTAAGTGACGTTGCTAAATATGGCAGAAATGTATCTGAAATAGGTAGAGAATTAATGCAAAATGATTATGCTTTAATGCAAGAAAATGCAAAAGCTCAAGCTCAAGCTAAGTCTTTTATTAAGGAAAGTTTTGCACAAGTTGCCTTCCAGCCAATACAAGACGTAGCACCACCACAACCTGTTATGAGAAATGTTGGAGCTGCTGCATTTATGGATGCTTTATCTATAGGTTCATCAATAGCTAGTATAGCTATGCCATTTGTTTAGGAGGTATAAATTATGAGATTTAATTTTATTGAAGAACCAGATTTTAGTGAACAACTAGCAAGATCTTATGAAAAAATTAATAGAGGTTACGAAAGAGCGGAGCAACGTGAACGTGAGAATGATCAGATAAGAATACAAGAAGCTGGTAACGCTAAAAAAATGATTGCAGCTTTAGCAGAATTTGTTCCAAAAGCTAAAAAACTTGCAGATGCTGCAAAAGAAAAATCAGAAAAAAGACAACTAGCTAATTACAATAAAAGTGAAGTTGCTAAACGTAGTAATGATGAAAAAAAAATACTTTATGATAAGCATGAATTAGGTAAAGATGTCTTAAGTGATGAATACATAGCTGCTAATAAAGTTGCTAAAAAACTTAAAGAAGAAGGTAAATATACAGAAGCTATAGGCTTAATAGATAAAACTACTTGGAAAAGAATTAGATTTGGTGTAAAAGAATCATTATTTAAAAATGATTTATTAACTTATAATTCACGATTTAATAAAAAAGTTGGAGATACTAGAGACTTAAGTTCTGGAAATTTAGCTGATGCAATTGAAGCATTTAATGCTGAAGAAAAAGCTAGATATGCTGACTGGGGAGATGGATTTCAACAACGATTAAGTGATTACCATGATAAGCAGACTACTGCTTTGATGAATATCAAAATTCAGCAAGAAAATAAAGAATGGGAAAATACACAGGATATAGAAAATCAACTTGAATTACAATCTATATTTGATTTTGATGATGTTGGAGATGGTTCTTATAATAGAAACATCTTGAGCTATATGAGTAGACGACATGCAGAATTAGGACATGAAAAATTAGGTCAGACTTATCAAAGGATTGCGGAAGATGTAATAGCTTTAGTAAAAGCTGGCAAACTAACTGTTAATCAAGCTAGAAAATTTGAAGCATTATATATCTTACATAAAGGTAAAGAAGGAGAACCTCCTGAATTAATGTTAAAAAGCCATGAAAAATGGTTAATGGCATCTAATTGGGAAAAGGAATTACTTGATGCTGAAACAGAAAAGTATGAAGCGGAAGAAGCCGAAGCTGATAACTATGAAAAAGGTTTCATAGCAGAAATGAGGCAAGAACGTAAAGATAATGGTGGCTCATTTACTAATGAGATGTTTAGACAAAAACTGTCTACATGGGATTATGACACCTATGGAACCCCTTCATCTGATGTTACTGGATTTGCAACTGATGAAATAGTTGAAGATGATTTACAAGTACGTTATTTAAATAATTTATGGCAAGAAGGATTGGTCACAGAAGACGAAGTATATAAACTTAATGACCCAGAAAAAAAAGCAACTTGGCTAGAAAGAGTGGGAACTGTTAGTCCTGAAGGAATAAGTTCTAAGGATTTAACAAGTGCTGTGGCTCATGCCAAAAGAGTAGCTATTAGTTTAGATAAGAATAGAGGTCTTAAAGCTGGTGATAATAGTGTTGCTACCGGAAACATTGAGAGAAATACCGAAATCTTTTTCCCCGGTCTTTATGCTACAGAAATGGAAACGGCTCCAGATTCTGCAACTGCATATAACAATGCTATTGCAAAATTAGAAACAATTATTGAATCAGGTGCATATGACAAATTAATTAGTCCTACAACTGATGCTAATAAAAGAAATCGAGAATTAGCTAATGCACAAAATCAGCTAAAAGAAGATATGTCTGTTGTAGAGAATAGTATTATTTTTGGTTCAGAAAATATTATTGATGAAGCTGAAAGATTACATAAGAAGAATATTGCACATCCATTTTATATACAGTTATCTAAAGATTTAAAAATAAATGGTAAAAAAGTGCATCCCTTGAAACTTCAAGATATGCAATTAAAAGTAAAAGCTAAATTAGAAGGAGCTGGCGAACCTGTTAAATCAGTAGTATTACAAGCATGGGAAGCTATGCCTGAAACTTCACAAGAATTATTAAGTAATTACGTAACTAAATCTAGATTAAATAGAGCTAAGATTGAAGCATTCTATAAAGATGCAACAGGGCAAGGTGAAGGAGATGGAATTATTGATTACAACGACCCTGCTATAAACTCTATTGCTGCTGAAATATTATCTAATAAAGATGGATTATATCCAGAGTTTAAAACAACTGAAACACTAATAGAACCTGAAAAAGTTAAAAAATTATCTAATAGAGTTTCGTATTCTAATTACAGGAAACAGCAGAGTGATGGAGTTGCAGCTGAAAGAGTTAAAACATTCTTTAATGAACTTGTTCAATTTCCCGGTGAATTTGTACAAGATATATTTGCAACCGAAGCAGCTGTATTTAGTACGATAGGAGAAGGTTTAGAACAACAAAAAGAAAAAGTTAAAAAACAAACAAATAGAAGAAAACGCAATTAATTACTAAGGTAAAAAAATGAATCCTGATGATTATCAGTTGGATGTCGATTCTATGGCTTTCGATGAAGAAGGCATTGATTTCCAAGAAAGATATGAGGAGGCTGAAAAACAACAAGCGTATCAACAACAACAAGAACTTCAACTTGAAAATGAAGCAACTCAAGCTAAGGCTGAGTTGGATGACCCTCGTGAACGTGAAGGCGGTGGAGGATTAGGAGGAGTTGTTAAAGAAATCCAATCTGCTATAGGCGGTGGACTTCAAGATACTGCTTCGTCTGTTGTCACTCTCCCAGAAAGAGCCATTGACATGTTTAGTGGCGAAATGCAAGAAGAGCAAGAAACTGATGAAGGCTATGGAGCTGAATGGGATGACTGGTTTGTAGATGACGCTAACCCTATTGAAACCAAAACATGGTGGGGTGGTGCATTAAGAAGCCTTGTACATTTTGGTTCACTAGCTGCTGCTATTATCCCTGCTGCTAAGGTAGCTGGCGTAACTGCTGCAACTACTGTAGTTGGAAGTCTTGCAAGAGGTGCTGCTGTCGGTGCTACATCTGACATTATTTCTAAGTACTCTCAAGAAGATAATGGTCTAGCTATTTTAAGAGATCGATTTAATTTTATTGATACACCATTAGCTACTAAAGATACTGATCACCCTGCAATGAAGACATTAAAAAATGTTGTTGAAGGTATGGGTATTGGTGCAATATTTGATGCTGCTAGTATTCTTATTGGTAAAGGTATTAAAAAAGTTAGAGTAAATAAAGCTGGTCAAGAAGTAGTTGAAGATGGAACGACTGATGCTGTACAAAAAGCTGTAACTAGAGAAGCAGATGTTAATGCTCAAGTTAGAGAAAAAGCTGTAGATGATTTAAAAACACCAAACTATAGTGCTTATAAAAATAGAGAATTAGCTGACCCATGGCAAGGTGCACCAACCTCTAATGGTAAAGCTGGTGAAGTTAGAGACCAATTAAATCGTATTGAAAAAGAAGCTGGTGCAGAAATGGGTTCTACTGACTCATTAACTACTCCAAAAAGATTAGCTAGTTATACAACTCCTGTAGAAACTGAACTAATGGTTAGAAGCTCTCAAATGGCTGAAGATCATGTGACAGAAATATTAGGTGAGTTTATGACTGATGCTCGTCTACAAGCTGAAATACAAGCTGCTAAGAAACAAGGTAAAACATTATCTGAAATATGGGGTGACTCTGCTGAACTTGTTAAAGAAGTTTATGAGGGTAGAAATAGATCAGACATAACTCCTGAAGAATTTTGGGAAAGAATGTTTGAAGCACCTACTGTTATCAAGAAAGGTTCACCTGATGAAATTACTATATGGGACCCAGAAAAAGCTAGTGCTTCTAGATTAATCATTGGTTCTTTAATGAGAGAACTTAGAGATGCTGGTATTGGAGCTAGAGAACTTGCTGATATTGCTGACCTTAATGATATTGATGGTCCAGCTAAAGCTATATATGAAAAGATTATCGCTGGTTTAACTCAAGTTAAATTATCTAGCATGAAAACATCTGGTCAATTAAAAGCATTTGGTGCTGGTAAGCAATCTTTAAAACAATTAAATGAAGTAGTTGACAGACAAGTTGGAGAATCTATAGATGCTTTTAGATTAGCTTTTAAAGTAGCTGGTGATTCTGCTAACGATGATTTGTTTAAAGCATATATGGAAGTCATTTCTATGAGTAATGACATTCGTAATGTTAAAGATTTCGATAATTGGGTTCGTAAAAAATTAAAAGGTGGAGAATTTAACGGGGAAGCTAAAACAGGTGTTCTTATTAAAGAACTAGAAGGAATGATGATACATAGTGTACTTAGTGGTCCAAAGACTTCGGTTCGAGCAATCATGGGTACAGGTACTGCAACATTTCTTAGACCAATATCCCAAGTTATAGGTTCTACTCTTACAGGTGATGTAGTTACCAGAAAAGCATCTATTTCTGCTTTAACAGGAATGATTGAAACTATACCTGAAGCATGGAAATTATTTAATACTAAATTAAATTCTTACTGGTCAGGTGACGTATCTACAATTAAATCTAGATTTACCGAATATACAAAAGGTGATGAGCAATGGGCTATATTTTCTGATTGGATAGAAAATAGTGGTAGAGCAACTCTGGGAGATAAAGCTGCTTTTTATATGGCAAACATGGCAAGAAGTTTAAATGATAATAAATTTCTTACTTACTCAACTAAAATAATGGCTGCTACTGATGATACTTTTGGGTATTTATTAGCTAGAGCTAAAGGTAAAGAGAAAGCTATGAGAGCTGCTATTGATGCAGTATCAACAGGACAGGTTGTAGAAATAACTCCAGATTTACTTAAAAACTATGAAAATAGATTTTTATCAACTGTACTTGACCCAGAAGGAAACATAACTGATGCAGCTACTTTGTATGCAAAAAAAGAAGCTACATTAACTACTGATCTTACTGGCTTTTCAAAAGGTCTTAATGATGTATTTGAAAAAGCACCTTGGGCTAAACCATTTTTCTTGTTTGCAAGAACAGGTGTTAATGGATTAGCACTATCAGCTAAGCATACTCCCGGATTTAACTTCTTAGTAAAAGAATATAATGAAATAGCTGGAGCTACAGTTGAAAACTTACAAGATGTTGCCAAGTATGGAATTACAAATGCTGACGAATTAGCTAATGCTAAAGCTTTACAAACAGGAAGATTAGCAATTGGTGGTTCAATAATTACTATGGCTTCCATGCATTTTATGAATGGTGGTTTAACAGGTAATGGACCAGCTGATCGTCAGATGAGACGTGCTTGGATTGATGGTGGTTATAAACCTAGAACTATGACTATTGGTGGTGTTCAAGTAGGTTATGATTCATTTGAACCATTTAACTTAATACTTTCAACTATTGCTGATATTGGTGATTACAGCCAATTAATGGGTGAAGAATGGACAGAAAATAATTTACAGAAATTAGCTTTAGTAGTTGCACAAGGTGTAACCAGTAAATCTTATTTAGCTGGTATGCAGCAATTTGTAGATTTATTTGGAGGTGCTCCCGGACAAGCTGAAAGAATTGTAGGTGGATTGATGAATAATATAATTCCTATGAGTTCTGCAAGAAATGAATTAGGAAAATTATTTAACCCACATATGAAAGAATTGAATGCTGGTATATGGCAATCAATTAGAAATAGAAACCAAATAACTGAAGGATTAGCTGTTAATCAATTACCAACTAAGTACGACTTATTAAATGGTAAACCAATAAAAGAATGGGATTTTCCTACTCGTATGTTTAATATGTTTAGCCCATTTCAAATTAATTTAGATCAAAGTCCGGGAAGAAAACTTTTATTTGAAAGTAAATACGATATGAGATTATCGACTCTTTCTTCTCCTGATGGATTAAGTTTAAAAGATAGTCCAAGACTAAGATCTTTATTTCAAAAAGCAATTGGTGATCAAAACTTAGAAGCACAATTAAATAAATTAGCAAAAGATTCAAGAGTAATAAAATCTCTTCAATATATGAATGCTGACTTAAATGCTGGTAGAAGAGAAATGGACCCAAGAACAGCTTATATGCATAATCAATTAATTCATAATTTATTCCAAACAGCTCGTAGAAAAGCATGGGCTACATTGATGAATAATCCTGAAGTGCTTGAACTGATTAAAGAGCAAAGAAGATTAGACGTACAAAATTATAAATCATTAAAGAAAACAGCAGAAGTAAATAATCTTTTATCACTTAGATATTAATCCACTCGCCAATTAAATAAAAAATCGTTTGTAAATACAAATGGCGACAACTGAACATTTTTATACAGGCAATGGTTCCACCACAACCTTTGCCTTTACATTTCCATATTTATCGAATGGCGCTGTAAAAGTAGAACTTAACAACGTCCTAAAAACTGAAAATACAAGTGGTCAAACAGATAATGACTACACCATTTCTAATACAAATATTGTCTTTAACTCAGCTCCAAGCAATGGAGTTAACGTACATATTTATAGAAATACTAACGTTGACTCAGCTCAAGCAGTTTATGCTGCTGGCTCTTCAATAAGAGCAGCTGACTTAAACAACAACCATACTCAATTGCTGTACTCAGCTCAAGAAGCTGGTGGTCAATTAATTAGACAAAGTGATATAAAAGACAGTGCTATAAATAGCACAAAAATTGAAGACGGAACTATTGTCAATGCTGATGTAAATGCTTCAGCTGCAATAGCTGGAACAAAAATATCACCTGATTTTGGTAGTCAAAATATAGCAACTACCGGTACGGTTAATGGAGTAACAACAACAGAATTAGCAATTTTAGATGGTGCAACTGTTAGCACCGCAGAATTAAATACTTTAGATGGAGTAACATCTACAACAGCAGAATTAAATATTTTAGATGGCGTTACAGCAACAGCTTCAGAATTAAATATTCTTGATGGTGTTACAGCTACAGCTTCCGAAATTAATAAGCTAGATGGAGTAACTGCATCAACAGCAGAATTAAATATTTTAGCTGGCGTAACAGCTACAGCTACAGAACTAAACATTATTGATGGAGTAACAGCTACAACGGCAGAACTTAATCATGTTGATGGTGTTACAAGCGGTATCCAGGCACAGATAGATGGTAAACAACCACTTGATTCTGAACTAACAGAACTAGCTACAATGGGTAGCGGAACTGCTGGAGCTTTAGCTGATCTAAACACAGCAGAAGTTCAAACACTAGATGGAATCACATCATCTACAGCAGAACTAAACTTATTAGATGGCAAGAGTATAGTCACAACTATTGGTGGAAGTGCAACTGATGTACAGATACCTTCAGCTCAAGCTGTAAACGAAAGAATTGTAGAGCTAGTAACAGAGGTTGGAGGATTTGCTCCAATAGCTAATGAGACAAGTTTTCCTACAACTAATCCAGACATCAATGATGGTGCTGGAACTATAGTCAGTATTAAAGCTTTAGCAAGTAACTTAGTTTCTAACGGAAGTGGAGTTGCAACTATTTCTAATGGTGCTGGATCTGGAAATACAGTTACTATTAATGGGTTAGCAAACAGCACAACATACGCTGCTGGAAAAGGTCTATTAGTAGAAACAACTACAACATTACATACATATACTTTCCATAGAGAAGTTCTTAGTCCAACTGGAGTAGCAAATGCACAAACCCTTGTAAATGACTTTAATGATAGATACCAAGTAAGTGGTAGTGCTCCAAGTAATCATCCAGATGGCTCTGCTTTAGCGGATGGAGATCTTTGGTTTGATACTTCAGCCAATGTAATGAAAGTCTATGACTTAGGTAACACACAATATGATGCTGTTACTTCAATTGGAGACTTTAAATTATTAACAGTAGTTCCTGATGGAGCTACATCTGGAAGTCCTACATTTAATGCAACTATACAATCTTATGACTTAAGAGATGGAAGTAATGCAGCAGCGATAACAAGTGTTGGACAACTAATAGTCAGTCTTAATGGTGTAATCCAAAAACCAAATGCTGGTTCATTTGATGCAAGTCAAGAAGGATACTATTTAGAAGGAACTAACGGAATTAAATTCTGTACAGCTCCTCCAAGTGGTACAAGTTTATTTGTAACTTTAATTGGATCTGCTACTGCTATAGGTACACCAAATGACAATACAGTTTCAGAAGCTAAATTAACAACTGATTCTGTAAGTGAAGCTAAATTAAAAGTTGGAAATTCTCCAGTTAATGGAAAATTTTTACAAGCACAATCTGGACAATCTGGCGGACTATATTGGGAAACTGTTGACTTAACAGCTTTAAGTGCAAGCAACCTTACATCTGGCACAGTACCTAATGCACGATTCCCTGCAACACTGCCAGCGGTAAGTGCAGCTAACTTAACAAACGTCCCAGCTGCAAACATAACTGGTACTCTCCCTGCTATAGATGGGTCGAATCTAACAGGTTTACAAGCTGGTGCTACAGGTGGTAACTCAGGAGCTAATGCTGTTTTCTGGGAAAATGCTCAGACAATAACTCACGATTACACAATTAGCACAAACAAAAATGCTGGCTCGTTTGGACCTCTAACTATTAACAATGGAGTGACCGTGACAGTACCTAACAACTCAACTTGGACAATAGTTTAATGGCAATAACAATAAATGGAAACGGTACTATCACAGGTTATGACCCAGTACCAAATGGCTCAATTACTTCTGCAAAATTAGCAAGTGGTGCTATCACAAAATCAGCTTTTCCAGTTGGAACTATAATAAACACAACATATGGAGCACATGCTACGACTGGAATGTCAACAAGCTCTACCTCTTTTACAAACTATCAAAATAGTGAGATTACAGTAACAAAACTAAGATCTGGTAATGGTAGTGGTGGTTCTGTTTTGTTAATTTTAGCTTCTGCTTGGCTTGAATTTTCAGGAAGTTCTGCAAACAGTAAACACTTATCATATTCACTAATGAGAGATGGAAATGAGCTAACAGGAAAAACTCATGGTTTAGGTAATCTTTATTCTGAAAATGCTCAAGGTTATCAAAGTGCTGCTGATATGAAATATACGGATACCGTTAATCTAAGTGCTGGAAACTATGTTTACTCTGTGTGTATTAAAAGTGCTAACTCATCTACTATCCAAATTGGTAATAGTCAAAGATTAGGTACTTGGCAAATTTTGGAGATAGCAACATGAGTATAAAATTAAACGCACAGTCTGGAGGGTCAGTTGCACTAGACGCTCCAACTCAAACAACAAGTAGTGCAGACTTAACATTTAAATTACCTGTAGCTGATGGAACATCAGGTCAAGCTTTAACTACAAATGCCAGTGGTCAACTAGCGTTTGCAACTGTTGCATCTGGTAGAAAATATACTTATGGAAGTTGGACTAATACAACCAGTGGAAATAATGTAGAATTTACAGGATTAGCCGCTACAACAGAATTAGCTTTTGATTGGCTTAACGTAAAATCCGCAGGCAACACGAATTTTCAAATTACGATAGGAGATAGTGGAGGTTACGAAACATCTGGTTATCAAACTGCTACTGGATATGCAGGAGCTAGTGGTAATCATCACGACCCAACTGGTAATTTATGGTTAACTGAAGGCTCTGCTGATGCTGCTGGTTTAAGATCTGGCAGAATGAAACTTATTAATATGTACGGAAATTGGTGGTACATGGAATTTGATTGGTTAGATACAGGCTCTTCACCTCACTTTAGATTTTTGAAAGGTACAAAAGAGTTATCAGGACAATTAGATAGAGTTAAAATTGGTTGGGAAAATAGCGGTACTTTTGATGGTGGCTATATCAGATATGTAAAAATCGAGGATTTATAACATGAGCAGAATATTAGTCGATCAAATACGATCAAACAGTGCGTCAGCAGATGCACTTACTTTAGATGGATCTGGTAATCTTACTATTCCCGGTAATCTTACTTGTAGTGGTAACGCTTCTATTAGTGGTACACCTACAGGTTTTGGATTTTCACCAGAAGCAGATGCTTACAGACTTACGTCTGACTTTTCTAGTAGTGCTGATCCTATCACTAGTAATTGGGAAAGAAACGATAATACATGGGAAGGTACAGGATATTTAGGTTCTTCATTAATTACTCAATCTAGTGGTATATTCACTTTTGCAAAAACTGGTTGGTATTATTTTTATCTACAACATGATTCTCAAATAGGTGGTGGTAATTCAGATGGTTTTAATCAATTTTTTGCAAGTATAAGTACAAATAGTGGGAGTGCATATACTAATTTTTGCGAGAATGATGGTTGGTTTGGAGATAATGCCAGTTCAAAATATATGGTTAAAAGTTCTAGTGCTTTAATAAAAGTAGCTGATGCTAGTACTTACAGAATAAAAATATCACAGTCTGCCGGTTCTGGTTCAACTACAACCAAAGGCAGTTCATATAAGTTAAGAACTGGATTTATTTTACTTCGTATAGGAGACGCATAAATGAGACCATCACACATAGAAGATTATCTTGTAACAGTCAGAACAGGACAATGGTTTGGCTGGACAGACAGTAAAAACAAAATTTATGCAAATCTTATAGTGCATGACGGTGGTTCTAAGCCTACTGAATCAGATTGCACAAACGGACTTGCTGCACTACAAGCTGCATGGGACTTACAAAATAATTCTTATAAATCTCAAAGAAGAGCAGAATACCCTAGCATGGTCGATCAGCTAGACAAAATGTTTCATTCTGGTTTCCAAGCATGGAAGGATGAAATTCAAAAAGTTAAAGAAAAATATCCGAAACCATAATGGCATTAACAAAAATTGGGACGGACGGTGTCAAAGATGATGCCATCACGTCAGGGAAGATACCCGCAAACGCTGTGGGAACTAGCGAAATATCTAATGATGCAGTTGGTGCAGATCAATTAGCTAACACATCAGTAAGTGCTGGAGCTTTTGGATCATCTTCCGCAATACCAGCTCTAACAGTAGATGCTCAAGGTAGAATTACAGCAGCTACTACAAACAGTATCTCAATCCCTCCAGCGTTTGATGATAATAAAATTATTAATGATATATCTGCATTATCTTTAAAACTTAACGCTTTACAAAACGCTACTAGATACAATACTAACTCTACTTATGTAGATACATTCCAAGATGCTAATGGAATAGCTACTCAGACAAACACATCCAGAAATAGTGTTGGAGAATATATTTCTTCAATAACAGCAATTACAAAATATTACTATAAACCAAATGTTGACAAGTGGACTTGGACTCAAAGTTCTACTGGTGTAGGAGGAAATAGTGCTATGACTTTTGTTGGAGTTATAAAAAGTGCTAATGGTTCTAACTGGACTTACAACGGATCGCAAGGTGGTGGAATAATGAACTTAGAAACTACTAATAATAGTTCTCCATATGTTTTATTTGGTATTGGTAACGCTTCAAACAATGGTCAATTTGGTACTCATACTCCCGGAAGGTCTGACTGTAACGCTTCTATGTCTGCACCTACTGATAAGTGGGTATGGGCGGTAGTAAGAACATATAGTAACTGGACATCAGGACAGGTTGAAATTAAGTATCGTGCTTATGATGAAAATTCTTGGACTGTTTTGTCAGATAGTAATGGTGGATCTGATAACGCAGGTGTTCTTGGTAGTGGTCAAGGAAGATTATTTAGACACGACTCTAGTAATTATACTGGCGATTATGATAACACCCATGTTGCTCACTTAGGATTTTGGAATACTAGATTAAATGACACACAATTAAATGGTTTATTTAATAATGGTAAGTTTTTTGATTGGAGTACAAATAGTGCTGATGGAGATTATACCCTTTCATCTAATCTTCAAGAATATTTTAAAATAGACGAAGGTTCTGGTACTACCTTTGCTAATGACGGAAATGGTGGAACTGCAACTAAGCAATCTGGTTCTGGTGCTTGGGATTCAGATACTACAACCTTTACTACGACAAGTGCAACTGGAAACTTTATATCTAATGTAATTACAGCTTCAGCATCAACTACCAAGATGGGTGTTGTTATTACATATATAGATTCATCAGGTACAGCCACATTAAATACTGATTTAAAAGTTTATTTATCAGCAGATAATGGTTCTAACTTTACCCAAGTAACTTTAGTAGCACAGCCTGATTTTTCAACTGGTGTCAAAATGGCACTAGCAAATGATGTTACTGTTACTGCTGGAACACAACTTAAATATAAAGTTGAATTTGCTAACCAAGCACTAGGTTCTAAAGTAACAAGAGTTACTGGAATATCGTTACAGTATTAATGGAAATACCCACCATTGAAATACCACCAATAGGCAAGATAGAAACAATATCTATACCTTTACCAACAGCAGACGTTCCTTCTTATATTCCTATGGTTGTACCTCCAAGTGATTTGGATGCGGTTGAAGAACCAGAAGGAACAACTTCTGAAAAAAAAGAAGAAGTTAGACCACCGGTTCCGCCAAGTATTAAATTGCCGGTTGTAGATATAGATTTACCTTTACCTACTACAGCAGTAGTTACGACTGCAACTTATGCAGCTGTATCCGCTGTAGCGGTAACAACTTTGGCACAACCTTTTTTTGACACTATCAAAAAGCAAATTCAAAAATTAATGCTAGGCAAAATAAACAAATGGAAGGAACAGAGAAAGAACAAAAAGAAAAAGGATTCTTTGGAAAAGTAAAAGATATTGCTGAAGACAAAGAACATCAAATTGAATTTTTGGGAACTGTAGTCAGACTAGGCGTTGTTGTTTGGTCTGGTTTCATCATTACGATGAACTACGTTGATATTCCTATGGTAAAGAAATCTGGTAACTCGGATATCACTTTCGTAGCCAGCGTATTTACTGGCGCACTTGCCACATTCGGTCTTACTACTGGTAAGAACGGAAATGGTAAAACACCAACAAATTGCCCTATGGCAAAAAAACCAACAACAAAAGCATGAAAAAATTAATCTTGCTTTTAGCTCTGTTATCACCCAGCATAGCTAGAGCCAATACAGTTACGCCACAATTTACTACAGGTTCGATGAACTCAACGACCACTACAACTCAGACAGTAACTGCTGTAGAACAGCGTCAAGTGTTCGGATCTGCCGTAAACACATGGTCAGGAACAAACGTAACACCATCAGCAGATATAGCTGGTAGCGGTACAACATTTACTGTTACCAATGCAGCTAATCCTTGGACATTAGAAACCACAACTAGAGCTGCTGGGTTAGTAGAACAATGGGATACCACAACAAATTACACAATAAACTCTACAACTACTTCGCTCTCTGTCTTCTCACAGTAGGCAGTCCCGTTTTAGCTGAAGGAGATACAAATAATTCATCGAATCCTGTGGCAGCAGCTACAGGAAACGTAACAAATCAAGCCGTCCAATTTCAGAATAATGGAGCTCCATCGAGACAACAATATAACGTTGGTAACTCTTGTAATGGAAGCACTATGACGTTTAGTCCTTTTTATATGGGCAATGATACGCAACCACAAACTGAAGACGGCTATGTCATAAGTGAGAACTGGGGGTTTCAATTAAATTTCTCAGTTCCTTTAAATCGAGAACTAACTGAACAATGTCAACGCATTGGTGCGTTACATGAACAGGATATGAAACTCGCTCAAGAAATTAATCGTGCACTTAAATGTGCCGAATTACAACGCAAAGGTTTTACCTTTCGCAAAGGTACACGTGTAGCGCATTTATGCTCTGACGTAGTTCCTATAAAATTACAACCCATCAAAAAAGAATAATGTTAGCACTCGCAAGACCATTCGTACTTTCTGCATTAAGAAGTCCAAAATTTAAAACATTCGTTATTGACCTACTACAGAAGTTAGTTGAGCAATCAGATAACGAACTAGATGATAAAGCACTAGCAATAGTTAAAAAAGGCTTAGGAATCGAATAATGGCAAAACAAGGTTTATACGCAAACATCAATAAGCGAAAAAAAGCTGGTACTAGCCGACCAAAGTCCAAAAGTACTGTTACAGCTAAGGCTTATGCAAATATGAAAGCTGGCTTTCCTAAGAAGAAAAAAGCATAATATCGAAGGTACAAACATACCCAGCCCTTTTTTTATCGCCCTTATAGGCGATTCTGAGAGGGCTTTTTTTACGAAAAACAATGAAAAAGGCAACTGAAGAGCAATTTAATGAACTCCACCAGTTAGTCACAAAAGAATTTTTAGACAGAGTAAAAAGCGGAGAAGCTACTACTCAAGATTTAAAAGCAGCCTGTGATTGGCTGAAATCAAACGATATATCCGGTGTTGCATATGATGGCAACCCATTACAGAAGCTGGCAAATGTATTACCAGAAATAGATCCAGAGTTAGTAAAGAGAAGACTTTATGCAAAACAAAGGAGCTAAGTACGCAAACGGTAACTACAAAGCTCAACAAAAAGCGTACAACAAAACAAGAAAGGGATTAAAACTACGAACTAGAGCTAATGCACTTAATAGAAAACTTGGTACTTACGGAAATGGTGATGGGAAAGACGCTGCTCACTATAAGGGGAGCACTACCCAAGGCAGAACCCAAAGTCCATCTATTAACCGAAAAAGCAGACTCAAGATACGTAAATGACCCCTCTACTACCTAGTCCAAAACATTACTTACACAACCTAATAACCATGACAAGTTCAGATTCTAAACGGCTCTGGAGAAGAGCTGTAAAAGAGCATTTCAAATGTACATGTGTTTATTGCGGAGAAACTTATGAAGAAAAAGAACTTACACTCGACCACGTCCAACCTCTTAGTAGAGGTGGAGAAACTCTTACGAAAAATATCGTATGTGCCTGTCGAAAATGTAACCAAGACAAAGGTAGTAGAAACTGGCTCCATTGGATGAGAGACAGATTCGGACATAGTCCACATAGAGAACGAACTATAAGCGATCACATCGCTGCATAACTTATACACCCACGAATAATTACCGCCCCGTAAGGGGCTTTTTTAATGGATTTAGAAACCATATATGAAGAGTTTCCGTTATATCGGGGATTAAACCCAACAACAAAACCAAAAAGAGAATTTAAGAAAACATATAAAACTATTCAACAACGACTTATTAAAGATGGAGTATTTCCTAATAAACAAGCAAGGGGTTTAAACCTAGCTATTTTAAATGAAATGGGTGAATTTCCTTATTGGAAACATAAAGGAACCGAGGCTGTTAATTTAGGTGAAGGTGTAGTTCACAAAATGAGTGGTGGTGAACCAAGACCATTTAATATTAGAAAAGCATCAAATTTAAAGGCTGACAATATAAGACTTCAACGTACAAATTGGGCAAATGAGCTTATGACAGCTGCTGGATTTGGAGATGAAGTTCAAGAAGGTTCTGCATTGTTTACTGCTAAAAATAGAGTTGGTGGTAAAGCTTGGGATCATACTTACGAACTGCAAGATTTTGGTCCAAGATATAAAGCTATACTTGAAGAATTTGCATCAGGATCTATTGGAGAAAAGGAGTTTAAAACATTAGTTTCTCAGGAAGTTGGTAAAAATCCGGGTGACATAAAACGAAACCTTAAATTACTTGATGAAGCTGATAACTACAGCAAAAGAGCAAAAGTAGAAGCTGAAGTTAAACAATTTAAAAAAGGTGAAGCTTTAAAAGTTCGTGATGCTAAATACACGGAATTTAAAAAGTTAGATGATGTAACTCAAACTGCAAAATTAGATAAATCCCATCAAAAAGCAGTTAAGTTCATGGAATCTCTTAGTAGTGGTAAAGGAACTACAAACTATACTTCTGTTGGCGGATATATGCGTAATGCTAATAAAGCTGCTAAAGCCGGTAAAACTGCAAAAGTTGTTAAAGCTGGTATAGGCGTAGCAACATTAGGAAGTCTTGCTGCTTTAGGTCCCGCTGGGGCTGCATTGAGTGCAGTAGATACTTATCAAAGATCACAGAAATATAAACAAACTGGAAATAAATTAGATGGGTTACAAGCTTGGATAGCTGGAGCTTCAACAGGTACATCAGCTACAGGTATCGGTGAAGTTGTTTCTATGCCCCTTGATGTAACAAACCTATTGATAGATGCAGCCAGATTTAAACGTAATGGACCTATACAGGGTTCTAGAGCGAGATTTAACTAATCTATACACATTCGTATATGAACGATACTTTAACCGCCTTACAGGGTGATTTCAAGCTATTTCTGCAAGCTTTGTGGGACCAGCTTGATCTCCCTTCTCCTACGAGGGCACAATATGCTATTGCAGATTACTTGCAGAGTGGTCCCAAGCGACTACAAATACAGGCGTTTAGGGGAGTTGGCAAGAGCTGGATTACTGGTGCTTTTGTTTTATGGACTCTATTTAATAACGCGGAAAAGAAAATAATGATAATTTCTGCCTCTAAAGAGAGAGCAGACAACATGAGCATCTTTCTACAGAAGCTAATTATCGAAACACCATGGCTTAAGCATCTAAGACCTAAGTCAGATGATGCTAGATGGTCACGTATATCATTTGATGTTTTATGTTCACCTCACCAAGCACCTTCAGTAAAATCCGTTGGTATAACTGGTCAAATGACTGGAAGTCGTGCCGACCTAATGATTCTGGACGATATAGAGGTTCCCGGGAACAGTATGACGGAGTTAATGCGTGAAAAACTTCTTCAACTTTGTACCGAAGCCGAGTCAATCCTTACGCCGAAAGACGATAGCCGTATTATGTATCTCGGGACTCCTCAGACTACTTTTACTGTTTATCGTAAGTTGGCAGAGCGGAATTATCGACCATTTGTTTGGCCGAGTCGATACCCAAAAAACATTACCCCATATGAAGGACTAATAGCTCCTCAATTACAAGAAGATATAGACAATGGCGCACAACCGGGAGAATCTACAGACCCTGACAGATTTGATGACGAAGATCTACTACAAAGGGAATCATCTATGGGACGAAGCAACTTTATGCTTCAGTTTATGCTTGACACAAGCTTATCTGATAGTGAAAAGTTTCCTCTTAAAATGGCTGACCTTGTTGTTACCAGCGTTAATCCTACTAAAGCACCCGATAATGTCATATGGTGCTCCGATCCACGAAATGTCATCAAGGATTTGCCAACAGTTGGACTCCCGGGAGATTATTTCTACTCACCTATGCAATTACAAGGTGAGTGGACTGAATATCAAGAAACCATCTGCTCGGTTGACCCCTCCGGTAGAGGATCAGATGAAACAGCCGCCTGTTATCTCTCCCAGAAGAACGGCTTTCTATACCTACATGAGGTGCGAGCCTATAGAGATGGGTATTCAGATGCGACCTTGCTCGATATTTTAAAGGGTTGTAAAAAATATAACGTTTCTTCTTTAGTAGTAGAAACAAACTTTGGAGATGGAATAGTAAGTGAATTATTTAAAAAACACCTTCAACAAACAAAACAGAACATTTTTGTTGATGAAGTTAGAGCGAATGTTAGGAAAGAAGACAGGATCATCGATAGTCTGGAGCCTGTGCTTAACCAACACCGTCTTATTGTTAATCGTGGTGTCATTGATTGGGACTATTCCTCCAACAAAGACAGTCCACCTGAAAGTAGGCTCTTATATATGCTCTTTTACCAAATGAGCAGAATGTGTCGTATGAAATATGCAGTCAAGCATGACGATAGATTAGATTGTCTTGCTCAAGGTGTTAAATACTTTACTGACTCATTATCTATTTCAGCACAGGCACAGATAGACCTAAAGAAACAAGAAGAGTGGGATGACATATTACAGGGTTTCTTAGATGACCCTCAATCAAGTGCTAATCATTTGGTACTTGGAATGGATGTTCAACAGAGACAACAAGCCAGACTTAAGACATCAAATAAAGATGCCCCTAACTGGGTTTAATGGGGGTATGTCATCTATACAGGGGAAGGGTGGACCCTTGTAGGGGAGCTTCGGCTCCCTTTTAATAAATATCCGTGAATGATATTCCTATAAAACACCTACTCCCATCTACCTTTAACTATATATGAACTGTTATTCATGTAATACCCCTTTGATATGGGGAGGTGATCACGATACAGAAGAAGATAGTGAACATTCAATAGAAACTAATTTAAGTTGCCCAGAATGTGGGTCGCTTGTAATCGTATATCACTCATAATGCCTAAACTTAAACTTGAAAGATTTAGAAAGCTATACAAGAGTTTGAAGACTCCTTGGAAACCACTCAACTGGCTAATACTAGGTTACTTGATTGGCATAGAAAACAGATACATAGAAATAAAATCAGCCCACACTGTTGATGTAGCTGTACGTAAATTTAAAGCTGAACATCAGTACGATACAAACCCACCTGAAGTAAAAATGAAAAAAACTGAAACTGGGTGGGAGATGTCAATAGGAGATGTGGACGATGAATAATATTGGTCTTGAAATTATATTCTGGACTGTACTAACCCTGTATTTACTCACCCGTATAGGACTTTTTAAATGAAAATATTTCTAGATTCAGCTATAACAACTGATATAGAAGATAGATTACCTACTGGAATAATTAGTGGTGTAACAACTAACCCAACTCTTATAAAAAAGAGTAATGAAGATCCTGATGTTGTCTACAAAGAATTGTGGAAATTAGGAGTTAAAAACTTAAGTATTGAAGTACTTGGTAACACACAAGAAGAATTAGTTGCTAATGGCATAATGTACAATCAACAGTTTGCTGAAATGGCAACTATTAAGCTGCCTTGTACTGTTGAAGGTATAAAAGCTTGTAAAGAACTATCAATATTAAATATTAAGACTAATATGACCTTAGTGTTTAGTGTTAGTCAAGCAATATTGTGTGCTTTAGCTGGAGCTACGTATGTATCTCCTTTTGTTGGTCGTTTAGATCAGATTGGAGAGGATGGTATCCAGTTAATAAGAGATATCTCACGTATTTATTGCGTAGAAGGTGTAAAGACACAGATCTTAGCTGCTTCAATACGTTCTCCTAAACAAGCAGAGGATTCTTTCTTGGCTGGTGCTCATATATGTACTTTGCCAGTAAAGGTATTTGATTTAATGTTTCAGCATCATTTAACAGATGATGGTCTTAAGCAATTTGCCTTAGATTTTGGCATAAATTTCTGAAGTCTATTATCGAGTAGGGTAGGGGCGTAGAACCCCCTTAGGGGGGTGCAAAACCTGTCCAGCGGATCTATGATCCGGTGAACTACCAGTCATAGCAGGGGTTTTGAAACAAATATCGCGCGGGAATCAATTAACGCGGGCGGGCGAGGGATCAATTAACGCAGGCACGTGACACGCGGGCGGATTTATTTGTTCGCTCATTGTCTCGCGATCTGTTGCCGTACCACTAGACTCAAACTGAGATCGGTTGACATCACTACTGTTTGGTACTGACTGTGCCACTAATTCAACTGGTTGTGGTTGCTAACCGATACACTGTGGTATAATGAGACCAGAGGTAGTTGTTTTACGTTTGTTTATTGATCTCTCTCCCTTTAGGGTGAGAGAGAGATAAATAAACTAAACTACAACTTCTCTCAAACAATTTCGACCAACAACAATCCAGAGCTGCCACAGAGTCGTAAAGACTCTTGAGTCCGGTGAAACCCAACAGGACAAGAAGTAGACCCACCTTGATAAGTGAAGTGTAGAGCTTCCGAGACTTGAGCAATAAGTCAGCAGGGCGACCCGTAACAGGGGATCTGAGTAAATGCACCAGAGAGCACATCCTCTACCGCAGTTCATACAAGTGCTAATCGATACACATTAGTATCTTTAGATACTAGATAGGCACAGTGCATGGGGTGTGGTGTACATCAACAACACCTCATCAAGGGTGCAAATCCCCTGCTATCACTTGGATATTTATATCCAAATTGTTAATTTAATTCGGAGAATTATTATGTTTGGTTACACTATTGTAAACCGTAGGTTTAGCGATGCCGTTGAGTTCGCTGCTGTTAACGTAGTTAAGGGCACAGCCATTATCAGATTTAAAAAATCTGGTGATGAATACCTCTACAAAAATGTATCTAGACGCAGACTTTTAAGTCTGTTACTTGATAACAACAAAAGCTTAGGCTTTTGGATTCAGTACCTATCCAACAATGCAATTGTTGAGAATAGATATAGACCACAGACTGGTGCTATGACCTACCAAAGAGTAGGTAATAGCTATCACTCTTATGAGTTACCAGCTATACTAGCTGTTCAAAATGTGGCTGCCTAGTTATGACTAGAGTCCACATTACTCGCCGATCTTCAAACAGCAAGGTCGGCAAGATCCCAGTCACAACCAGCGAAGAGAGCAGTTGTCCAACAACTTGCCCGTTCTATGGCGGCGGCTGCTACGCAAAAACTGGTCCACAATCTTGGCACTGGCGCAAGGTCTCAGAAGGTAAGCGCGGCGGTTCATGGGATGATCTCGCAAAGTTTGTTAGTGAACTAAATGCGGGTCAACTATGGAGACATAACGTTAGTGGAGATTTATTTCATGACACTGCGCCAGATGGACAAGAGTTAATAAACTTAGCTTTATTAAAGCAGTTAGTTGATGCTAATAAATCCAGTGGTGCAAAAGGATATACATATACTCATCATAAACTTAATACTCACAACAAGGAAGCAATTAAGTATGCAAATAAAAATGGATTTACAGTCAATGCTTCATGCGAGTCACTCACTCAGGCAGATGATGCAATTAGAGAGGGACTACCGGCAGTATGCGTTGTTGATTCCAGCAAGGAAGTACCAACACACACGCCAGCCGGTCACAAAGTAACAGTTTGTCCAGCACAATTACATGAAAATGTACAGTGTGCTAACTGTAAACTATGCAGTTACAGCAAACGATCTCAAGTGGTTGCATTCTTAGCGCATGGTAACAACGAGCGCAAGGTTAACGAGTTATTAACTGCTTAATCTATACACATTAGTATAAAGTAAGGGTGTTAATTAATGCCCTTATTTTATATTTTCCACACTCATGGACGCACACTCATTTATTGCACACTCATCTTGTGCCTAGACGCACGCACGCACTTACTAAATCAAGGACGCAAGGACGTGTACACGTGTGTATATATGAAGGACGCAAGGACGTGGCAGTCAAGACCTAACAAGGTACCAGCGACTTAAGACCACACCTCGAACTCAAGGACGTTGCTGACTCCGAACAGCAAGGACGGTTCGATTCCGTCCAGTTCATTTGCCCACGCAAAGAGCGGGGTTTTACTGACAAATGGCTAAGGACTACGAAGGCAACGTAATAGTTTGGGTACTTATGTATCAAGAACCATACGATTGCGAATACCACTTAAGTGGTGTCTATCACGACTTTGAAGGAGCTGCTGCTCATGCTCAATTACTTAGTTCTCCTATATGTGGAGAGACTTACAAGATTGAAGCAAGACACATTAGTTCAACAAAAGAAGCAGTCCAAAGACTCAAGGACTCCAAGAAAAGATCTGCTGTAAATGCAGCAAACAAACTTAAGGAGGCAGCATGACTATTTACGAATTTTTTGATGAACTCGTAGAGGAAGCAGGGGATGTGCGTTACTCGAAAGAAGGAGTAGATGCAGTTAATGGCGTTCTTTCATTAATACAAAAGTCTTCACTAGCTGAAATTCAAGTATTGAAGGAGGAAGCATGACCATTTCAATAGGCGATTACGTCACAACAACCAATTCTTTATGTCCCATCTCAGGAGAAGTAATTGAAGATTATGGCAATACAGTTGTCATACTTGATGACTCTGCTGAAACTGATGACGACAAATTAGAGTTTCACAAATCTGATTTAGAGGAGGCAGCATGACTATTTTTGAATTTGCAGAAGAAATCTCTGAAATTATTGGAGGAGATAGAGCATACTACCGTTTCGAAAAGGAAGAACTAATTGAAATGTGTAAAGAAATGAGTGAATCTCATAGAAAAGTAGAAGAAGAAATAGCGGGGGCAGCATGAACAGATCAAAACTAATTGAATGGCTACTTGAAAACGATTGTCCATTCGACTTTCAAATAGATGAAAGCTCATCATATAGCAGAGATTTAAAAGAATGTCCTCTTCTATTTTCTGAAAAAGGAGCATACGAATGACCCAAGCAGAATTTATAGCTGAAGTATATGGAGTTGCATGGGCATCTAATCCTGATCTCGATGAAGCTTCATCTTTTCAAGATATTCTCAAGGAATTGCAGAGCATCAAGGATAAAGCCCTACGCATGGACATAATAGTCAGCTCATTTAGACCTGAGCCAGAATTACCAAAGTTTGACAACAGTCAAGAACGTTGGCAAAAGATGGCTCAAGATCGCATAGGAAACACATGATAAGTGCAAATACCCAATTACATACATAACTCTGGAAAACAACAAAAAAGAACATTAAAACCTCAAGCTTTACGCTCCGCAAGGAAGCGAGCAAAGCTCACGAGACTACGCCTGACAGTCAGTAAACCCCCTCAAAAGGACAGGTAATTTTTACACACTCATCAG
>Ga0209348_1000160_pt1 | contig 39287 bp, 55 predicted proteins | sample ETNvirenome_2_30_FD_184065 | JGI IMG/M metagenome (GOLD analysis project Ga0209348, IMG submission 184065) | Marine viral communities from the Pacific Ocean - ETNP_2_30 (SPAdes) (version 2) | ecosystem: Environmental > Aquatic > Marine > Oceanic | place: Pacific Ocean | collected 2013-06-22 | reverse complement strand
GGAGCAGAAGTAGGATTGACGCTAGTAACCACAAGGTCAGCCATTTTAAGGGGAAACTTTTCTGCATCTGTTAAACTTGTGTCGAGTTGAAATTGAAGCAAGTAGTTGCTCCGACCCATAGCTGCTTCTCTTTCTAGTAGGTCTTCTTCGCTAAATCTGTCTGGATCTGTAACCTCCCATTCTTCTGCACCCATATCCAGATCTTCTTGTATTTGAGGTGCTAGGAGTCCTTCGTACTGTGTGAGCTTTTTTCTTCTTGGGTATCTACTGGGCCAAACAAAGGGACGATACGAACGCTCTGCCAACTTACGATAAATAGTAAAAGTAGTCTGAGGAGTCCCGAGATACATAATACGGCTATCATCTTTGGGGGTAAGGATGGCTTCCGCTTCAGTACATAGCTGTAAAAGTTTCTCACGCATCAGCTCCGTCATACTGTTTCCCGGTACTTCCACGTCGTCCAGAATCATCAGATCTGCACGGCTTCCCGTTAACTGACCAGTAATACCAACACTCTTCACGGATGGAGCCTGATGAGGTGAGCAGTTTACGTCGAAGGAAATTCTTGACCATCTGCTGTCGTCGCTCTTTGGTCTTAGATAACTTAGCCATGGTGTCTCTATAATTAGTTTTTGTAAGAAGATAGACATGTTATCTGCACGTTCCTTCGATGCGGAGATAATCATAATCTTTCTTTCGCTGTCATTAAATAGTGTCCACAACACAAAAGCACCAGTAATCCAGCTTTTACCTACACCACGGAACGCTTGGATCTGCAAACGCTTAGGTCCGTTCTGTAAGTAGTCAGCAATAGCATACTGTGCCCGGGTTGGACTAGGTAGACCTAGCTCTTCCCACAGTGCTTGTAGGAAAAGCTTAAAGTCACCTTTTAAACTATTAATTATTTCTGCTTCACTCATACCTACCCATAATGTTTATTAATCTAGTACTGAAGTCGTTTATGTCTAGATCTGTATTATAATCTAAAGCAGTAACTTCATAAAACTGTTTGTAAAGATTATCATAATACTTTTTAGTCATACGAGGTGCATTTCCAGATTCATAAGCTTGAATACTTTCGGCTAGATCTTGTTCAGCTTTACGTTTCTGACTATAAAACTCATCAAACTTTTGTTTGTTAAATGGAAACTCAAAATATTTTGGAGCGGTTCTTTCCATCACATCAGTTACATACTGAGGACGTCTAACAAACTGAGCCTTAGCAGAAAACAGTTCATAAAAATCTAGTAAATCTTTAAAGACTTCTTTTTGTATTTCTTCGTAAGTAAAGTTGCCTTTTTCTTTTATAATTAAGTCTATACGTTCTTTGAGTACACGTTTTCTATAACTAGCAGCTGTTTCTACTTTTTGAAAACTACCTCTTTTTCCAGCAGTTGTAGTTGTTTTAGGTTTATACAACTTATAAATGTCCTTTTCGTCAGGTGTCATCTGCTCAAAGATTGCTAGTAATTTATTACCATCATATCTTTTGGTAAAGTCAGGACCATAAAAGTCTTGTAAGTAATCACCTATAATACCAATAGTTTTAGGTGTTTTATCGCTAGGTTTAGCTGTCTGTATAATTATATTACCCGGGTTACTTTTATGTAACGGATTATCTTTTGCAAAAGGATTATTCATAGGATCTTCTATGTTTATGATATACCTTTTGTTTTTAGGTAATAATTTGTTAAGAGGTTTAATTCTTGTTTCAGTCGTATCTTTTAATGTTTTATAAGGTTTACTAACTAATAAACGTAGATTATCAACGTGATTTCTTTCTGGAGCTTTTAACCAAGGATATTTAGTAGGATCTGCTTCCTTAATGTCCCATAACCAGCCATACTGAGCTTTACCTACCATATGTTCTAGATATGCTTCATCTCCATACTCCATAAGCTTTGCTAAGACTAAATCATCAGAATACTTTGTTTTTAATTGATTTAATTTAGCTCTAACAACTTGCATAGCTTTCACATCATCTGACTGTTGAGTTAGCCAACCAGTGTTAACACGTACTTCTTCCATAACCTGAGACAAAGTTCTAACATGATAATTAGATGAATCTGTAAGATCTAGTTTATTACCATATCCTTTTCGTCTAACAACCATAGCTATATCTTCTGTGCCATCATCACGGATTACATCTAGGGTTTCGTTAAAATCTTTCATTAACTCTTTTTTACCAAGTTGGGCTCTGCCTACCCTGTGAAGTCTAGCTCTTTCCATAAAATCAGTTACAGTCTGTTCACCAAACTGAGATATAGCATCTTTAGTATCTGGATAGTATCCAAACTGTTTAAGGTTAGGTCTCCAGTTAGGATTACCTCTGTTCTTTTTACCTAGAGCATATACTGTTATAGGTTCTCTGTTTTTAAAAAAGTCAGTATCAAAAACATTATCAAGAAGCTTACCATAGTTAACTTCTGGTAGTAATCTTCTTAAAGCGACGCTTCCTAAAGCTGCTCCAGTTTTTATATAAGGTCCGCCGGGTACTTTCTTAGCAGCTTCCATAGCCATCTTTGCATCAATAGCTAGTTCAGAAATATCTTGTATAGTTAGTTTTGGTAAGCTATCTAGCTGTTCTTGAAATCTACCTTCTTGAAATATTCGGCTTTCATTTAGTTTCTGTCTGTTAAGAGCATACTGAGATATACCCTCATCATCATCTTCGTCAGGACCCATAACTTCATCTATAATACCTTTAGCTTCTTTTTCTTTGAGTAAGTTTTCTAAAGTATTAGGATCTTGTGGGTTCTGTTGTTCTTTATATTTCTTAGTAAGATCTTCGTCTTGTTCTTTGATGACCTCATCTAAGCCTTCTTCTTCATTCATCTAATATGTGATAGAATAGTTTGTTCTCTGTCTGTTTTACCGAATGTCGACCTCATCCAGTCTAGCCATTCTCTACTACCTTTATCCTGATTGCATCGTCGACACGAGGGTACAACATTCGTCGTTGTATCTGTACCACCTCTACATTTAGGTCGTACATGGTCGATTGTAAGGTTGTGTAATTCATGAAATTCTCCGCAATAAACGCATTGACAATCGAAGTGCTCTTTGATAGCTCTTCTCCAGAGCCGTTTAGATTCTGAACTTGTCATCGTTATTAAATTGTGTAAATAGTAATCAGGGTTTGGTAGTAATGGTGTCATTAAGTTCTCTTTGCTCCGCCTCTACCTCGGTTTGCTTTACGTGATTCCGCAACGATCTTTCCACCTTTATGTGACATATCTGTCTGTGGTCCGGGTTTACGGTCTCTACGTATCTTCATTAAGTCACGTCTGTAAGCTTTTTTAGCTGGCGTACTGTTGATTGCTCTGTTTGTACGCCTATGCTTTTCACGTGACTCTTTATTCTTCCTGTAGAATCTTGCAGTTCTACCGGGGTTAGGGCTTAGTTTAGGTCCTGTTCTTGCCATATAATCTAGATTTAACTAAAGATGGATCTACTTTTGGTATGACTGCCGCTAACCTATCTAAGGGACTACCCTCAAGGGCAACACCTGTGATATCGTTAGTTTTGAGCCAATCACATGCGGCTTTTAAATCTGCTGTCTTAGCTTCGCCACATTTTATTAATCTTAAAAATTCTTGGGTGACTAGGTAATGCAGCTCATTAAAACTTTCTTCTGCCGCTTTCTTAGGTATTACCCTTGTGGTATCTGTCATTCGATGTCTAGTCCTTTTTTGACGATTTGTAGTGCTCTGTCATCAAGCTCATTGTCTGTAGACTCTACTAGCTTTTCTAGTAGGTCAACTACAAACTTTTTAAACTTGTCGCTTTTTAGTCCTGTTAAAACTAATGGTTTGATTAATGCAAACATTATTCTTCTCCGGGTGTAATTACTTGTTTTTTAACAAAGCGTCCGTTCTCGTCTCGCTTTGCAGCCTTTTTCTTAGGCTTTCTCTTAGCTTCTATTTCAGCTTTTAGTGCTAGAGCTTCTCGCTCTGCTATAATTCTTGATAGTGTGCTCATTAGAATGGTAAAAATTTCTTTTTCTTTGGTTGAGGTGGTAGCAATGATTGTATAGGTACAATGTCCTGACATAGAAAAGCTACACGTGTACCCGGTCTTATGGTAAAACCTTGGCGTTGTAACTCTGCACATTTAAGTGCTCGTACAAGTTCGTAATCTAATTGCATCTTCTCCTCTTGACGCTTGGCAATACGTCTGCATTGTTCAAGACCACGCTTGTCTAGAGGAACCATAAAGTTAACTTGAAAACCCCAGTTCTCATTTAACTGATAACTTGATGGGTATAAGTTTCTTGTATCTTCATCCGCTGTGTACGGATTTGCATGATTACCCATATAGAATGGGCTAAATGTCATTGTAGATCCATTACATGATATGTTTGGACCATACGTTTGACGAGAAGCTGCACCATTATTTTGAAATTGTACAGCTTGATTTGTTACATTACCCGTAGCAGCAGCTACAGGATTTGAGGTATTATTTACATCTCCTTCGTTAGCTAAAACAGGACTTATTGAGAGAAGACCGATAAGGAGGTAGTAGTAGTATTTATAGTCCAATCCGTTGTAGCGTCTATTTGTTCTACTAAGCCTGCTGCTCTTGATGTGACTTCGAGTGTCCAGTCTGCTGTTGCATCTGTTACTGAAAAGGTTGTAGCTGCGTCTGAGATATCTCCAGAGGGAGTTACATTTGATCCTGACCAAGTTTTTATTTCTGATCCAAATACTTGTGTCTGCTTGACTTCTTGTACTGTTTGAGTTGTTGTTGTCGTTGAGTTCATTGACCCTGTAGTAAATTGTGGGGTCACTGTGTTTGCTCTCGCTACTGCGGGTGACAACAGTGCTAAGAGAAGAATCCATTTCTTCATGTTTTTGGTTTTTGTTCTTTGTCTTTCTTGCCATTACCTGTAGTTAAACCGAATGTGGCAAGTGCACCCGTAAAGACGCTGGCTACGAAAGTGATATCCGCTGAAGCACCTGACTTTTTAACCATAGGTAACTCTACATAATTAAGAGTTATAATAAATCCTGACCAGATAACAACACCAAGGCGCACCATTGCACCAAGTATTTGCATCTGTTCATCATGATCATCTATGTTTTCTTTGAGTTTTGTAAAGAGTCCCTTTTTTTCTTCCGGTTTTCTTTCCATTTTTTAATTTTATTATTTAAGAATTTAGTTATTCTTTCCTTTAAATCTTGTATAATAGGAGTTGCTACAGTTGTAGCTGCTACGGCTGTAACAGCTGTAATAACTGTAGGAACTAACACCTCAGTCGATGGTAAAGGGTAAGGTGGAAAAGGAGGTGGTAAAGTTGGTTTAGGTGGTTCTACAGTTTCTACAGGTTTTGTACCTTCTGGTTCTTGTAAATCACTCGGAGGTACAACCAGAGGTACATAACTTGGGACATCAGCAGTAGGTAATGGTATAGATATTGTTTGTATATCTTCTACAGGTGGAATTACTATACTGGGTATATCCATTTATTAATAAAGTTTTTTACCAGCTACTATTGCTGCATCTATTGCAGTAAATGATTCTGATGTCCAAATAGATGTTGTTTCATCCAACTTCTTGTAGCCTTTAATAATTTCAAGATGCTCTACATTACGTTTGATTTTATCTTTGTATTCATCTGTTGTTTCATCTTCAGTTTTAGCAGTACCTATTACAGTAACGCTATCACCAGCAGCAGTAAAGATCGCTGCAATTTCATCAGTAGTTCTTTCTTCCATTGTTTAAAAAATAAATAAGTTTGTTTAATTGGTTACGCAGCTTCGAGGGCTGTAACTTTTGCTGATAGTTCTTGGATCGCTTTTAGCATATCCCAGAATAATTCGTCTGTATTTACTCGTTTAACTCCCCAGTCATCAACTTGAACACACTCAGGTCTTACAGTTTCAATTTCTTGAGCAATTATACCAGTTTGTACTCCTGTTTTTGGTACAGCTATGTTAGCAACATTCTTACCAGTAAATGCTGAATCAGTTATTTCTTCAGCAGTTCTATATTCAAAATTTCTAACTTTAACTTGGTTAATAATATTTAAACCTTTTGTATGGTCTACAATATTTTTCTTAATTCTTTCATCAGAAGTTGTTTGCCAAGTTGTAGTATTACCAGAGTTATATACACCATTATCTCCAATAGCTTTAAATGTATTATTCTGTGCGACTGTAACACCGTTTTGACCTACAACTGTTGCTTGTATTCTACCTCCAGTATCTACATCAGCAGCTTCTCCCATACATGTATTGGCATATCCTGATGTTATAGTATCTCCTGCATCTTTTCCGAGACAAGTATTACCACCACCAGTAGTTATATTTTCACCAGCCTCGTAACCAATCAAAGTGCAGTGATTTGCGGTAGTAAGATTTTCACCAGCATGAGTTCCAACAGCTACATTGTTACCTCCAGTTGTGCTTGTTCCTAATGCGTAATAACCTAGTCCTGTATTATTTTCACCTGTCGTATTCGCTGTTAATGCAGCATATCCCATAGCTACGTTAAATTGAGCAGTTGTGTTTGCACTAAGGGCATACATTCCTACACCAGTATTATAAGTTCCTGTGTTTGTAGTTAATGCAAAAGTACCAATAGCAGTGCATCTTCCCCCAGTTGTGATTGCATCTAAAGCTCCGTGACCAACTGCCGTGTTGTAATCTCCTGTCGTACAAGCTTCTAATGCTGACTTACCAACGGCAGTATTACTAAATCCTTCGGTATTGCCAGATAAAGCCGATTTACCTATCGCAGTATTATCTGAAGCTGTCGTGTTAGAATCAAGAGCTTGCTCCCCCATAGCTACGTTGTTAGCTCCAGTTGTGTTTGATAACATGGCATTTTTACCTACTGCTGTATTGTTACTTGCGGAGGTGTTGTTGCCTAAAGCAAATCTACCTACAGCAGTATTATCTTCGCCAGTAGATGCTCCTAAAGAGCCATAACCAATCGCTGTATTATTTCCAGACGTAGTATTAGCATCTAACGACAAAGCACCCACAGCCACGTTCTGAGTTCCAGTGGTGTTTGCTGTTAAAGCATCATGTCCCACAGCAACGTTATTAGAAGCTGTAGTATTGGCATCAAGAGCATTTTGGCCGATGGCTATATTATTTGTTCCAGAAGTATTTGAGAGCAAACTGTTTTTTCCTATAGCAACTATACCTGTACCAGTTGTATTTGCTTGTGCTGCTTGATGGCCTAATGCTGTATTACCAGATGATGCGTTTTTTTGTAATGCAGAAACACCAATAGCAGTACAATTACTACCAGTTAAAATTTCTTCTAAAGCATCTTTACCAAAAGCAGAATTTGATGAGCCAATTGTACAAGTAAGTAAAGAATTAGAACCAACAGCAGTATTTAAAGTACCTTCTGTATTATTTTTTAATGCTTGATAACCAACACCAGTATTTTGGGCTGCGGTTGTGTTTGCATTTAATGCATTAGAACCTACAGCAGTATTAAAGTTTGCAGTAGTGTTTGAACTTAATGATCCAAAACCTAAAGAAGTATTTTGCTCTCCTGTTGTATTTGCATCTAAAGCACTAGCCCCAAGTGCACTGTTATATTGTCCAGTTAAGTTGGCTGTTAATGCTGACTTACCTACAGCAGTGTTGTTGCCTGCTGTTGTGTTTTCAGTTAAAGCTGCATAACCAACAGCAACATTATTGTCTGCGGTAGTATTTGCATCTAAGGCTACAGCACCCAAAGCCACATTTTGTGTTCCAGTTGTGTTTGCGTTTAAAGCATTATCTCCAACCGCAGTATTATTAGATGCGGTTGTATTGTTTTTTAGTGCATCTACACCAACAGCAATGTTGTTATTTCCAGTAGAAGTAGTTGACAATGCATCAACACCTAAAACACAATTTTTTGTTCCAGTTGTAACTGATGTGGCAGCGTTCATACCTACAGCAGTATTGTTAGAGGCTGTAGTATTAGCATCTAAAGCATTAGCTCCTACGGCTACGTTGGAGGCTCCAGAAGTCAATGCTGTTAGTGCATCTTTACCAATAGCTACATTATTTCCACCAGAAACAGAAGCGTCTAAAGCACTTTCTCCAAGAACTGTATTACCAGCAACGGAATTTGCACCCTTACCAATATTTATTGAGTTTATAGTTCCATCAACGGGAAAAGCTGGGGCACCAGCTAATGTAAATAAATCTAAAAAAGCGTTATTTGATGTATTTCTAAGCTGCATCATACTTGTAGAAGTATTAGCAAAAAATCCACTTGCAAAAGTTGTACTAGCAGCCGATGAACCTGAGTTATTTGTTGCTATTGCTTGTAAAACGGTATTAATATCAGCCCTGACGTTAGCACCCGTAGAGTTGTCTATTGTATAATCTGAAGCTTGTGCCATTTCTAATACAAAATTTTTATTTAATTATATACTACCCTAAAATTAAGTTCCACGCCCAAAACCAGTTGCAGCATATTTGAAATTTCTATTTACATTATTTCCACCAGAATCTTTTACATCAATATCAAAACCAGTTCCAGTTATATTTGATAAAACAAAGAAATCACCCTGTGATTGATTTTCTATTGTTATACCAATAGAAGGCAAGACAGAATTAGCTGCAATACTAGTGCCTGACTGACCTGTAAAGAAACTATCAGTAAAGACGACTGACTTTGTAGAAACACCAGAAGCAATAAATCCACCTGCAGAAGCCCCTGCATTACCCAGGCTTGTTTCTGTTCTACTTTCTATTTTTGCTGTATACCCTAATTCTTCAATTTCTATTGCTTGTGCAATATCTTTTGTCTCAAGATCACATCTAAATTTGAAACCTCTTGCAATATATTTACCATTTACAAAAGGGTTAAACTGGCTAAATTCTGCACTGAAATTACAATTACCACTTGTCGATAAAGATGTCGCAGAAGTAAGCGTAAAAGTATCAGTATCAATAGTTTGTATTTCATAATCGCCATCAACACCAGTACCAGAAGTAAAATCAACTGTTACAAAACTACCGACAGAATATCCATGGCTGGACTTAGTAATAGTTATGGTTGTCCCCGAAATTGCATAAGTTCCAGCAGTTGAGGTATCAGGATCAGAATCAGTTGTTGCCACAAGTAATTTTGCGTTCACATCAACAGCAACAGTTGTACCATCAAAATCAGTCCATGTATTTATATTTTCACTTCTGTCATCAAATAATTGATTATTATAAAAACCTTTAGAAACAATATGTCTTTGTAAAATCAGTGGTTGTTTTCCACCTAAATCTAAAGTATTTGCAAAAGCATATGTTCCACCTGTAGCAACAGAGTTATCTAATAAATCTAAATCTTCTATGGCATCAAAATCTGCAACACCATCAATAGTATCTTCAGAACCAAGAACAAGACCATTAAGACTAGCACTAAAAAAACAACCAACTTTTGTTCCATTAAAAGGTGTGCCGTCAGTATCTTCTCTATCTGTTAAAACTGTTAATTTTGGAAAAATATCAGGTTGTGTTGAAATATTTTTTATTGATGCAGCATTAGCACTTATTCTTCCACCATCATCTCTAAAGGCTAAAAAATAAGTTCCATTAACAATATTAGGTACAATTGTTTCATTTACATTACCTGAAAGTTCTGGAATAACGTCAACAGAATCTGTAAAAGATGCACCCTCTGTCAGGTTTGATCCACGAATTATTACGTTTCCACCATGTATAACGTCAACATCTGTTGATTTATCAAAACGTAATCTTATAAATTGATCAGATAAAGGTTCAATCTGTACATTTTGAACATCTTCTGGCAAAGCTGTTTTTCCTTCAGCGTTAAAAGTTAGAAAAGATGTACCAGAACTTAACTTGCCTAGTGTATTTACAGATTTAACAGCAAATTGATAACTACCTAATCTTGATTCAAAAAGTTCAAAACTTGGTCTAGCTACCCTAAATCTTTCTGGATTATCATCTTCATATTGAAATTCTAATAAATATTCTTTAACACCCTGTACAGGCTCCCATGCTACAAATATTTTTGATACAGCTCTATTACTAAGTGCAACTATTTGCTCTGTTGCTGTTAGGTTACTAGGTGAAGGTTTTTCATTTAATAAAGTTGTTATCGTTCTTGGGTTAGCAGGAACAGTTGTATCCTCTACCTGTGCATATTTATTTGTATCGTGTATAACTGCTGTAATTGTATATTCAGAATCATTTTTTTCTTCGATAGAAACAACACGATAAATCTGAAATTCAACAGAAGTATTTTCTATAGCCCAGACACTGTTTGCTAATGGTGCTGAAGAAAAAGGTGAAGAAACCGTTATTGTTGTATCACTGATTGAACTTATTGATCTACTCTCGACCGATCCATCTGATAAAACAACTGATAACGTAGCGGAGTTTTCTGTTGTCAAATCAGTATTGTTTGCATCATCGACAACTATTGTTGATGTATCAGTAACAGATTTTATACGCCCTCCTCTTCTAACGCCTGCTCTTAATGAATCTGCAATGGCAATAATTGTAGAAGGTCTTACAATTACACCAGCCTCAAGAGTAGTTGTAAAAGAAACTACCTCCGATTCTTTTAAATTAGAATATAAAAACCAACGACCTAATCTATTTGCCTGACCTCTGGAAGTACAGGCAAAAGCTTTTAATGTTTTTCTTGTCCTACCAAATTTAGAAATAGAATCTGACAAGGCTGTTATATCAGCAGTTGTTATAAGTTCATAATCTATTGTTTGAGTTTCATTATCAAAATAACCAACTTCAACTTCTGTATATTTTGTTCTCTGTCCTACTCCCTGATAAGTAAAACCTTCTTCTGTAACGTTTGAATTATTGAAAATATATTGAGGATCAGATGTGTTTGTTGCGGTGTTAGTTGGTCTGTCCTGAGATATTTGTAGAGAACCATTGCTGTAAAATGGCATTGCGTTCATCACAGAACATAAATCATTTATCAAGGAATAGGCATCATTTTTTTGATTTAAAATTACATTACAACTAAATCTTGGTTCTGTAGTCCCTGTAATTGGATCAGTAATTAAAGTACTTGCATAAGCACTTGCAGAATAAAAACTATAAACATCTAAAGTATCAGCATCAATAACACCATCTGTGCCACCAAAACCTTTATCTGTTGTCAGTATGTCATATAAAATCCAAGCTGGATCTGCACACCATTCTTTATTTGTTTTAAAAGTACCATCAAAAATATATCCATCTGGATAAATAACCCTTCCATTTTCACTATCAATAGTTGTATTGCTGGGAACTTTGATTTTTGTACCTTTTATACGGTACATACGTTTTGGATAGCTACGAAATTCCTGTGCATTAAATCTTATGGCAATATAAGCAAAACCTTGATAGGCACTTGTATCAGTATTTATTTCTGTTAAAGATAAAAAGTTTGTTTTATCTTGCTTTTTTGGATCAGTACTGTCTCTTGAATTTCTTATAACTGTTATGTCAATAGGAAAGCTCATTGTTTTTTCAAACTTGATTTCATAATCTTTAACAAATGGACTTGTCGCTTTTCCACCGATTCTGTCTGCTTCTACAGGATCGTGAACTGTACCATCATTCTCTGTAATTCGTATTGATATTGCTACTACAGTTCCATTAATATCTCCGTTGTCTTTAAACCTTTGTAAAGTTGGAATCTGTATACTTACTCTTACTTTATCTACATTAGTATCTGTTATTGATCTTGTAACTGAGGATGCTTTTGTTACTTCAACACCAACAGGAACAGTATTTTCTATCGCATTTATTTCCTGTAATGCTGTCTGATCTGATGCTCCATTTTTAAAAAAAACTTCTACATCAGAAAAATTGTCCTCACCATTTGCATTCATTAATGGTGTGCCATCAAGAAACACATTTTTTCTAAAAGTATCAGTACCTGCACCACCAACATCTAATATTGAATCCAGTTCTCCGTAGCCAAGCAAATCTAAAACGGTTGCAAATTGTTTACTGCGCAACCCATCCTTTATAAGGTCAGGATCAACTACCTTTCTATCAGTTCCAAATAATTGATCATCAACTAATCTAGGCATCAGGTAATACTTTTAACAATTTGGGTTGAATCTGTTCCTGAGCTTATTATAATTGAGCCACTGAAGACAGACCCATATAAAATAGGTATCGGAACACCACTAGAACTAACATTCTGGATTCCACTAAAAGAATATGAACCTCTTATTGCTGGGTCAATGTCACTAACACTTGAATTATCAGGAACTGGATTTGGTGGAGCTATAAGATCAGTAATACCTCCAATTAGCAAATTAGTTCCAATAATTGTTAATCCTTTGGCTACTAAAGTTCCAAAAATGCCAGTACCAATAGCAGCACCAATCGTATTAGCCCCACCAATAGTAAGACCACCTAGAATAATAGGGACAGCAGGGCCAGAACCTGTTGCAATAGGAATAATTTGTATATCACCTTGACCAGACATTGATAAATAATCTTCTGTAATTTCTCTTCCACCCATTTTTATTTTATAAATCTGATCATTCATATGTTTTTGCACACCTTCAAAATTTGCGACTAAAAAACTCATCGCTTGTTGTGGTGACTTTACCGCAGCCATAAAATAGGGCTTTCCCAAAAATTGTCTTAATTTACCATAAACTTTTATTTTTTTAAGACGCATATCTGTAAACCCCTCTAAGTGCCTTTTGATATCTTAAGTCAAAAGGTTCCCTGCAACTCAAAGCTTTTATATTATGATTTAAAATCATGTTATCACCCATATAAACAGCGACATGATCTAAATTGCCTGTAACAGATTGAAAAAGTAAAACATCTCCAACTTTTATATCTTTATTAGATTCTTGTTTTTTAAATCCACCTAAAGGCAAAGCTTTTTCAAATTCTGGATTTTTTATAAAATCTTTTATACGTTTTGGTCTTTTCCAATTCATTAGTTGTATTTTTTTAGTTTCCAAATACCAATCAGAAATTATACTCCAGCAGTCATATTTCCCCCAGATAAATTTCCTCCCGATCAATGAAGGTGCTTTCCAGCCTGTAGGAACAAATGACTCCCAATGATCATGCTCAATACTGTAAATATAATATGGAAACCCAAGATGTTCACAAGCTGCCCTGTCTGTATCTGATGGTGTTGCAGCCCCTACAGGATGACTATGTATTACACCAATAACTTCTCCTGTATCTTCACATTCTGCCCAATCATCAGGATCAAGAATAAAAAATTCAAATTTACCTTCTGCTAAATTTTTACAAGGCCAAAAAGTCTCTTTACCTTTTATTATTGCAAGTAAACCACAAGCTTCTTCTGGTGCTTGTTCTTTGGCGTAATTTATAAAAGATTCTTTCCAAGTCATAGTTAAAAGTTAACAAAAGTTCCAACGCCTGCAAAGTCAGCCTTTGTTACAAGTTTTTTTGGTGCAGATACACCAAACAGATCAAAAGAACTTACAAGCTCAAATTGTACAATGTTTCTATTTTCAACAGTTTTTCTTTCAACAAAATAAACCTCCCTTGGTAATTCTGCTGAAGGATCAACAGAACCATTTTTGTATGGATTTACATTAGATGGAAAATTTACTTCATCAAGGTCTTTGCTTAATGCTCTGCGTCTTGTTACTTTTGCCCCTGCAAGATCAGATAGTGCTGTAGTTTGATTTGTAAGCTGTAATATTGATGTGATTGTTCCTAAAAGATTAGAAAGAGTTAAAGTTGGCCTTGGTAATTTACCTTTACCAGAATATTTAAAACCCTCAGCTTTTACAGGCATCCTTGAATATGTGTTTGCCTGCCATACAATGTCCAGACTATCTTTCATATTATTGCCACTATGAAATAAATAAACAGTAGGATTTGCTATTGTTGCATTTACATTAAAAGAAACATTGCCATCTGTTGTTTGTGAAGTCGTACCAGTAACAGTAAATGAATTTGTTGAAACTGTCTGTATTGTATAAACACCATCAATTCCATTACCTGAAGTAAAATCAAGACTAAGAATTAAACCAGCAGAAAACCCATGACTGCTTAGTGTGATTGTGATAGTTGTAGATGATTGAACATATGTAGCTGTTTTTGCTGTTTTTGTATAGTGAACATCTGCTTTTAATTCAACAGAATATAACTCAATAATAGATTTATTTGTTAAACCTTGAAGTGCGCTTGTAGGTACTGCCATTATGGTTCAAATACTTCACGGAAAGAACAGTTTATTATTGCTCTATTGTTATAAGGGATAGTTTTTGTCCATGAATCACAGACATATTGACCAGCCCCAGAAAGTGTAAAATTAACATTAGTTGCAGCAGTAACCAAAGCACTATCCGCAGAGGTAGAAGTAAGTGTGAAGGTATTTGCATCAGCAGAGGAGGCAACAACATAAGACCCATCAGTTGGCCCTGAACTAAAATCAACTGTTAATACATCTCCTATTGCTACACCGTGGTTAGTAAAAGTGACAGTAATTATAGTCCCAGCACTTCCAGAACCATCTGATTGCACAAAAGTACCTGTCTTTGCACTGAAACCTTCTGCTGGTGGTGTAAATGTAAAGCTTGCCTGATCTGCAACCCTGCTTCTTAAAAATGCCTCTATGACATCTGCATTAGTTTCAGACACGTTAAAAGTCAGATCATATACTTTTGGGTCTTGAGATAATGGAAGGCCATATAACGCCCTAAACTCATAACCATCACCCAAAGAAGTAACTCGTATTTTTGGGTTGCTTTGTTTTCTCATCCCATAAGTAGGAGTTATTGATGGAAATGTTGCCATTATCTATTTAACAAACCTCCAGACCTTTGTTCATCAATTATAGTTGCCTGCACTACAGAAGCAATCAAACCACCTAACTGATCGGCCTCTGATCCATTACCAGCAACAGAAGAACCTGTTGCATCTACATTAACAACAATATTATTTGTTGAACCACCAAGAGCATGATTTGGTGTGACTGTTCCTGTAACCCCTGGTGTAAATAATTCTGGTCCTCTTTCTCCAACTAAGTGAGTTTTTCCTGCTCTAGCTGTTCCTCCATTAGCTAAACCAAAGTTTGGTCCTGCCGTACCTAAACCCGTCACTGGATTAAAATAGCCTCCTCCTGGTCCTCCCATCATTCCTCCACCAAGAAACCCTCCAAATAAACTATTGCCTAAAAATCCTAGTAAACTTCTCTGCATCTGATTAGCCATCATTTTTGCAGCAGTATTTAAAAAATGATTAGCGATAGAGTTGAGCATATTTCTAAATCCATCTTGAACACTCATAGTTCCACTAATTATTCCTTTAAATGATTGCTCAAAAGAACTAGATATTGTTTGTGAGAGAGCCACAATTTTAGATCCACGGTCCAGTAAAACTGCCATTTGTTGATCTAATTGGATTGTCTGAGCTTTTATTGGGTCGGCAAGCGTTAAAGCGTTTTCGTAAACTTGTCTTTGTAAATCTACTTCTGCGGTTAATTTTTTAATTTTAAAATCGAGAGTATCATTTGTTTGTTTTGCTGCTTCCTTTTTCAATATCTCTAACTCTGCTATTTTTGAGTCAAGTTTGTTTTTCTCTTTTGTTGCTCCTAACATCTTTGCATTTACTGTGAATCTTTGCTTTTCTATCTCTAACGCTTGTCTTAAAGGTAATATTTCACGAGCAGCCCTAGCTTCATTAGCCATAGCTTCAACATTCTGTAAACTCGAAGGTAAATTGTTTCCTACTCCAGAGCCTCTGCTTTTTTCTATTCTTAATTTCTTTTGAGGTAGAGATTCCTTAAAAGGACTCAATGCTCCACCTGGGTTTAAGAAACCAAATCCTCTGCCCATAAAGAACTTTGCTATTCCTTCTAAGGGAAGTTTATTAAGCAAAGTAACTGCTGGACCAATAACATCGGATACTATAAATCCAATTTTCAAACCTAAATCAGCCATCCCCTTGTTAAATTCTTCTAATTCTTTTGTTGCTGCTTTTACTTCTTCGGGGGTCTTACCTGTTCTTTCCGCAAACTCTTCAATAAGAATTGAGGCAGCAGTAGATGTCATTCCTAATTTTTCTAACTTTGCAATTAAATCACCTGTTGGAGTGTTAGTTAAAGATAATCTTTCAGTTAATAGTTTTAAATTTTCTGTTGGTTTGCGTAAAGCATTTCCTAATTCTCTTACAGAATTAAGCGTGTTAGATATAGATTGAACTGCTGCTGTAGCTGCAATACCTCCTGCGAAACCACCCATCTGTCCAAACATTCCACCAATACCACCACCAAGTCCACCAGCAGCAGCACCAATGGGACCTTGACCAAATAACAGAGGAAAACCACCACTTATTAATGCACTACCAAAATCAAACCCCCTTGTTGCACCAAGTCTACTCATACCTCCTGCAAGTGGGTTATTTAAAAATGTTCTTTTTCCTTCAGCATCACGAGACACTCTATCTGACAATCTACTAAATGATCCTAAAGGCGATATTCTTTCGGCTACTGCTCTTTTTTTAGCGGTGTCTGTAACTACTTTGTTTATACTTTCTTCAGTTTTAAAACGTATTTGAGCTTTTTTAATTTCCTCATCGGCTAAAAGTAAGTTCTTTTTTGATAATTCAAATTCATGTTCTTTAGCTTTAGTTGTAGCTTGCTCTATAAGAAGTGATGCTTGACCAACTTTTACCCCTTTTAGTTCTAAAGGTAACTTTTTTAATACAAGACTTAATCCTCTATTCTGTAAACCTAAAGATGTATTTTCTGCTTTTAATCTTTTTTCTGTGTCTGATAAAGCCTGTTTAGATCCTTTTGATTGCTTTTTGCCTAAATTTGATATGCCATCGCCTATTGTTTTTAAGTCTTTTTTAACTTGAGCAGTATTTAGTTTTATATTTACGCTATACTCAGAGGCCACTAAACTTTTAGGAATACACGGATACTAAGAGTTTAGCGTACTTTACGAACTTGGGCTTTCCTTTTTGCTTTTTCCATAGCTTCTTCCTCCCGTTCACCTTTTAATTGGAAGTAAGCAGCCCAAGCATAAAGTTCTTCCATAGACATTTTTTCTCTTATTTCTCTATGCGTGTAACCTAGCTGTTCTGCTATAAAAAATTGTAAATAAATTAAATTATCTTGTTTTAATTTAGCTTTTTACGGCATCGGGGCTAACCTCCTCGCCCATACTTTGCATCTTAGCCATTATGTCTAGTAGAACGGATAATGGTATTTCTCTTCTTAAAGATGGTAAATCTCCCGATGTAAACATCTTTGCACCTGACTCATCTTCGGCTTTTGTAACAATAACCTGTAATGCAAAGTCAAGGCTTCCCTCTTCTTGACCTTTGTTCATGGCTATTAGTGTACTGTTTATGGTGTCTCTATCCGCTATTGTAAGAGGCGACCAAAATATTTTTAGAATTAGTTCTTCTCCCTTAAAAATGGAGTAGCTACTACGTTCTTCGACACTAAAAGCTGCTTTTAGTTTGTCGATTGCTCTTGCTGTTGGCATAAAAAATTGTATCTATTTCTGTAGTATAACTCAAAGTCTAAATTTAAGCACTCGTACCTTTGTGCATTGTATAGTTACGTTTCGGTTTGAACCCTACCATCTGAAATCCCTTGTTAATATCCTTTTCCAGGAAGTTACCTCCTAAGTAAATAAAGTACCAATTAGGATTATTAGGTCTAGGAGTTGTTTTAAACCTTGAACCATCTGCTTTTCTTTGGTTAAACAACTCGGCATACATCTGATTTGGTTCGTAAAGGCTTTTTTCTTTGTTAATTACAAACCCTGCATAGTCAGCTTTGTTACCTACATAAAGAGATTTAACTAAAGAAGTGTATATCGGCTTCTCCCTCTTCGGAGCTTTACGACTTGTGAATGTAGGATTATCAATATCTTTTCTTGGAATCGTAGGAACAACTGGAGCACCCTTTATTTGCCAAGCGGTATTGAATGTTCCAGTAAACCAAGGGCTTCGGTTTTGTAAGGAATAATGAATTTCGGATGCTGCTTCTGCTCTGCCTTTAACAATTAGAGCAGCTAAGTCATTTGGTAAATGTTTTAAATCTTTTACTCTACGCATTGGCCGTAAAATCGCAGTTTATTACACTCATAAAGTGACTTTGATCTTCGGTTACTACAGATGACGGTCCACTAATTTCACTTACTCTTGGACTTACAGAAAATGTATCATCGTAAACAGCTAAATCAAAATCAGCAATATTATCAAAATTTGCTATATCATCAATTGTAGTAATATTAACAGAAGTAAGACCTGTGATAACTGTTTCAGCTATTGCAGCACCTACCGCACTTCCTTTGTTAGATGGTGTCATAATCGCACATCTTATTGTTCCTGCATAATAATCAACTGCTGCACCCTGAGATTGATTTGTAGATTGAGTGAAATCTAAATTTACCATTACATATTTTTTAGTTTTACCTGGAGTTGTAAAAGGCATATTGTCGAATACAACTGTAACTGTGTTGTCAGCAGTGGTTACTGCATTTTTGATTGCGGTTTCAAATGCTGCTCTTGCGTTTACTAAAGTCATTAGAAAATAACGTCAACCCTGAATAAATATTCCTGACCACCACGCAAAGTTCTTACATCTGTAATCTTTGCAACTCTGGTCGATCCAGAAAATGTGAGAGTGATCTCATCTGATAGTAGCGGTTGGCTGTCTCCTATAAGATCAGGTGTTATAAAAATTCTAGCTACGTTTTCCTGATAGCCAGTTTCTTCGGTGGATTGTATGAACTCTACGGGAACTTTTATTGTGTAGCTTGTGTCACTGGTAGTTACTGCACCAGTAGATGTGTTGTATGACGTAGATAGTTTTCTAGTGTAGATAATTGTTGTGTCTAATGAGTCTCCTAGTTGAGACACTACCTGTTTAGCTACGTTTTTTAGTAGTGAATCTAGTTGTCCTGCCATTATCCTCTAACTGCCCTAAGTTGAAAACTTCCTGCTCCACCCAGCATATACGCTCCAAGATAACTTTGGAGCCAAGGGTAAACATCTAAAATATTATTAACAGATCCAGTTCCCTGACTTGCTGTATTGTATTTAACTTGAATATCTCCTAACTTTACTTCTTCAAAGTTTCCGTCTTTTCCTGTAGTCCCTGTTATTGCATCTGTGTCGTTTGCTAAAGCTCTGGCTAATTCATACTGTGCATATTTAATACCATTAGGAATTTTAGAACAAGCTAATTCCACACCATCTACCTGATAATTATTTCTTGGAAACTTAAGTGCCTGACCATCATCACATCTATCTCCATAAAAAACTAAAGTATCAATCCATCTAGCAGCAGATATTAATGATCTTTTCTTTTGGTCATCTGTTTTATTAGTCCAAGTGGAAGAATCTGGAGAGGTATCAAAATAATCATTAGCTTCTGTCAACGTGACATAACTATTAGCATTTTCTCCTTTTATAGTTGCGTCTATAGTAGCTGCCACGATTAATAAAGTAATTTAGTTTTATTGTAGCGTAAAGAAAAAACCCCACCAATAATTGATGAGGTTCTTTACTACTTTGCTTTGCAACTTAATAGTACTAAGGATTAGTAGTTGTATCAAGTGGTGAGTTAACAATTAATTCAACTATAGGAATTAAATCAGCATCATATGTGATAGCCCAGTTATTATCATTGGCTAACAGTGCGTTAGTTGGGTTGTCAGCAGCGTTAGTCCACTTAGTTCCCATAACGTGATAAGCACTATGATAATCAACAGACATTACATCTTGCTTAGATAAGATGTTTCTATCTGATTCAATACTTAGTGGAGATTGCTCACCTTCAAGAATTGTTCCTGACTTAATTAAGTAACAACGGAATTCTTTTTGATGACCTGTTGTACCAGGATGAACTGTATTAACTTGAGAATCAATAACAACATTCATTCCAGCAAACTGGCCGATGCTTGTTTCATTAACACCGACACCGCCACCACCCCAAGTTACTGCACCACCAGTTGTTAGAGCAGATGTTGAGAATGTAAGCATACCAACTTGATATAAGTAGTAAGCAACAGATGGATGAACAACTAAAGTATCTAGCTCATCTCCTCTTGATCCAAGAAGTGATCTACCTCTTGCAACAGTAGAAGCGGTCAAGAAGTTATCAGTATCAGCACCAGCAGCAGCACCCTTAGATAGATCTAAAGAATTTGCACCTAATGGCCCAAAAGTAGATCCAAACAAACCATCTAACAAGCTAAATAATCTTGCAGAATTTAGTTTGTTAATAGCATCTGCAAGTTGATTTCTGATATGACCCATGGGATCTTCACCAGCAGCCAATACAGCTACATCATCAACAGCATAAGCAAAACCTCTATGACAGATAGTTGCAATCTGTGTATCAGTACCAATCTTCTGTGGTGTTAAATAACCAGCGTTACTTGTACCCCATGTTGCTGTACCATCCAAGATTTCCTCAGTTGGTGTGATTGGGTTAAATTCTGGAACTTGTATTCTTGTTCCACCTTCTGTTGCGTCAAGAAGTGAATTTCTTACAACAGCACCAGATTTTAAAAATGCACTACGTTCCTTAATAGCTTCTGAAACATATGTGCTAAAATTATTTCTCTTAACGATGTCCGCTAATAGGACACCGCCAGAATAATTCTGAAACGGAGCAGCCATTGGCTTACCTAAAAGTTAAATTTATAGCAACCAAGCCACCGACTTGGGTGTTGAATCCACCGAATCCAACAATTAAGATTGAGCCTCTTGCTTGAGCACCGCTGCAAGCTGCGGATCTTGATCTAATAGTAGCATTTGTTGAGTTAGGTTGCCCGTTTTCCAGGGATTGACCTGACCCCCACCAGTATTTGCAACTGGGCTAGGTCTAGCACCCATTCCTGCTGCTGAACTTGGTTTAAAATGATGTTCCCAACCACTTCCAGGATTTTTGAGACTACTGAGATAGGTATTGAGATTCTGCTCTACTCCACCATTAAGAACAACAACTTCTCCGTTAGCGTTCTTTTGTAACTTTCCTTGTAACAATGCCAAAGTTTGTTCTGCATTTATCGCACCAATATTACTAATAGCTGCGAGGGCTGCTGTTTTTGTGGAAGCTACTTCATGAGAATTTTTCATCTCCTCAAGCTGTTGAGACAAGTTCATTATCTGCTGTTCTTTTTCTTGGGCTGTTTTGTTAGCTTCTTCCCAAAGAGTTTTCCATTGCCCTTGTTCTTCTAATTCAGTTTTACGTTGTTGATCTTTTTGTTTATAAACATCATCTAATTTACCTTTAACGTCATTAAATTTTTCTGACCATTTTGCTTCATTTGCAGCATTTAATTTCTTTAGTTCTTGTATCTGTTTTTCATATTCAGATTTTACAGAATCAAGATTTGGTGCTTGTGGTTGTGAAGGAGTGTCAGCCACGGGCTGTTCAGGAGGATTCACGGAATCAGGCTGAATTACTTGTTCTTCTATTGCCATGAATTAATCAGATAGTGGGCTGGTAGTTTTCTTTTTAGTAACTTTTTTCTTAGTTACTTTTGGTTCGGGTGCAGGACAAACTTCGGGTTCAACTGATGCAGTTGAATGTACGAGTTCTACTTCTTCCCATTTATAAGTTCCGTCAGGTTGCAGAACATGGTCTAAAGATTTAGCCATAATTTTTATGTACTTATCTACTATTCTAACAGATTATTCGGATTTGGCCTCATTTGCTGAAGGTAGCACTTCTCCTTGTACTAAAATATCTCTAAACTCTTCTCTATTAATGACTTGTTGATCGAATAGAGATGTTAAGGCTGTAATATCTTGTCCTATTAATCTTTCGATGTCGAAGTCTCTACTAATCTTTACTTCTGGTGGTTCGATTCCAACGTACTCGGCTGAGAGATTGAAGGCTTTTTGTAGCTTCTGTTCAAGTTCCATTGATACCATTGCGAGCATGGAATTGGTATCTACACGATCTAACCTACGGGCATCTGCTGATTCTGCAACAAACTTCTGTTGTGATAATGTACTAATTCCTAATGTTGCCATCTGCATCTGTAACTCTTTTATTTCAGCAGATTGAGCTTCAAAAGCACTGGAAGCTGGTTCAACATAGTATATTTTGTTACCAGGTTGAGTTGCCATTGCATAGTTTACACTGATAGCAAGGTCTTTGGTTTGATCGTCATATCCTTCCATTACAAGCATCGGTTGAGATGCAACGTGCAAACTATGAATTAAATCAGCCTGTCTTTGAAAATGTGCAATATTTAGATACGCAATGTCCAGTAAAGGTGGTTTGCTGACTAAATTATCAGTTTTTCCAGAATAAATAGTAACTAAAGGTATTTCACCAAGAGAAAATTCACCAGATTCAACTTGTTTATAGTCTTTATCAGATGATCCAGCTTCAAAACTGCCAACAGAACTTCCATCTGATACATCATACATTTCCTCTATCTGTTCTTTTTTACGAAATACTCTGTAACTACCTGGTTCGATTACTCTTACTTGGTCAAATACTTTTTCTCCAAACTGTCCATCTGGGAGCACAGCTTTCTCACCGAGTCTCACTTGTATCAGGTTTCCGTAATTTGATTCTCTATCTAGTCTCCAGCCGTAAAGATTATTTGGGTCAATTTCGATCCAGTAAGGTCTGCGGTTCTGTTGACGTTCTTCGGCTAGACTTACTGCTCCTGATGGTGCAGGGTAATCGACAAGAATGTGACTTTGGCCGTATGTGAGAGAACACATTAGTAATCTTCTTGCATATTCATCTAAATCTGACTTTCTGCCATCTACATCCATCTTGAACATTTCTGTCCAATAAGGGTCTCCTGTTAGTGTTATTGGCTTTCTTAATACAAGACCTGTGGCTGCTCTTATTAGTCTCTGGGTAAACGGAGAAAATACTGCACGATTTACTCTGGCTAGGTAAGCATCGTAATCTTCTCTTGGCTCTAGTGGTAAAAATGTTTCGCTGTTTGTTCGTAGATAATCTGTTCCTTCAGTTACAGCTTTCATTATTTCCCAACCTTTCATCATATCCAATACAGCCCTTGTTCTAGTAAAAGGACTATCAATACCACCTACAGAAGTAGATGAAACAATATTGGTTCTAATTGGACCAGGAACAGCATAAGTCATCTCAACACCTCCATCGTTTTAATGCTAACGCCTTTCTTGTAGGTCGGCCTTTTTTATCTTTTAATGGACCTGACATTCCTTCCATTCGAGCACAAAAGCTCTTTCTTCTCTTCTTCTCTGACTCAGTAAGACCTGATTTTTTAGTAACAGGTGCTTTTAAATTACTACCAGTAGCAAGATTGTATTTTGCACGACCTTTTGCCGTAAGACCACCTTTTTTAGATTTTTCTCCTCTACCTAAAGTTAAACTAACAGATTTACGTTTTTTCATCTTCCCACCTTTGCCTGTGCCTTTTTATGGGCTTGGGTAAAAGTGTCTCCTGCTCTCATTCGCCTTTTCATAAACTCCATATGCTTATCGCTATGATGTTCAGAATGTTTTTTTAATAGATTTTTTTGGCGAATGGTAAGTTTCACTTCCTTTTTTTCTTTTTGGTTTTAGAACGTAGCTTTTTAAGATCAGCAGCCGTAATCTTATCCCGTGGTGGAGCAACAGCAGCAAGTTTGCGTTGCTTTGCTGAATAAGATTTTTTAGGCATTAGATAGCGTTGGTAATAGCACCAGAAGAAATAAAGCTGACACTTACAGTTTCAAGATCACCTGTTGTTGCAGATAAACTTGTTCCTGTAACAATGCCAGAAAAACTTACTTTTTTAGTTCCAGAAGTGTCTAAAAATAATTCAAATTGTGCATCACCAGCATCTTCAGCTACTAAAACATCATCTAAAAGGTTTTCAGTTTCATTACCACTAGCTGCTGTGTATAAGAAATCAACAGTACCAGATGCAGAAATTAATCCACCAACAAAACTTCTAGATGTTGCTCCATGAGCAGTTACATCTAATGTGTCTTTTGTTGTATCTAAAGTCCAACCTGTAGTTGATACGATTGCCTCAGTAGTACCAGAAGCGTTCTTAAAGTTAACAGAACCTTCCTCTCCACGAAAAAATGCCATGATCCAAAGAAAAAAAGAGTATTTATAAATAGTTTAACTTGTAGTTGACTTTTTTACAGTACCTTCTGTTAGTTTTCTTTGATATTGTTCACATCTAGGATCCCATAAAGCAGGATTACGCTTACCTTTTACTGCTTCGATAATATCAAGCATTTCTTCAGTAATTTCAATCATTTTTTCTTTCCTTTTGTTGATTTCTTAGTAGTTTTTTTCTTTTTGCCCTTGCGGACACTTGAAATATACCCTAAACATCTATTCATTGCAGCAGATTTAGCCATTTTTAACTCTTTTTGCGTTTTTTACGTCTATGTTGATAGGTTATCTTCTTTTTACCAGTTTTTTCACGTTTAAACCTTTCTTTCTCACTTTTTGTCATCTCTCCTACTGTCTTAGGTGTCTTACTTGATACACGTTTAGTAGGTCGACAGGCAGGATAACCTCTTTTTTCGCCTTTTTGACGACCACAAGGCTTGCCAGTTTTTACATCAACCCAGTTTTCTTTAAACCAACGGGTTAAGCCACCCTTTGCTCTAGGATTTGGGTTACTTTTTGCCACGTTTCTTCTCCACTCGGTAAGTACCGCCACGTTTTTTGTACTCTCGTACAAGCCACGCATTAGCATAAGCAGATGGGTAAACTTTGAATTTACGTTTAGCCTCTGCTTTTACCCTAGAGTATAACGCTTTATTTACAGGAACATTCACTACGTTTCTTACCTCCCTTCTTTTTCTTCTTCTTTTTCTTAGTTGTAGAATGGTACATAATAAGAATTAGGTAGTTATTAATATATTCTAAACGAAGTTTGGCCTAATGTCTCTGGTTTTGCAAGGTTAAATTGCTGGAGACAGAGGTAACCAAAAGCGTCAAATGCGTGGTCCACTCCAAGGTTTTTGTTTGGCATACCTGTGTTTGGAGCATAAGTCAGAGTTCGAAGAGACTTTATAAGTTCTTTGCAGCGTGGGTGAATTACTGTCCTGCGTTCGCCCATTGCGTCATACAGTGCAGTGTTGATTGCGGTTACTTTGTCACGGACTTTCCAGGGAGATCTAGGAGATGATACAGTAAATCCACTTCTGCGTAGGATAGTGTGGTCCGTTGAGCCAACTCCTGATGTTTTTCTGGCAGATCCCGTTGGGTCGGGGCAAGCGATGATGCGTCTTTCTACTCCGTAACGATTTGTAACTTCCTCGGCAAAATCCCAGGTTGTTGCACCACCCGTCAAAATTATCTCGTCAAAGACGTAAAGTATGTTTCTGTGCTGGACTGCACATATACCGCAAAGTGGATCTACGTTAAAATCGACTCCTAATAAAAGTGGGGCGATGGATATGTCCTCCGCTTCGGTAGAAATGTTGCAATCTGAAAAGGAGACTGCAACGAGACCCGTGAGATTCTCGAAACTTGCCTCGAACTCTTGTTTGAATGTTCTTCTATCTAGTTGGGCCTTGGCTGCTTCGACTTCTTCTTCTGGAACATTGCCCCCTTCCACTGTTGTAAAACTCCAGCGTTTCCAATCTCCTGATGTATCCTCTGGAACGTAGCACCATAAATCGTAGAACCATGAAGCTGTGCCATCTGGTGTAGATATGAAGAGTGCCCAACCTTGTTTATCTGCGAGAGCTGGTCTGATTACCTGAAACCAGACTTCAGAATCCATAAAGGCTGCTTCGTCAAGTACTACTCCAGCAAGGCTTCGGCCACGCAGGGTTGTTGCATTTTCTGTGCCTTTGAGTTCGATTAGCGATCCATTAATTAGTTCAATTTTTAGGTCGGTTTCGTTTTTGGATTGAATCCATTGAGGTGGGATGAGTTTCTTTATTTCTTTCCATGCGATGTCTTTTGCCATGCGGTAGGTGGGGGCACAGTAGAAATATGTTTCGCCTGGGCGGTCTATTGCTGCTTTTAGTAGTTCGATACAGGATAAATAGGATTTTCCGAATCTTCTGCCAGCCACGAGGACTCTAAATCTGTTTTTTGCGTTGAACACCTCCCCCTGTGCCCATCGGAGGGAGAGATTTTCGGCTGTTTTTGTACTCATGTAGTAAAGAATAGCTTAAATATTGACTAATTTCCTTGATTTTGTCGACTAAACAGTGTTTTTAGGGTTATTATTCAAGTATTAACAACAATTTTAGTCCGTGGCTGATTCTGTTCTTCGTAATACAAATGGTCAATTTACATCCGAGCGAGCTTTGAAGGATGGGAGAGTATGTGGAAAGAGACAACCTGATGCAGTAATAGAAGCTAGAAGGCAAAGACTGTATTCAAAGCAGTTGACAGGTAAAACTACCAGACAATTAGTGCATGAGCACTCATCCAGGGAAGGTATCGGGATAGATACAGCTTGGAGCGATTGGAAACAGGTAAAGAAATGGAACGATGAGGATTGGGAACAGGATAGAGAAAAGATGGTTTCACGACTCCAGGGAATGAGAATGAGGTTATTTGACCAGGCTGTAAGGAAAGGACAGTTGCAGACTGCTGCTCAGATATTAGATTCACTCGGTAAAGTACTAGGGGAGAGTGTAGAGAATATCAATTTAAACACTCCACAACTATCAATTCAAGTAGAGCCGAAGAAAAACAGTTGACATTAGTGTAATATTGTAGTATTATTATAGTGTAGTATTTTAGACCTTAATCTATGATTTACCAGTAAGTTCCCTGTATTCCTATATACATTTTGTAACATTTGATACATACCCCCTGTATCATTTGATACATACAAAAAATTCCCCAGACTGTGAAGACTAGGGAAAGGGGAGATAGTGGACGAACTCGGATTAGTTCAGTTTGTAGCAGATATCCGCATTGGAATAAATATCCATACATTTTTTAAACGTTTCTTGGTTTGTGATACTGGCAAGAATAAAACCAGCAATAAAAATTACCATAGCGAATCTTACATAGTTTAGGTTAGATCCTGAACTTAAACGATAGCGGCGGCGGGTTTGGTTTGGGTTTGACATTTTACAGTGAAGCAATGGGAAAGAGAATAAAAACTAATTAAGATTTATAGATAATTGCTAAAGCTTTATTTTGTGCAAGTTTAATATCTTTATCAGATAAACTTAAACTTTCATAATCACAAATCTCTTTAGCCTTTTCATATCTATAATCGAAATCGGTTGTAATACAAACAATTAAACCAGTAACTAACTTATGTAGATGTTCGGGAACATCTGCATTAATTAATTCTTGCTTTGCGGTTTGGTTTGGGTTTGGTGTTTTCATTTGTTTAACTCCTGATGTAGTTTTATTTACTAAAGAAATATGTTTTTCCATCTGCTTCAATTTCTTCAAAATCATCTTTTAAATCATACCAAACATTTGAATAATCAATATTAGAAGAAATAATGTAAGGGATAGAATCTAGATCTTCTGTTTCTGCTATGTGATGTTCAGCAAATTCTTTAGAATTATCAAATTCCCCATAATACATTTCGCTTAACATTCCATAATATTCAGTACCTAAAGCACTAATAAATTCTTCATGTAAAGAAACAGAATAACCATCAGATAAAGCATCATCTAAACTTTCTAAATATTCAAATAATTCATAGTCCATAATATGCTCAGAATAAATAGAATTTAGATAAAGACAATCAGAATAAAACCATTCATCACGGCAAACAGATTTTCTTGCTTTTGTCATTAATTCACCAAATTCTTCTAAATCATTAGAATTTTGAAAAATTTCGTAAACGTTAAACCAAACCCATTTGTTAGTTTCATAATCCTGAATACAAATACAAGGATAGTTGTCAGAATAACCCTGACCAATAGGTTTGATTTTTGTTGTGGTTTGGGTGTCCATAATAAAAATAAATAGAGGATACAACCTTAATTATAGTCTAATTTAATATGCAAATCAATACTAAAATATTACTTTAATAGCTAGTAAAAAACCTTAAAAATTAGCACTTTTTACCCTCTAATCTCAACTTAAGATTTAATAAGATTCTCAAATCCCTTACTATAACTAGATAATCTCATAAGTAAGAATCCTATAATTTTAAAATTTTAACGTGTATTTGTACCTTAAACAATTTAAAATCATTCAAAAATAGCACAATAAAAAAGCTAGAATCTATAGAGAATCTAGCCTTTAATTAATTAGTTCCTGATGTAATTTTATTTAATCTTGATTATCTAGTAAGTATTTACAATAATCTTTATCAATTCCATTTCCATTTTTTAATGTATCTTTCAAACATCTTGTTTGTCTTTCAATTCTTTTATTATCTTCTTTTAAAATATCTATTAATTCTAAATATCTTCTAATAGATTTATTATTAGCTTCAATATCTTTATCTTTATCTTCTAGCCATTTAAAATCTGAACTATCAATTTTTTCTAAATCTGAATAAGTACAAATAAAATTATCATCTTCTTGAATTTTTTCCTTTTCTAAAAGATCATAATATTCGGATGCAACTTCATCAACTATTTTAAAAGTTTTTTTAAATTGCCTGCGGTAGGTTTGAGCTGTAGCCATTTTGTAAATTTGGGTGATTGTACAATATTATTCTAGTCGATTTTTTAAATAATTTCAAACAATAAAAAACCCTGACTTTTTAGATCAGGGTTAATAAATAATGAATGTTTTTATTTAGTTAAAGCTAAACATTTATTTTTAGCAATATCAATTCTATTTCCGCACTTTCCATTGAGTAGACTTTCCATTCTTACCCTTGCACCTTTTATATCGTCTTTAACTCTTTGTTCGCAATGTGTTTGTTGAAAGGTTAGAGCATTAAAACAATTATATAAATTTGGTGCTATTTCAAAATTTTGAGTCTCTTTAATAAAATTAGCTTTAATATCTGCCCATTCTTTTGAAAGATCTTTATTAAAATCTTTTGGTCTTTTTTCTTTTGTTTCTTTATCAACTACCGAACCAATTAACTTGTCAGCTAACATTTGTTGTGAAAGATTTTTTAAAACTTCCATAGCCTGAGATCTATTGTTGAATGAAACATTTTTCATTGCTTTAAATTCTTCAATAGAATTTGCAAGATCTTCACGTTGCCAAGAAATAAATTCTGGTAGGTTTTTAACATAGTCATTAATACCTTTTGAATGTTTAAAGACTAATTTATTTTTAGATCTATTTATTCTACCCATCTGATTAAAACAGAATAATCTAAAATCAATAGAAACAACTTTGAATGAATACGAACCATCATAAGAATTTATGAAACATAATCTCCTACGAATAGGATCATCTTTTGAGACTTCTTTATCAGCATCTTTTATACCACCTGATACAAAAATTCTAGCTCCATTATTCATAAGGCATATATTCTCAAGTGAAAGAATATTTTTGTTTCTTTCAAAAACTTCATAAATTGGTTCGTTATCTTGGGTAACGTATGTTTTTGACATTACACTTAATGGATTTCCAGTTTTTGAATCAACTATACATTTATGGTTAGGTAATTGAATGTCATTACCAAAACTATTTTTAATGTATATATCGGTATCTACGGGTGGATTTAATGCACCAGTTTTTTCAAATTTTTCTCTAATTGAGATTTCATTGTTTGGATCTATAGTTGTACCGCATAGATCCTCATTACCTAGTCTTTTAAATCCGTTTGGATTTTTATAATGCTTTTCTACCATTAATGGAGAATTAGCACTGTAAACAGTATCTACTAAATTGGGTTGAAAATAGTTCATTTGGGTGTTGAAAAATAACTACATATATATATTAAAGTATTATTCTAATAAAAACAATATCAATTCATACTATTTATAGAAATTAAAATTTTATCAATTAGCTTATCTGACCTATAAACTAAATTATCTGAAAATTGATCATTATAATTATTTGAAATTTTTTGAAGAATAATTAAAATAAAAAATAAATCTTGGATAGATAGCTGAACATGACTATGTTTAAAAAATTTATGAATGGTTGAGGCCATGATGAATGAAAGGAAAATGAATGGACAATCCATAGATAACTTAGTCATTAATGAATGTCAAATTCTGAGAATTATCAGTGAGAATTATGAATGAGAATTATGAATGTTGCATTATGAATGAAACTAAAGTAATATTATAAGGCACATTAACCACCATGATTATGGCTGTCGATCCCCTGGATACCAGTAGTGAAAGGTTTTTAACTTTTACTATTGCTGAAATAAAAATCTTAGTCGGTATGATGACTAAGTTGAAAGAACTTTTTCCGATTGAAGGACATTACTATGTCCATAAAGCTTGTAACATATTAATCACAATTTGTAAGCAACAGTTATCTACCGAAGATGTAGACGATCTAAAGGAGAGATACGGGATATGAAAAGAACTGAATCCGATTTTATTTCCGCTAAGTTTTTTGATGCTTACTGCGAAGCACGATCCAACACAAAATCTACTCTAAACTTATTGGCTGTTTATCAATTATTCCATGATGAAAACGGACACTGGTGTTTGTTTAAAAATAATCTTGGCATTGATTGTGATAAACATAAAGACCGAGATCATGCCGATATGATAATTGAACATGAAGATATATACGATTTATTTCGTGTGTTATCTGAGGAACAGTTTAAGAATCATAAAAAGTTTTATAACAAAGAATTTAAATATCAGGATAAAGATGATGACTAAACATTTTATCAATAAAGCCTTAGAAAATATGGATAGGTTCGGGGGTAGTTTTATACAGTCTCTTGCTGTCTGTTATAAAAAAGCCGATCCAATAAATCAAAAAATTCTATACGAAGCTTTTGAGCATTTTTTCTTTAAATATGCCAAGTTTAAAGATGACTAAAGAAGAAGCTGAGAACTTTATTTATAAATGTCTGGTAGATAACGAGTCCAAAAAAGATCCAAAAGAAAAATTAACTCGTTTGGATATATGCGATATACTGCATACTGATTTTGAGATTCCGAAGTCTACGGCATATAGATATTACAAAGATTCCTTTAATCTATATAAATGGGAACAGGCTAAACCCGATCCAAATAAAAAGATTAAAGACAATAAAGATACCATTTTAGATAATGTGTTGGATACTGCTGAAGCTGCACTAGCTGACGGAGATACTGTCTCATATTTTAAAGGTATCGAATTATATTCAAAATTACTCACGAGGTTTAAAAAAGTATGACTGACTCATTTTTACACAACCATCAATCTGCGTTGGATAGCCAACGTGAAGATGATGCAATTCGAGATTTGCAGGATGCGGGTATATATCCCGATCCAGATGATGAGGAAATTTCTGTTGATGATGATGACTACGAACCAACAGATTTTGAAATGATGTCATCATTCGGTACTAAATGGCACGATTACTTATGAGTAACTCACAAAACACTGAACTTCTTGAAAATCTGTATGAAGAAGAATTAGAAAAGTTTATGAAAAATAGACCTTACAATTCTATTCAAGTAAATGAAATTTACGCCAGATTTTATGCTAAAAAAAGATTTGAGGATTTATCACAATGATTAAAAAAGTTCTAGTAACTCTGCTAGTTACAGTGGACACTGAAGATGAAGAAATTTGTCCTACAGGCGATCCACTATCTGAAAATGTTGTCATCAACGTGGTAGATGACGGATTTTTTACTGATCCTGTAGAGGAAATTATTACCTCGCATTTATCAGATTATGTTGACCATACAAAACGTGTACAAATGAGAATAGATGATTTATACAACGGCTAACTCCTTGAGGTTTTTGTGGTAGCGATCCACTCTATCTAAAAATATACTTTCCGATCCTCTTAACTCCAAGTTATTGAGGATTTTTATTTGGGGTTTTCCACTTCTACGAGCTACCACAACTGCCCCGTATTTTGGTTTTATGCCTGTGAGATGCTGTAGACCCAAACTGTACGCTCCAAGTTGATGACAGAATTGTTCGATCATGTCATCTGACCTGACTTCTTTTGCTGTTTTCCAGTCCACTATGAATGGCCCGTCTCCATCAATATCCAATAAAGCGTCTGCTGTACCAGCAAATCCGTAGCCTGGTTTATAGACGGAGAACTCTACTGCATGAATGGCCGTTACACGTTCCAGTATGAATGATCGTAAACCTCTTGCGTAGCCTGACGCACTCCAGCTAACACGAGGTGCGGATTCAACTGCTTTTTGGAGGCCCCATTGCGTGACTTTTTTCGGACAGCGTTCCAATCCATCATCACCTGTTCTCCATATACCACGTTTGTTTGCATTTTGCCTTGCAAATTTTGCTGCAAGTTTAAGTACAAACTCTGCATGAGAGTGAGCAAGTTTTCCTCGTTCACAGGCAATATCACGTTCCAGATAGGAGTCTGATCTTTTAAGCCAGTTTTCAAGGGCATCTTTTGTATGTTGGGGTGCGGTTTCTTTTAAAATATGTGTAACTGAGTGATATACGTTGTTTTCTTCGTCACGGTAGACTCTGTACGGTCCACTGTTATCTTGAATAAGATTCCATGTTCTGAGTGATGCTAGGGCATTTTGTTTGTCTAGCGTTCCCATGAATGGATAATAAATACACGTTCCCATAATTAATATACAGCAAAATAAAAAAGAGTCAATGGCTATCGGGGCTTACACATACCGAAAGCAACCCGTCAAAGAAACAAAAGGTATGATGCCCGAATAGATTGACTCTATGAATGGGGATTATTCTTCTTCTTTAAAGGGATTACCACCTTTAAGAAGTCGTTCGAGATCGAACTCTTTCTCTGCTTCCCATGCTTCATCTACAGCTTTAGCCATAGCTTTTTTCAATGGGGCAGCTTGCACAGTGTACTTTGTATCTGTACCTTGTCCTTCACGAGATAAGTAGAAGTCACATTCAGTCATATCTTCGTAATCTTCTAGTTGACTGATTACGTCAAATTGCTGAGTGATTGTTTTTTGAGTCCAAGAGAATACTTGTACACGTTCCAAATCATAATTATATATCGGAACTGCGTGAGCTATCCTGCAAGGCTCATTCATCTTGCCATCTCTGGAAAGTGATCTAATGTAATCATCACCAAGTTTTTCTGTAACATCCTCTGCGGTAGGATCTTCAGCAAAACGGAATGGTTTACGCTTTTCTGGGTTGTTAACTTCGTTACCCCATAGTTCGTAGAACATGAAAGGCTCTTCTGCTAACAATTTAAAACGAACTTTTTGTCCGCTTTTGATACTTGATGGATTCAAGTAATCGTCTTTTGTGCTACTTGAAGATGCAGCATCTTCTCTAGCAACAGTTGAAATGAAAGGCATAATGCGTGTTGGCTATAAAAGCCTGAGTTGCATTACTATTGTAGTACATAGACAAATCATTGTCAATGATATATAATAAGAAAACCCTAAAGGGTGGAGTTCCTTCAGGGTTTCAACATATAGTCTACAGTAGGTATTGTAACACATGAGTAACATAAATTTCATCCCTGAGATTCCATTGACATGGTTGACTTGTCCGATATATGCCGAGGGTGTATTACTACCAAAAAGAAACGAATCAAGTCCAGATAGATATTCTGACGGAAAAGTTCCCTTTGGTAGAGCGTGGAAAGAAGAACTTACAGTAAATGATTCTGCTCTGATGATTGAGAGAGAACCAGATAAGTTCAAAGCTATTGGTGTATTCACGGGCCAGAAGTCAGATGGTCTTGTGATATTTGACGTAGATAGAAACTTGGGTGTTATTGAAAAGAAATGGGGTAAAGATCTCAAAAAAGCACCAAAAGTTACGTCACTTAGAAAAAATGCTGCTAAGTTTCTTTTTAAAGTTCCGCAGGATCTTGTAACTGAAGTTGCCTCTATCTCACAGACTGCTGCTGGACAGGAAGGTTGGGAAGTTTTATGGGGAGGACAGGGTGTAATAGCTGGTGAATATCATAAAAAGGGTGTAGGTAAAGGCAAATATAAATTAGAAGGTGATCTGTTTGACGTTCCAGTTGCTCCAGAATGGCTGCTGTCTCGTATGAAGGATCAGTACAAAAAGAATAATCAAGATGTTGATATTAAATATGTAGATAACAGATGGAGTAAACGCACCAAGGAAGAAAGAGTTGCGATTGTTAGTGGCTGCTTGAGTGTTATCGGACACAAAGGACCTAACCAAGAACATTATTGGTGGGAAATAGGTGCGATGATAAATAATGAACTTCCAGGAATTGAAGGATTAGAACTTTGGACAGAATGGAGTAAGAAAGATCCTGACTATGAGCATTGTTGGGAAGAGGGTGAAGATCCTTGTGCTGCTAGATGGTATGCAACTTGGAGAAATGATGGTGCTAGATACAATATGTCTCACCTTATTGAGTTGGCAGATAAGGTCGATCCAGAAAGAAAAAGATTTAAACAGGTTGGGCTAGATAAATTAATTGAAGATGTGGAGGCTATCCCACTTAGATACAAAGAAGAAGTCTTGGATGGTGAAGATCTCATTCAGCGATATATGGATATTGACAATGATCCTAAGAATGAAAACCCTGCACTACATAACCAAGCGGTCCATAAATTAGCTATTGAAGCAAAGCGTGGTAATGCTGCTGAGATTGAGAGATTAGTTGATACTCACGAAATGTTCAATAGAACTAAGGGTCAGAAACCTTTAGCTATTGATGAGCTAGACGACACACCTTTTGAATATCTGATTCCAGGATTGTTACCTAAACCTTGGACTTTGTTGGTTCATGCAGATGGTGGTACAGGAAAAACTGCTATGTGTCAGACAGTAGCTAAACATATAGGACATGGAAAAGCATTTAATGTTTATGGTGCTTTAGTTAACGTGCCAGTTGGTAAAGTCCTTTGGTTGAATGGAGATCAGAATGAAAGAATATTGCGTAGGCAGATGAAACTTATCGGATGTGATAAGAATGTTCGAGTAGTTACTGAGTGGGATATGCAGTGGTACAGCAGATTTAAGAAGATGCAAAACAAATATGCTTACGATCTAGTAGTTATTGATAGTTTAGATGGTTGTAATGACAGCAACCCATACGAAGAGAATAGGAGGGAGTATGCGTTACCTATCAAGAAACTTGTTAGACGTAATGGGCAAGACTTCCCTGCTTGTTCGATAATTATTATTCATCACAACACCAAGGAAGGAAAGTTTAGAGGAACTACTGCAATCAAAAATGCGGTGGATGAAACTTGGAATATGAAGAAGTTATCAATGAATGATGCTGCTGAGATGGGTATTACAGCAAATAGCAGATTAGTTAGCGTTGAGAAGTCCAGAGAGGACCGTGAAGGGCTTCGGATGATATTTACCCTGTTACCTGACTACACATACTCTATAAGCCCTGCACCAGATCGTACAGAAGAGGTTGTGATAGACACTCCAAACAAACATACTTTAGATATATTGCGTTTGATGAGAACAGAAACTAAACCTTGGTGCGTTAAAGATCTGGTTGAACACGATACTGTAGGTGGTTCCCATAGAAAACGTGCCATAGTTTATAGCTTAAATAAATTAGAGGATCAGAAGTTGATTGAAGAAGTTGACGTTCCAAAAACTAAGAGTAAAGGTGGTAGACCATCTAAATTTTATAAAGCTGTTGGGAAAGAATTACCAAAGTCTTTTAGTTCTCTCACGCGTGATATACCCCGAAATGATGTGTATAAACCTAATAATGTAGATATTGGAACGGATTTGAACAACAATGATATTTGTAAAAACCCTAATTTTGTAAAAACCTCTGAAAATAGTGGAGGTTTATACAAAGAGGAGGTTAATACAAAACCGATTGTTGTTGAAAACTCTTCCACTGGAACGAAAGAAGGTTTATACACAGATGGCTATGGGTATATAGAGGAAAACCAAAAGTTCTGGAATACCAATGACGATATCCAAAAGATGACAAATATGGATGTAATAGATGCGATAAATGAAGCAAGGTCTAGTAACACTGACATTATAGACATTTAAGTAATATTGTATTAACCTTACTAATAGCCAAAAATATTAAATGTCTGATCTAACTACAAACGATAACAATGATAATTTATTTTTAGAGTCTCAAAAATCCTTACAAGAGTCTCAAATGTCTTTATTCAAAATACTTAGAAAAAAAGATCAAGAAGATAAGGTTAGAGATCAAAAATTAGAAAATATGGCTGAAAGTTTAAAATATTTACATGAAGATAATAGAGCTAGAAAAGTTAATGAAGGTAGAGTAACTGCAAATTTTGTAGCTAAAATTTTAGGTTTAAAATCAGATACTTCAGTTACTAGACCCATTGGCATGGAGTTAAGAAATATATCACTAAAACTTAGAATACCAATAAAACAAACAGATGCAGACACAAATGCAGTGTATTCTACAGTTAATACATATCATCCTTACGTGGCTAAAATTTATATAGAGCAAAATGGATACCCTGTACCCCCACAATTTCAATACATCACTAAACCGTGAAAGAACCGATTATTAACGTAACTATTTTTGAAGAAAAGAATCCTACAGAAGATAGTCCATTAGCTACTGTGCGTTATACAGAGTATTCAAATTTAGAAAGAAGTAGAGTAGTAAAAGTTAATCAAGTGGAGTATTACGATCCAGAATATTTTCACAGTCAGGTTTTACAGGCTGTTAGCTGTGGACTCGATGTTTCAATATGTACACGGCTTAGTGTGAATACCTTACAGAAAAAGATAAGCTACTGGACAAACTAATCTATTGTGCTACAATAATAGAGCATATTTACAGGTTCTTCCATGACCTCAACAATTACTAAACAAGAATATTCTGTCTATTACGGAATATCAGAATTAAAAAGATTGCAGACTGCTCACAGTCTTGCATTTGATACAGAAACATTACAGCTACAACCAGAAGAAGGTAAGCTCCGACTGATTCAGTTGGGGTCTTTTTCTTCTCGGACCATAGTAGTTATTGACTGCTTTGAGTTAGAGCGTAGCGATTGGAACTATTTAGAAGAATTTTTTACTAGTACCAATAGATATTGGCTGGCACACAACGCAGTATTTGATCTTGGCTGGTTACAGGAACATGGCATATATCCCGAAGGATTTGTGCGTTGCAGTATGTTAGCCAGCAGACTTCTTACTAATGGTATTCCACAGACTAAGCATGGTCTCGATGCACTAGCTAAAAGACAGCTTGATATGAACATATCCAAGGAGCAGCAAAAGTCTGATTGGGGTGCTGAAACTTTATCCAAAGAACAGCTAATATATGCTGCAAAGGATATTGAAGTACTACTTGAACTAGATCAGGTATTGGACAGAAAGATAAGAAATGCACAGTTGGATAGAGCTTATACATTGGAGTGTAGAGCACTTCCAGCTATGGCACAGATGTGGAGAGTTGGGTTACCTTGGAATAGAGAAGAGTTAGAACAATGTCGCATTGATTATGAAGATGACATTAAAGAACTTGGTAATGAATTTATCAGAGAGCTTGATAATGACTTACCATCTGGAAAAAAGTTACCTAGAAATGAGGATGGCTCGTTCAACCTTCGTGCGAAAGACCAAGGCTCAGTCAGACTAGGCACTAAAAAGTATGCAGGATTCAATATTAAAAGTTCTAAGCAATTATTGGAAAAACTTGAATTAGTTCTTGGTTATACACCAGTAAACAATGATGGTAAGCCTAGTGTTGCTAAAGATGCTTTGAAGAATTGTGCTGCTGATTCTCCTACGATCCAAACACTCATAACTTGGAAGCGTAGAGAAAAACGTAGACAAATGATAGAAAGCATACAAGATAAGATGTCAGATGATGGATTTGTCAGAGCATCTTATATGCAGTTAGGTGCAGATACAGGAAGAATGTCTAGTATCAAACCAAACAATCAGCAGATACCAAGAGATTCAGAGTTTAGACAATGTGTACAGGCTCCCCAGGGTTGGAAGATAGTTGATGCTGACTTTTCGCAGATGGAGTTACGTCTTGCTGCTGCATTAGCTAAAGACAAGAACATGACTGCTGCATTTCAGCGTGGAGAGGACTTACACGACTATACGGCTAAACAGATGGGATGTGACAGACAGATTGCCAAGTCTGCTAACTTTGGTTTGTTATATGGTGCTGGTGCTGAAGGTTTACGAAAGTATGCTGGAAGCAGTGGTGTCATCATGTCTAATGATGAGGCTGTAAAGATTCGCGATAACTGGCTCACTACATATAGTGGTATTCGAGATTGGCAAAGAGAGATGAATTATCTTTCACGATCCACCGAGGGAGATGAGTGGCCTGAGACTAGAGTTCCAGTATCTAATATGCGTAGATTCTTGAAGGGCGATCTTAATAGAACTACTGTTAGATGCAATACACCTATTCAAGGTGCTGGTGCTGCAATATTAAAGTGTGCATTGGGTAACTTATGGGTCAAGGTCAAAGAAACAGGCGAAGATAAAGTAAGGATCGCAGCAGCCGTTCACGATGAATTGATTCTTCTTGTTAAGGAAGATTTAGCAGATGAGTGGGCTGAGATTCTTAAAACTACAATGGAAAAAGCGGAAGCAAAATGGCTAGGCGATGTTCCTGCATTAGCTGAAGTGTCTATTGGTGACAAGTGGAGTGAAGTTCATTGACAACACAAGATCGTATAAACGCAGCGTTGAAACGTATCCAAGAACTTGAAGTTCTAATCAAACATTGGTCAAAGCATAAATGAACAGACTCCCACTACATAAGTTGGGAGATTTCATAGAAAAAAGAGGTATGTCAGTCTTAGGGCATTGTTACAAATGCAATAAGATTATTTACCGCACCCAACAAGAGGCCAAGAAGGAAGCATCAGACATGAGAAAGATGGGTAAAAACCACGCTTATGCTTATGCTTGCCCAAAAGGAAATGGATGGCACTTGTCATCCATGAAACCTAAAAGCGTTTCAAATCCAAAAATTAGAAAACCATCTAAAAGCTTTTCGACTAAAACTAACAAACGAAGGAGGACGAACAAATGATTGGTATTTGCAAAAATGAACATGGTTGGTATATCTCCAAGCATAATAAACAGCTTGGAGTAAAATACTACAAGACCCTAACGGAGGTAATGCCTGTTGCTTATGCAGAAGAATATTCGAGTAGATCTAATGAAGGATCTATACAAAGAGATTCCGAAAGCAACTACCAGAGATCTGGGTAGTATCATTGATTTTCTCAAAAAAGCTAGAGAAGTCCGTGAGGGAAAGACTAAAAAACGCAGAGAAGCCAGAAAAAAGTATGTGGAAAAGCAACTTGAGAAAGCCGATTTGCCGATTTGGTGGTAGAGTAGTACAAGAACAACATTGTAAATGGCTCTCAAACACGGAAACAAAAGCTATTATCAGGTACTAATCG
>Ga0209348_1000159_pt1 | contig 39439 bp, 47 predicted proteins | sample ETNvirenome_2_30_FD_184065 | JGI IMG/M metagenome (GOLD analysis project Ga0209348, IMG submission 184065) | Marine viral communities from the Pacific Ocean - ETNP_2_30 (SPAdes) (version 2) | ecosystem: Environmental > Aquatic > Marine > Oceanic | place: Pacific Ocean | collected 2013-06-22 | reverse complement strand
GATGCCTTTGCTTCGATCTCGGTCTGCGCGAATCCAGTATTGACTGGGCCTTGTGTCGGTGCGTACATGCGATCTCCTAGTTGAAATCACTTGAGGGGGAATGGCTACCCCCCCAAGCGTGTGGTTTGAATGGATCAAGTGTTCTGCGAGGAGAACCCATTGATGCCATCGAAGAGACACAGCGTGAGATCTGTGTCGGTGGCAGACGCACCAAGTGCGACTCCGACCACCTTCGTAAGAGCGGTGTCATTTGCCCCTGGTGCATCGATAGTGTCAAGGTTCCCGGCGTGGGCAGCACTTGCATTCAGTGCGTCACCGGCAGAAACTTCAGAGTCGCAAGTACACTGGAAAGTACCACGAACACCGATGCGACCTTGTGAGCCTGCGGTGACATCCTCAAGGGCAATTCCCATGAGAACAGCAGCACCATTGAGAGCATCGGTTGACTTCGTGCATGCAGCGTAGCCTTCCGATGCCAGGGTGAACTCGACAAGGTTGCCCTTGCTGAGTGCGTCAGTGCATGTGATCGTGACGCTCTGGGTTTCAAATTCGAGGCCCGATGGCCCCTGAGTAAAGCTGAGAGACATGATTAGTCCTTCCTTCCGAGATCACGAACTGTGACAAGGTGCAATGATGCCGTGACGCTGACGCGAACGAGCCATCAGGTTCCACCAAGTGTCACACAGGACGATCGAGGTGTAGGGCTGGTTGGGGTGACGCATGACATCTGACTTCTTGAAGAAGTGGTTGCCATGGAGAACCACGTTGAGGTACTCGCCATTGACGAAGTAGTACCGTGCAGTTCCAGATGCAACATTATGAGCACTGGTTTCAGCGGAATCACCTTCAGCAACACTGAGGTCGTAGCTGTTGTTCTGGCTTGCATCAGAGTCGCCAGGGTAGAGCTTCGCAGTGTCGAGGGAGGAGATGTATCGCAGAGGAATACCCGCATAGGTGGGCTGTGCGTAGGCCGGATCCTGGGGTGAAACCAGTCGATCGTTAGCATCGCGAAGCGCATCGGTGTATTGGTTGAGACCAGCGCGGGAAGTGAGGATCATCTGCTGTGCCATCGTGGCGTTGCTGAAGTACTCAGAGAACTGCGCGGGCGCAGTGTACTGACACTTCAGGAACATGTCGTCGAAGGCATTGAGGAAGCCACCAGCCGGAATGTTCCGGCTTGCAACGGTGTGGTTGTTTCCGGCTGCGCTTTGCCCAGTCCGGCTTCTTGCAACAGTCGCAACTGCTTTGCTTGCCAAGCCAGCTTCGTCGTAGAACGAAACCTGGTTCGACCAACGAGGTTCAGCAAATGGGTCGATGCCCTGGATGTCGGTCCATCCCTTCGGCACACCACCACCACGGATCTCGCCAAGCTGAGTTTCTGCGCTGTCAACGATGATCTCGTTGATGAACGCAGACAGGGGGAAGGGCTGGCTGCCAGTGGCATCAGCGATCTCAGCCTTGTTCGCAACGCAGTCGGCGAAGAGAGACTTCTCCATGCCGTTGACCAGCGACGTGGTCATGCGCTGTTCCTTGACGCGCTTCAGTCTCTTGTAGACGTTCTTGATGCCGTCAACGGAGAGGCCGTCACCAGCGTTCAGTTCGATCTCGTGATCAGTGAACGCCATGTGATCGACAGCGAAACGCCAGGGGGCCGAGGTCGTGTCGAGCACGTTGGGGTTGCGGTAGCTGAAGGTTGCGTTGGGCTTGTAGAACTCGAACGTGTTCGAGGCATCAAGCATCAAGGAGTCCTTGATCTCAGCACCAGTTTGAATGTTGACACCCTGGGGTCCACTTGCGAGTGCGCCCCAAAGATAGTTTCTCTCGACAGCTTCGTTGACGAGAACGTCAGGCCCGGTCAGGTACGCGGGGCCAGTTGCAGCTACAAAGTCTGCAAACTTGGAAAGTGCGGTTCCAGCCATTGGTATGGCTCCTTTGATTGATTGAGCCGCATGACGCTATTAGCTTGAAAGGATTCGGTCCAGGATCTGATCTTCCACCTCTTCGGCGGTCAATGGTTTCTCTGGCACTGGAGTTTGGCTTGGTGGAGTCATCTGTGCTTTGACTTGCGTCGTTGGCTTGGACTTCACTGGCTCACCCAGTAGTTCCTTTGATGCTGCCTGGATCATGTCGGCGACACTGTTGAACGAACCCGGAGACTCGTTGCCCATCTGATTCGCACGGTCGATGACTTGCTTGCGCTGCTCGGTGGTCATGCCACCTCGCCTCTGTGCTTCGTCGCCAATCGCGTACGCAATGGACTCGCGGATCTCCGCCTCTTGCTTCAACCTGTCGATCTCTCCGGTCAGCTTGTTGAGCTGGTCTCGGGTCGCTCGAATGGGATCAGCAATTTCCTCACCGTACATCTCGGCGAGCGGACCAAGGTCATCCTGTTGGGTTGCCTCGGTGTTCGCAGTCGCGGTGTTGCCGTCGTCCTGCGCATCAGAGGAGGGTTTGCCTCCTTTTTCCATATCGGAAACTTTGTCTTTCAGTTCACGCATTTCCTTTGAAAAGGTATCGACGTTGGCTTGACGAGCCGAAGCCTTCTGCGCCCAAGCGTCAACGGCCTCGTCGCCATGCTTCTCCCGTAGCGTGTCGATGAACTCCTGCGGAACGTTGTCTCTCTTGAACACATCTGCGTGCTCTGATGCTGACGATGAATCCTCGGTGACCTTCGCATCTTCTTGTTCTGGCTCCTCTTCCACCTTCGGAATGTCAGTCGGCTCGATCATTTCTTGTGTGTCGAGGTCGTCGCCCAGGATCCTGTCGAGGATCGCATCATCGTTCATTTCATCGCGGGTCTTCTTGTCTTCCATGTCAGTCTCTCCCAAGATCGTGCCTTGCTTGCATTTCTCGTTCGTGCCACCTGGATCTGATCACAGGCTGGCCCTGCTTGTTTGTGTCCGCGCCCTTCATGTTCCGAGGCAGTGCCTTCGAGACGTATGGGTATCCATGGGTCTTCGAGGCAATGTCTGCCGACAACTGGGGGATGTCGATGACCCTCGTCCAGGTCTTGCCACCGATATCTACCGTGGTCCCGGTTGGCGGAACTTCCTTCATGGAGTAGCAGAACAACTCATGGTTCCCGTCTGCATCGACGAAGCTGTATTCAGGCATCGATCACCTTCCGACTGACGCTCGACCATTCCCTGGACTCATTCCACTCATCGCTTGCCCGGTTAATCCACCGAGATCCGCGCTACCGATTGGGACACCCCCAGCACCAGCAGCATTGGGAGGAGCGGGTTGCTGCGATGCTTTGGGAGCGGAGATGATGTCGCGGAGAGCAGGCATATTCATCTGATCTCCAACCATCTCTAGCAGTCTGTCCCAACGAACGTGCGGCATGGCGGGGACTGCTTCACCCACTTGCATCACCAACTGGAGCAACTCCAATGCTCGCTTCTGCTGGAGTGCTTCACTCGAACGCTCCAGGCTGTACGTGCTGACCTTGATGCTGTACGAGTCGTAGTCTTCACCGAACGATCCTCCGACGAACGTGAGGCGTGAACCGAATGCGACTGCGGACTCTGCACCGAGACCGATCTCGACCTCGCCACCGTGGTACATGTACCAACCAGCGACGTACATGAGGTTGTCGATCGACTCTGCGAAGCACCGTTGCAACCATGAGATACGCAAGCCAGAGGAGGAGGCAGCGGTCTGGACTTCCGTTGCCGTCGCATCCCCTGTGACGAGACCACGAATGACCTCGTTCAACCCAGTCAATCGGTCGAGCCGATCCTGGGTCATGCTTGTGTATTGCAACTGTTGCTGCGTTACTCCACCGATCTCGATGGGTACAACCCGGTCTCGATCGATGTTCTCAACTGGTACGACGTGCAGGTCTGGTGTGGACGCGATGTCCTGAGCCAGCTTCGTGCCTCGGGAATCCACCAGGACCAATCGACGGTACGCACCTGCTGAAGAGTTCATTGACTTGAGGTGGCTGTTGAGTTCGTCTGTAAGCCCCTGAGACGCAGTCATCACACCGAGGGGGTAGCAGTCGCCTGGAACCGTGTAGGCTCCCACAAGGGCGTACGGGCCGCTTGGAGGGCCGTAGAACGGCTCGGGTTCGCTGATCACGGTGTAGTAGTCGTTGCCGCTCGATGCGATCCTGATGATCACCCCGTGATGCAATCCATCCTGGAACTCCTCGGGGAGTTCGCCGTCTGGAATCCACAGTTCAGTGACGATCACCTGCTTGCGGTTCGGAGTATTCCTACCGGCCTGGCTGTCGTAGGTTCCTGTCTCGTCATCACCAGTCACAAGATCTGCAACCTTCTGATCGTCGAAGTAGCTGCTGGCCTTGCCTTGCTCGATGAGGTCATCATGGTCGATGACATACTGGTGGCCGACGTACCGAGCGTCGCTCAGGTCTGTTGCCGACGGATCGATCACGAACTTATCCGGGGAGATGCGATACACACGAGGCAGCTTTCCGCCGTGGGCTGGTTCAATTCGTCGCATCGAGGTGTTCGGGACAGGGGTCACCATCGCCACGCCGTAGCTGAAGAGCATGTCAACCGCGATGCGCTCAATGGTCCTGCGCAGGTTCGAGCGCGTGGCCCAGGTGTTCATCGCCATCTCGATCATCTTCGCAGTGTCATCGAGTGCGGCTTCGCCTTGGGCTTCAACCTGGACGCGAGGCACGTCGTGCGCAAGCCGGGGAAGAACCAGCGAGATGTAAGAGAAAGCGTAGTTCTCTGGATCTGTGCCTTGGCCTGCGCCCATCCCGGCATCGTCAATGTACGCACCGCCGTGGTACTTCTTGACCTGATCCTCAAGCTCCGCAAGGTGACGTTTCCTCCACGAAATCGCAGAGATGATCTCTTCTGTCAGGTTCGATTCTGAGATATCAAACATCACTGACTCCTTCCGGTGACGGTGTCACCTTAGCTTTCTTCCTTGTCTTCGGTGGCATCACACATGTACGCCGTTGTGCCATTCTGTAACCGAAGTGAACCAGCACTGATGGCTTGATGGCTGTTGCAATACCGTGAAGTTGTTGCGACACCCAGCCTTGTGTTCGGTTGTGAGCATGTGCAACGTGTTTCTTGTTCAAACCACGAGCCAGGAGATTGCAGATGTTGATCTGTCTTGGCTTCAGTTTGTAGGTTTCAACGATGTCTTTCAGTTCGATCGTTTCAGTCGTTTCTTGATCGGTGTATCCCGGGTCTCCCAATTTGTTTTCTCTTGGGAACATCGCTGAATAGTGTCGCTTCTTGTAGTTGTCATCTGCGATCCTGCTGATCTTGATCTCTTTCGCCTTCGCGTAGCTTCGGAACGTAGGGCAATAGATCGACGTGTAGATGAACCCGGCCAAGTCACCACGCTTGGGATCGTACCGATGCATGATTGAATGAACCGCGAGCCATGCTTCTGAGAGCAGTTCATCTTGCGACCAGTTCGGGAATGACTTGTGTTTTCTTGACACCCAGGTGTGTACAACTCTGAGGATTTCCTCTTCGTTGTCCTTCATCAGTGTCATCTGAGATCCTCTGGAATTCCAATCAACGTGCCAACTGACCAGTCAGGAAGCCCCTCTTCCGCTGGTCTACCCTGCCTCGGCGCGTTGTTCATCGCAAGAAGCGCAAGCGCGACAGCGACAACTCGGTCACCGTGAGCCTCTCTCGCACTGCTTGTTTCATCGATTTCCAACCTGGCCGGGCCTATACCACCATCGGAATATATGACCGTGTCTTCAATTTCCGTGATGGTTTCGGCGCATTGGATGTCGATGACATCGTCATGTAGAGCACGAGCCAGGTCTCCGAACAGGATGCGCTTGCTTTGCCTCGTTGAGAGCCAACCCACCCTCTTCGATCTTTTCTCGTTCGTGGTGTTCAGGGTCTGCTGTCGATACAGGGATTTGTAGTTCAACCTCTCGAAGTCATGAACAAGGGAGGCTCCAGGCCCATTGACCTCGAATGCGATGAACATATCTGCCGCGCCCCGCGCCCATGTCCGAGCAGACTGCACCAGTTCGCGAGCCATGTCGTACGGTGCGGTGTGTGGATCCACATACAACGCAGTCACTGTGGCGTTCGAGGTGTCCATGATCACGGCAACGCCGTTTGCTGCCCCGGTCCCGTAGCTTGGGTCAACACCCGCAACCAGGATAGATTCTTCGGTCGGTTCGTTGAAGATCCGCCACCTTCCACTAGGTTGATCGACCAGTTCCCCCCTGATCACTTCGCACCTTCGAGGTGGAGTCTCCCTGGATCGCTGCCTGACAATGCCTGAGATCGGGAAGAACGCGCTGGCTGATGTGGTCGGTAGGGCCAGGACATTCTCTCGAACGTCAATCAAGTCTCTTCGTTTCAACTGGTCTTCAAGCCATGGGGTCCAGATGAATGGCCTTCCGACATCCCCGGTGACCAGTCCATCCTCGTCGATTCGCTCTTCAGCGTTCGCGCCCTTGCGGGGATGATCCGCATAGGTCAGCTTCACCACCGTCGTATCGTTGTGATCTGCATCAGGCACCAGCTTGCGTGTGAAGTAGCTGCCTGAGAGATGGGTTGAGACCGCGATCCTGCATGAGGTGGTATCCGCGCTCGACCTCCAGGCTGCTTCGAGTCGGTCCTGGGCTGCGGCTTCGTCGAAGACAACCATGGTTCTTCTGCCACCACGACCGATGTGTTGAGTGGTCGCTTGCCCAGCGATCGAGTGACCATCCGGGTGCTCGACGATCATGTGCCTGCGTCGGTTCCCGCCAGCCAGGAAGTCTTCTCTGTTCGCAGGCAACCATTTCTGCGGGAGGTGAGAGATGATGAAGTCAATCCTCTGGAACAATGCATCTTCATCGCCGCTTCTATCCACCAGTGTTTCGGTTCGAGAACAAAGTAGTGAAGACCAGGACTTGAACAACCAGCCCCAAACCGACAATCCAAGTGTGATCCATGACGCACCCATCTCCCTTGACTTCACGAACAGTACGTCTTGTCCGTTCTCTACTGAGTTTACGATTGAATGAATAGCATCCGCTTGCCGGGGCCAGGGGATCATCGGCGTAGCAGGATACTTGGCAGGTCTCTCTCGACCTTGCTCGTCAACGACTTTGACTCGTTTCGTCCAGACAGCAGCCTCGAAGAAAGCAACTGGATCTTCCTGACAGAGTCGCAGCACTGCTTCGCGCTCTTCAGGTGTTCCATCCCAAAGCATGGAACGCAATCTCATTGCTCTTTCTAGTGGTTCACGACCAACCTGCTGCTTCTTCGTCATTGTTTTTCTCGAAGGTGTGACGCAGTTCTTGAGTCATGCTGATCACACGTTGTTCGTTGTAGTCAGCCTGCACCATGAGAGGCCCACCGTCTGCACCTGTCAACTCCAGGCGGCTCGTGGATTTCCCGAGGTGGTTGCCAACATACTTCAAGGCTTCGAGGAGCAGACGGTTATCCCCCTCCTTGGCGCGTTCGATCACGAGCGAAAAGAGGGTGTCATGCACGACCTCCCAAGCGTGATCGACCAGTGCCTTGTAGTACGGGTTGCTGCTCATGGAGCGGTAATGGCTTCGAGGCGCGACACCGACAGAGAAGAATGCTTCCTTCAAGGTGCATCCTGCAATCAGTGCGCACACAACCCCATGCTCTCCGTCGTTCAGTGGCTTGCCGCCTTCGACTTCAGAGACTTGAATCGGCAGATCATTGACTGGTATTTCTTCTTGCACGACGTGCTCCAATATCCATGGTTCTTCTTGTCACACGCAACATACGCTTAAACTCTCTCTTTGCATCACCTGGTCTTCGCGTCCAAAGCCCGAGCGCGTAACTAAACAGACATGACATGATCATAATCCAAAGGGTGGATTCACTCACGTTGTTCCCCGCATACTTTGTTCAAGGAACAGGATCCGTTCACGCAGTGCGTCGATCCTTTCCCGGTGGTACTGATCCGTACTAGCAGACTCGATCGACGCTCTCACGAGGTCACTCGAAATGGCTTCCAGGCTTTCGATGTCTTGTGATGCCTGCTCAATGACTTGGTCTTTCCTCCCGATTTGAATCGCAATGGTGAATACCCCGATACCCATGACCAAGAGTTGTGCGAATTGAAGAGTCGTGTTGATTGATGTTCGCTTCATTTTCATTCTTGTTCTTCAATATGCTTGACCATGAACGTTGCGCATGGGTTTTCTTTGTTTGGTTCTGTCCGGGTAATCCTAATGTCATTCACAAAGCAGTCGTTCTCGATGTATCCAACGTCTTCAAGAATGTCGAGCACCACTTTCGCTCGGTTGTCGATATCAAATCGCCTCCGATCAGGAGGAGAGAGAACGATCTCTACCTGATACGGAGGCTTGACTTGATTGATCTTCTGTTGTTCGAGGTGGTTCCTGGCTAATGTCTTCCAGAGCCTGTAGGTCTTAGACTTGATGACTCTTCCACCGACTGCTCGATAGATTGCGTTGACAGTTGGGGGCCAGGGCATTGTGCCTGTCGCCAGTTTTCCCTCTCGATCATCTGCTCCGCTGCCCAACGATCGCATGCAACCTTCATCGTTACTCGTGGGATTTTCATCCATCGTGCAATTTCCACTTCGCTCATGTGGTTGATGAGGAGTTCTCGGGTGATCACGCACCAGCGTGTGCGAACATCCACTACTGGAGTGTATCGGGTTCCGTTCAATACTTCTTCAATTGTGACTCCAGTCTGCCTGCACATCTCCTCCAAACACTCTCTGGATTTGATCTTCGCATCACGGGCCAAGAGTGTTTTCCTCCCGAACTGGCGTTGCCGTCGATACCGCTCCTTCGCCCTTTGGATCTTGAATTCCATCACGTTCTTGTAGTAATCGTCAAGCACCAATCGTCCCTCCCACGAATTCCTCACTCATGATCTTGTTGATGTAGGCGTAGGGTTTCTCCACGTCCTCCACCCTGAGATCCACCTTGTCCAGAACGCCCAGAACCTGGGGCAACGTCGTTCCCCGGTTCGCTGCGAGTGCCAGCGTCTGCTTCAGGCTCGGAAGGTTCCGATCTGATTTCAACCTGAAGACCTTCGAGTCCTTGAAGATGGCCTGGATCCTCCTCTCCAAGCCGCCTGCTTCAATCCAAGAAACCAACTCGGGATCGATGTCCGCAGGCTTCATGGATTTCAACTGACTGATCGGGTTCTTTTTCTTCTCTTCTCTTGATTGCTGCTTAGGAGAAGGAGAAGGAGAAGGAGAAAGAGAGGAATGTAACACGGGGTCTGGTGACACAATGTTTGCTTTCGGTGTTACATCATGTGACGCTTTCGACCTGGACTTCGCCGTCCTCATGGCCTGGTCATCCTTCTTGTGGATCACGCCCCCCATCCATTCCTCGAAATCCTTCACGAGAAGCCCGTGCTCGCCCTCTGAGAGCCAGCCGACCTTGAGCATGGCTCTGCCTATGCCTTCGATGCCCGTGGCCTTAGAAGCGATCTCTGGGGTCCAGTAGGGCAGGACTCCATCGTTGTCGTCAGCGACCCCCCAGATCACCACCAGACCCCCCACTACATGGGTCCGGTGTACTCCAGTCAACTCGGCGATCTTGGCGACCTTCTTGCTCTCCACCAGTTTCTTCTGGATCCTGAGCCACGGTCGATTCAATGTCCGTTTCATGGTGCCTTCCTCCAACATGCGATCTCTCGTGCGTGGCATTCGGGTCGCTTGCTCTTGACCCAGACACCAGTCCTCTCGATCTCACCAGTCATGGCCAGGGATCTCATCACTGCTCCAAGCACTCGACGCTCCGAGCACTCCACCCCGCGAGCCTCCGCGATCTCCCACACCTGGTCGGTCGTGAACAGATCACCGCTCGCTGGATTGTTCGCGACCTCCAAGACCACGCCTCGAAGGATTGTCTTGGCTTCCGGGTTAGCTTGGGCCACGCGCTTAATTGCAGCGTCTCGTTCTCGCTCACCTTCTGCTTGTGTGAATAGGTTCATCCGCATACCTCCGAGAATTCATCGGCCTCATAGAGTTCAATCGCCTCATCAAGATCCTCGGGCCAAATCTCGTACGTGACCATGAAACAGTTGTCGTTTTCTACGTTGGCATTACCTTGTTCACTGAGTTGTTCTTCCAGTATGCTTCGCGCTTTTAAGAATGCACGACAACCCTTGTTGTATTGGCGAACCAGAGCTGCGTATCGCTTGCGGGGCATTCTCTTTCGCTTACTCATGACGCACCTTCTTCCATGTCGATGGCCAGGGCATCCTCTTCAGTGATGTTCTGGATGTTCTCGGTGTCGAACTGGAAGTCATCGAGCACAACCGGGTACTCGCGCTGACCGATGCACAAGCGATTGATCGGGGTCAACCCCTCACCGTGCTTCTTCTCTCCTGACTCTCGAAGGATCTGCTCTGCTTCCTCCTTGCTTGATGCTTCTACTGCGAATGCACCAGTGCATTTCTCGACTCTGATGAAATTCATCTCGAAGAAGTATGTCTGCTTCTCATTCATTTGGTTTCCTCTTTCTTTTCTTGTTCAAGGATCATCGAGGCAACCTTGCCTGCGAGTCGTTGAACTTTCTCAATCAATGGCTTGTATCGCTCACTCGATTTGTGTGGGTGCTTCATGTCCCACGCATACTCTTCGAGTGCCTCGTTGATCAGTCGCAGTTCTTCTGCGTTGAACTTTGGCTTCAATGCTATGCGGATTGCTTTCAAGTCATCCGCTGTGACCTGATCTGTTGCTTTGTTCACAGGAAGTCTCCCAACTTAGTGACCGTGTCGCCCCAGCCTGGCCAAGTGTTTGTGTCGTTGCATTCCTTCCAGATGTCGCGCACACGCTTGATCGTCGAGGATTCCTGCTCGCACCGCTCAACCGGGATATCGAAGACTCGTGCAGTGAAGGGCGCAGTGTTCTCGACGGCCAGGATGCTGACCTGGTCAACGGCGTACCCGCATGCGGCGAGCACCTCACGGTAGTGCTGAAGCTGGGTGAAGTACCCATACTGGTTGCACGAACTGAGGAACTTCCAAGTGTTGAGATCCCTCGATGTCTTGAGATCCACCATGTGGAATCCACCGTTCGGAAGCGGAACGAGAATGTCAGGACGCGCTGCCGATGCCACTCCATCGATCAAGGCATACGCGCTTGCCTCGAAGTGCGCAGCGTCGTTCACACCCAACGCCGGGAAGCACTTCGCAACTGAAGCAGCAGCAACGCAAGCAACCTCATGCTGATCAGCAGTGATGATTGTCTTCTTCACGTTGATCGACTGGAACGATTCCCACTCAGCCTTGCCTGCTTTGGTGCGCTTGTCTGCACCAGACCAGACTGCGAAAGACCTGTTCAACACTCCAGGCGTGAGAGCCATGGCGTGGACGTACCTGCCGAATGCCATCGCCGACGTGTCGATCGGGTTGTCGAGCCTATGCTTGATGTGCGCAGGCGTGTGAGTGATGAGTGTCCTAGCTCGTGAACTAGTGAACACGGTATGGTTGCCGTGGTACTCGTCGTCGCTGAGATCGCTCACCACGCTTGGGTACGAGCTTGGGTAGTACGCTTTCGTCTTAGTGCTGTTCATTTGTTTCTCCTCTTCTTGAACCCCGGTTTCTGCTTAGGTGTGCGTGACTTGGCCCGGTCCTTGGGTTCGTGTTTTATTGTCGTGGCCTTACGGGTAAGCTTCGCTCTTTTACCTTTGTCACTTCCTCTGTTGCTTCCGTGCATTTTGGTCATTTGGATACCTCCAGGTTGCTTGTCTTTCTCAAAGGTTGCATCTTTGTCAAAGTGATTTCGTATTCACCCTTCTCAATGCTGGTGTCGCTGAAACAAAGTGCAACGTCAAGCCCACTGCAAAGAGCTTCTCGATTGGTTTGTCCGGTGAATGGAACTACAGTGAAAACAAACTTGATCGTGTCTCCGGTCTTCATTTGGATTCCTCCTTGTACAGATCTTCCTTCGAGACACCAGTCTTCTCTGAAACGAAGTCTTCAAGGACACCATCAAGGACGTAGCCCGGAACCTTTGACTCGCTCTCGGCAACCTCGCGGAACTTATCCCAGATCACCTTGTTGACTCGCACCACCTCGGTGCCTTGTGACTTGCGAGCAGACCTTCTGCTCTTCGTGAGTTCGAGGAACTTGCTTTTCGGAACTACCATTACTTGTTCTCCTTCTTGATCTCAATGATCATGTTCTTTCCGTTCTTGTTTTCGATACACATCTCGACCTTGGTGCCGATCGTTTCCTTCACCTGCTCTGCGACTTCATCGCATGCGTACAGAATGAATTCATCCTCGCCATCCAAGCCCCAGAACTTCACCCAGTTGGAACCATCGGATTCCATCTCAGCTTCCACGGTGCCGATGACTCTCGTGACCCACTCCCTGGGTGCGGCTTGGATCACAGGAACTGGAGCAGGAAGCTGCTTGGGATCCTCGGTGATCTCAGACTCACCGTGCTCCTGGACGTAGACCGGGGCCGCTCCGAGGGCATCAGGACAATGCTCTCGATACCCGGCTGAGATCGCACGGGCGAAGAGCATAGCCTTCGGCCACTTCTTCCAGTTGTCTCCGCGCAAGCCAGCGTTCTGTGCATCCTGCATGCTGAACGTGGTGGCTCCGATCTCCTCGCGCTTTCCGTTGTTGACCGAGTAGAACGTGATCGTGCATTCCGATTCGGTTGTGGTCGAACTGTAGTCGTACTTCCCGCTGGCCTTGATGGCTGCTGCCATCGTGTTGCTTGCCAGGACAACCTTGCCCTTGATGATGTGCAAGCCAGCCATCGAGTCGTAGTCGGTAAGGCCGAGGCCGCGCCCGACGATCAACTTTGATGCTGCTGTCGCGACGCTCTTCGCATCAGGAAACATTCCTGATTGAACGAAGACCTGCGCGACTTGCATCGGGTCCATAGCGTGGTGGTGTGGGACGATATTCATTTGAATGCTCCTCTGATGAAAGTGATGAATCTTGCAAGCAAGCTGTTCTTGAGAATCTGCTGTTCTCTCAAGAAAGCGTTTCGATGATACGGGATATTGATGACCCGTCGGTATTCAGTGTTCGGAGGCTTCATGAGTTCGCCTCCTCTTCCATTGATTCGATTGCCTGTTCTCTGAAATGATCAAGCAAGAAGTTCATGTTCTCTTGTTCGATGGTTCCGTTTTCTTTTTGCCTGTATCTCTTCGGGCCAGACACCTGGGTGACCCACTCCGCAGAGATCTCTACTTCGTACTCTTCCTTGTTGCCTCGGTCGGTGTCTACATCGTGGCAGACGTAGTCACCACGAAATTGAACTACAAACCGTGCAATGGTTCCGCTCTCGGTGATCTCTTCACCATCGTGCGTGAATGCCCAATCGACGTTGTACTTTCTTGAAAGTTCCTGGTATCTGCTCATTGTCTTGCTCCTTGTATTGTTCAGTCTTCGGCGTAGATATCGCGGACGTACTGCCTGCCGAGATCGTTGTTGATCCAAACCACATACCCGTTTTCGTGTCGTTGACTTCCCGCAATCCATGGGCCACCAGGAAGTCCGTGAGAATCTTGCGCCGCTTCTGCTACGAAATGAGCAGTGGGGCTATCGAAGATTGCAGCGTCGGGGTGATGTCCCTCGAATGTTCCACTCGTGGGACAAAGCATGACCGCCCAATCCACTTGAAGGTTTCTGAACTGTGGGTAGATCTCTCGTGGTGGCTTGTTCATTTCTCGTACTCCTTCCTCACCTTGTCGGCGAACACCTTGACGTTGTCATAGTTCAGCCGGTCAAGCTCTTTCCATGCCTGCGTCAGCGGATTGTTCGGGAACGCGGTGCCTTCATCGAATCGGGCGACGATGCGATTGTTGTCACGGGTGTCAACGATCACGTACGCGGTTTCCTCCCACGGGAGGTCAGGGTTTGCACTCAGGCGGGGAATGAGCTTCCCATCCTGTTCGGTGTAAAGCGTGTATCGGTGTTTCATGGTGCTCCTTGGCTTGTTCGTCTGGCTCAGGGTTGCTGCCCTTGAAAAGCCAGGTCATGTGCCAACTATAAGGAGTTGACTGGAGTTGTCAACAAGATACAGAAATAAATCTAAATTTCAGTTTTTCTCAGTTGCCCCTTGCATACTCAAGTTTACTCGCTATCTTTGGGGTTCAAGTCAACCACCTAACTGGAGAACACATGAAAGCCCCGACTAACTTCGAGACCAAAGAGAACGCAGGGATCTGGAGCCTTGCCGAAGCCAAGCAGATCGCAGCGTCGATCGACAACGACACGATGGTCGCTGTGACTGTGATGGATCGACTGGACTGGCCGGTCGAGTTCGAGCATCAGCTCGATCCTTCGACACCTGCCCGAGTCGCATGGGGCGACACTGGCTTCTTTGTTGCGCAGTCACACCCCCGCGCCAAGTAACCAACACGGAGGGGCGCGACTCCCAGAACGCGCAGAAAAGAGAACACCATGACGAACACGACCAAAGCCAAGCCCTTCACCGCCACCTTCACCGATGGGACTGTCATGACCATCAAGTCGAAGCGCGACCTCGGATGCGCGTGGAGGGTGACGACGGAATCGGGCAACGTCATCACCGGATGGTCCTCTTCCTTCCCTCTCGCGCTCAAGGCCGCAGAGTCCGAGGCGAGAAGAGGCGGACCCGAGCACCTCAATAAAGCATGGACTCCTCAATACTCCGCGCACGTCGCGAAGCAGTGGGGAACCACCGACAAGCGAAAGCTCAGGAAGATCAAGACCATGATCCAAGAGGCCAACTTCAAGAAGAGCAAGATCGAGATCGCTTGCGCAATCGCACAAGGCTAACCAACAACATGAGGGGCGCGGCTCATCCAACGCGCAGAACTGGAGAACACCGTGAACAACTCACCGAAACTTTTCGAGACCAAGAAGCAAGCCATCCACCATATCAGCGGCATGATGCGCCTTGACAGCAAGACCTCCTCCTTCATGTACGACTCAGAGACAGGTCTCGCGGTTGACGCAGACGGCAGACATGTGATGGGAGTGAGAAAGGTATGGGACAACGCCTTCGTCGTTTTCCTCATGCACCGCGATCGACAGCCCGAGATCAAGATCGCAGCAGTCGGAAGCGACTGGATCGTGTCACCGTTCAGCTTCAAGGCTTCCGAGATCGTCAGTGACTTCTATGCGACTGACGCATCCGAATGGGTCTGGGCTTTCTGCTATGACCGATGTCATGCGATCAACAGAGGATGGGGCAATCGTCTGCACTTCGTGAACTGCGAACCGGACTGGTCGGCTGTCGAATCCGCTGAGAACGATGGACAGGAGTGCGCCTTTGATCTCATGGGTGAAGCCCGAGAAGCAGTAGATACTCGTCGGTAATTACAACGGAGGGGCGCGACTCCCAGAACGCGCAGAAAAGAGAACACAATGGACCGCGACAACATGATCATGACGACCTACGACATCGAACACGAAAAGCACCTCAACAACCCGATGCAAGATGGCAAGCCTCTGGGTTGGCCTGCCAACCTGAAGATCCGCTGATCAACCTGGAAAGAGAACACAATGAGCAACGTCAAGATGAACACATACATTGCAACACTTCCTGATCAACCAGAGGAAACTCTGTTCGTAATACGATCACGCTCGCCAGTGGAAGACCGAGATGTTCTGTATGGGGTACTGCGGCAGTGTGAAATTCAATGCAGACAAGACCAAGGCAAACCCAGGGCATTCAACAACGCAAGCAAAGGAAATCGGAAAATCGGACAGATCCGAAAGTTCGGAACATTCGAGGAAGCCGAAGAGTGTCGCAAGGATTTCAGTGATTGCCCACCAGAATTCAGAAGTTATGAATGGAAAAGAGACCACGATTTCCGAGTGATCAAGATCACGAAAAAACGCCCCCGGTGAGGAGGGCGTTTCTCTTTGGCTTGCAGGTTCAATTACCCACCACCACCGATTGTTCCATCAGAGTTCGTGTCCAATGCTTCAGTCAACTGCTGAAACTTTTCAACCTGGCCATCGCGAACTGTCTTGATTGCACCGACTGATCCCGCGCCCATGATGGTGCCAAGGATCATGTATTCACCAGTCTGCATTCCACGATCGTCGCTGATGAACTTTCTGATTGCTTCAACCATTGTACTTGCCTCGCGTGATCATCTTGAGGAAAGGTGTCTTGAACATCACACCTGCACCGAATGAAGCTGCGCAGATGATGACCATGAACCAAACGGTTCCGAGGAACCCACTGAAACTTGCAAGAGTACTCATGACTTCTTTTTCTCCAATAGAATTTGCTTGACGATCTTGTACGTCCAAGCTGCTGAGATGCATCCGGTGAACACCACCAGAGGGTAGAACAAGTAGTCGTCGTACTTCGCAACGACGTAGTTGAGAACTGTGAGAATCAAACCACCAATGACTGGATACCAACCACGCGCACCACGAGTGACCACGAGGAGCACCATGCCTGCGAGAAGACACAAGCCACCAACAACACTCAACACACTCAGAGGTTCCGATGATGAGATGTCTTTGATCGCAGACACCGCAGTGTCGCTACCAGTCGGTATCACTTTGATTGAGCGACACCCGGAAACAGCGAGGAGAGCCAGGATACTTGTGGCTGGTTTGATCATATTTCGTTTATGCTTTTTCGTATGGTGAACGCTTTGTCGAAATGCTTCGACAGAGTCGCTCTGTTGTCTTTGATCCGGTGATCGTGAGCTTCCAATTTACGTTCGATTCCCGCAAGCCTGGAATTCACTTTCCAAAGGAACGCGAAGACTCCAAGAATAGCAGGACCAGCGATACCGACAGCGATTGATGTGAGGTGTTCTTCAAGCACTTCTTTCCCCAGTTTGTTAGTCACCCTTCACAGCTTCAAGTCTGCGAATAAGCTCATCCAACCGATCGGATTCATCTCCTGATTTCTTGAGCTTCTTCAGCAGCCTAATCGCTCGGTCAACCTCGCCTGTGTCGATCGGGTCCAACGCTCCAAGTGATTTTCGGATGGCCTGGGTAGGGTCTCCAATGCCGACCTTGAGAGCTTGGTTCGCCAATGCCTTGAGGTGCCGGTTCCTTGTTTCTGGTTTGGTTGACTGCAATGCGTAGGTCGCGGTCTGTGCGAACTGGGCAATCGCGTCGATACCGAGAGGTTGTGGAGTAGCGGAATCAGCGTAGATAGTCTTCCCAGAAGCGTATCTCATGACCATGTCTGCGATTGGTCCAGCGATGATGTACCCACCAACTCCACCTGCGCTTCCAATCGTTTCGGAAATCGCGTCGATCCCCATGGTGTCTGCGCTCCACTGCTCGTAGATTCTGGCTTGATTGACAAGAGACTCTTCTTCGTCTCCGAACATTTCAGAGATTGCATACCCAATTATGTACGTGATCGGTCGTGTGGTGACGTTGACCGTTGCGTTCGCCAGGGTGCTTCCCACCCATCGACCGACACCAGACATGTCACCGCTACCCGCCGCTTGATGCAACCTTGCACCAGCCTTCATTGGGTCTGAAGCGAACGGAAGAAACATCCTGGCCACCGACCCAGTGCCACCTGCTCCAAGAATCGCAGGATCATCAAGCGCACTAGTAGTGTTCTGTGTTCGTCGAATTGTCGTTTCAGCACGATCAACTGCTTGCTCAAGTGAAACTCCATCACCCATGTGCGCAGCGACTGCAACTCGCACCAAGGTTCGGTCGATCAAGTCAAGAATACCTATCTGACCGAATGCATTGATGAGTTGTTTACGTGCAATTCCAATGCGACCTGCGGCTGTTTCTCGCATAGCAGCTTTTAAGTGTTCAATCGCCATGCGCCGACGCTCTCCTTCGAGAGTCTGCATCTGTTGATTAGTTCGTCTGTCAATCGCTGCTTCTCGGTTTCTTGCGTAGAAGTAACCACTGATCTCTGCGATGTCATCAAACTTCGGCCAACTTGTAGGGGTAACTAATGCTTTCGACAATCCGCCAATTGGCATGTCAGGATCTGAAATCATCCTAGCCACACCACCAGCAGCCACACGGGTAAAGGTGCCAGGGTTCAAACTCAAATACGCGACCGAAAGAGCACCAGCAAGATCCGAGAACAGCTTCGCAATTCCCTCTCGCTTCGCCCTTGGTTGCAATCCAGAACCAGTGATAAACATTTCACGAAGTCTGTCAAGCGCACCCTGGCCATATCGGGTGACGATCTCTTTGGACAAACGCTCATCCATGAGTAGTGCGTATGCATCGCGAACTGGCATCGCCATCGTTGACAAACGTGCAAGCGCATCTGTTGAATTCATCCAGTCGCTGAGAAAGTCACCGATGAGAACCGGGGATCCGCCGCCCTCCACGCGCTCCTTTGTGAATCCACCAGTGTCCAGGAACGAAGCACCAACGCCAGAGGTCTGCACGTCCGGCGGTTCCATCGATGCCGTCGCTCTTCGAGAACGTGGCTCGTACCCTGGAACGAATCGTGGTTGATACCCATGCAACTGGTAGAACACATCGAACGCTGGATCTCGGAGCTTCTCGCGGGCATCCTTCAGTTCCTGTACCAGGGCGGCTTCTTCGGGAGTCAGTGTCGCGAGGATCGCGGCGTATTCATCCGCAGTCATCTGGTACGCAACATCGTCGCCTGCGTCTCTGAATGCAATGCCAACTCCACGCACTTCATTGCCGTCATCGTCGGTGGTGTCGAGAATCATGTTCAAGGACTCGTCATCCAGAGCAGCGAGTTTCATCAACTCGCCCAATCTAACAGTGACCTTCTTGCCGTTGACGATGATGTCACGCTTCTGAGTGGATTCGATGCCAAGGTGCGAGTCTGATGTCGCGGCAAGCAATGCATCGCCAGAAGCGAACCCGGCACGTTGCGCGGCCAGGTCAAGCTCTTCCATGATTTCTCGACGAACGGTGTAGTAGTCAGACTCTGCTCTTCTCATTCGAGCAACGAGATACTCAGAGAAGACTCCGCTCTCGTCGATTGTTTCGATGAGAGACTCCATGTCGCCGCCCATTCGGATGATCGCCCTGACCACACCCTCTCGGAATGGTGACGAAGTGACACCCTTCTGCTTCCTTTTCGCAAATCGCCTGCCGGTAAACCCTTCCTCAATGGCGATCGCTGCATCAAGAAGTCTTTCGGACCTCGCATCCTTCTGCGATCTGAAGTCATCGCGCTCCATGCGGTATGCATCGAGAGCCTGGTCGATCAGCTTGTTTGCTGCTTCCGATGCGGCCAGGGACTGTTCAGTCTTCGCGGTGGTGGTGAGCAGAGAGCCGTCAGGACGCAGCGCGTTCTCGGCTTGGTCAAGCGCGGCCATGACGTTCTTCTTGGTTTGGTTCGACATCTTGCGCTTGCGAAGCATCTTCTTCGCCTTACCGAACCGGGTGCGCGTATTTCCATAGGTAGCATGCGCAGACAGTCGGATGGCACGTCGAGAAAGAGCCGCCAGCTTCTTCGGGTTGTCAGTCTTCGCAAGCTGTGCCGCGATCTTGCCCTTGTACTTCTCGGGCAACAGGCGAACGACTTCAAGGGCGGACTTGCGAATTGACTTCGCCAAGTTGTCCTTCTCCTTCTGTCGTTCCTTGTTCGCTTCCTGCACCAGCTTGAGACGCTGCTCTCTCGTGCGACCCTTCATTCGCTCCACCAACCTCCTGTTGGTTTCGCGCTCCTTGAATCGATCGAATCTGTTCTTCAACCGGATGAGCTTGTCGGCGGCCAGGACGCGCTCGTTCGCCACCTTCTCTCGAAGCCTGTCGTTCTGGGCTTCGCGCTCTTCCTCGCGAATCATCTTGGCTTCTTCATTCGAGTATGCGTAGCCTGCTCGGAAGGACTTCCTCATTTCTCGGTTGCCACGCTGCCCCTTGCGATCAGAGAAGAACTCGTCTTCTGCATCTCGGCGGTACGAGCGTGATTCCAACATGCTGTCTTGCGATCGGTCGAACGTGCCACGGTTGCCCAAGGCAGACTTGACTTGACCTGGCTCGAACGCGACTGCTTCTTTGACGTAATCCTGGCCGGACCATCGACCCATTCTGATCACGCCGTCATAACCCTCAGACCGCAAGTCACGGTCTGGATCGATCTCTGATTCCCCAGAAAATGTCTCAATGACGTAGGGTCGCTTCAACGCGAAGTACAGCGGGAGTATTCGCGCTTGTTCGGACACATCATTAAGGTCGCCCTGGTGTCTGGCCCACGACGGTTGTGAAGCACCTGCGTAATTACTAGCCATGTCAGGACTAGCAGTCGCGTACACCCCAGGGCCATACTTGTTGCCAATTATCCCTCGATTGATCACAAATCTATCGAACTCACCTTCCATGTCCGCGCCTGTATCCGGGTCTTTCGGATCAGCCATGGTTCCGTGATAGAGGACAAGTGGTTCACCCTGTTCGTCGTAGAGGTATGGGTGCGTACCTTCGTAGAACCTTTGGAACTCTGGAGTGCTAGTTCGTGGATCTGGGGAAGCTACGACCTCCTCACCTCCGAGACCTCCACGCCTACTGAAGAGTGGCATGCCGACGGTGTCGAGTTCTTCTTGGATCACGTTGGCAAGAGTGCCTGGTTCATTCTTGTCACCGAGCTTGTACACCGTTGCGCGTGCGTCTTCGCGCATACCTGTTTCGTTTGATTCATCAAACTCATCCATGGAATCCATGACATGATCTAGGTCTTCTCTAGCTCTTTCCTCAATCATGTCACTTTCGAGGAGACCAGAAGCCTCAAGCGCATCTGAACTGAGCGATCCTATGAACACAGGCATACGGCTATCAATAGCGTTGTCAGGTGCTACTTGCAGGATCTCGAACGAATTGAGCATGTCGTTGGAGTACTCTCTGATCGTGTCAATTTGAATTTGAGCTAGTAGCTTGTGTGCTGCTTGGAATGAAGGAGCCTCGCCTATCTTTTCGCCTTCACTTGTGCGTATGACATAGACTTCGATTTCCTCACCAGAAAGACCCAACTGACCCTGTTCTTCACGGTAGACACCGTGGTTCATCTTCGGGATACCAGGAAGCCCTTCTTGTTCTTCAATGAACGGAACTGGTCTGTCTTGGTAACGACCCGTGTCATTATCCGGCAGGTTATCTGAACTTTGCCATTGCGTCAGGTAACTCCAAACTTGAGCCGCGCTGTAATCGATCTGCTCGATCACGGCTCTGGTTTGGTTGTACCCTGGACTGGCGTGAGCCTTTGCAACTTGATTTGCCCAATCTTTCGGGAACTGAAATTTATCATCCACATCTAATTCGTAGATTTCATTTTCCCAGTTGTAAGTTTCACTTTCTATCGCAGATTCCATGAAATCACTCAGGTTGTCTCGAACGTACTGTTCGCGCAACTCTTCTACATTCATGGATCCTGCTGGGGCCATGCCAAGTTCGTCAGGTTCCACGACACCTTCATACCAGCCTGAAATATCTCCCTTGCGAATGTATGGGTCCAGCAAGGTTTCAAACATCTTGACAAGAGCGTCGTAGCCCTTGCCTTCAACTTCGATACCTGGTGAGCTATTCACCAAGTCAGTGTTCGGTAGGCTGATGTATTCGTAGCCGTTCTCGACCGCATATGCGAGAGAGCGTTTGAGTGCCAGCTTCTGCCACAGTGGAACAACTTTGCCCTTGCGCTTACTGAAAACGAATGGCGTAACCACTTCCTTTGTCCCCGAAAAATGCGAGGGTAGTTGCATCAAGCCTGATGCCCAATCACTCTGGACCTCGGCAAGGTTGAAGGTGTTTGGCTCTTCAGTATTGTCGATTTTGTACCGCTGGTCCGTGGCACGAACGTGGGTAATTATCGAGCCGCGTGGAACCCCACTGAAACTATGCTGTGAACCACTGAAGCCTTTCTTTCGATTGTCGGCCTCCTGGTCTTCGACTTCTACCATTTTCTTGTTTTCAAAGTCGTAGACAGGAAGTCCCCCCTCGTCTCTTGTGAGTCTTTCATCAGAAGGGTTCAACGACAATACCAAGTTGGTAGCTGGGCCATGACCAGGCGGCAAGTATGAGGTGTACTCAACAAATTCACCGACGCGAGTGTATGCGTCTGGTTTGCCGTACAAGTCGTCTGGGTCTCGGTCCAGAATTTCAGAATCTGTCTGCACATTCGTGAACACCTCAACCGGGGTAGTTCCGTGCGCGATAGCTTCGTCAATGTCTACGGTCGCCTTCGGATCCTGGCTCTTCAGGAACTCGTCGAGTCCAGTCCAGTAGATCTCTTCGCGCTCGACACCTTGCTTGCCGAGGAATGCTCGAAGCTGCTCTGATGTCTTGATGTTGGGTTGATCACGAGCATCATTCAGACTGCGGTACATCTTGCTGTCGAACACGCCTTGGCGAGACGCAAGCCTCGTAGTCGGAAGAGGAGGCTTGCCCTCCTCTGCACGTTTTACATTCTTCTTGATGTTTCGGTCGATGTCGGCTTGTTCAAATCTTCTGACGAGACGCGACGAACGGCGAGGTCCAAGGCTACCTGGGAGGCTGAAGTCAACTCCTGAATACGCTTCCCGATACCTTTGCTCGAAGTCTCCGACGATGTCTCTTGCTGCATCTGGGTTGAATCCAAGCGATCGAAGAAGGTCTGGGGCTTCATTTGCTACTTCCTTTCCGCCGCTCGGTAGAGTCGGCAACACCAACAGGGAACCGATGTCAGTTCCCAACAGGTCTTCAATTGTAACAGGCTCTGCGATCACATCAGTGAACTTTCTTCTGTTCGCAGGTGCTCGTTTCTTTTCGTTTCGTACACGACCAAGATAGACTCTTGCGATAGCCCACGCAGCAGCCTGGCCCTGGGCCGGAGACATGCCGACGGCGGAGGCGATGTTTCTCATTGCTGCGGTTGCCGCTGCGTACCCACTTCCTGACGAGAAGTTCTGCTGGTCAACTCCCCACCAGAAAGCCATCCACACATCGTTTGTCACGAGGCGATCGTCACCCATCAAGTTGCGCAGGAATGCCGCCAACTTACGCGCTGCGCCTGTTCCCTTGTCCAGGTCGAGTTGCTGCTTGATCATTGAACCTGGCGTGATCAGTCGCTGCACCACTTCATCCATGGTTTGCGATTGAAGCACATCGGCGGTTCCGAGCACATCTGCATACAAGTACAGTGGGCCGGTGCCTGTCGAAAGAATCTTTTTCATTCTCCCCTTCGGCCCTCTGCTTGCGTTTTTTCCTGCGATTGCACGGAGCAAAGACTCAGTATTGCTTGGGTCTCCACCCTTCTCGATGAACTCAGTGTACGCAAGGGCAGTCCGCAGACCGACATCCACATTACTCTTCACGCTCTTCTGTGCAGACGTTGTCGCGATGACGGCAACCAATTTCCACAGTGGGATCCTGCCCTCTCCCAAAGAGGAGAACACTTGCTCACTGAGCATGTACCACTCTGAGGCAGCAGGAAGTATCTGCAACGCATCTGCAAGCAACCGACGATCTGACACAAACTCGTCGTACTTTGCAATCGCCTCGTTTGCAACATCCGACCGTGTGAAACCAAGCGCGTCTTCTGGTGTCATCCAGTTGACCATGTCACTCTTGGCAAGGACGGTTTGTGCTGTCTTAGCTGGTACAGCTTCAAGAACTTGTTCGACTTCGGCCTTGTTGTTTTTACGCCTTGACTCAAGGAACGAAGGCTTCGTGGTGTCAAACGCTTTGCTCTCGACAGACTTGGCTTGCTCAGGCAAGAACGCGATGTAGATCGGGACACCGCCATCTTCTTTGTCACCCCACGCTGTGATGATGCCGTCGTACCCCAGGGTGCTCTTCAACGTGCGGAAGAACTCCATCTCATCCGGCACACCTGCGGACATGATCGCGTTGATCAGGTCAACATCGTTTTCACTGAAGTCATACTCCGCTTCGACGGCCTTAGCAACGACCGAGTCGTACCCATCGAACGAGACATCTCCATAGTTTGTCAGATACTCTGAGCCGTCTGGATCGATCGCTCGAATGAACTGCTCAAGCTCATCCTTGGTGATTGTCTTTGAATCCTCTGACAAGGGCTTCTCGATGTTGAGATATCCCTCGAACAGTACGCCGGGGCCATCCTCTCCCCTAGTCTGGTATGCAACGCCAACTTCTTCGCTGCTTGTGAAGTACAGACCTCGACCCTCTGAAGTGCCTTGCTGGCCCAGCTTGTCGTAGTTGAAGGTATCGAAGTATTCGGTCGAGCCGTGGTAGACCACGAGCGGTTCGCCGCCTTCATCGACCACCTGGCTCTTGCCAAAGAACTGCTTGAATTCCGGGCTGCTGGTGTCCGCTGCCGCCCTGGAACTCAGTGCTTGTACATCACCGATTCCGCCCGGTTGATCCATGCGGGCCTGCGATGCCTCACTCACTGTCTCTGCCGTGCGGCGAGATCGGAGCGGGGTAGCCTCGGGGAGCATCCGAGTTCTCTGGATGAGTTCCGCGCCCTTGCCCCGGATCTCGACCTGATCCCCCGGCTTGATCGTCGGCAGAGACTCCAGGGTGCTCTTGATGGTGTCTAGGATCCTCTGTGCGGCCTTTGCTTCCTGTCCGAGGAAACCAACCCTGGCTGCGACTGCGTCGATCGCACGGGCGAACCTGGACTTGTCAGCGGGACTGAGGATCTCCGCACCTCTGCCAACCGCTGATGCCGTACCCTCGACCTCGCTGAAGGTCTCTCCGCCTCTGAGGTTCGCGATGCCCTCATCGTCGGTTTTGATGCCTCTGCCTCGCTCAAGCTGTGACTGGGCCTGCTGACGTGCTCTGGCTGCTCTGTCCTGCTTCGTATCCGCACCTTGTCCTGTGGTGTACTCTTTCGCGTACTCCATCCTGCGGGTCAGGGTGAGGATGTCTCGGATCTCAGCCGCCTGTTCGGGGGCCAGGTGATCCAGCAGGTGATCCAACTCATGGAGTCCCTCCGCGAACGAGTCCGCCGTCACTGATGCATTGTCGTTCAGATAGATCGTGGTGGGTGTTTGCGGATCGTAGAAGGCTGCTCCCTCTTTCCCGGTGTCCACAACGCGCACATCAACTCCGAGTTCTCGAAGTCTGTTGGCAGCGTCGCCTACTTTCTCGGAAGGTTCCGCAACAAACTTGAACCCGTTCTGCTTTATGTATTCAGTTGGGTCTTGGGCCTCGATGACTTCAGTGCGAATTCCGTCTTTCAAGTTGGCTTTCGCCACCTGCATCGCTTCGATTGCATCCTGAAGCTCAGTGATCTGTCTTGTGAGGTTGTGCTGCTTGTCTGCGTTTGTGACACCGTCAGCATCGGTTTCGAGAAGCTCAGATTCAGTCATCGACTTGAAACCTTCTCGCTGACCAATCAAGTTCATACGCGCTTCAGTTGCGCGTTCAATTCTGTTCTGCTGCTCTCCCTCTGTCTTGCCGTCGAACTCATTCTCGTATCGGGCAACCTGGCGTGATGCTGGTCCTGCTGCCTCGACGAGAACTTGGTTCAACTCCCTAAGAGCTTTCTCCTGAGCTTCTTGTCTTTTCTTTTCCGCAATTGCTCCTACTGCAAGCATCGGCGTGGACATGGTGGCACCGCCAACCATGCCACCTCTGAATGCAAGACCAAGTTCAGTCCAGGTCACATCACGCTGCACTGGGTCAATCTGAAGTGGTGCTTGCGCACGTTCTGTCACTACCTCTTCTAATCCTTCGAGCACAGCTTCGCCAGCGAACAAGCCTGCACCCTTGGCTCCCTTAACAACCGATGCTCCAAGAAACTTCTCAGCAGCAGACCGCGCCAATTTCCTCGACGCTCTCTTCGTCGCCAGCTTCGCAAGACCTGCACCAATACCGAAGGACACGCCAGCCCCGACACCTTCGATTCCGCCTTCAATGAGTGCCATGTACATTGCCATGTTTTCAATGGCATCATCAGTGAGGTGCTTCGGGATCTCAAATCCTTCACGTTCGTAGAACGCAATCATCTCATCAACCTGGGTTTCAGCTTGGTACTTGCTCCGCGAGTAGCTGACACCCATGCCGCCGACTGCTCCACCGATGGCTGCTCCAACTGGGCCACCGCCAAGCAAGGCACCACCGACACCGAGTGCAGTTCCAGGTGCGCTCTCAACTGCTTGCTCGATGTCGCCGATGAGCCAGTGTGGTGTGTCTTCAGGTCGGAATGACTCTGTCCAACCGCGCATGAACGCTGCCAAACCATTCATACTTTCGGCACCTGGAAGCTCCCCGATCACATCTGCAACCGTACCGCTGAACGCTGAACCACCTCTGATCGCAGCTTGTGCGAATCTGTCAATGGTTTCAACAGGGAGTGCGGAACCCAAGAACCCGAGCGGGGATTCACGAAGAGCACGTTGAAAGGCCCGCGAGAATTGCTTGGATGTTTCGCCGCCCATTTGATCACCAAGCTCACGAGCACCGCGTTGTGCTCTGTAGTTGACAAGAGGATCAGCTTTGTCTGTAAGAAGTTCACCGAGAAACTGCTCAGGTGTTTTCTTCGCAGTTTTTCCAAGCAACTCACCAAGGGTAAAATCCTGGTGTCCTTCGCCGCTTTTTTGGAATAGAGTCAATGAGTTATCCCTTCAGGATTTCAGCGTACTTCTCAGCGAATTCTGGATCAGTCCTGGCCTTCTCAAATATCTCTTGTTGTCCGCCCCCAGCTTCTTTCGCTGCTTGTTCTGCAAGCTCCCTCAGTCGAGCAAGGCGTTGCTCTGGTGTTTCTGTCGGAGCACTAGCTGACGTTGGGGGTAGTGACCTGTCTGCCCCCGGTGCAGTTCGTTCTGGAACCTGAATACCAACAGGGTTTGCCGCTTGCTGCGACATAAGCTCAACAGCAGCAGCAACAGCTTCCGGGTTCATCGTGCCTTGTCGATGCATCGCTTGTCGCAGAATCAACGCCTTGTCCATCTCATTCAATGGGGCTGAAACCATTCCGTTGCTAAACAAGAAACGCTCGAACGTCGAAAGGTATGTTGAGATTGACATAGGGTCCGACAGATCTAGACGATTGAGCCTGATGTTGCCGCCACCTGGCATTGAGACTCCCTCTTCAAGTAGAGAAAACACGTCTGTCAGAACTGTGTTCGCGAAAGAAGAGTTGGCTTCCAAGCGTTGTGAAAAACTCATCGTCTGGTTTTCTGGAGTGTCCTTCACCAACATCTGAATCCTTTGAATACGTTCGCTTTCTGACTGTACTTGTGCGAACTCAGCAGGAGTCCCAGGCCGTGTCTTGTTCTTCATGTCGGTTGCTTTGTTGCGAAAGTGTGAACCCCACATCGATGAGAGGCCATCAGCCTTCTTGATGTTCTCACCAGCTACAAACGCGGCAGCATCTTTCAGACCCTGCTCTCGGTTCGTTCTGAGCTTCCTCTGCAAGTCACTGACCATCGCTGCGGTTTCAGTCGGATTGACTTTGAATGACTCGATAGCCACCCCGACAAACAGGTCACCAGTCTCGGCACGAATGTTGTCAAGTGCAGAGTTGAACCGGGGGGCAAGCTGCTCAGTCGCAATGCCGCGTTCAATGTCCCCTTTGACCTTTTCGCGCATGACCTGGCGCATCTGTGTTCTGGACTTCAATGCAGCCAGGTAGGTCGGCATCGTCGTAGAAAGAACGCGACGCTCACCCTTGTCGTTGACGAACGAGACAGCAGGCTTGCCACGGACTGAACCAAAGTCCAGGGCTTCGAGTCCCATCGGATCACCAGTGTCGAGCGCAGTGATCGCCCGGTTGTAGTTGATCGCTCGTTCATCGCGGTTCAACATGCCTTTGAGAAGTTTCTGAGACTTCTGCTCTTGTGTACGCATGCCCTTGGTGATGCCTTCCAATGCCTCGGAAGTATCGATTTGTGTCTGGTTCTTTTCCATGTTCACATTCCTGGGTCAAATGCCACGCCGCCTGGCTTGGGTTCTGGTTTAGGTTCTGGTTGTGACTTAAAGGATTCAACCGGGGCGTTCTGTGTTGGAGGCGGGGTTGCCGCCGCCGACCGTTGGCCTTCAATCGTTTTCATCATGCGCTCGACGATCGCGTCGATCTCTGGTTCTTCAATGGTAAAGCCTGCCTCACTCATAGCCTCGAAGTCGGCAGCATCGATTGCTGCTTGGCGACGTTCAAGTGCAGTCTGCTGATCTTGATAGACAGGACTCATAGCACCTGACATTGCTGCACCAAACATTCTGCCGACTGGATGAGTTGTAGCCTTTGCGCCTTCAGCCACACCAATGGCGAAGTTGCGCATAGATCCGGTGAGGAAACCCCCAATGTCAGGACTGGTTTCTTCTTCGCGGTTCTTGTTTGCCTCTGCTCGTGCTTGTGAAGGAATCATTGTGTTGTATCTCCTGCTGCTGCGCCTGCTGCGCCTGCTGCTGGTCCAGCCAGATTACTAAGCCCACCTGTTAGCCACGACGCACCTAGGCCGATGCCTGCGCCAATGATTGCGCCGCCCAGGTTGAACCCTGATCCGACATTGTTAGCCATTCCCATGTTGCCTTGGAATATGTTCGATGCCATCGAGGACTGTGCGTTAAACACGTTCGAGGCTTGTGTGGTCATGCCACTGAATTGCATCCCAGTGTATGCGCTCTGGAGATTAGCAAGACCTTGAGCGTAGTTCTGCCCGGCACCCAGCAACATCTGCGCTGCGTTCTGGTCAGCGTTGAACAAGGCTGCGCCCTGAGATCCGACCAGGTCAGACATCATCTGGCTCTCACGTTCACTCAGCAGCCCCTGCTGCAACGCACCAGAAGCCTGTACTGCGTTCAATGAAGACTGCCCGAACGACGTGTTGCCCAGCCCAGTGAATGCATTGGCCGCAGTCGTGCTCGCAAGCTGTGCTTGTGTGCCGAGCCGAAGCTGCTCTCGACTTGCATCAAAGCCAGTCTCCATGAACTGCCTCTGCTCTGCGAATGATTCAAGCAAGCCTTGCCTGCTCATTTCAAACGCTGCTTGGTAATCACCAATCGTGCTCTGATATAGATCCTGGTACACCGAGATGTCGTTGGTTCTTTGCTCTTGCAAAAAGTACAGAGCATTGCTCATCATCGAGTCAAACTGACCAATGTACTGATTCATATCAGACTGGTATCCGCTGATTGCTTGCTGCATCAACGCTTCACGTTCAGCCTCGTCACCGAATAGATCGTCGAGGAAACCCATTAGGAAAGCACCTTTCTATATGGACCGCCTGGAGCAATATCAACCGAGATGTCCTCGATGGCCCACGATCGCCCTTCTGATGAAATTTGGAAGAAGAAGTCAGCAGAACGCAGACGTACACGGATTGCGTTGTTGCGTGAGTTGTCAAGAGACTTAGTTGCAAGAGCAGTCGCTGGCTCGTTGACAACGAAATTTGTAGGGAGAACACTTGATGTCAGAGCGTTGTCACTCAAATCAACATCGTAGATCTTGTTCGGTATGGAGTTGGCTTCGTCACTTTCAAACAAGACGTTTCCGCCGTACGAAACCTTGTACTTGTTTGTTGATTGATCTTTGTAAAACACCCACTCTTGCGGGCCGTAGTAAACTTCTGTGCCTTCTCCGCTTTGCTTCAAGTACAGTCCATCAGGCGTATGACCGAAACCGCCAAGAAGACGAGCAGTCGCACCGTATGTAGTGTTGTGAACACCACCATCAATCAGTGTCTCGCCAGTGTCCAGGGGATCTGGGACTTGGTCGTATGACGTAGATGCCCCAGTTGCATCGTCGTTCATACTAAGAATACCCGACACCATGGTCAGAGATTCATTGGTGACATCTGTCTGCTGCACACTGTCAATGTCGAAGATGTCTAACTGAGCTATGTCCTCAGTGATAGTTCGAGCGTAACTAGTCTGGGTAGTCGTGAACGAAGAAGTCACACTAGAGGGATACGGGCTACCTGAAAGAACTTGTGCTGTTGTAGGCAAGGACAAGCTAGAGAACGAAGTGTTGTCGCCTGCGTTCTCTACGACAGAGTTGTCTTGCAATATCACTCGCACATCACGAAGCAATAGACGCTGGCTTGCATCGTCGTTCAACGGACCAATGAGAACCCTGCAATCGAAACTGGTCGGGTTCTCGGTGACTGCCCAGCCTCCTGATGCCGCAGTAACTTTCTGGCCGTCTTTCTCGAATACGCCCAGAGCAGGTTGCACTGAGATACGTCCCTGGGGTCCGCCGTACCAGATCGTCTGCCTTGCTTTGTTCAATGGCTTAAATACAGCGTTGCTTGTCGGGTTGTTGTTCTTGCTGTCAGCAATGACAAACGGCCACCACGACTGGGTTGCGATGTCGTATGTCGCATGCAGAGAAAGCTCTGTTTCGAGCGGCCTGGATAGGAAGACATTCAAGACCTGCTTGCCTTCGTCGTAGACCACCATCGGCGTTCCAAGATCAGAGGGATCTGTTCGTGAGAACAAAGCGTCGAGTGCGCCAGATGAGATTCTATCGCCCCGGTTGATATCAAAGTCATTAGGACGAACCTGATACACCCCATCAGAACCGATGACGAATGCGCTCTTCTCTGGCCCCGGTGTGACTGCTTTCACCCCAAGACACCCGACTTCACGGCTCATGGCTTCCAAGGTTGCATTGGTTCCGAAGACTGGATCAGTGGTCATGTAGCTCATCGAGTCGCGGCAAGCCAGGAGCAAGCCACTAGAACCAAACGGAACAATAGCGGTGATCTGATCACCGAGCGTTGCGTACTGCGGACTGTTTCCACCTGCGATACCACCAGACGCTGCCGTGTCACCAGTCCCTGCTTGCCAGTTGCTCGGGTCACCAACGTGCGATGCTTGCCATACATTCGGCGTGGTTGGGAAACCACCAAGGACAACACGCGCACCCCATACCGCGATGATGGTTGCATCTTGTGTTCTTGCACCGCCTGCATCATCGTGATCAAGCTGAGTGTCACCAGCAGAGTTCAACTCACTCCAATGCTCAATACCTATTCGGTGTGAGGAGGCACCATGTTGTTTCGACAAGTCGATCTGGTAGTAGTCCTTGCCGTCAATCAAGTATGCGTAGTTTCTAAACTGAACCAACTGAACATCGTTGCTAGTTGAAAGAGCAGTAGCTGGAACGTATGCCGCAGCAATTTGGGTGCTACCATTTCCGAATGTAGTAGCTGTAGTTGTCTGTGCAATTTCTAGCCTGGAACTACCAGTCTCGTTGCAATCAAACACCTTGCCGTTCTGGACAATCAGAATTCTCTGCGTCAGTACTGAGTTCCTGTAAACCTTGTACGGAAGCATGCCCTGGATCTTTGTACCTGCTGATCCGTCAGCAAAGTCTGCAAGAGCACAGAATCCCTGCCTCGTACCAATGCGCAGACGACGCTCGAACACATCAAACGGCATCACGTTCAAACACTTCTTCGTGTAGTCACCAGCCTGAGAGCGATAGCTCACCTGGTCTGTGAATCCACGAAGAGGTTGTTGGAGTCTGATGTATGGCATGACCTACCCTGCGATCTCCTTGACGCTGATGCTGCACATACCATTGATAAAGCTACAGTGATCAGTGGCTAGATAAGCTGGGGTGGAAACTGACCACGCATGTTGCTGCGCGTTTTGCCACAAAGATTGGTTGGTGAAAAGTCTAAAATCTACAGATGATCTAATAGCTTGTTGATAGCTCACAGTCCCGAGTCCACCTGAAGCCCAACTAGTATCTAAGAAACTGAAATGTTGGGTAACAGCAGGCATTGATGACCACATTGATCTGAACACCCCAGTGCCTTCGTTGTGGGCAGTCATGGTGCGGGCAAACCCTTGGTTTCGTGAACCTGAGCTTGGCGGGTTCACGTCAAGGTACAAATCTGAGTCCGCTTTTTTCCTTGCAATGGTGAGAACAGAGTGATCACTCTCATCAAGTCTATCGCTAGTGGCCGAGAATAATGTCTCCCGTGCAAGATTCCAACCGCTTAACGTACCGTACCTATTTAGCCCTGCGGTCATGTAGGAATTTGAAGGGTCGATGCCCATGAACTGGCATTGAACGAGCAACTTGCTGTTCACGTCAAATGGCTGAATGCTGACTCTAACGTACTCATATTCACCATCGGACCCGAGCTTTGTTGTCACAGGCTCAAGTATTGAAAGGTCTGAAGCACCTTCGCAGTTTCGGTCACCTAGTTCAGTTGTTTGAAAAAACTGATGTTGGATGACTGCACCGGGTACATGCAGCTTCCCTGTGCTCGACGTGAAGTTGCCACTCGTGCTTTGTAGTTGTCCGCTTGTGGTTGAGATGTTTCCATCAGTGGTCGTGATTGATGAACCATCGCCAAGGGCCAGGTCTGCACCACCACTGATACTGACGTTCGCTTCAAAGTCGGACGTTCCATTTACATCAACTGTGGCCCCGGTCACATCAAGCTCACCGCTTGTGATGTTGCCACCTGCTGACGAGATGATGCCGCCGCAGTTGATTGAGTTGTGTCCAATCGTCGTGTCATCAGTAGAGTCAGCGTTGGTAGAAATCACTTTCAACTCTGGTGTCGCGCTTGCAGCAGACTTGACCTCAATGTCTTGCGCGGTTGTCAACCCGGTCAACGTCGTTGCGTCGATAGGGGCATAGTTGTTCGCGCCGCCAGCGACGTTCGCGTATGCAGCCAGGGCAGGCTTCAATCCACTACTGCCTGCAACGATCTGCGAAGTACCATCACCGATGTAGAAAAATGCAGTCGTGTCACCAGACGCAGATTGCTCATCTGTGATGATGGCAGGCTCACCCTTGGCAAGAACGACATTGGAAGTGTCGAAGTTGCTGAGTGTGTCCTGCCTGACTTTAAGTTGATACCTCGGCATCAGCTTGACCCTGCAATTTCTGTGACGGTGAGCAGTGTCTGGCCGCGAGTATTCTCATTGTTGTCCGTGTCAAACAAGGATCTGTTCACCGCGATGTTGCTGTTGCTTCGAGTCCCTACAACGATTCGATATCGAACAGCAGCAAGACTTCCAGCCCAGTTGTTATCAAAGTACCGCAGGGTGACTGTGCTCGGATGTTCACTATTGACTATATTCGCGCCTTGCGGATAAGAAGATGTGAGACATGGCATCCTGCTACTGCCGCCGACTGCTGGAAGACCTGGGTGTGTTTCTGATCCGGTGCCAACTTTTCTTCGCAAGGCTAAAAATGTATTGTTGTTGTCAGACTCAAGGAACACTGAAGCCTCAACCAACAAAATACTGTTCGTTGATTTTGGTGTGATCGTCACCTCAACGTATGCAGATGTGCCATCTGCTGTTCGCAGCAAGTTAGATGCGCTACTCGTGTCAGTAATACCACTCACGCCGGTTGTGGCACCAGTCATCAAATAAGCTGTTTCAACTTGATAGTGTTGCACTTGAACCACACAACCAGGGACATAGACATGCCCGCTCGCTGAAGTGATATTTCCACTGCCGGTTGTGATGTTTCCTGAACCAGTCGTAATGTTTCCATCAGTCGTGGTGATCGTGGAACCGTCTCCAAGAGAAAGATCTGCCCCGCCGCTCAATGCAATGTTTGCACTGAAGTCCGAAGTGCCATTGACATCAAGCGTTGCTCCACTCGCGATGTCTAGCTCCCCTGCGGTGATCGAGTGGCCCAGGCTAGTAATGGATCCACCGCAGTTGATCGAGTCATGCTTGATCACGGTTTGTTCTGCGGCATCCGTAGCCTTCACTGTGACTGTTGGATCATTGCTGTCAGTGTCTTGAACAGTCAAGTCTGCAACTGTTGTGGTCCCTGTGAGTACAGCAGCATCGATCGCTGCGTAGTTGTTTGCGCCACCAGCCGGGTTGACATACGACGCTCCTGCTGGCTTCAGGTCGCCACCAGCAGAACCGATTGCCGTCGAGCCATCACCAATGAAGAAGAACGCTCCAGTGCCATCAGCTTTCTGGTGCGTCGAAGTATCCGTGATGATCGCTGGCTCACCTTTGAGCAGCGTCACGTTGCCATCATTGAACGCCTGGACTGTGTCTTGCCTGAATTGGATCTTGTATGTCGGCATGTGTCATTCACCACTTTGTCTTGTGTGACCAGTAACGAGCAGAGAGCTTGTCTGGCTTTGAGTCTTGAGCATTGTGTCGAGCGTAGTAGCTCTTCTTGCGAGCCTTGTCCTTCGCCGTCTTCGGGTTCTTGCCAGCACCTGTCACGCCCTGCTGGCCGAAGCGAATCAGCTTGACCTGGTCGCCCTTTTTGGCGAGCACGGCGTGTGACTTCTTCGCGTGGCCGGGTGTCTTCTTGGGCTTGTTGTAGCCGCTAAACTTTTCGCCTCGGTACTCGATGCTCATGTGATCACCGTCGCTTGGTCTTCTTGCGGACCATGGGCTTAGGTGCAACCTTCTTGGCGTTGCGACGAACACCGCCGCGAGCACCCATCTTCTTACCCATTGACTTCTTCTTGCCTGCCATGTTGAGCCTCCAATTCGCGCCTGGATGTGATGTACTTCCAGAACTCTTCGCTGACGTTCTCGTAGTAGCCCTCACGTTCGAGCATTCGAGAAACCTTGTTGAGTGTTGAAAGGCGTTGAATGAACACCATTCCATACACATGATCGGTGATCGCACCCCACGCTTCAGGGTCGATGTCGGGGTCTTCTTCACCCTCACTGCTTGGGATGAACGGAATGCAGATGAGGTCAATGCCTTGATCAGCAAGCCTCTGGTTCTTGGCTTCACAGAATGGCTCTAGGCCATCGTATGAACCTTCTGGAACTGCGATGATCACAAGATCCTTCTTGTCATCAAATGCGTCAATCGACCAGAGAACGGATGCCCACGCCCCTACCTTGATCTCGACTCTGTCTGCATTCCATGCAGGCAGCGCAAATGGACATGGCTGATGCCCGTTGAAGTGCTCCGATGGCACGTCCAGGTAGTTCGTGATCCAGTTGTGGATCTCCTGCTTCACAAGCTCGTGGGTCAATGTTTGCATTCAGACCAAAGCCTTTTCATCTTCGTAAGTCGGTTCCAATACAAGCACGAACCTACCGCATTCCGGGCAACTCAAATTGGAAACAGTCAACCAGTCTTCAGGGGAGTACCCACAATCTTCAGCGTCATGGTCTCCTCCGTGGATGAGTTCTGCTCCACACATGCAGTTCATTTCTTCTTGCCTTTCTTCTTCGCGGTCTTGGCTGAGTCTCTGAATGCCTTGTCAGTCGGTGCGCCCTTGTCGCCCTTCTTGCGCATCTTCTTCCCAGCCTTCTTCTTGGCATTGATGTTGGCGTACAGTCCTGGCTTCTTCTTCTTCATTCTTCTTCCTCTTCTTCCTCTTCTTCTTCTTCATCATACTCTTCAAGAGCTTCGATGATCTTGTCAATTGGATTCTGATCTGTAGGGGTTCCGCCCCAGACCAGGCCATGCTTCGCGTCCTCAAGGACACCCAGTACAGTGAAAGTGTCGATGTCAAACTCGACCATCCACGTTTCGAGCAGCCGCTCAAGTTGCTCTCTCAGTTTTTCTGCGGCAGTCTTCATCGTGGCATTTCCTTCAATTCCGCATTCCAGGCTTTCCCAGTAATTTTCGAGGGCTTCTTCCAAACGGTCTCGATAATCGCCATCCCGGCATTCCACATCGAACAGTCTTTTCGTTTCATGTAGTTCGGCTGCAATGGACCGCACGTTCCCACATTCATACTCCAGTACGGAAGCATGCATTTCGCACTCCTCCTCGCCTGGGTCACACGCTCTGGTCTGTGCGTGTGTCCTCGCACTGTCAATGAGTGCGGATGCCACCCAGACATCCCAACCATCTGAATGCCCTCGATCTGGTCGGAATTTGACCCACAGTCGAACCCGTGGAACAGGATCACCCGGCCCACTCGATAGCAGCCTCGCGCAGATTTTTCGTATGGGATCCACTGCCAGTTGGCGTACTCGGGACCAAACTCCTTGTGCGCCCTCCAGTCCACCAGACTGTGCAGTTGAGCATCGATCCTCCTCGGATCCGGTATCAGAATGTTGTCGTCGTGATTCCCCATGCAAGCAATGAATTTGACACTCTTCGGGAGAACACTTCGGATATCGGCAAGGAACTGTGAAGCACAACGGTACTCGTCTTCCAGCGTGTGGTCCGCTATCCCTGGATGCACACTCGCCGCAGTCCCATCGTGGAGATCCCCCAGATGCACAAAGTGGGTGCAGTCCTTTAGGTTTGCGAGTTGGTCGAGAACCCATCGTTTCGTAGCCTCTGGAGTGTACGGGGCATGTGTGCAGCTTATTGCTGCGATCTTTGCTTTCCGAATCGCCATGCATGCTTCCTTGCGATAGCACGGCCAGCGTGGTCCGATTAGCTCGCAGCATCGCCTCTGAGGAATAGATCCCAGTAGACGCTGTCGCTCACAGTCGGAGACTGGTTCGTGCTTGGTTGGAGCGCGATGTACACACTGCCGCTCAAGTGAACAAGATCATCTTTGTTGTATGAGTTAGATGTTGAGTATGTTCCGCGCCACACGAGATTCAAGCCTCCATTGACACCGGGCTGATTGACACCGGGGTGGGTGCTGTCACCGTATCCGAAAAAAAAACTTCTACTCATGGGCAACGCGCCCTGGTCGTTCGTTGACAAGCCGTCCTTGCGGAGAGCCTGGTCGAGCAATGTCCCGCCGTCTACGGCAACAACCCGCATCTGGGTCGTGCCATCTTCACTGCCTTCTGCGAACGCTCGGACATACTCGATGAGCAGTTGCTCTGCGTTGGCTGGGACAGGTATGACTTCGGCCCCAGTGCTTCCAACCTGCGTCGAGGTGTATCCAGGCCAACCTTCCCGGTAGCGGATGAACACAGCATCGTCTGTTGTCGTGGTCGGGGTTGGGTAGATGTCGAGTCGAGCATCCTGCAAGCCAGATGTTGTCTGCTTCGCACGAGTAAGAGTCGCAACGTAGAACAGGTTTGTAGTGACGGTCGTTCGCTTGTATTCCTCGAACACGGCAGGTGTGACCATCTCGAACGAGAACTTGAGGACATCAGCAGGCTTCACACTGATGATCTCGTCGATCACCATCGCGGCTCCTGATCCGTCGGTTGCAAGGTTGATGAACGCCTGGTCTGCGGTGAGGTCGAAACCTCCAGCAGTCCGCTCACGCCACCGCCAAGGCCGGGAGAACAGATGCTCCCCGGCCCCGTTGACAATCTCTGCGATCCTGTCGTTTTCTGTGACACCCGGTGCAGTCGATGGGGATCCACCAACGGCGAGGCGAGCGTGACCAGCAAGTTGAGCAAGTGTGATTGTCATGGCGGCCTTGAACGGGTTGGCCGAGATGAAGCGACCAACCCTGAGAAAGAGAAAGGATTGTCTTATTTACTCGACGTAATCGACCCAAACAAAGTACCCATCATCGGTATCATCAACGAACGAACCTCTCATCAAGGTCATTGCTCCTGATGATCCGTTCACAGATATACCAGCAGAATTCACATCGCTGTCAAATGGCATTGAGTGGATGTTGTTGCTTCCATTGTTATGAAGGTATCCACCACAGTTGATGATGAATGACACGCCTGAACTTTTCAGTTCAACGTCACCAGCAGGACCAGATGAATCCAAAGCCTGGTAGAAGGATTCACGGTACACATCAACATGTGCAGGAGATCCTAGTTTAGGATTCCATGCTTTTTCCGGTAGCAAGATTCTGTTCGCAACTCCTTGCTGTGGAATGTACGTGTTCGCCGCTGTCCTAGAAATGTCACCACTGACACTGATGCTTGTGAGTGCCACGTTTGATGGTGAGTTGATCCTGGCGTACCCAGAGAAAGCAACTGGCACATAATCCCGAGCAGTACCTTTGGCCTCGATTGTCATTCCAAACGGTATGCTGCCTTTGGCATTTGTAGCAGTTCGTTGGATTGCTACTCCAGAATCACTGCACACAATTTCGATATCAGCATCTGACCGTGTTGCGGTCTTCAACGATGCGTCTGTGACCAGGACCATGCCAACACCAGCCACAACAACCGTGCCGTTGTAGCCTTGCTTGAAGTCATGCTTGGCAACACCAAGAGGAACCGACGCGACTCTGTCTGCGTTGTTCGTCAGTCGAACGGTCGGGACGTCGTCTGCATTGTGTAGCACCCTGACCAGTTGACCCTTGAGGATGTCACTACCAGATGCCTTTGCTTCGATCTCGGTCTGCGCGAATCCAGTATTGACTGGGCCTTGTGTCGGTGCGTACATGCGATCTCCTAGTTGAAATCACTTGAGGGGGAATGGCTACCCCCCCAAGTGTGTGGTTTGAATGGATCAGTTGTTCGCGGCAGCGAAACCAGTGACACCATCGAACAGAACGGATCCAATTCCGCCTGCACCGATGGTTTCAAGGGCAACGCCAACCGGCTTGACGTAGGCGGAACCGCCATCGGTCGGGTCAGTACCCATAGCCGTAAGCTGCCCAGCAGTTCCGCCGTTAATGGCGACTTCGCCATCATCGAGGTCTGCATGACAGAGCACCTGGAACACGCCGCGCATTCCGACACGACCTTGAGCACCAGCACTGATGTCTTCGAGTGCGATACCAAGGATGTGATCAGGAGTGCTGTCAGCAGTTGCTGACTTTGCACATGCTGCGTACCCACCGCTTGCGAGAACGAAGGTGACAACGTTCCCCTTGAGCACTGCGTCATTGCATGTGACCGTGACGCTCTGGGTTTCAAATTCGAGGCCCGATGGCCCCTGAGTAAAGCTGAGAGACATGATTGGTCCTTCCTTTCAGGATCAGGCCGTGGTTGCGGGGGCAATGATGCCGTGACGCTGACGCGAACGAGCCATCAGGTTCCACCAGGTGTCACACAGGACGATCGAGGTGTAAGGCTGGTTGGGGTGACGCATGACATCTGACTTCTTGAAGAAGTGGTTGCCGTGCAGAACAACGTTGAGATACTCGCTGTTCACGAAGTAGTAGCGAGCACCCTTGTTGTTGGTGTTGGTCGCCAACTCTGAATCGCTTGCGTCGTACTCATTGCTTTCACTTCCATCCGAGTCAGCCGGGTACAGCTTCGCTGCATCGAGTGCTGAGATGTATCGGAGGGGAATGCCAGCATAAGTGGGCTGGGCGTAAGCGGGATCCTGGGGTGACACGAGACGGTCGTTGGCATCACGGAGGGCATCCGTGTATGTGTTCAGACCAGCGCGTGAGCAGAGAATCATCTGCTGTGCCATCGTGGCGTTGCTGAAGTACTCAGAGAACTGCGAGGGCGCGGTGTACTGGCACTTGAGGAACATGTCATCGAACGCCTGAAGGAAGCCACCAACGGGAAGGTTGTCAGCATCAGACACGGCGACGGTGCTTGTTCCAGTCTGCGCTGCAACGTTGTTGCAGGACACAGTCGAAACAGGAGCCAAGCCAACACCAGTGGTGACTGGAGCACCTGCTGAAGCAGCGTAGAACGAAACCTGGTTCGTCCAACGGGGTTCAGCATGTGGGTTGATTCCCTGGATGTCAGTCCATCCCTGCGGAAGACCACCACCACGGATTTCACCAAGCTGAGTTTCTGCCGTGTTGACAATGATCTCATTGACAAACGCAGACAGAGGGAAGGGCTGGCTGCCAGTGGCATCAGCGATCTCAGCCTTGTTCGCAACGCAGTCGGCGAAGAGAGACTTCTCCATGCCGTTGACCAGCGACGTGGTCATGCGCTGTTCCTTGACGCGCTTCAGTC
>Ga0209348_1000158_pt1 | contig 39849 bp, 60 predicted proteins | sample ETNvirenome_2_30_FD_184065 | JGI IMG/M metagenome (GOLD analysis project Ga0209348, IMG submission 184065) | Marine viral communities from the Pacific Ocean - ETNP_2_30 (SPAdes) (version 2) | ecosystem: Environmental > Aquatic > Marine > Oceanic | place: Pacific Ocean | collected 2013-06-22 | reverse complement strand
GACGGAACGGAGTAATTATGGCTTTTGTTATCGATCCCGAAACAGGTGCTTTGATACCAGAAAATCAATCAGAAAATAAATCTGATATAAATAAAAATCTTTATTCAACATCATTTGATGAAACTAATATAGATTTTGAAGACCCTAGTGAAATCGGTGGTGCTACTGCGTTTGCTGCAGGAGTAGGATCAGGTTTAATTAAAACGGTTGAAGGTGTAGTGTCATTAGGTGCAGAACTTATTGACCTTGGAGCAGACACAAACACAGCGGCATCTGTTGAACAATTTTTTGATAAATTAAATCCTTTTGAAGAAATAGCAGAACAACGAGCTGTAGGTAGATTAACAGAAGCGTTAATACAAATAGGTTTACCTGGAGGTGCTGGTGCTAAACTAGCAACAACATTAGCAACAAAAGCAATACGTGCAAAAAAAGCTGGTAAGTATGTAAGTTTTAAAGCTAATAATTTAAAAAAAGGTGCTAAAAAAGCACAAGATTTAAATAAATTATCTGGCACTAAAAGATTTGCAGCAGTAGTTGCAGGTGGTGCAGCAGGTGAAACTTTAGTTGCTGATGTAGAAAAAATAGGAACTATTGGTGATCTGTTTGAAGGAGGACCTACAGAACTAGATAGAGATGTTAGATCAGATCCTTCAGATGATGCTGCTAGAAAACTTATGAATAGAGTTAAGTTTGGAAGTGAATCTATTTTTTTAACACCTTTTGTGTATGGTACAGGGCTTGGCATAAAAACATTAGCAAAAAGAGGTAAAGAACTAGCGTATAGTAATTCTCAACTTGAAAGAGGATTAGATAAATTAGCTAGTGCTTTTAGATTTAGAGGTACTAAACCACAAGAAGTTGCAGTTGCAAAACAACAACAGCAAGCAAGAAAAATGAGAGATACCAACTTTGCAGAGGAGCAAGTTGCTAGAATAGATAAAGAAGTAGATAAAGTGTTTCCTGAATTTAGAAAAGTATTTAATGCATCTAGCGTAAAAGAAAGAAAAAATTTTTTAAAATTATTAGATGACGCTTTGTTTGAAGGCGATTTAACGAAAGCAGTTGATCCAAATATTATTAAATTAGTTAGAGAAACAATTAATAAAAGATTAGGAAAAGAAAAAGGAACAGAAGTTGGTAATAATATATTAACGGCTTTAGGAAAGACAAGAAAAGAATTTAATGATTTATTAGAAATTACAGCTCAAGGGCCGGGATCTAAAACAGATTTACCTGTTGGAGTAACAAAAGATCTTAGAAAAATTATGGGTAATAGAGTTAAAAATTATATAGGTAATACATTTGAAATATTTGAAAATGCAGAAGCAGGGTTTTTTCAAAAATATAAACCTACACAAAACGCTGTAAACAGAGTTAAACAAATATTTATGAGATATGCTGCAAAAAATAAAAACCCAATAACAGAGCTTGAAGCTGAGGGCATGGTTAATGATATTGTAAAAGATGTTAGAAAGATGAATCCTGGTAAAGATACATTACCTACATTTGCGTATCAAGATTTAGCTCCGTCAGCTAAAGACCCATATGCATTAAAAACATTTGCTCAAACTTTAGAAAAAAATTTACCTGGTGGTAAAAAAGAAATAAAAATTATTGGTAAAGGTAGCAAAGCGTTTAGAGAATTGTTTGGTGAAATAGAAGATGTAAGACACTCTGTTTTTGAAGGTATGAATAGACTATCAGGTATTGCAAGAAAAAATCAATTATTTGATGAAATATTGGATGTTGATGACGCAATGAAAGCCAAAGCAACTGCTGACACTCCTTTTGGTCAAAGAGGGTTTTTTCATTCTACACCTTTAAATGCTAAACGGGCATTTGGTAATCAAGCAGACATAGTTAAAATGGATGATTATGTAGAAGAGTATTTTAAAGATGGTGTATTAATAAATAGATTATCGGGAACATATACAACAAAAGAAATAGCAGAAGGTTTTACAAGTTCAGCTAATTTACAAAACTGGATGAGAGGAGAAGCAAAAGGTCAAGGTCCACTAGGTCAAACGGCATCTGCAGCTATTCGTTATGGATTATTAACACCAAAAGCAGGTGCACAGTATGCAAAAACAATTTTATCTATACCAACACACATAAGAAATTTTTTAAGTTCTGCTGCTTTTTCGGTTGCAAACGGTGCAATAATTTCTGATCCAAGAATTTTTGCAAGAGCTATGAGAAATGCTTTTGGTATTGTTCAAGTGGGTGGCCCTAGAAAACCTTTATCACAAAAAAAATACAGAGAATATTTAGAATTAGGTATCGTAAACACAAACGTTAGGCTTGGTGATCTTAGAAATCTTATGAAAGACGTAAGATTTGGTGAGGGTAATTTGGCTACAGATAGTATTTTAAAACCTATGCTTAATACTTTAGGTAAACGAGCATCTAGGGGTGTTAAAAAAGCTGGTAAGTTTATGCAAGATTTATATGTTGCAGAAGATGATATTTGGAAAATAATAAATTATGAAACACAATTAATAAAAAGAGGAGATTTATATAAAAAAGCAAATATTAAAATATCTGATCAAGCATTAAAAAGAGAAGTTGCAAAAATTGTGCAAGATACAGTTCCAAACTATGCAAAAGTTGGTGAGTTTGTAAGAGGAATGCGTGTATCACCGTTTGGTAATTTTATGTCATGGCCATCAGAAATATTTAGAACAGGTTATGGTATATTTGAACAAGCGTTAAAAGATTTAAAAGATCCTATTACTGGAAGTATTTTAAGAAGCACTAATCCCATGAGATCAGAAGGTATAAAAAGACTGTTGGGTATGACATTTGTTACAGGTGTTTTACCTTATGGTTTTATAAAAGGTTCACAAGCTATATTTGGTGTATCAAACGAAGAAGCAGATGCAGCAAATGAATTTGTTGCACCGTGGGCTAAAGATTCACAAAAAATATATTTTAGAGATCCAAATACAGATGAATTATATTATTCAGATTGGTCTAAAAACAATGTGTATGATACACTTACAAGACCTTTTCAAACTGTAGTTAGAAATATACAAGAGGGTATAGAAGATGAAGAAGTTTTAATTAAAGGTTTTGTTCAAGGTATTGCAGAGGCTGCAGCGCAAACAGCATCACCATTTATATCAGAGTCTATTTATACAGAGGCATTTATGGATATATGGGGTAGAGAAGGTAGAACTAGAGAAGGTAAACAATTATATAATGAACAAACACCAGGACCAGAAAAAATGGCGATTATAATACAACATTTAGCAAAAACTTTAGCACCTACCACACAACCATTTCAAAGAACTAAAAAAGCATTTACAGGGGAACCTGGAAGAGGTTCTGAAATATATGAAATACCGTATGAGCTTGCAGGTATATTTGGTTTTAGAGGAATAAAAGTTGATCCTAAAAAATCTTTAGGTTTTAAGTTATTTGAATATCAAAGAGCAATATCTGATTCTAGAAAATTATTTACAGGTGAAATAGATGTGACAGAAATGAGAACAGCATCAGATGTTATTGAAAGATATTTTTTAGCTAACAAAAAAATATTTGAAAACAGAAAAAAAATGTTAAACACAATTAATAATGCTCAAACAATTGGTTTATCTCCAACAGAGTCATTTGAGATTTTTGAAAAAAGAGGATTAAAGTCTGAGTATGATGAGATTACAGCTGGACAATTTGATCCTTTTTTTCCATCAGAAAAATTACAAGATGTATTTGAAGATAATGCTAGAAGAGGAAATGTGCCTAACGTATTTTTAGAGGCTGAAGCTACACTTAGAGCTATAGAAGCAGCGTTATCTAATTTAACTTTATTTGACGATTTTAATTTACAGTTGGAATACTTTTTACCCGATACTGATCCACAAGGTCAATCAGCTTTACCGCCAACACCACCAGTAAACCCTGGTGTAATACAGACAAATCAACAAGCAGCTGTAACACAAACAGGTCTAACACCTACAGAACAAGCATTGCTTTCACCTGAAGAACAAGCTATAAGACTAAGACAAAGGGGAATGGCATAATGGATGAAGAATTTAAATCGTTTTTAGTAACTAATCCAGATATACTTGATGAAGGTATCGATGTATCAGGTATCAGGCAGGCAACAGAACAAGATAAATTAATAGCTGGTGCAATAGCAGAAGAACCAGGTCTTGCTTATGATCCTAGACTTACATCTTATCTTTCAGACCTTAACAGATATTTTTCAGGTGGCTTTCCTACAATTAGTACACCACCAACAACTACACCTACACCGCCAACTGGTGGAGACGGAGGTGGAGGCGGAGATCCAGGAACGGATGGGGGTAGTGGACCTAGAGGTAGAACAGAATCTGTAAATCCATTAACGCAAATGGTTACCACTCCTACCGGAGATACCATGACTGCCAAACAAGCGTTTACAGATGACGATGCATATTCTTTAGGTACACCAACAGTTCAACCAATTGACAATACTATAACTATAGAAAATATAGGCACTACAGAAATTGATCCAGGTAATCCTTTAGCTTTATTAGATCCGGGTGAAACAGTTGTAGCTTCAGGTCCAGTCACTCCCATACAAGATTTATCACCTGTAAAAACAATTAAAGCTGCAGACGGAAATACTTATGATGCTGTAACTGGAGAATTGGTACAAGCAGGAACCGTAGCGGGACCTTTTGATTATTTGCAACCATCAACTACAGATGCAGAAAGATTAGCTAATTACACGCCTTCATTTGAAAACATAGAAGGATTAACAAAGCCACAAAGCAATACATTAAGAGACATAGCTTCAAAAGTAGGTGGAGATTTAGTTCAATTTGGACAAGAAATTGCAAGCATACCAGGAGCTGTTTATGATTCCTTAAGTAATACTGTTGAGGTATTTGGTCAAAAATTTAATATAGGTAAAACTGCAGCTGGTTTAGTTATGAATAAAATTGCAGGAGGACCCGTTAGTTTATTGTTTCCTATTATTCAAAAAATAGCAAGTGCGCTTCCAGAGCAAGCAATACAAACAACTATTGTGGATGAATTAAAAAGAGAAAAAGATTATGGATATAATGTGACTGTTGGAAATTTAAATGTAGACCCTTTTGGTAGAAATCCAGTATCTGGTTTTGGAGATTACGAGAAAGCATTAACAGAAGATTTAGTTTCAACAGATCCTAGTCCATTTACAGAGGCTAAAAAAGAATTTGCACAAGATTATTTTAACAGAAAAGCTGAGAAAGCTGGCGGTGTCGAAGTAGAAGAAGGAGTTGTCATGGGGCCAGGAGAAGCTCTACCAGAAGATGGTTCTTTAACCACTTTCCAAGATTTGTTGGATCAAAGAGACAAAGAAAGAGAAGATGCTTTAACAGACGCTATATCAGGAGATATAGGTGTTGAAGGTGAAGATGAAGGTAGATTTACGGATAGAGGAATGAAAGATCAAAGCGGTGGAGACACTTCACAAAATGAAGCAGCAGGTAAAGCAGCAGAAGACGCTCAAAGAGAAGCAATACAAGACGCTGCAAGAACTGGTATGAGTGTAAATCAAGCAAAAGCATCTGTTGGAATGCCTGAAAATTTAGGTGACACAGGTGGTGGTAAAGGTAATGAAGGTAAGATTGTTTGCACTATGATGAACGAATCTTATGGTTTTGGATCTTTTAGAAATAAAATATGGATGAAGTTTCATAAAGATCTTTCACCAGAATATCAAAAAGGTTATCACAAATTATTTTTACCATTAGTTAAAATTGCAAAAAAAAATAAAATTGTTAAAAAAGTATTAGAACACATTGCAGTGCATAGCACCATAGACATGAGACAAGCAACAAGAGGTAAAACACATTTACTAGGTAGAGTATATAGAAAAATACTTTTACCACTTTGTTACTGGGTAGGTAAATATGTCAAGTAAACAAGACGCATTACAAAAAATAGAATCACATGAAAAACTGTGTCGTATCATGCAAAAACAAACACACGATCGTATTAATCAATTACAAACTCAAATTACTAGAATAGAAAGAATACTATTGGTATCTATGGGTTCTGTTATGACTGGTATGGGTGGTGTAATTGTAGTGTTGATACAGAAGCTTTAAATCCAAGCTTTTAATTCTTCTCCCATAACCTGACTAGCTATGTTAACTTTTTTACGTAGAGCTTTTACTATTCGTTCATCGACAGTATCTTCACATATAATATCAATATATGTCATGGGTTTAGTTTGACCAATACGATCTATACGAGCTTCTGACTGTTGTCTTTTTTCTAAATCATATCCGTTAGAATAATAAATCATATTACTAGCTGCGGTCAATGTTATACCATAACCACCTGTTTGTGGTGTGCCTATAAAAAATTTACATTTATCATCTTCTTGAAAACGTTTTATGTTTTGTTGTCTTTCATCTTGTGGTGTTAAACCATAGTAATCTACAAAAGAATTTTCACCAAACTCTTCATGTATTGATTTTATAATTTGTCTTACATCACTTTGCCAATGAGCCCATATAACAACCTTACCTTCTATTTCATTTAACACATCTAATAGTTCATCTACACGATTGTTTTTTATATCTTGTGTTGTACCGTCATCAGATTTAAAGTGACCACATGTTATTTGTTGTAATCTCATAAGTTGGGTCAAAGCATTTGCAGTAGTAATCATCTTGCCATTCATTATTGCTAGTGCTTCTTTTTTCATTTGTGTGTATACTTTTAATTGGTCTGCAGTAAGTTGAACTACACGTTTCATAAATGTTTTTTTAGGAAGATCTAGACAATCATCTTTTAATACACGATAAGAAAAATCTTTTAGTTTATCTGATAGCTCACCAAGATTCCTGTATCCAACAACTATTTGAACAGATCTACCACCAAAGTTTGCTGTCTTCATAATAGCGTATCTAGTTCTAAACGAGTAATAAGATTGATGGTCCAAGAGCCAAGGGTCAAGGAACTCGCATTGTTTGTACAAATCTAACGGTGATTTAGTAACAGGAGAACCTGTAAGTATTCTTCTATAATTAGTATTACGACCAAGAGATACTATGTTTTTTGTTCGTTTTGCTTCTGGGTTTTTAATGGTTGTAGACTCATCTATTGCCATCATAACATTATGTGAGTTTAAAAATTTAGCTGCAAAATCTACACCTTTTTTAGTAGAGAAAGCTTCAACATTCATAATTAAGATATGCAAATCAGTGCCAGTTTCAAACAATCTATCTAAATTTTTTTGTTGTAACTTTGTAATATTTGCTTGCCACAATACGGACACTTTCTCTATATGATCTGGTAAATGTGTAGGTATTTCAGAACTATACCAATTTTTATATACACCTTTTGGTGCCACAATTAGAACACCATTGATCTTACCTTTGTCATAAAGCATTGATAAATTATCTATTAATACTTTAGATTTTCCTGTACCCATCTCCATAAAATATGCAAAACATTTTTTATCCCAAGACATTTTTAATGCTTTGAGTTGATGTGCGTATGGCTTTGTTTTAAATTTATAATTCATAATTTCTTTCTAGTTGACAATATAAATATAAAGACCTATATTGTCAAGCATGAAAGATAATATAGTATATGTTATACAGGAGATACCGGGAACTAAATCAGGCAATCCAAAAATAAATATTATGGGTGCATCAAAGTATGGTGACTTTAAATTTTTGTTACCAGAGCTATCACAAATAATATTTTCTCCAGGTCCATTAATTTTTAAATTAAGAAATAGTTTAAAAAATTTTAAAGAAGGAGATTATTTATTATTAACAGGAGATCCTGCAATTATAGGTGTTGCATGTTCTATTGTTTCTGATATGACAAACGGAAAATATAATTTGTTAAAATGGGACAAACAAGAAAGACAATACTATCCAATAGAAATAAATTTATACGAGAAAGGAGAAATTAATGGCGACAGTTAATAAAGATGGAAAAACATATTTAGAGGAAAAGGAAAAACATGTAACAAACAGTTCAAGCACTTTACAACAAATGTTTGTTGAAGATGCACCTCAACAAGTTAATGATTTAAAAAATGCTGAGACATTATCTAGCCATGTTTTAGAACTACAAAAATTAGAGGATGAAATAAAAATGGATGAAGAAAGACTATCTAGAAAAAAAGAATTACAAGATAAACTTTCACAACAAGTCATACCAGAAATTATGGAGTCTATGAAACTAAAGACTATGAAATTAAGAGATGGTTCAGCAATAGAAATAAAAGAAATTTATAGCGCAACAATACCTGTAGACAAACGGGATGGCGCATACAACTGGCTTCGAAACAACGATCTAGGTGATCTTATTAAAAATGAGATCACTGTTTCCTTTGGTCGTAACGAAGATAACAAGGCGCGTGAATACGCTAACCTTGCCGAGAGTAGTGGGTATCAACCTCAACAAAAACTTAAGGTTGAGCCCATGACTCTCAAAGCACTATACAGAGAACGAGTCGAAAAAAAATTAGACTTGCCCTCTGAACATTTCAATCTGTTTAAGGGAAACAAAACAAAAATAACAAGGAGCAAATAACATGAGCGAAGAAACAAGAGACGTAGCAACAAAACAAGGTGGCGCACTAGCAACTTTGGACTTTGTATCAGATTCAGGAATGGGTCTTGAAAACATTGACAAAGGAGATCTTGCATTACCTTTTCTGAAACTATTACAATCAGGTTCAGATGAAACTAAAAAGAAACATGCAAAGTATGTTGACGGAGCAGAAGCAGGTATGTTTTATAATACAGTTACAAAAAAACTGTATAATGGAGAAAAAGGTATAGAAGTTGTACCTGTTTTCTATAAGATGACATATCCTGAATGGGCACCTTTTGAAAAAAGAGAAGGCAGACCCATACATAATGACAGGGGACCTGGCATTATGGCGAAGACAACTCAAAATGAACGAAACAAAGATATGCTAGATAATGGTAATGAAATCATAAAGACAGCAAATCATTTTGTAATTATTAATGGACCAAGGCCAGAAAAAGCTTTGATGACCATGAAGTCTACACAACTTAAAACAAGTAGACAATGGAATTCATTAATGGAAAATGAGTTTGAAACCGATCCTAAATCTGGAAAGTCTGTACCAGCACCAACGTTTTCTAGAGTTTATAGATTAAACTCTGTAGAAAATTCAGGTAGCTTTACTTGGCACGGATACAGTGTGAGTCTATTAAGAAAAGTAGACAACTCTGGTCTGTATCAAATGGCAAGAGACTTCCATAACTCTCTTAAGAAATCAGCTGAAAAAGCTGATTCTTACCAAGCAGAGGAATCTAACTACTAATTCTTTCTGTTGAAAGATAGGAGCGGTGATGCGAGAGTGGAGCCGCTCCGACCCGGGATCTTTATGGTTGATGAATTTATAAAATTGTTTACAGGATACCAAGGTGATTTTGGTATTGCGGACATGTCTTCTGCACAACTAGATACAGAAAAAAATAAATTAAAACCAAATTATGAATGGGCAGGCAGACCCATAACACAAGGTGATTATAAAGATCACATAGAAGGAAAAATTTCTATTGGAATACAACCTTGTAGAATAGATAAGACGGCACAGTTTGGTTGTATAGATATAGATCCAAAAAATTACTCTACATTTAAAGTAGAAAGCTATTTAGCATTATTTCAAAAATACAAATTACCCTTAATACCTATGTTATCAAAGAGCGGTGGTTTACATTGTTATTTATTTTTAAAAGAACCAATACCAACTATAGATTTAATATCGGCATTAAAATCTTTTTTACTGCCTCTAGGATTAGATCCTGATACTGAGGTTTTTCCAAAACAGAAAGAATTAAAGGAAGATGACAAAGGAGAAATAAAACCAGGTAATTTTATAAACCTACCATACTATAACAACGGACAAACAAATAGATATGCAGTAGACAAAGACAACAACAAATTAAGTATACAAAAGTTTATAGATATAGCTGAACAAAATACAATAGGTAAACAAGAATTAGATAAATTAGTAGATCAAACATACAAAAATATTTTAATAGGCACTGACCCAGAGTTTGAAGATGGACCACCATGTTTGGCACTGTGTTCAAAAAGGAAGTTGGATGATGGTAGAGATAGATTTATGTATAACTACATGGTCTTTGCTAAAAAGAAGTACAAAGATAAGTGGCCAGATTTTGTGGCAAAAGCAAACTACAATTATTTAGAAACTCCGTGGGATAAATCTAAATTAGATTCTAAGATAACTGCATGGAGAAAAGATACAGCAGGTCATACTTGTTATGAAGATCCAATACATAATAAATGTATGCGTAGTCTTTGTTATTCAAGACCGTTTGGTGTTAAGTCAGATAGCATAACTATGTTTCCTGACATTACAGACTTTGAAATAATTATGTATGCGGAACCAGAATATAGATTTAATGTTGCATTACCTGATGGCACTAAAGCTGGAGTAGTGGCAAGCAACAGGCGACTAATAACAAAACAAGTAGAATTGTTAGATTTAATTTGGGAACAGACAGGCATATATCATGAGCCATTAAAACCAAAAGATTTTAGAGCAAAACTTACAGAGTTTAGAAAAAATTCAGTTGTGATAACACCACCTGCAGGAACACAAATAGAAGATAGATTAAAAGAAGAGTTGTTTCAGTATTGCGTAAATGGTCCAAGAGCAAGAGAAAGAATACAAATAAATAGCGGGTCTTGTCTAACCGAAGATGGTTATCATTATTTTAGATTTGGTTCTTTCATAGATCACTTGGGTGCCAGTTGGAAAATACCAGAAGAAAGAATAGCACAAAAAATGAAAGATAAATGTGATGTAGAGTTTAATCACTCTCTTAATGTAGATGGTAAAACAGTTAAGGTATGTAGACTAAAACAATTACACATAGATAAAATAGAATATAAACCAGTGGAAAGAAAAGAAAGTAATTACTAATGAGATATAAAGTAGTAGGTCCTCCAGGCACAGGTAAAACAAGAAGATTGTTAAACGAAGTCCAACGATATGTCGATAAAGGTGTAAAACTAGATCGTATTGGTTATTTTGCTTTTACACGTAAGGCAGCAGGAGAAGCACGAGATAGATTTTTAAAAGTTAAAACAGAACTTACAAAAAAAGATATAAAATATTTTCAAACCCTACACTCTTTGGCATTTAACAGACTAGGATTAAAAGAAGAAAACGTCATGCAAGACTTAAATTACAAAGCAATAGGTGAAACGTGTGGCATACAAATTAAATACGCATCATATGAAACAAATAATTGGAATGGCATTTTTTCATCAGACAGTGAGTATCTTGGTTTAATAAACCTAGCAAGAGTAAAACAAATATCTGTATTACATCAACTGGATCTTAACGAACATTTGTCCAAAGTTGAAAGAAACAAACTAGAAGCTATAGAAAAAGAAATTATTAATTATAAAAAAGTGTATGGTCTAATTGACTTTACTGACATGATACAAAAATTTTTAGATACGGATGATGTACCAAAATTTGATGTTATATTTGTTGATGAAGCGCAAGATCTATCTTTGATACAGTGGGCCATGATAAATAAAATAGAGAAAGATACAGATTGTGATGTGTGGGTTGCAGGGGATGATGACCAAGCAATATTTGGTTGGGCCGGAGCTGATGTAGATTCTTTTATAGATTATGATGCACAGGAAATACCACTAAAACAATCAGAAAGAGTGCCAAGCATTATACAGAAAACTGCATTAAATGTCATTAACAGAATACAAGATAATAGAATTGACAAAGAATATTTTCCAAAGTCTGAATCTGGACAAATTTATCAAAAATATAAATTATCAGATATAGATATGTCTACTGGTGATTGGTTAATATTAACAAGAACTAAATTTTTATTAAAACCAATACCAACATATTTAAAAAAGAAAGGATTATTTTTTAATACAACACAAGGAAATAGTATTGGAAAAACTTTGTACGAAGATATACAATACTGGGCGCAGTTACAAAAAAAAATACAGCTTCCAGACATACAGATACAGAGAGTAAAAGAAAGAATTAGAGGAGATATGAATCTATCATTAAAATGGTATGACGCATTTAATAATGTGCCAGAAAGTCAGATAAATTACATGAGACTTTTATTACTAAACAATGAAGATCCAACGAAAGACGCAAGAATAAAAGTATCAACAATACATGGGGCTAAAGGTGGTGAGGCAACTAATGTTGTTTTATTTTTAAATCATACAACAAACACAATCAAAGGAGTAAAAAAATCTATATACAAGCAAGATGAAGAATATCGAGTTTGGTATGTAGGTATAACTAGATCTATGAAAAATTTATATTTAATAAAATCACAAAATAAATCAAAGGAGTTTAAAATATGAGTGCATACAACAAACAAATTTCAGGGACACATTATCAAAAATTTAAAATACAGCCTGCAAAATTTATAAATGATAATGAGTTGCCATTTGCAGAGGGTAATGCTATAAAATATATATGCAGACACAAAGACAAAGGTGGCATAGCAGACATAGATAAAGCGATACATTATTTAGAAATGATTAAGGAAAGAGATTATTCATGAAATTTAAAGCACAAACAGAATGGGTAAAACCAAAAGAGTTTCCTGATTTAAGATTCTGTGATGAGATTGCAATAGACTTAGAGACACAAGACCCTGAACTTAAAACCATGGGGTCGGGTTCTGTAGTTGGTAAAGGTAAGGTTGTAGGTATTGCAGTTGCAACAGAAGGTTATTCTGGATACTTTCCATTCGATCATGAAGGCGGTGGTAACTTAGAAAAAAATAAAGTAATTCAATGGTTTACAGATATTTGTAAAACAACTTCAATAAAAATTTTTCACAATGCGATGTATGATGTTTGTTGGATTAGATCCATGGGTATCAAAATAAATGGATTGATAGTTGATACTATGATTGCAGCATCATTAGTAAATGAAAATAGATTTAGATATGATCTTGGATCTTTAGGTTGGGATTATTTAGGTCAAGGTAAAAATGAAACAGAGCTAGTAACCGCTGCAAAAGAATGGGGCGTTGATCCAAAAGCTGACATGTGGAAGTTACCTTCTATGTATGTTGGCAGCTACGCTGAACGTGATGCAGAGTTAACTTTAAATTTGTGGAAGATCATGCAAAAAGAATTAAGCGACCAGGATCTAGAATCTATTTTTAATCTTGAGACTGATCTTTTTCCTTGTCTGGTTGATATGCGATTTCTTGGGGTGAGAGTGGACGTTCAAAAAGCTCATACACTAAAGAAGCGATTAGCATCAGAAGAAGAAATACTACTCCAAAAAGTAGAAAAAGAAACAGGAGTACAAACTCAAATATGGGCAGCGCGGTCGATAGCCAAAGTCTTTGATAAACTAAACCTGGAATACGAACGGACAGCCAAAACACAAGCGCCTTCATTTACTAAAAATTTTCTTTCTACTCATCAACATCCTTTGGTGCAATGTATATCAAAAGCAAGAGAGATTAACAAGGCACATACTACATTCATAGATACTATTATTAAACACGAACATAACGGTAGAATACATGCAGACATAAATCAAATTAGGTCTGATACTGGAGGAACAATAACAGGAAGATTTAGTTATTCTAATCCAAACCTACAACAAATTCCTGCGCGCAACAAAGAGTTAGGTCCTCTTATTAGATCCCTTTTTGTACCTGAGTCTGGTTGCGAGTGGGGATGTTTTGACTACAGTCAACAAGAACCAAGACTAGTAGTTCACTATGCATCCCTGGATCAAGATACAAGCGTCTTTGGTGTTAAAGATTCTTATTTAGATGGTAACGCTGACTTTCATACAATTGTTGCAAAGATGGCAGACATACCAAGAACACAAGCTAAAACAATTAATTTAGGTTTATTTTATGGTATGGGTAAAGCAAAACTACAGGCAGAATTAGGAGTATCTAAAGATAAGGCAGATGAGTTATTTTCTATCTATCACCAAAGAGTTCCTTTCGTAAAATCACTAATGAATTCTGTATCTAACAGAGCACAGCAACGTGGACAGATAAGAACTTTATTAGGTAGATTGTGTAGGTTTCACCTGTGGGAGCCAAATCAATTTGGTATACATAAAGCTTTACCATTTGACCAAGCTCGCCAGGAATACGGACCAGGCATCAAGCGTGCTTATACATACAAAGCATTAAATAAATTAATACAAGGTTCAGCTGCTGACATGACAAAAAAGTCTATGTTAGAATTATACAAAGAAGGTATAGTAGCACATATCCAAGTACATGATGAGTTGGATATTTCTGTAGAAGATGATACAAAGGCAAAACGTATTATTGAAATTATGGAATCCGCAGTTGAACTAGAGATACCAAACAAAGTAGATTATGAATCTGGTAAAAATTGGGGGGAAATAAAATGAGGAGAATTTATGGCTTACTTAAATGCAAACATACCAGTAGAATATGCACAAATAAGAAAGGAGTATTTATATGATCTTAAAAAACATCACGGAGAAGTTGAAGACTGTATTATCTTTGGTCTTACCGCAATTACAGGTCGCGCTATCTTATGGCATGCGATTATGGAAAACGGCGCTGTCTTTTATCGTTTACCAATTACGGCTTTTATTCAACGTGGCTATGAACCGAAAGCTGTTCCACATAGAAGACTTGACGAGTTACAGCTATGGAATTGTTTTTCTTATTATCCTTCTGTTCATTGTTGGGATATCTTAGACGCACAAGCTGGTAAGTACATAGGTAAAGATAAGAAATGGCATCACGGAAAATATTTATTTACCGTTGACTTTGCACATCCAGAGAGTAATATAGTGGATACTGATCATTCAGAAATCCCGCACGAACACAAGTGCGCTCACATAATGGCCTTAGAAGATGGTAATTATGCAGCACAACCTAACAACAGAATTATTTGGAACATACCTTCTTTTACAGTGAAGGACCAAGTTCCTGATTGGAAGGTACAAACTAACGAGTGGAATGTAGAAGACGCTAATCAGTGGAGAACTGAAGACACTGATAAGTTCTTTTATGAAATTGAGGAGAAAAAACATGATTGAAAATATTTGGAAAAAAATGCAATTACCAGATCAAAAAACTTTATTAGTTTATAGATGCTTAGTGGTTGCTTCAATTATAATATTATTTTTAAAATGAAGGTAGGTTTTTGTAACGAATGTCATCATCCTTGTCATTGCGGCGAGGACAATAATCTACACGCAGATGAATATGGAGTGTGTACTTGTGAAGGTTGTAAATGCAAAGATTCGGAGAATAAAGAAAAAAATGAGGTATAAATCTGTAGAAAATAATTATTATTTTACAGGTATATTAATTATACTTATGGTTCTGCTTGCTTTTTTTGGTGGACCAGCACACTCAGGATCCACACAAACAAACACATCTGGATCTAATACAGCAATTGAAGGTGGCTATACATCAACTGCTACGACAACATATCAGTCTGGGTCTAGTTCCAACAGCACAACAAATAGCACAACAAACTCTAATATAAGATCAGCACCACCAAGCTCTAGTGCACCTTCTTATAACAGCATGACACAAGACGTTTGTGCTGTAGGAGCATCTGTTGGTGTACAAACATTTGGTGTTGGTGTATCCGGTGGTAAACATTTTATAGACAAAAACTGTGAAAGATTAAAATTAGCTAGAATATTAAACGATTTTGGTATGAAAGTTGCAGCTGTTGCAATACTTTGCCAGGACGAAAGAGTGTTTGAATCTATGATACAAGCAGGAACACCATGTCCAATAGATGGCAAGATAGGTAAAGAAGCACAAGAATTATGGGGTAAGTATGACCATGAAAGACCAGATTACACAACATACGTTAAACGTATGAAAGACAGAGAAAAGAAAGAAAAGAAGTTAGCAAAGATAAAAGCTATTGAAGATAAAAAAAATAAAAAAGAAAACTCTGTAGAATTTAAAGAAGAAATAAAAGTACACAAATGAAAATAAATGAAAACACATCTGTAAGTATGCCTGTCAAGAACATGCTTGCGATAATTTTTGGTGTTGTGGCTGGCGTGTTTGCATACACCGAGCTAACTGCGAGGTTGGTATCGTTAGAGACATCACGTGAGTTGTTTGAAAATGATTTGCTTAAAAAAAGTGAACAAGTGCCCGTAGATCAGGAGCAACATTTTTTATTGGAGGATTTATACAAGTCCGTTGAGAAGATGGAAGAAACTCAAGAAATGAATATGACTAACAAAGTCAATATAGAATTTTTAAAAGAACAATTAGATCAAGCATTAGCTGATATTGAAGATTTAAAAGACAAAGTAAGAGCTAATGGAAAGACAGCGCACTAATGACAGAATTAACTGTAGCCCTACTTATGATTATCAACGGAGAGATTAAGGAAGCTCGTATCCAGACTTCAATGTCTGAATGTCTCAAAGGGTCACGTATTGCTAAACGTAGTTTAAAAATTAATAGTAACATTAAATATCAATGCATTAAATCTATGGCAGAGCTAGAATTAAATATTGACGGCAGTCAAAGCATTAAAAAACTTATACTAAAATGAAATGGTTAATACCTTTTTTATTTTTATTTACAGCAGCACAAGCTGATACTGTTACAACAGGTAACTTACTTCCGAACGCAGGTGATGGTGTAGACTGGGGATCTACCTCTACAGAACAAATTAATCCAGGTGGTTCTGGCACTGTATCTAATAACACCACACTAAATGGATTTGATGTAACTTGTTCTGCGTCTCAAGCTAACTGTGGATATAAGTATAGTGTTGGTGGTGACTTTGAGGTTACTGGTACCACAACATTGTCTGTTGATGACATAGCACTAACTGATAATAACAGAACTCAAGAGATGTTAGACAACGGTATAACTTTAAATAGTTATATTGATGTTGCTAACTGCGATAGTCAAGCTGGTAATTGTGAAGGCAAGAGTGGAGCAACAGATTCACATACAGTTACTATACAATTAAAAGACTCAACCGGCACTGTATTATCTACAACAACACAAACAAGAACAGACATAGATGGATTTCAAGGAAACTGTAATGGTTATCCTACCAGTTCTTCAGGAGGACAGATTGCAGACTGTGGGCAGTATAACGATCAAGTAATTTATAATAGTCATGGATCAAACAAAGTAGATTGGTCCTGGAGTGGCACAGATAACAATACAGGTTCAGGTCAAAGAGGTGGCCCTAATTTATTGGGTGCAGCTCTTACAATGACATACGACGACACTGTGTTAAATCAAGATGCATCAGACTCACTAGATCAAGTACAAGATGATCTAGGTGATTTAGATGAACAAGTGTTTGATGATGTACAAGAATTTTTTTTTGAAGAAGATACATTTTCTTTTAACGAGGAGCCACAGTTTGAAATGGAAATGCCTATGGAAATGGAGATGGATACATTTCAATTTGCAGAAGAGTTTATAGAAGAATTTTTTATGGAGATGGACCAAGAGTTTATGATGGAACCTGAAGGTATGGAAATGTCTGATGGCCCTATTGTTATGTTTGTCGATGACCAAATGATGGAAGAGATGTATGAAGAATCTAATGAGATTGTTGCAACATTCCTACCTATGATGCCAGATGAAGAAGAAGGTTTCTCATCTGAAGAATCTTTTGTAACAGAAGAACCACCTATGTTCATGGAACCAGAAGAACAACCACAACAATTTTCTAACAAAACATTTCAAGAAGAAGAGATGATGGAAGAAGAGCCACCTATGATGGTTGAGTCTTTTCCTGAAGAAGAAATGGTAGAAGAAAAACCAGAGATGATGACAGAATCTTTTCCTGAAGAAGAAATGATGGAGGAAGAGATGATGGAAGAAGAGCCAACAGAAATGGCTGAAGAAGAAATGATAGAAGAAGAAAGCACAGAGATGGCTGAAGAAGAATCTGTTGAAGAGAAACCTACTAAAATGGTACAAGCAACAAATGAAAAAGAAAAAAAAGAAGAAATTAAAGAAAAGAAATCTACTAGCGAGACTCCTAAAAAGTCCTCTGTTCAAACAAAAAAAATTGCCAAACAAAAAAGCATACAACAGAAAAAAGCTCTCATCAAAAATATTGACAAGGTAATGGCTAAAGTAGATAAAGATATAAAAAACATATCTAAGAACTTACAAATAAAAAATATAATAAAATTAGAAGCTATGACTAGTGATCAAGTATCGTTAAACGTGTATGAAAACACAGTGTTTTATAAGCCAAAAGACATATACTTAGATCAATTAAATATATTTGATAACAGGCAAATATACCCAAATACTAGTCTTGCAAGTTATACTGAAAATGATAAGATTAAAGTCAAAGCAAAGAAACTTGGAGAGATAAATCTTAAGAAGCAACAGCTTTTGAATGAACTGGAGATATTAAAAAATGGGCAAACTTAAAGAACAACTTGCAGGAATCGCAGCTTTGATTGCAGCTATTGTTGCAATTGGTGGTGGCTTCGTGAAATACGGAGAGATCACAACTAGATTAGATTCTTTACAAACTGTAGATACAACAAGCATTGAAACATCACTAGCAGTATTAGAAGAAAAAGTTGAAGTGTTAGAGACTGCAGACACATCACATACACATGACACATCACATACACATGATGATACCGCAACTAAAATATTAGAAAAAGAAATAGAACTTTTAAAAGTACAAATAGAAGAAATAAAAGTATCTTCTTCCAATCCACTAGCAAATTAATGAACCTTTCACGGAACTTCAGCTTACAAGAGCTAATTAAATCAGACACTGCTATCAGGCGTGGTATTGATAATAATCCTAACGCCGATCAGATAGAAAAACTAAAAGCGTTATGTGAAAACATATTGCAACCGGTTCGTGATCATTTCGGCAGGGTTAAGGTGACAAGCGGCTTTCGTTCTATGGAGTTATGCACTGCTATTGGTAGCTCAGTCAACAGCCAACATGCAAAAGCAGAGGCCGCAGACTTCGAAGTAATGGGCACAGACAACGCTGAGCTAGCTGATTGGATCCGTAGAGAATTACCGTATGACCAATTGATTCTTGAGTTTTACACACCAGGTGAACCAAATAGTGGGTGGATACACTGCAGCTACATACCTGAAGGAGCTAGAAAACAATTTTTACATGCATTTAAATCAGAAGGTAAAACAAAATATAAACCTGTATTGGGAAAGGCCACAGACCTTGTCTAAGAAAGAATACGTAGGATTTAATTTTCATAACATAGATACAGTGACTGGACATTGTAGTCATTGTGAAGAAGATACAATACTCGTTGCAATTGTATCAGAGTATTACAGATGCACTAATTGTGGAGAGGATACAAAACAACATATTAATGGATGTATTAGGTATATACAATTGAAAGATAGTGAGATAGCATGGCTAAAAAGAAATCTACCTTCGGAGTAAATAATTACGTCAGGGATAAACCTCGTAAACGTCCGGGTAGACACAAAAAGAATAGAAATAAACAAGAGAAGAGACAACAGAAAAAACGACGTAAGGGTTGACACACATTAAATTAAATTTTATCCTACAAAAATGACAGACCAAACAAGATGGGGGATACCAGAGGTACAGTTTAGTAATAAAATTAAAAAATATCAAGACGATAATTTTAATAAAGCTATGTCACATGCAGAAAGACTTACAAAAGTAAATCTAATACATTTTGCACATAAAATAGAGCAGTTATTAAAAGACAAAGAAGAGAAAAGCGAATGAAAGAAGTAAAGATCAAAGCAAATAAAATGTCACAAAAACAATGGTTTAATTTTATTTTAGAATTAAACATAATTAAAAAAGCATGGAAACCTTATGGTGTTGATATACAATTGCAAGGGTCTGGTATTAAAAAGATAATAAACTTAGGAACGAAAGTAAATGAATATAATAAAAAAGATAGACGACGCGGCAAAAAATTGGAACAAGACCAAGGATTCTAAATACAAAGATGAATGGTATAAATTAATAAGGGAGTTTTATCATGGACGAGTTGGTGAATGCGATGCATATAATAATTCAAATACCAGGGGAGTTATACATAAAAGAATTACTTGAGTTTACAAGACCTATGACGTTAAGAGAATGTATGGATTTTAGTGAGGACCACATGGAAGCCGTTAGCACATATAATGGAGATATTAATAGATGGGTTATGAATAATGGTTCGGGTTATTGGTTTGGGTCTGAGTGCTTTAAATTAATTAAATAGCTGCATCCTCTTTACAATCAAAAGCTGTAAAGACTCTATATTCGTTAATAAATTCTGGGTTAAAATTTTCTAATAATTCAACAGAGTATTTGTAACCGTAGATTGCACAATGATGGTAGCTATTAAACTCCTTATACTTTGGCTCAAATTGTTGGCACGCATTACCAGGTATATTGCTGCATAAATACATTAATAAAATAAATTTTGTCATTGACTTATTATATTAATCTCCTATATTATCATTATTAATAAATGAAAGGAACACATGACTGATATAAGTAAATATAGAAACGTTTCCCTGTCAAAGGAAACATACTCTACTTTGGAGAAGTTGTCGAAGGTATTATTGCCCAATAGCAAATTGTCCATATCAAAAACAGTAGAATGTATAGCAAATGAAAAAGTAAAAAAACTTAACGGAAAAATAAAGGAGAAATAATGTTTACAATTACAGAAGACCAAAGAAAACAATTGTTAGCTTACATGTGGCAAAGGCCATATGGAGAGGTTGCACAACACATAGCGATGCTTGCATCATTAAAACAAACTTCAAAGGAAACAAGTAATGACAACGGAAAACAAAAAGATATGCCCAAAGTGCAGGGGTAATGGTTTTATTAAATGTAATGTAGAAGAGGGTAGAGTATCTGTTGTTGTACAATGTGATTTATGTAATTCGAAAGGAGAAGTATATGATAAAGAATTTGATGATTATTTTGATTCTTATGTTGAGCTTAAGCCATTGCTCAAGCGTAGATCTAATTAACACAGGCGCTGCTTTAGTTTATGGAGCAGAGAAATGATAAGAGAAAGTGATATAGCATATATAGCAGGGTTATTTGATGGAGAGGGTTCTGTTTATTTTAAAAAAACAAAACAAACTAGGCATCAAAGACCTGGTAAACCTATTCATAATGTAACAGTTATTAGAATGGAGATTGCAATGACTGATCAATCTATATTAAAATGGATTTATGAAGTTTTAAAAGTTGGTAAGGTTGGACCAAGAAAGGTTAGGCCAGGTAGAAAAAAACAATGGCGTTGGCGATGTAGTCACCGTGATGCGTATTATGTATGTTGTTTATTGTATCCCTATGCACATGTTAAACTTGATAAGATACATAGAATTATAAATCATTATGATGGTAAAGTATTAAATGGCAACGTAGTTGATTTAGAATTGTATAAGAAAGCGATGGCGTTAGAATGAGTTGTTTAAGTTTACTGTTTGCAGTATCTCTACACGTAGGTTTAGAGAATAAATATAATAATCTACATCCACACGCGAGATGTCAACAAGATGCTTTGATATCCGGTGTGTTTTATAATAGTGAAGAAAGAATATCTAGTTATATTGGGTTGCAACACGAAGGTTGGGAGTTAGGACTTGTTACAGGTTATACTTACGCTGATGTTGTGCCGATGATTAGATACAAGAAAGATAATTGGTTTATAGCTCCTGCCATCGAAAAAGATGGTAAGAAAGGACTGGTTATTGGCCTTGAGTTTTAAGTGGAATAAACAATTTGACTATCCTATGTCAATGCGGACCTCTGTTGAAGGTAAAAGACACTACGAAATAACTGGCGAAAAGTTACCAAGTGTTACAACCATCCTGTCTGCTACGCAATCTGACGAGAAGAAAGAATCTATTGCGAAGTGGACTGCTAAAGTTGGCGAGGAACAGGCCACAAGGGTCAGGGATCAGGCGGCCAGCCGCGGTACAAACATGCACTTACATCTTGAGAGATATATCTTGGGAGAAGGACACAAGGATCTAACAGACGAGGGTCAGGTAGCAGGTGACATGGCTCAAGTGATTATTAACAAGGGTTTATGCGATGTTTCTGAAATATGGGGCAGTGAGGTTACCCTATATTATCCAGGTTTATATGCAGGTCAAACAGACTTAGTTGGTGTATTTGACTATGAAGACTCCATAATAGACTTCAAACAGAGTAATAGGCCCAAGCGTAAGGAATGGATCGACGACTATTTCATGCAACTAGGGGCATATGCTATGGCACATAACTTTGTATATGGCACTGAGATCACTCAAGGGGTCGTATTGATGTGTACTCCAGATAATTATTTTCAAAAGTTTCAAGTAAAAGGCAAGGAGTTTATTAAATATCAATGGAAATTCCTAGAAAAAATAGATAAATTCTATAATGACAAAAATAAGGCAAATAAGGCAAAATTGACATAATTAAAAAGTAAGGTTTTATGCGGTTCATCACCTGCCTATAGGTTTCTGGATATTGTTAAATTTGCAAAATGGGTTCTCAAAAAGAGAGGTGATCAGGCACTTTGGTGATCAGCAAGGAATACCAACGATTCTAGAGGATAGTGTAGTTTAGAACGATTCTAAGATAGGGGCCGCGCGAGTACTTTGGATTTGAATTTTGCATTTAAAATTTTGAAAAACCTATAGGGGTCTGCTATATGGTACTCATGCCCAAAAAAAGAAAATTAAACACAACTGTTAAGAGCAATAACGACATACCTTATTCCAAGTATAGAGTTGAATGGGTTGATTGTGTTAGCGATTCTGGTTGGGCAGATGAAAAAGAATTTAATAAAATGAAACTAGCTAAACCTGTTAATGAAGGTTGGATATTTTCTAAAGATAAAATATCAGTTAAGATGTTTGCCTCTTACGATAAAGAAGATGATGGTAGTTTTACTTTTGGGGATCGGACGATGATTCCTCGTTCTTGGATAAAGAAGATGACGAAACTTTCTTAAGTCTTGGCAATCTTTTTTCTTTTACTTTCTCTTTGATATTATCAACGGTTACATCTTGTAGTAGTGGTGAGTATTCATCTAAAATATTTTTAAGTTCTCTCTCCATTTCATCCTTACTCATGTCATCTAATTTACCTGTACGTATTATTTTTTGTTCTACGTATAAACCAGCTGCCTTACCTCTTGCTACCTCTGCATTGTTAGCAGCTGAGAAGGCACCTTTTTTAAGTGCAGCTTCTCTAATTTTACCAAGTTCTGATATGTGTCTTTCATAAGTCACTTCATATTTCTTTTGATACTCTTCTCTGATCTCACCAATGTATTTAACTACAAGTGGATATAGTTTTGGGTTTCGTAATTCTGATGCTGTTACTCTTGCTCTATCTGGTGAGTATCCTGCTTCAATAGCACATTCATAGGCAGTCTTTCTACCTTCGTTTGTTACTAATAAGTTGGCAAACTTTTGTTGCATTTCTGTTAATCTTTTTGGTACACCCATACTTGACTATTAACGTAACATAGAGTAAAAGTCAATTAATGATAAATGCGAAAGAATTAGCAAGACAGCTAGATAGATTTTTAAAATCACCAACATGCCAGGATGCTAGAGTGGTTGTTAAGTTACCACAAGGTGAGTTTCGTTCTCCTGATGGTCAGTTCGATATATTATCTATCAGTTTATTTGAGAATAATATAATTGGTGCAAGAGAAAGTCATAGACTTGTGATAGAATTATCTACTCAACAATCATGGAAAATGGGTAGTGTTAAGAAAAAGTTATAAACATTCATTACTGTAAAAACATATGGGACCTGAAGCTAAATTTTATAAGTATTTTAAAAAAAATACACCTAATATTTCTTACACAAGAATAGAAAATACGGCGTCACTTGGTTGTCCGGATGTGTTGGCGTACAATAAAAATAATGTATTTTTCACAATAGAGTTTAAAGTAACCAAACGTAATTCTGTTAGATTCTCACCACACCAAATCGCGTTTCACGTGAAACATCCTATCAATAGTTTTATCCTAGTCCAGACCCCTGAAGCTTGCGGCTTGAAACTTTATGAGGGTAGAAGAATCAGGGAGCTTGTCGCTTGCGGCTTGGAGCTTGACGCTTGGGGCTTGGGGCTTGATGCTTGTCGCTCGAGACTTGAGTTGCTTGGGGCTTGACGCTTGAAGCTTCAGGCTCTGCAACCCGCTTAGCGGTAGAGTCCTCTGAAGCTTGAAGCTTTTGGCCCGGATCAGGTGCACGCCGCGCCGATGCCGTCGCAACCCTGGGGCTAATGACCTGATCCGATTTATTACGTAGCTTTCGTAATTCTTTGTAATGCTTTGGATGTCTGAACATTAATGTTTTCCGTAACTTATATTCTTTATATCACGGTTCCAGCATGCTCTGCAATCCCTGCATTCATTATTCTGTTGATCAGCCGGGCAGCTGTGCTGCCCGTCAGTCTTAACAGTAGACGTCCAGGGCCAGAAAGAGACAGGGCCCTGGTTGATCATATGAGAACTAAAACGAATAATTAAATTCTTTGGAACTTCTTCAGGTTTAACTTGTTTTAATATCTGAGCTTCACGCGTTGGAATCCAGTGACTTGTGTCAGGTGTTCCTTCACATACTTTAAAGATATTTTTAAGATGGTCCAGTGACTGCAAGTCGCCGCTGTCATGCCATCTAAATTCTTTATGTGGTTTTATCAATTGTATCATCGCATCAACCCAGCCTGGATGCTGTAGTGCTTTTAATCTTCTGTTTAATGCTTCCTTAACATTTGAAAATCTATATCGACCCTTCAGAGCGTAACAGCCTTCACAGACTGAGCCCTTAACGTTGACAAGCTTTGAGCCAGTGATACATGCAGCAGCGGGGATGTTATACGCTGGTCCAGGCATCTTAGAAGGCTTAGACAGCCCGCCAACTATTTTCTGTAATTCTTTCTTTAACATACCATCCTATATAATCCTTTATCCTTTCTTTGTCAAGCTTGAAGCTTGCAGCTTGGCGCTTGCAGATTCTACCTTAGAATTATTCTAAAGTGATCAGTTGCTAGACCTCACATCGGCCGAAGCCGCAGATACTAAAACAACTGATCCCAGATCACTCCACCAACTCGGCCGTCTGTTGTTTTCTTTTCACGCACAAGGCGCGGAGAGTGATCAGGGATCAGTTCTGATTGTTCACTGCACGAAGACGGCTGATGCGGTGTGACGTACAGCACAACCAGAAGTTGTCCCTCCTTTTGAATTTAACGACTTAAAGGATAACATGGTCGATTAATCCAATATAATACTTGACAATCCTATTGTCAAGTGTTAAAAATAAATTATTAACAGAAAGGCAAAAATGCAAACAAGAAAAATAACACTTAACGCAGAAAAGCGAAAAGTAATTGCTGACCAATTTCAATCTTTTTACGAAGATAAAGTAAAAGACAAATTGATACAAGCAAAAGAACAATACGACTTAATGAGAGATAAAGCAAAAGAGCAAATTGAAAAGGTCGTAAGGTTTCATCAACCACAAGAAGATGTAGATACAATTAGGTCTATGATTAAAAAATACAATAGAGCAGGTGGCGACCTGTATGAGGATAATTGTTTCTATGTTCAAAGACCAATTACAAAAGTTGATGAAGATGGAAATGAGTATGACACAACAGAGGAGGTTCATGTAAGATTTGATATGGGTAGAAAATTTGCAAGAGCATATTATCGTGATGAAATAAAATCAAAAGGTTTAAATCCTGACTTTCAATTATCAATCAATGATGACTACTCAAAAAGAAATCCAAAGTATTACAATGATGAAAGTAATTGTAATAAGTTTTTAGGTTTCAGTACATCTTCAAATGATGATAAATCTATTACTACACCTAAAGCAAAATGGGAAAGTGATTTTAAGTTATGGACTATTGGTTCTAGTTATTGTCATACAAGACAATTCAAAGTTGATGAAAATACTATGAATTTTTTTAAGATGTATGTTGCTAGTGCTGACAATGTAATTAAAGAGCATGAACAAATGTATAGTTATGTTGAGGGCAAAATGAAAACTTTAAGATTAGGTTTAAAATCTTATAGGACTTTTGACCAAGCAAAAAAACTAGCAGATAAAGTTGGTGTTGTTTTAAATGAAACAATGATGAACGAAAGTTCTAGTTTAGCTTTATCAATCTATAGTCCAGAAAATCTGGCTAGTCTTTTGGAAGATAAACAGGTCTTAACTAGAGATGAAAAGATTGCTATTGCAAGACAACAAATGGCACAAAATAGTTTAAATTAACTATTGACAATTATGGGGTTATCCTGTAGGATAATCCCATAACAGAAAGAGAGAAATATGAAAACATTTAATATAACTTATTGGGCTTCTAAACATAAGAGGCACATAACAAGAAAAGGCACCCACAACGATAAGAGCAGATTTGGTAAAACCAAAAAAGGTATTCCATATTATGTCTATTATGATTTAGATGTAATGGGATATAGAACGGCAACAACAACTTGGAAAGTGAGGCACTAATGACAGACTATAATTGGTGTCATGGTCCTGAGTGCCATACAAAACATACACAGGACCGGATAAGAGGTGTTAAAGGCTCAAAGGTTTTGAGGACCAGAAAAATTCCTCAAAGTAGTCACTACATTAGAAATAGTGTGTGGTCACATTTTTGTAGTCAAGGTTGTTATACTGATTTTATGCATAAACATTGGGAAGAACAGATTAGACTACACCCAAGGACCGAGGCTCTTGAAACGCCTATATTAAATCCAGAAAGACAGGACGATTATTGGAGAAGGCTTAAAATAACTGTTGACAACACTAGGACCAATGGTGTAGGATAATCCTATGATAGACATGTGTTAGGGTTATGGTGCAGTATGCTGCTTAAACATGGACAACCAGACTAACTTAACCCAACACACCCAATAGAGGTACCAAGCGGTTTCCAAAATCCGAAACTTTTTTAATTATTAATTAGTATATATACAAAGGGGTCCCACAACCTACGGTTATATTGCTTGATTTTCATGGCCAATGCCGCTAAATTCATTTCGACTTAAAAACAACATGTAAAAAAATTTTACAAAAAATTTTTCGAAATGCAAATAGACTTAGAAAAAATAAATAAATTACCTCCTGACGTTAGAGATAGATTTAAAAAAATATTATTTAAATACAAAGAAGAAAACAAAAAAGAACTTGCACAGAAAGACTTTCTTGCATTTACAAAACAAATATGGCCTGAGTTTATTGAGGGATCTCACCACAAGATTATTGCAAAAAAATTTAATGATCTTGCAACCGGTAAAATAAAAAGACTAATAGTGAATATGCCACCAAGACATACCAAGTCTGAGTTTGCATCAACACTTTTACCAGCATGGATGATAGGTAAAAATCCAAAACTAAAAATCATACAAACAACCCACACAGGAGAACTTGCAGTTCGTTTTGGTCGTAAAGCTAAGACACTAATTGATTCTCCAGAATACCAACAAATCTTTAAAACAAGATTAAGAGAAGACAGCCAGGCCGCCGGTCGCTGGGAAACTGCTCAAGGAGGAGAGTATTTTGCAGCTGGTGTCGGAGGGGCTATCACAGGTCGAGGTGCTGATTTATTAATCATCGACGACCCACACTCGGAACAAGACGCACTCAACATGGGTGCATTAGAAAAAGCATACGAATGGTACACTTCAGGACCACGACAGCGTTTACAGCCAGGCGGAAAAATAGTTTGCGTTATGACACGATGGAACTTAAAAGACCTGACAGGAATTCTTATAAAGAACCAATCAGAACCCAAATCGGATCAATGGGAGTTGGTAGAGTTTCCGGCAATTATGCCGAGTGGTAAACCTGTATGGCCGGAATATTGGAAGCTAGAAGAACTCGAAGGAGTTAAAGCGTCCTTATCACTCGGCAAATGGAATGCACAGTGGATGCAGAATCCAACGTCTGAAGAAGGGGCCATACTTAAACGTGAGTGGTGGAATAACTGGGACAAGGACCATATTCCAAAACTAGATCATGTCATACAAAGTTATGACACAGCGTTTATGAAAAAAGAATCTGCCGATTTTTCTGCTATTACAACGTGGGGTATTTTTAGATTAGATGAAGATAGTCCACCGCAATTAATATTATTAGATGCAATAAAAGATAGATTAGAGTTTCCAGAACTACGTAGAGTTGCTAAAGAACAATACGATTACTGGGAGCCAGAGACTGTATTGATTGAGTCCAAAGCATCTGGACTCCCGTTAACTTACGAACTTAGAAACATGGGTATACCTGTGGTGAACTACACACCATCTAAAGGAAACGATAAACACACCAGAGTTAATTCTGTTGCACCTTTATTTGAATCTGGTATGATATGGGCACCTACAGACAAACAGTTTGCCCAAGAGGTAATCGAAGAATGTGCTGCGTTTCCTTATGGAGATCATGATGACTTGGTTGATAGTACAACACAAGCTATTATGCGATTTAGACAAGGTGGACTAGTTGTACACCCTGAAGATTATCAAGATGAAAAACGTGCGAAAACAAGATATAAATATTATTGGTAAATTATGAATGCAATATTAAAATTTTTACAAGCTGCTAGAAATCTAAAAAAAGCAGGTATTACAAAAGAACAAGTTTTAGATTTTGCTAGACGTGAGTTTGGTAAAGTTGAGGGATTACTTAAAAAACAAATAGACGACATGTTTAAGAAGCCTGACACAGGCACCAAGCAACAAGGGACTAAAGGTGATGTTGTGCCTATCAAAAAAGAACAAGGCATCATGGCAACAGATGAAGCAGAAGCTATGAGTCCATTAGATACTTCAGAAAATGTTGCAGACGCAATGAGAAAATTAGAAAGTAAAAAAATGATGGACATGAACTTAAGTGAGTCAGCTATCATGAGAAGTGCTGTTAGAGAATTTTTATCTAGACAATTAAAAAAAGGTAAACTTGATATACCTGACGCTGGTGAAAAAGATACCATACTAGGTGTTAGAAGTGACAATGATCCAATAGATATATTTAGAAAAGCTTACGGTGAAGATGCATTAATAGCTGTTACAGATATCTTTGAACAATTTCCTGATCAACTTAGAGGTAGCACTTTTAAAGAAATAGGAGATTCTTTTGAAAAACTATATAAGTTTAACAGAGGATTTGATTACAACGAACTTCCTGTTCCTAAGAAAAATTATGGTTATGATGAAGGTTTACAAACTGATGAAGAACTTATGGAAATGTTAAGAAAAGATTACAAAGAGAAAAAAACATTAGAAGACTTTGATCCAACAGACAGAAAGAAAAATTCAGACGGTGGCTTAATTAATATATTAAAATTATAATGAAGATTCACGAATACAATGAGATGATGGCGTACCTGTTGCGACCAAGACAGAAGTTTGCAAATGGTGGACGGATTGGTTTTAAAACTGCAGGACTCGTTAAACTACTTTTAAAACAAGCTGATAGTGGAGGAGTAGGAGCCGGACCTGGGCGTAAATTAAATGAAGAAGAAATAGAAAAAAAACAAAAATTTATGGATGCATTTTTAGAATATGCAAACAAAGAGCATGATGGAGTTTTTTCAAGAGCTGCAGCTGCAATAGGACAGAGTAGAGAAAAAATAAAAGGTATCTTTGATAGAGTTAGATTTGCTAAAACAGGAACTAGGAAAGGCGCTAATGTTGGTAAAGGAGCTAAAATGCAAACTACTATTCCAACTCCAGAGAATGTAATTCCTTATAAAGAAGCTACGACCCTAGTTAAAGGTGACCAAAATTTTTTAAAAAATAAAATAAAAAATTTTGATAAAAATAAATTTTATTCTCCAAAAGATATAGCTAATATTTTAGGTGTAGATGTTTCTGAAAAAAAACTATTAGATACTATTGTAACAGATTTAAAAAGATTTAAAGTAGATTCAAAAGCACGAACAGGACAACAAAAATTATATAATCTTAAAGATGCGGTAAATAAAATAACAAAGGGTTATGAAAAAAAATTAGTTAAAGGACAGAGGTTATCATCAACCGAAAGAGTTACTGTTGAAAGTAGATTAGATCCAGAGTTAACAAAGTTTTTTAATAATTTTAAGAATCAAGTTCGTCGAATTTCTAAAGAAGAAGATCTTTTTGTACCAAAAGCTGTAGAAGATATAGGACACACTATTTCAATAAAAATAACAGATAAATATCCAACATTATTTAAAAACTCAAACATAAATAAAATTAATACTTTAACTTTTCAAGATCCAATAGTGAATAGAGAAATTTTGTCAAAATCAGGATATGAAGCTAGTTTTGATGATTTATTTGATCGATTAAATAAATTAGTTAATAAAAAAATTGGTAACGCAGAATTAGAGGAACTGCAATCAATAAAAACTGAAATGAATAATTTACATTTAAAAGTCATAAATGATACAAAAACATTAGCTAAAGAAAATAAATATTTTATTGGTCAAGAAAGAAGAATACCTAAAATAGACATTAATGTTCCTAAACTAGGACAAACTTTTAAATCAAAAGATTTATTTGCAGATATGTCAAATATAAATCCTGCATTTAAAGTTGGTTTGGTTGAAGACGTAAATCCTAACGCTCAATTTTTTAAAGATTTAACTGAAGCTCAAAAAGAAATATATAAAAGAAATATTTTAGATCAAACTAAATTTAATTTAGGTAAATTTTATTCTAGAACTGGAGGTGTTTCAAAAGAACAAATAGATGAATTAAAAGATTCTTTAGAAATAGGAACAGCTGGAAAATATGGAATAGGAGCAACAGGAACTATATTTGCAACTCAAACGGCAGAAGCTGAAGGCACAGAAACAGCTTTTATGCCTCAAGGTTCTCCTGGACAAATAAATCTAGTAGATGAAGAGGGTTTTACTACACCGGAAAAATTATTAGCAGGAACAACTGCAGGCGCAGCGTACGCTGCAAGAAAACCTATATTAAAAACATTAGCAAAAGTTGCTAGACCTTTTGGTTTTCCATCTGTTGCTGCAGGATTTGCAGCTGGTGAATTATTAAGCGATGATCCTAATCTTGGTATTGCTGGAGCCGAGTTGCTTGCACCAGAACTTATTAAACAAGCTGGTGTAAGAGGTATATTAGCTAACCCATTTCAACTAGCTGAAAAAGCTAGTAGGTTTGGAAAAATAGGAAGAGGTATTGCATCTCTTGCAAGAGCGCCAGCTATGTTTACACCAGTTGGTTTAGGTTTAATGGGTATTGAAGGCATAAGGATGGCTATGAGAGAACAAGATAGAATTAATTTAATGAGAGAGACTGATCCAGAAGCATATCAAGAATATCTTGCAGAACAGGAAGATCTTTTAGGAGAATCTGCATGATAGGTAAAAAGTCAGGACCACCACCAAAAAGAGGACCCGTATCACAGGGGTTGAATATTAATTATAATGCTGGTAAGACAGTAAAACTGGAGAAAACAAATGGCAGAAATAGACAAATCTTTACCAAACGTAAAGCAGTCAATAAATATACCTAATCCTGAAGAACTACAGGTAGAGTTACAAGAGGAACAAAAAGAACAAGACCAACCTATCGACGTTCAACAAAATGAGGATGGCAGTGTTGATATAAATTTTGATCCTAACTTGGGAAGTCAAGAACAAGGTAACGATCATTTTGCGAACTTAGCAGAATTATTACCAGAAAATGTATTAAGTCCGATTGGGCATGAACTATACGAAAATTATCAAGACTACAAAAGTTCTAGAAAAGATTGGGAACACTCTTACACAAAAGGTTTAGATCTTTTAGGATTTAAATATGAAGAGAACTCCGAACCATTTAGAGGAGCTTCAGGTGCAACTCACCCAGTGTTAGCAGAAGCTGTTACACAGTTTCAATCATTAGCTTACAAAGAATTATTACCGGCACAAGGTCCAGTTAGAACACAGATAGTTGGAATGCCAACTCCCGACAAAGAACAACAATCTATAAGAGTAAAAGAATTTATGAATTATCAAATCATGAGTGATATGAAAGAGTATGAGTCTGAGTTTGATCAAATGTTATTTTATTTACCTCTAACTGGATCCACTTTTAAAAAAGTTTATTACGATGAAATTATGCAGAGAACAGTTTCTAAATTTGTTCCTGCTGATGACTTAGTTGTTCCGTATACGGCTACCTCATTAGACGATGCGGAAACAATTATTCATGTTGTTAAAATATCAGAAAACGAATTACGAAAACAACAGGTTGGTGGTTTCTACAGAGATATAGAATTAACACCAGGACAAGACAATGAATCAGAGTCAGACAAAAAAGAAAGAGAATTAGAAGGTGTAAGTAGAACAAGAAATCAAAAAATGTTTACACTTTTAGAATGTCATGTAAATTTAGATATAGATGGTTTTGAAGATTCAGACGGTGCAGGTGAGCCAACAGGAATTAAATTACCATACATAGTAACTATTGAAGAATCATCTAGAGAAGTATTATCTATTAGAAGAAACTACGAAATAGGTGATCCTAAAAAAGAGAGAATACAATATTTTGTACACTTTAAATTTTTACCAGGTTTAGGATTTTATGGTTTTGGTTTGATTCACATGATAGGTGGATTATCAAGATCAGCTACTGCAGCATTAAGATCGCTTCTTGACGCCGGAACCTTGTCTAATTTACCAGCAGGATTCAAGATGCGTGGTATCAAGATGAGAGACGAAGCACAACCTATTCAACCAGGAGAGTTTAGAGATGTAGATGCACCTGGCGGAAACTTACGAGATGCATTCATGCCTTTACCATTTAAAGAACCATCAGCAACTTTATTACAGTTAATGAGTGTTGTAGTTGGTGCTGGTCAAAGATTTGCCTCTATCGCTGACTTACAAATCGGTGATGGCAATCAACAAGCTGCAGTTGGAACAACTGTTGCCATGTTGGAAAGAGGGTCTAGAACAATGTCAGCTATTCATAAAAGATTATATGCTTCTATGAAACGTGAGTTTGGTTTAATGGCGAGAGTTTTTAAACTTTACTTACCTCCAGTTTATCCCTATGATGTTGTTGGCGGTCAAAGACAAATCATGCAAAGTGATTTCGATGACCGCATAGATATTTTGCCAGTTGCAGATCCAAATATCTTTTCACAAACACAGCGGATATCACTCGCTCAAACGGAAATGCAGCTGGCAGCATCTAATCCACAGATTCACAACCAATACGAAGTGTATAGAAACATGTACGAAGCATTGGGTGTTAAAGATATTGATTTAATATTAAAAAAACCAGAGCAACCTATGCCAAAGGACCCAGCATTAGAACATATTGATGCTTTAGCTGGTAAACCTTTTCAAGCATTCCCTGGACAGGACCATCAAGCGCATATTACAGCGCATTTAAATTTTATGGAAACGAATATGGTAAAAAATTCACCGGTAGTTGGTGCTGCAATACAAAAAAATATACTTGAACACATAAGTTTAATGGCACAAGAACAAATTGAAATAGAATTTAGAGAAGAATTACCAAAATTAGCGCAAATGATGCAGATGGCGATGCAAAATCCACAGATGCAACAACAAGCAAGGATGTTACAAGAAAAAATTGAAGGTAGAAAAGCAATTTTAGTGTCAGAAATGATGGATGACTATGCAAAAGAAGAAAAAAGAATAACTTCACAGTTTGATAACGACCCAATTGCTAAATTAAGAGCTAGAGAACTAGATTTACAGGCTAAAGATAACGCTAGAAAAGAAAAAGAAGGTGAAGAACGTCTAAATTTAGATAAAATGAGAGCTATGATGAACCAAAACAATGCAGAAGACAAGTTGGAACAGAACGAAGAGCTTGCAAAACTAAGAGCAGACACTTCAATTCAAAAAACTATACTAGGAAAAACAATACCTTCTACAGATAAGGTTCCTGGTAATATTTCAATAGTTAGAAGAGGAGATTAGTATGTGGTTTAGTGCACTTAAACTTGGATTAAACGCGGCAACGCACATTTACAAGAAAAAACAAGAAACAAAGATGCGTATGGCTGATGCTCAATGCATGCACGCAGAAAAAATGGCCCGAGGTGAGGAATCTTACCAAGGAAAATTGCTAGAAGCTAGACAATCAGATTGGAAGGACGAGTTCGTTTTGGTGGTGCTCACGTTGCCCATTTTGGTGATTGCGTGGGGGGTCTTCTCGGACGATCCGGGTGCAGCAGATAAGATAAAAGAGTTCTTTGAGCAGTTTCAACAACTGCCGGCCTGGTTCACGAATTTATGGATTCTTGTCGTGGCGAGTATTTATGGTATAAAGGGAACGCAAATATTTAAAAATGGAGGAAAAAAATAATGGCAAATAGACTATACAACAAACAAGTATCACCTAAAGGATATAAAATGGGTGGACGTGTTAAAAAAATGGGTGGCGGAATGATGAAAAAAAGATCTATGTTAAAAGATGGTAATTTAAAACCCGTAGATCCTAAAAAACAAAAAGGCTTATCAAAACTACCTAAAGATGTAAGAAATAAAATGGGCTTTATGAAAAAAGGTGGCAAAGTTAAATAATGGCTGGTAGAGGTTTATACGCAAACATTGCAGCTAAAAAAGCTAGAATAAAAGCTGGTTCAGGTGAGACAATGAGAAAAAAAGGTTCTAAGGGTTCGCCAACTGCAGCTAATTTTAGAAGAGCTGCACAAACAGCGAGGAAAAGATAAATGACTAAATTATGTCCAAGAGGTAAAGCAGCAGCAAAGCGAAAATTTAAAGTATATCCGTCTGCATACGCAAATGCATATGCTTCTAAAATTTGTGCTGGTAAAATAAAAGATCCATCTGGTGTAAAAAGAAAAGATTTTAGAGGCCCTAAAAAAGCTGAAGGTGGTAGAATTTATAAAGCAGGCGGTGGACTTATGGAAGCTACACAAAAACTAAAACGACAAGGTTTAGGTATGGGTGGTAAAGCTTGCGTGCAAATAAAAGGATTTGGTAAAGCACGAAGACCAAATAGATAACATGGCTAAGAACGGTTTAGATAAATGGTTCAAACAAAAATGGGTAGATATTGGAAGCAAGCGAAAGGATGGTTCGTTCGCAAAATGTGGCCGTTCAAAACAAAAAGCAGATGCGAAGAGAAAGTATCCGAAATGCGTTCCACTTGCAAAAGCCACACGGATGACCGACTCGCAAAGGGCGAGTGCTGTCAAACGAAAAAGAGCAGCAGGTAATACAGGACCAAAACCAACAAATGTAAAAACTTTTACTAAAAGAACTAAAGCTGCAGAAGGTTATGCATCAGGTTACATAGGTAAAAGTATAAAAAGTGATTATGGTGGAGTTACTTTATCTAACCCATCTTATCTTAAATATTATAAAGGCATGATCTAATGAGAGCGTATTACTCAAAAGGTACTATGCCAGCGAGAAATAAAAAGAATTTTAGACCCACTAAAAAAGGGGCTGGAATGACAGAGGCTGGAGTTAAAGCTTATAGAAGACTTAACCCAGGTTCTAAATTAAAAACAGCCGTGACTGGAAAAGTGAAACCAGGATCAAAAGCTGCTAAACGTAGGAAATCATACTGCGCAAGATCACTAGGTCAGCTCAAAAGAGCTTCAGCAAAAACTCGTAACGATCCGAACTCAAGAATCCGTCAGGCTAGAAGGAGATGGAAGTGTTAAAAAAACAAAAAATAAAAAAAGTAATGAAAGGTTTGCAGAAAGCATCTAAAACACATGCTGCTCAAGCTAAAACACTAAAAGGAGTTATCAATGGCGGATCCAAAAACAGGAACGGGAAAAAAGCCTAAAGGCACAGGCAGAAGACTGTACACTGATGAAAACCCGAGGGATACAGTCAAGATTAAATTTGCAACACCAGCAGATGCAAGAGCAACTGTTGCAAAAGTTAAACGTGTAAACAAACCGTTTGCACGTAAGATACAAATACTAACAGTGATGGAACAACGAGCTAAAGTTATGGGTAAAAACCAAGTTGTTAACATTGCAAAGAAAGGAAAGGAAGCAATAAGAAAAAATGAAAAGAGCAATACTTGAGGCACTTCGTGCAAGATACGATGCTGATATTTTAGAGGCAGATACCACTATTAATATTTATTTAAATAATAGTGTTGGAATTGGAGAACATCCTCAACACATAGAAGAAGTTAATAAGTTAGTAGAAAAAATAGCAACTGCTAAAGAAAAACTAATAATACTAGATGAGTTTGAACCAGCGAAAGGAAAAACATTATAATGGAAGATGGATTAGTAATTGTAGCAAAAATACAAAAGTTAATGAAAGATAATTTACAAAAAGTAGGTGACATTCTAATTAGTGGAGGTATTGACAACATGGAAAAATATCAGTATATGTTAGGGCAAGCTAGAACGTATCAATTAATGTTACAGGAACTCTCTAACCTGCTAGAAAACAAGGAGCAAAAAGATGAAAAAGGAACAGTTATCGACCTCAACACAAGAGGTACCAAAACATAAACCAGCTTTATTAGATAAAATAGAAGCTGAAAAAAAACCAGAAGTAGACTTATCAAAAAAAGAAGAATCTAAATTACCAGAACCTACTGGGTGGAGACTTTTAGTTTTACCTTTCAAGATGAAAGAAAAAACTAAAGGTGGACTTTACCTAGGGCAAGAAACATTAGAAAGACAACAAGTTGGATCTAATTGTGGTATGGTTTTAAAAATGGGTTCTCATTGTTACGATAAAGAAAGATATCCAGAGGGACCTTGGTGTAAAAAAGGCGATTGGATTATCTTTGCAAGATACGCTGGATCAAGAATACAGATCGATGGTGGGGAAGTAAGATTGCTAAATGACGATGAAGTATTAGCAACCATCGAAAACCCTGAAGATATATTTCATCAATATTAAACATAGAAGGAGAAAACTATGCCAGAAGAAGAAAAACAAAAACAAGAAGAAATGGTAGATATAGATACTTCAGGACCTGAAGTAGAAGTTCAACTACCTGAAGATAAACGAACCTATGAAAAAGAAAAAGATCATGGGACGGATATGTCTTACGAAAATGAAAGAGAAACAAAAGTAGAAGAAAACGAACCAAAGGAAGAAGTAAAAGTTGAAGAAAAAAAAGAAGAGAAAAAAGAAACAGAAGACAAGAAACAAGAATTAGAAGAATATAGTGAAGGTGTTCAAAAAAGAATTGCAAAGCTAACTAAGAAATGGAGAGAGGCTGAAAGACAAAAAGAAGCCGCTCTTGATTACGCTAAAGGTGTAAAAGCAGAACAAGAAAGTTTGAAAACTAAACTATCAACAATAGAACCTAATTATGTAAATGCAATGGAGGGCAGAGTTACATCTGGTCTACAAGCTGCTCAAGCAACATTATTAAAAGCTAGAGAGGCTGGAGATATTGCTGCTGAAGTTGAAGCACAAAAAATGATAGCTAGATTAGGTGTTGAAGAAGCAAGAGTTGCTAATTTAAAAAAACAAAGTGAAAATAAAGTTGAAGACAAAAAACCTACGACTTTAGATCAAGCTATAGCGGCTCCCTCATCGTCTCCACCAGATCCAAAAGCTGAGGCATGGGCTGAAAAGAACCCATGGTTTGGAACAGATAATGCTATGACCTACACTGCTTTTGATTTACATAAAAAACTAACCGAGGAAGAAGGGTTTGATGCTCAAACAGATGAATATTATGCTGAAATAGATAAACGTATGAGACTTGACTTCCCGCATAAATTTGGTACAAGTGAACCAACGGAAACGACTAAACCAACACAAACAGTAGCTTCAGCAAAGCGAAGTGTAAATACAAGTCGCAAAACAGTGAGACTCACGCCGTCTCAAGTAACAATTGCTAAAAAATTAGGTGTGCCACTAGAACTTTATGCGAAACAATTAAATATCACGAAGGAGAGATAAGCATATGACTGATAAAAAAATAAACTCCCGTGCGAGTCAAACAAAAGTTAAACAACAGAAAAAAGTTTGGACTCCACCATCATCTTTAGATGCACCACCTGCACCGGACGGTTTTAAACATAGGTGGATAAGAGCTGAATCGATGGGTTTTGATGACTCATCAAATATGTCAGCCAAGTTGAGATCAGGATTTGAATTAGTAAGATCTGATGAATATTCTGATGTAGACTATCCAACTGTTCAAGACGGTAAATACAAGGGGGTGATCGGAGTTGGCGGCCTTGTGCTGGCAAGGATACCAGATGAAATCGTTGAAGCGCGCAAAGAGTATTTTGAACAACAAACTCAAGACCGAAACGACGCGATTGATAATGATTTAATGAAGGAACAGCATCCAAGTATGCCGATCAATAATGATCGACAGACTCGTGTAACCTTCGGTGGTACCAAGAAAAGTTAATTTTTTAACAATTCTTAGCCAACGAATAAATTAAACCGTACTGGAGGCCCGCAAGGGTAGGTACATAAGGAGAAAAAAAATGGCTAATAAAGACGCGGCGTTCGGTTTTAAACCTACAAGACATCTTACAGGTGGAAAAATCAGAACAGAAGAGTACGCTATAGCAGCAAACCACGGAACATCAATTTTCAATGGTCAGGTGGTTGAAGCAGTAGCAGCGGGCGGTATAGAACAAGCAGCAGCTGGAGACACACAACAATTAGGTGTATTCGGTGGTTGTTTCTTTACTGATCCGTCAACGAGTAAACCAACATTTAAAGCTTTTTATCCAGCAAGCACAAACGCTTCGGATATTGTAGCTTCAGTGTTCGCGGATCCTTATATCGTGTATGAAGCACAGCACAATGGAACAGGAACAGCAGCGATGAACAACTCTGCTTTTGATTTTACTGGAACGAGTGGAAGCACTCTTTCTGGACAATCAACTTCAGAAATTGACACATCTAGTTCTGGAACATCTGGCGGTTTCAAACAAATCGGTATATCAAAAGATCCGGAAAATAGTGATACAGGTTCAGCAAATGCGAATGCATACGTTGTATTCAATACTGGTGAGCATGTATTTAAATTAACAACAGGCGTATAATAGAATAGGAGATTAAATTATGGCTATATCACGATCACAACTAGTTAAAGAACTAGAGCCAGGTTTGAATGCACTATTCGGCCTGGAATACCAAAACTATGCAGACGAGCATACTCAGATTTTCGATATCGAAAATTCTGATAGAGCTTTTGAAGAAGAAGTGATGTTATCTGGTTTCGCAAATGCTTCAGTTAAACCTGAAGGATCAAGTGTAAACTTTGATACAGCACAAGAAACTTTCACTGCTAGATACACACACGAGACACTTGCTTTAGCATTCTCAATTACTGAAGAAGCGATTGAGGATAACTTGTATGATAGACTTGCGTCTAGATATACAAAAGCATTAGCTAGATCTATGGCTAATTCTAAGCAAGTCAAAGCGGCTAACGTATTAAACAATGCGTTTAGTTCGTCTTTCACAGGTGGAGATGGTAAGGAGCTTTGCGCTACTGACCACCCAATTGTTGCTGGAACATTCAGAAATGAATTGTCAACTGCAGCTGACTTAAACGAAACTTCGTTAGAGCAGTCGTTAATTGACATCGCAGCACTTACTGATGAAAGAGGTCTAAAAATTGCAGCTAAAGGAGTTAAAATGATAATTCCTTCTGCTCTGCAATTTACTGCTGAAAGACTTATGAAGTCTCAAGGTAGAACAGCTACTGCAGATAATGATATTAACGCAGTTGGCAGCATGGGTATGATTCCACAGGGATACACTGTGAACCACTACCTAACTGACACAGATGCGTTTTTCATTAAGACTGATGTTCCTAATGGACTAAAAATGTTCGTTAGAGCACCAATCAAAACTGCAATGGAAGGTGACTTTGAAACTGG
>Ga0209348_1000157_pt1 | contig 39880 bp, 68 predicted proteins | sample ETNvirenome_2_30_FD_184065 | JGI IMG/M metagenome (GOLD analysis project Ga0209348, IMG submission 184065) | Marine viral communities from the Pacific Ocean - ETNP_2_30 (SPAdes) (version 2) | ecosystem: Environmental > Aquatic > Marine > Oceanic | place: Pacific Ocean | collected 2013-06-22 | reverse complement strand
TCCTTACGGAGTTTCATGCTTGTAAGCAATTCGTCTGAACCTGCGGTAGTCACAGCTTTTGAACCGTTTACACTGTCATTAACTGTGTCTGCTTGTGCATGTAGAGAAGTTTGCTTAAAACCTGACATATAACCAAGAACTTCTTGGTCATACTGATCAGCTAGTCTGTAAGCTGCACGATCTGTTGCAAGTTGCATGAAGTTCACATGTGAGTGAGCTTCTTCAATATCGTCCATCTTAAAAGCAAAGTAGTTGCTTTTGTCTACGACTAACTGAAAATCTTCATCGTCAAGGTCTTGTGCTGTGACTGTTGTGCCACGAGCATAAGCTTGAACTGAGATTTCAGGCTCTTTGATTATACGCACAGTATCACCTTGTGCGCTGATCTCTCCGAAATAATCGGAGTTAGTTATGTCTCCTACGGTAGCAGATTTGCGGAACGCAAGCTGTACCTTCTTGGAGTAGATTATAGGACTAAAATTACCGTTAGGTAGATTCCCATAACCCGATGCGGTTGTAAAAGCCATAGTTAAATCCTCCATGATATTTGGCTTTGGGAATAAAGCTTAAACATCTAAAAGGGGCTGTACGTTTTCTAGGGTGCAGAAAGTATTAGGTTGCGCTACCGAATACCACTGGGCCTATACTTGTCCAGGTAGTTCTTTGTAGTTTAGACTTTTGGGTTAAAAGTATCTCTGAAGGTGGTCCTTTACGGAGGCTTCAAGTCAGATACAGGTAGTTATATAGATGACTTTAAATATGTCAACTAATTATCTTGCAGAACCAGACATGTCATAAACAAACTTACCATTACGGATAGCTTCGTTTATTTTGTCCTGCATTTCCTCAAACTCCTTGTTAGACATCTTGGCTACATCAGACTCTTTTATTTGTCCTTGTACACCCTCTGCGTCTACAGAAGTACGAGTTCCTTTAGCAACAGTAGATGCTGCAGCTTTCTTAGACTTCTTTTTAGCTGCTACGGTCATACCGTTGTCAATCTTGTATAGATCTATCACACGTACAACTGAGGCAGGATCATCCATGTTCTCATAGAGTGCATCCTTAACCCACTTGGGTTGTTCATCTGCCCAGTTGTGAAACTTATCTGACTGTCTTAGTTCATCAAAGTCTTCGTGAGTCTTACGAATAACGTTCTCTGCTTTTACTCTTTGAGCTTCAGAGTGTGCTTCGTCTAATTCTTGTAGACGTGTCTCAGCCTTGTTGAACATCTCTTGAGCTTTTTTAGCTGCAATCGTTTCAACAATACCTGCTACGTCTGGATATTCTTGCGCCCACTTCTCTATGTCTTCATCAGACTTAGGAGGGATGATACCTTCGTGTTTACTCTTTTTTTCTAGAGCTTCAAACTTTTCTTGCCACTCTTTTTCTTTAGAGGCTAAGTGTTTGCGAATATCACCATAGCGTTTTTTAAAAGACTTTTCTTCAGCATCTAACTCGCTGTCATCGTCTTCCTGTGCTTTGGTTTCCTCTGGGGTTTCTTCTTGTTGGGAATCATCTGAGGCTTGAACTTCGGTGTTCTCAGTATCCTCGCTACTGGATTCCTGTTGTTCTTCGACTTCTTCACCACGAGCCTCTGCTTCTAGTCGGGCAATCTCTGCCTCTGCTTCTTCCATCTGTTTTTGTTTTTTAGCGTGGTTAAATCCACGATCTACAAAACCTGCTATTTTAGGTTTTTCCATTGCAGTTAGTTCAGGCATTTAAAGTTCTCCTTTATGTTGGGGCCAGGAACCATTCCTGGGTAGCCTTATAGTTATTATTTCTTTTTGCCCTTTTTATTCATTAATCCACCTTTATTTAGACCTCTATCTCCACCACCTGTTTCTTTCCGTTCTTTTGTGGGGTTAAAATTTTCTTTTTCTCTAACTGACCTAATAGCTGATTTACGTTTATCACTACGTTTCTTTGCAGCTTTTCTTGCAGCCTCTTGTCTCGCACCTGGTTTTTCAGTAACTGTTCCACGTCCACCTCTTACTGCTTTAGCTGTTTGTACCCCAGATCTAACCCCAGGTTTTGCTACTCTAGTAGAAATAATAGGCTCTGGTTTTGGTTTAGAACTTTTTGCTTTGTTTGATGCTATTTGTTCCGCACTAAATATGGGATTACCAGTTTTCTTATCTACTGTGTATTCAAACCCAAGACGATCAAGACCTGCTTTACCTTTTGCGTCACCGTCTACTGTCTCGTTAAAAAACTTGTCCACAAATCTAGTAATACCTGAAGACTGTTTAAGTATATCTTGTACTTGCTGATCAATACTAGCGGCTGTTTCATCCAAACCTTGTGCTCTAGCAATAATAGCAGCAGCCCTTAAATCAGATACAGATTGCAAAGTAGGAAGGTTTCCTGCCGTAGCACCTGCTACTGCTCCTAATGGACCTGCAGCAGCACCTATAGCAGTTAGCCTATTACCAGTCTTAGCATCAATTAAACCTTTTTGAGATTCTTCAACAAACTTCATAATTGCATCAGAGCTTGTCCAGTCTACGTCTTCACCCCAATTTTTAAAACCAAAACTAAATCCTTTACCAGTTCCTCCACCTGTAGTAACAGTAGTTCCACTACCTCCGCTACCTCCTGTGGTTCCTGTGCCTGTAGTTCCTGTAGTTCCTGTAGTATCAGTTGTTGGAGTAGTTTCTCCTTGTCCTGCAGGTCCAGTCATAGGCATCTGCTTGGTGTAACCCATATCAAGATATTGTTGATAGATTTCATTATCTCTAGGAAGATAGAAAGTTTTACTTCTACCATTTGTAGCGTAGTCAGGATGATAAAGAACTGTAAAGGTTTGTCCTTGTGGAGCTTGAGTGGTTGTAGTTCCTGTCGTTCCTGTTTGCTGTGGTTGTTGACCCATAAAACTGTAACCAAGACCGTACTGAGCAGGGTTAAACTGGTTTTGAACAAAAGAAGGTGCGTCTTTCATAACATCACCACTGTCTTGATATCCTTGCACCTGACCACCACTAGCCATGCTTTGCATTGGCATTTGGTTCTCAACAGGATTAACGTTGGTTATAGTTGTGTTTCTTTTTTCATCTATAGGAGCAGGTCTAGGTTGGCTGTACAGTTGCTGTTGTTGTAAGTAAGGGTTCTGTACCTCACCACCTTCAGCCATACCCATCATCTCTTGTATAGCTTGCATCTCTTGTGGAGATAGTTCTTGATCGTTTATAGGACCACCTGCAGGTACAGGCTCTCCACCTATACGTCCATTGGCTTCCATCTCAGCTAGTCCACGTTTAGCCTCATCTCGTAGATCTTCAAAGAACTTGACACCGTAGTATCTGACAACATCAGCAGGAACGACATACTCACCCTCAGAAAGTTGTGCAGGAATGTCATCTCGCACTTCTTCTGCAAGAGAACCAGGTGGTACTTCGTTTCCTGATACTGGATCTACATCCATACCATCATCTGCTATTCCACCCTCATTCATAAATGCCATTTCCATTTGATCGTCCATTACTGCACCGCCTTTATTAAAAGGAAAAACATCTGGGTCTGTCTTCTTTGCGTTTTTTGCTAAGACCAAATGCCCTACCTGAATTACTTCATCTGCTTCTAGGATTGCTTGTCCAGTCTCTCTGTCATAAAAGAAACCTCTTTTTATTGGGTCATACCCTACTTGTGTCCACTCATCACTATCAAAAACTTCTTTTGCCATAGTGAAAAGTTCATCATCAGTACCCTCTACATATTCTCCTGTCATAACAGCAAAAGGATTTTTTTCACCACCCTCTGCGACTTTAAGAGCTTTAGAACTATCTGTTCTTTTTGCACCATCACTTAAAGTAGGTTTTATAAAATTGACATTTTTTATTCTAACTGCAGCTTTGTATTTTTCTTTTCCATTATGTCTAATTGTAGGAACCCAAACATCGTAGTCAGTATACGCAGGTATATTTAACCTTACGTTCACCATTTCTCCTGTTGAAACTTTTTCATTAAGTCCAATTATAGGATTTCGTCTTTGCTTATCGTTTAAGGCACTTACGATTTCTTTATTTGTTGCAGGTTTAGGTACTTCTTTAACTATTCTAATAGGTCTAAGCTCATCAGCACGTTTACGATAGGTGCTGCTAAAAACTCGCCCCTCTGATACTCCCTTGGCTAATTCCTGAAGTTCAGGGTTTCTACCTTTTAAAGATTTTCTAAATTCGTCAGATGTTTTGTTTTTCTTACGCCATGTTTCAATAGCTTCGTCTGTAAGACCTGCTGCTTCTATAGTAGGAACACCTTCTTTGATGGTAGGTTTTTTCCTGATAGCTCCTGCACCAAATGCTGACATTACATTAGGATTTATCTCGTATTGTTTTACTTTATCAGCTAGAGCCTTGATACCTTTGGCTCCGTATTTACCTGCAACACCACCCATAAGAAGTAGACCACCTTCTATGGCGGCACTCTGACCTGCTTCTTTGAACTGATCTTTTATATACTCGTAGTCACGTTCCTGTTCAGGCTTCCTGTACTCTTGTACAACATTTGATATGTTTACACCTGAGTCGTAGAACGGAACTAAGAAAGATGCAGCGTTAGATATATCAGTTTCTAAATCTCCTGCTTCCTCTACAAACTTGTCAGCCTCCTGCTGTGCACCTTCAGCAGTAAAACCAAACATCTCCATTTGATCCCTAGTCTGGTTTAGGTCCATTCACTTCATCCCTTAAAAACTTTAACCTACGGAGTGCTTTTGCTTCACCCTGCAGTCTAAACAAGTCTTCCTGTTTTATAGTTTGTTCCATTTGAATATGGACGTGGTTAAGTCTTCGATCCAGTTCATCGTTAAACGAGTTCCAGATCTCCATGTTATTTACCAGTAGTTTTAATTTCATAAGTGTTCGTTATCCTGTGTTACCAGTGAACCCTTGTTCTCCTGGTAATGGTGCTGTACCTGTACCTACTTGACCACCACCTGATCCTTGAGTGTCTTGTACTTGAGCACCTGCAGGAGGACGTTGTTCTCCCTGTTGAGGAGCACCCTGTTGCTGCTGTGGAGCGTTAGGATCTACTTGTGGTGGTGGATTATCTGCTTGGAATTTCTTGAGGATCTCAGCCTGTATAGCTGCGTCACCCATAGAGTTTGTAAGTTTGTCAGGATCAAGATCCATAGACTTAGCAATCTCTCTGATAATATAATCCATTTTAGCAAAAGGTGCAAGCACTGGATTCTGTACAACACCAAGAAACTGCATAAGTCTTTGACTACGAACTTCGTTAGCCATCAAGCTTTCTGTTCCTTCAGCCTTTACAGACAAGTCACCCTTTACACCATCATCGTAGTCAAACTGCATATTAAAGTGAAAGAAAGCTCTACCTAGTGGTGCTAACAGATAATCATCTATATTTTTAACAACGTTACGTATGCTACCGTTGGCAGCAGACATAAGCATAGAAATACCAGAAGCAGTACGACCCACTCCTTGTATGCCTGTTTGACCATGAGCGAAAGAAGGGAAACCTGTTGACTCATCTGCTAACACTCTTGCTTTGTCGAACATCTGCATGTTCTCGTTAGATACATTCGGGAACTTGGTGCCAAAGATAGCTTGACCAGGTGCCCCTCCTTGTCTCCTAAACACTTTGCCTGGATACACAGAGAGGTCTTGCCCTGGGACGAGATTAGTCTCGTCTACCTCTATAAGTAGATTACCAGACAATGCTGCGTTATCTACTGACATTCTCATAAATCCGTTCATAAGATTTTGTGTATCGTCCATATTTTCTGCAATGCCTACTCCAAAGAATGAGTAAGGGTTTACCTCAAAAGGCACTGCGTAATATGGTAAGATAGAAGGAGTAAATGGGTTCATAACAAGACGTAACACTTGTCCGTTACAAACCCAGATGTTTACGGAAACCTGATCTTGGTTTTCTAATTCTTTGGGGATCTCTATGTCGTATTCTTGTAAAAGGTCTGTGTCAACATATCCCCAAAACTCTAACACTGAGTATCTCTCAGCTTTTGTTTCTTGATCAGCCTCTTCCATGACTTGTTCCCACCACTCTTTAGAGTAGGACTCTCCCATGCCAATAGCTGTATCAATAGCGTTTGATCTGAAAAAAGGTCTTTTCTTTAACCCACGCATTTGAGATCTAGACATCTTGTGTCTCTCAACAACGTACTCTGCTTCATCCATGTTGTTAGCATCTGGGTCAGGATAAAAGTTCCAGATACTTACACTAGATGTTTGTGGCACAGTTTTAATTGTGGGTGTGTACTCACCATCTTCTGACCAAGAAGGGTATTCCTTATCGTAAGCAAATGGACCCTTCATAATACCTGTACCAAACAAAGCAGTTTCAAATGCTGCTATACGTAACTGTTTTCTAGCGTTTGACTCTTCTAGTTGGTCATGTATTTTCTTTTCCATCTTTTTAGCTGCAACCATAGCAGGATGGAAAGTAACTTTACTTGGAGTTGTTCCTGGCCCATCTTCTATAAGATCTTGCACAGGTTCTAGTTTGTTACGGAGTGCTCCAAGTCTTTCTCGTAAATCAATAATTGTCTCACCAGGCTGTAGCCTTGTATCATCTTGCGGCAACGCACCATCAGACTCTTGAGCTTTACGCATGTTGCTGTCAGTCTCAAAGTTTACAGTGTCTGTTATACCCTCTGGTAAAACAGTAGGGTTGATAGATATAGGAAATTTGTTAGAACCAAAGAGTACATCTACAATCTGACCATAGGCTGCAAGAACCTTGGTCTTAGTTACTTTTACAAATACTCTAGACTTCTCTGTGGATGTAAACTGTACGTCTGATCCGTACACACCACGATAGTTTTGATAGGCTCTGATCCATCGTAGTTCGTCAGTGTATCTAGCTTTCTCAGCTTTGTAGAATTTGCCCTCGACAAGACCTACTACTGTTCCTACCTTTTCATCTCTACTACTATCAGCATCTTCTTTATCTTCTACAAAAGAGGATTCCTCTTCATCCATGTAAAGTTCGTCTGATTCAAAGATATCATCTTCTTCCATTAGTTAATCCTTAATATCCAAATGTGGGATCTGATGCTTGAAACCCTGTTCGTTGAGAGTCTGGGTTGAAATCAAATAAGTTGCTTCTGGGTCTAGTCATCACACCGTATCGCAAAGCATCGTACAGGTGATCTTCTGAGTTGGTGTCCACGTCTTCAGGGTTCTTTTTATCTAAAGGTATAGACGGTAATTGAGAGACAAGATTCGTACAGTTATTAAATATGACAAGCCTGGGTTCCTCTGTAAACTCATCTACTTGTAGTCTTCTGTGTAATTCGTTTTTACCTGCTACTCGTGAGCCTCTTGATCTATCTGCAGGACGCCATCTGCATCCTTTCATGATCATCTGCTCTGCTAGGCTAGGGCCAGTGTCACCTCTTTTGTGCCAGAGTGAAGAGTCTAAAACACCGTACCTTATTTTTTCTCCCTCTTCTAATTCCAGGATCATGTCAGCCAAGTCAGTCGCTATGATTTTAGAAACATATAACTCCCTGTAGACAATTAGCTGTTCAGACCCTGGAACTATTGCTATCCATACAACGCCTGTGTGAGATCCGTATCCGTAGTCACAGGCTCTAAAACGAGTCCAGTTTGAAGGTATATCATAGGGGTCAACTACGTGTATCTTTCTGTTGAACTCTGGAAATGCTGAACCCTCGTTTATATCCCAGTCACCTTCTAGTAGTTGTCTCCTCTGGTGTTCAGGAAGAGATAGAAGGTTTGCTTCGTACATCCCATCTTCAGATAGGTAGGGATTATCAAACAGGGTAGCAGGTATAAACTTTCTTTTAAATAGAGGTTCACCCTCTCTTGTGTGACCTACAGGCCATTGTATTATATCACCGTTTTCGTCAGTTGCCCAGAAAGCATTTCCTGGAGGACTGGGTTCTATAAAGTGTTTTCGTACCCACTGATGTCCTGGCCCTCCAGGGTTGCTAGTCGCTCTCATATAAAGCGGCAACCCACTTGCTTTTGTAGCACGTAACCTTGACCTCATGTAAGACCAAGCGTAACTGGAGGGCCATTGGGTTAACTCATCAAAGCCTATCCAGTTAAAGGCTTGACCTTGATACCTCATAACGTCATCGTCACGATCAAGATACGACATCCAGAGTGTTGCACCGTTAGGTGCTACCCAAGTCTTATCTCTCTCCATGAACTTTATTCCTGGAACAGCCTTTGGGTAAAGCTGTTTACTTACAGATATAAGTTCTCGTAACTCTTCTGTACTCCTACGAACAAGTAACATTCGTGAATGTGGATTCGTAAAATATCTAACTGGATCAGCCACCATCGAATACGACTTGCCACCACCTGCTGCTCCTCCGTATAGTACCTCTTGTTCTGTTGAAGCTAGAAACTTGGTTTGTGGACCTGGGTTAGGCTCAAATATTACCTCTTGTTTGTCCACAGAAAGGGCATCGTTCTCCAGGTTCGAGTGAGATGTAGTCTTCGTCTTCGTTAAGATCTCTGGTGTTTCTACCACCAATTCTTTTCTCTTCGATTTTCTGGCTTTTCCTTGCCGCTTCTTTATATTTTTTGGCATACTGCTTGTAGTTTGAGGAAGCCCTACGCCTTTTTTCTTCCATTCTGACACGTTTATATAACCCTACATGTGATATTTCTCTACCAGATTGTTTAGATAACCAGACTGCTACTTTCCTAGTGCTGTATTCTTGAAGAAATAGTTTAGCTTTTTCTAGTAACTCTAACTCTTCAGGGATAGGTAACAGTAAGTCTGGATCTGTTTCATCCTGTTTGTAACCAAAGGGTACGTGTCTTCCTACTCTTATAACAGGATACCACTCTCCTAGTTCCCCTTGTAGTGGTATCTGCCAGTCAACTTTGGTTGGGTGGTCTGCTGTTGTAGCTCTTTTACTCATTATCTTTCGCAGGTAAAATAAATAAAGGCTCTGATGTCTTTACTTCTACCTTGTCTGTTTTAGTAAATCCTGCACGATCTAGAATGTCTTTAGCTGCTAACATCTTTTCTTTTACGCCTAGATCAGTAGGATCTTTCATAACAGAAAACATTGTGTATGCTGCTTTGGTTGAAGACTGTGCTATAAACTTTTTTGTAACGTCTGCTATTTCATCTGTCAGACTGTTGACAACAGAAGTAGAGGCTACACTGTCAGCGTATCCTGCTAGTTTCTTAGCCTGTACAGGATCTCCCTGTGCCTCTTCAAAAAGAACGTCTAGGAACTTCTGTTGTTTTTCTGTTAAGTTTCTTGCCATTATGCCACCATGTAAATTATAAAACTTAGAGTACCTATACCTGTTAAAATAATAACACCTGATATACTCCAAGTAATTATTGCTTCAATCATCTCAGCTTTACGGTACTCTTGATCTTTCTTTTGTTTACGTATTCTACCTTCAGTTGCCACCAGTTCATCCCAAACGGATGGTCCATACGTAAAACTAATCCAGTCTTTTAGCTCCTGACGCATGGCCTCTGCTTTCTTTTTAGCTGTGAATATTTCTAAAGCTTCTGCTTCAACAGAACCTCCCATAGCTTTCCACCAAGGGGGGTTCTTATTTTTCTGCTCTAGGTAGGCCAGATCGCTCATGCTACTAGCCCACTGATTTAGTTGACCACCCATCTCCTGAAGATCTTTTCCAAACTGGAAACCTTTCTTCAGTGCATTGAACGCTACGGTAGCTCCACCGATTATTGTAACTGGGTCCACGAGCCTCCTCCCAAAGTACTCCTAGTATCATTAAAGAAGTGATCGTGCTTTTCAAAGGGCTTTACCTGTCAGCACAACCCTTTCTATATCACATCTACCTATTCCTAAGTCTCGTAGCTCTCTCTCAGTCATTTTGTAAAGTTGCATACGTGCAATCTTACGTCTAGCTGACTCTGCTCTTGCTTGTATTATTTTGTTGAGTAATCTTTTAAACATTATCTATCCTCTGTTTGTGTTAGCCCTAACTGGGTGAGGATAGTTATATTCAAGTAGTTATATCATAGTAGTGACAAATATGCAACTCCGTTATGATTTACCTGTTGCCTTCTTGACTACCTTTGTAGTCCAAGCTTCATTGACATCAGGAGTAGAAGGATCATCACCTTTTAACGTTCCATCTTCATTTCTAGCACGAACTTTTTTAGTTTCTGTTTTAGGTTTGTCTTGTTCTTGAATAAACTCTAGAACAGCAGGGTCTTTAGAGTGCCACTCTCCATGTACGTATTCTGCTAAAACAGCACCATATTGATCTATTACTTTATCACCTTCTATTTTCATATTTAAGCTCCTGTTTATTTGTAAGTATTTCCAGGCTTGGCAATACCTGTGTTAAGAGAACCAGAGGATTTAATTAAACCACCTCTAGAGTTACCAGAGAGGTTCATGGGTTTGCCTTTTTTATTTAGGTTGGTTTTTTTCTTTTTAGCTGCATCAGAAAAAGCCATAGGTTTTGCTTTGTCTATAACAGATGCAATTGTTTTATCAGAGCCAGGTAGTAATACCTCAATCTTTATACTACCGCTTGATGGCCTCATCTTAGGTTTAACATCTTTGAGTGGTTTCTTTAAATCTTCTGCGTATACAGCAGCCATCACTTTACCATCTTTGTTTGTGTAGTAAAGTGATCCTGCTTTCTTGGCTGCAGCAATACTTTTGTATTTACCTGCGTTCTTTTTGGCCTCTTTAACAGATAAACCTTTTTCTTTTAGTTTACTGTTTAAATATTTACGTAGTGTTACAGCCATTGTTACTTACCTCTTCTGGACATACCACCATAAAACATTCCTGTCTTACGCATGTCATTCATCTTACCGCCTTTAGCGTAACCTTTTTTCTTAGGCATACCACCTTTTCTTAGATTTACGCCTCTGCCTTTTAATATATCTGCTTGGGTAACTTTACCGTCACCTGTTAAGTCTGGAAATTTTTTAGCCATACCGCCCTCATTTGCTCTAAATTTTCTTGTTTTCTGTGCAATACTCTTAGGTTGCTTAACAAACTGTTTGCCTTTTGCTTTGCCTTCTCGTTTAGCTTTTGTAGTTGCTGCATATTCAGCAGAAGACAAAGATTTTATAGCAGCTTCAGGCAAGTATCTTTCCCCAGTCTTAGCACTAGGCTTTCCACTCTTTGTGCGCCACTTTTGTTTTGTCCAGTCTTTTAAACTTTTCTGAGGGGCTTTCATTATCTGTAGCCCCCACCCTTGGCTTTGTATTGTTTTGCCAACATCTGTGCTTTTCTTGCTGACCATTGCCCAGGTGAGCCACCTTTTCCACCTGCTTTGATCCTGCTGAATAGGTTTTTACGCATAGTTGGTTTAGTGTAATTACCTGCTTTGTTGACTGTACTACCACCTTTGGACATCCCAACTGCTTTTTTTAAAGTCTTTGCTTGACCTGCATGAGTTTTAGAGGCTTTGCTTAAACCTTTGATCACTTTCTTTACTCTGGTTTTATTTTGTTTTGATAAAGCCATGACACTATATCTTTACTAGTTTGTAGCCTTTAGCTTTTGCTGCTGCTCTAAGTTTTGCCAGTGTCATTGTAGCACCGCCTTTAGCCATGCCTTTTTTCTTCATAGTGCCGCCTTTAGCGTAGCCCTTCTTTTTCATACCACCCTTGGCGTAACCTTTTTTCTTCATGCCACCACGAGCCATACCTTTTTTCTTCATCATCTTTTTCATCATAGTTACTTTTCCTTATATAAATTATTAAAGACACGTTCCGTATCCCAAACGTATTCAACATCCTCTTTAGAGTTAAAGATGTTCTGATTAGGTTTAAAGTCTGGAGCACCTTCGCCAGTCTCAAACCAAGCAGGATGAGTTACTCTCACTCTGTTATTGGGTAACGCAACCATGTTACCTGTGTATTCTCCTGCGTCTAACAACTCCAGAACGTGTGACTGTTTATGTTGTGCAGGATCATCAGCTACTTCGTTGTCGGTATAGTCAACAGTGAAGTAATACTTTGCAGGGTAAAACTCTCCATCTACTTTTGCTATCCAAGGAGCAGGAGAAGCCCTTTCTATTTTATATACTGAGTGTGTATGAGACATACAATCCCAGGGTTGTGCTAAATATGGTGGTAACTCTGTAGGCCATTCCTCAAGGGGGGTATCTGCCACGAGTGCTGTAAGAGGCATTCTTGCCCACATTGCACCACCATGTATGTTTGGTTCATCCTCTTCATCAGACTCGCAGCCTGTAAAGATAACCTGGAAACTCAGTGTTCTGTTTGGCATAGTCGTTACTGCTACTACCATACAGTGCAGGAAGTCTCCATGATATTCCTGCATATTCTTTGTGTATTCTCTTCTTACCCAAGCTTTAAAGTAGGGTATGTTACTTTGTAGATACGCCATCTTTTTTGTGTTTCCTTCGCAATTCTGCTTTAGCTTGTTTAAAGACATTTGCTATCGCTGTCTTGCCCATAACTTTAGCACGTTGCTCTGCTACGGTCAATATTTGGATTTTTCTTGCGTAAGGTTTCTTTAACTTTTTTACTTTGGCTACTGTAGCTTTTGCGTCAGCCATTGTAGCAAACTTGATGGACACTGTATCTTTTGGATTCTCATCCGTATATAGTCTACGTCCAGACCCTTTTGGTTTTTTACCTGTTCCTACTTTTGGGTCTTTCTTCTTTTTCATTAATTAAGCTTTGCAGTTACAGTTAGGCCCACAATTTCTGTTTAAAATTGCACACACTATCCTTTTTAAATATCTCCATATCCATTTTACTATTCTCATAGTGAAACTCCCATTTTAATTTCTTGACAATCAGGTATAGCTAAGTATCCCTTTTCTTGAAAATACCTAGCTACTATTATTGCTTCTTGAGCACATGCTTCCTCTGTAGGAAATGTCGCTGCTGTTTTTGCCATTATCTCACAGGATAATGCTGCAGGTGTACTACAGAGGAGCATAAAGGCTATCCACATTAAAAGCTGACCGTAGCCCCTACTGTTACGTCACCAAACTCTAAGTCTGAGTCTGTTGATACTTCAGTATATAAACTAATGTTTGTGCTAGGGATTGTGTAGTCAACTGTGAAGTCTAATCCTTGAAAGATGTCTCCATCTTCTAGCTCTAACATGTCAATATCTGTAGCCATTGTAAAACCTAGACCCATAGCTGAAAGTCCTGCTGATGGTGTTAGCTCCCACTCCCAGTCTTCTACACCTGTTGTGTAGTTAAGATCTGAGGATGCTCCTATTGATACTGTTTGTCCTGCTACAGAAAAATCTTTTGCGTAAGACGCTGTGGTTGCCATCATTGCAGCCAAGCCTACCCATGCTGCTATCACAGCTATTTCTATTTTATTCATTAACTTTTAATCCTTTGTTACCATTTAACTTTGTTAGCCCAGTACGCAGCAGACATCTTACCTTTTGCAATATTCTTGCTGTGTCGTGCTTTAAAACTTGCCCTCTTCTTCTTCATCCTATCCGATTCACCTGCTTTGGGTTTACCTGCAGTAGAGGCTCCTTGCTCACCAAAACGAATCAATTTATATTTACCACCTTCTGATGCCATGACAACGTGAGACTTAGTTGGGTGATCAGGAGTCCTCTTTGGTTTGTTGACTCCTTTTAACCCTAGCCTTTTCATTGTCGCTTTGACACGCTCAGGTACACTCATTTGTATCTCTCGTATTTAGGGTTATCTTTCCTCCCGAATAGTGTCAGTATAAAGTTCATTATACCTCTACCAATTTCTGTAGGCGTTGGCAATAGCCAACCTAGTATGAGGAGCAGCATAACCCAGGGTGGTATGTTTGTGTTTATAATATCTAAGCTTCCCACTGCACCTGTCTCTACTTCTTTTATTATTTCAGTTTGTATAACATCTCTACCTGCAGACACTTCTTCGGTCTGCTCCACAGACATTACAGATTGTCTGTTTTCTTTACCTATCTGTGCGTTAGAATTTACTGTAGGACCGTCTGATCCTCCTAGCAACCCCAGAGTACTCAAACCACAGCCAGATAAAAATAGAACGAGTATTAACCATCGCATTACATCATCTCAAAATGTGGGGCATCTATAAAGGGTCTACGTCCTTGAGATCTTCTTAGATCAACGTAAGCCATCATAGCTTCTTCTGAAGTTCCTGGATATGTTCTGATATCCCCTTCACTCCAGGCTGCTCCCCACTTAATAGCGCACTCGAACTCTTCTGCTGCTTCTTTAAAAGCGTCACAGATGTCATCGTACAAGTTTAACTCCCAGGATACTTCTGGTCCTACGTAGGCTACAACGTCTACAGCCTGTGAGTATCCATCCTCTTGAGGAAGGTGTTTGGATCGCATCGTTTGAGATCTTCCTGCAGCTACGTTAGCCTCTTGCTCTTCTATGGTTCTTACACCACACGTCACTCCAAAATCGACACTTGTTAGTTCGATGGCTCTTTCAACAACAGAGACTAGATCAGGGTGTACACCTATCAGTCTTTCTTGTGATCTTTTACTTAGGTTAAAACTCATCTCATATCCTTCTTCATAGCTACTTTGTTGCCCATTGGCTTCCCTGCCATGTATGCTGTTGCTCCCATGTAGGCTGCTACGACACCAGTCTGTGCAATGTAAAATAGCCCAAGCAAGTCTGCGAGGGCTGATACTCTTGTGTCTGACATCAAGGGTGTAAAGAGAAAGATAGTAAAGATAATCATCATACCCATTGCTACCCAGGCCATAAACTTTTGCGACTCAGCCTTTTCTTCTCGTAGCTCTACTTCGAGCATACGCTCTTTCATCGCTATCTCTTCTGGTGTTATCTTTCCGTCACCATCTACGTCAAAGTCTATAACCATTTACTGCTCCACAACCTCTTTACTTCCACAGACACGTTCATACACCATGTCTCCAACGTAGGCTTCTGCCCACTTGTTCTCAGTAAAGGTGCAGAACTGCCATAAATCGTTTACGTCATCGTTCAACACGTTGATTATTTCTTGTTGTTCGTTGACTGTTTCAGTTAAGTGCTCAATATCGTGAACCATTTCACTGGCATACCAGACAACACCTGCCAGTTGGACAGCCATTGCTACAACAAGGGCTACTGGTATCTTTAAACCATCCATGTTATTCCCAGTCTCTTTTTCTTTCGGGGTCTAGAACGTCAAATCTGGACAACATACCCTCCAGGTACATTGATCTTTCTATTCTATCTAGGGATTCCCAGTTGCCTGTACTTTCAAAATACGCTCTGCGTACATAAAAGACATCAGATCTGGGGATGTGTACTCTTCTGAGCTTCTTTTCGTCTTGGTTGGCTAGTGCGTTGTAGAACTCTTCTAGCACTGAGTCAGACTCGAAGTACTTAATTCTGTTTTTACTCATTTGGATTTCGGTAGTTGTACTTAAAGTAGTACCTATGTCAACATACTTTTATCTTTTTTTCCAAAAAAGGGACAACAAAAGCAGAATATGGGGTACTGTAAGTAATACTTTAAGTAGTTACTGTTAGTAATACTAATATTAGTATAAATAAAGGTATAAAAAATAAAGGTAATGATACCTTAAGTATTACTATAAGTATATACTAATAGTTATACACGCTTCAAGTATAAAACAACAGGATAATACACGCCATGACACTATGTCACACCCATAAGATGTAAGCATATACTTTTATATCTAGTTATAATTAGAACAAACCCCTTGTCATCCAGGAGGATATACTTGTTCTTTACCTTATATAGTTTCATATCTTTAGTTATATCTAAATGTGATCACAACTCAAGTGTAAACCACTTGATTAACAATGTGGTTAACAGACCTAAAATACCCCTCTCTGTCATTGAGCATACATATATAACGTACACCCCCCACGTGTACCATGCCTACCCTTATACTATATGCTGTATACGTTAGGAATACAGGCACAATATGCTGGAGATAGTTTAACATTAAACTACTTTTAGTATTTTAGTTTAGTATTAAACTGTAATAGGGGAAATTTAGTTTAACTTTAAACTATTTCTTAAAGAATATCGTTCAGTATTAAACTATTATAGCTGTGATCACAAATATAGGAAGCAACTATAAACTTAAACAGTACACCTACACACTTGTGATCACAATTATATTTATGCTGCATTGCACTGATTCGTTTTTGCATTGCGGCAATCATTTTGCAAGTGCAGAGCCAGCTGCAAAAAATTCTGATGTTCTGTTTTTGTTCGTGGTAATTCAGTAACACTTTTTAAAATAATTACTCTATTTTTAAACTTTTTTGCGTTTTGGCTTGTTGGCTATCTTGACAGCCAGTCCTCAAATTCGCTCTTTATTTGCGTGAGGACTAACAGCCTCGACAGCGATAGCTATGGAAAAATGAAAAGGATAAATAAAAATGAAAATCTTTAGAATAGAAACCGATAGAATTTACGACAACAAAGAACAAATAATACATGTTATGTTAAAAGATAACGCTGATTATGACGATAGATTTTTAGAGCATGATATTGTTTTTATAGATAGTGTTAGAAATATCGTAGGTACTATTGATTTTGATAGCGCAGAAGATAGAGAAGATTTTTTTACATTAATGCCCAATAGAGAATATTGGAGTGATTTTATTTTAGGTGCTTATGATAATGGAGAATATAAAATAGGTACTGCAAAAGATATTGAACAATTACGTTATTATGCGGCTAGATATTAATTAATTAAAAAAGGAGTAAACAAAATGATAGAGTTAACTTACAAAACATTAGATAGATGTGAATGGACAGAAACATTTAATAATCTAGAAGAAGCTGCAACAGCAGCAATATACCAGCTAGGTTCTTGGGATAGAGGCTATACTTATATTGTAGGCGAATTTGGGGATTGTAAAATTAGTGATATTACTGGCTCAACATTGGAACAGCTTGAAAACAAAATGAAACAAATAAAATACGGGAGTAAATAAAAAATGGATAACATACTAAAAGTTTACGCACTGGCTACTCCAGATGAAATATCAGACGGTATTAAATGGTATGCTGAAGCACAAGCCATATCTAAAAAGTTAGCTTTAAAACATGATATGCCATTGCACATTGTTGTGGGAGTTATGGCTGCATTATCTCCCAATAATAAATGGGAGAGAAACGTTCAGAATACAGATGAATTGATTGCTGCATATCTTAATGGTGATGCAATCGAGAGTGTTAGAGTGTCCACCTATAACAAAATGAAAGAGAAAGCTTGGTCTATCCTGGACGCAATGCCAGACCACGAGCAAACTATTTCAATTCTTAATGGGCAAAAAATTGTTTCATTCTATCGTAACATTATGGGAGATGACACTTGTACTGTAGACGGACACGCTTACAATATTTGGCGCTATGAAAGACATGGTTTAACAACAGATAAAACCAACATAGGCAAAAAATTATATACTGAAATACAACAAGCGTATGTGGATGCAGCAAACGCAACAATAGTAAATGGACGCAAGCTAAAAGCTTTTGAAATGCAAGCTATTACTTGGGTAACTTGGAAACGTATTCACAACATATAAAGAGGGTAATAAAATGTTTTTAACTTGGATTATAGGAACAATAGCAATAACGGCTATACTTGGAATACTAGCATGGATCATAACATATTTAATAATGGAGATATAAAAATGATTGTTGACGAAAAAAGAGGAACTATTTTTGGAACGTTAGAAGAACGTGAGGAGATGCTAGAGAAAATAAAAGAGATAGCTTACAAAAAAAAGAACGCACCAATTATAGCTAGGATTGATGAAATGATGCGTCAAATAAATCAACAAGGCAAAGACAATGGATAGTTTAATTTATCATAAAGAAAAGCTCTATAGATTTGGTGAACATATGGATGATTTAACAAGGAGGGCTAGTAGTAATTTCAGCACTGAGATTGAAAGAACAGAGGCACTAACAGAAATTTGTATAATAAATAATTTTTTAGAAGGGATATTTAGAAATGAAAACCAAAAAAATATTAAAACACTGGGCGCTATTTTACAAACATGGAGAGCGACAATTCATCAGCGCACCCACTAGGAAAGAGTTGGATAGTGCTATCTTTGGAGGTGCTTATGCACCTAGTCCTGGCAATGTGACCTACTATGTCGAGTATGAACGTGACATAAAAGACACACAATATAACCAAGTTACTGAGGTGTAATGACAGCAATAATTCTATCTGATATTGAAGGGATAGAACAAATAAAAAGGATAAAACAAAATGGCTAAATTTAAAGTTAACTATATTGAATATGGAAAGCCTAGCTCAATAATGCTTGACGCAACAAATGAGCACGATGCTTTTGATGAAATGTTTAACATGGCATCAGAGGGTATCTTTGGCGTAACTGAAAAGTCTGACCCTTGGTTAGAAGAAATAGAAGGATAAAACAAAATGACAACAGTAACATTTAACCAATTACTAGAAATGGAAAACGTACTAGCTACTCGCAAAATACCTAGCGACATTTCAGCAATGGCAAAAGCTAAACGCTACAGTGAAAGCAAACAAAAAGTAATTACACTAGGTGATCAACCACTACACTATGTATTAAGGATATTAGCAAAAGAAGGATTAGATAAATGAAATTTGATTGTATAATAAATATGGACAACGATGCCTTTGCACAAGATCCACACTTAGAGTTGTGTCACATTCTTAAAGTAATAGCAAACGATATAAGGGATATTGATGACACTGACTGTGTCTCATATGTAAGAGATATTAACGGTAATAAAGTTGGCACTTGGGAAATTAAAGGAGAATAAAAATGATACAGCTAACACTAGCAACAAACAACAAGGCACACCCTGAGTATAGCGATAATCAAATTGCACAAGCTCTAGGACTACTACCTCTATGGGTAGCTGAACATATAGGCAACGATGATGACACAGACTTGGTACAGTTCATGGAAGATCGTTACGGATTTGGTAAACTGTACAAGTTTGAAGGCACAATAAACAAGAATGGTGATTACGTGTCTAAGGATGATACAGACCTACCATACATGGGTAGAATGATTACTAAGCATGGCTACGCATACTTTTATGAATACGCTATCGTAGCACTACCACAGCCAGACGGTACACATTTTATAACAAGGATGGACTAAACTGGTGTTGTACATAATAAAAATTATGGGAAGTGATGGTAAGTTTTTTGCTTACCACACTACCAAAAGCAAAGCAGAGCTAGAGACTTTATCTAAAAAATATCTAAGCATGAAGGGCATAACAGTAGAAATTAAAAAGAAGGAATTATCATGACAAATTTTACAAAAGAACAACTAAAAACACTACGCAATGAGATAAACTCGTTACTGGTAACACATGATTTTGAGGAAACTTGTGATTTAAAAATACAAACTCTCGTTGATAGCTGCACCTACAGAGGTGGTGAGGCTACATTCAAAGTAAAAGTATTACTTGATGGGGCAGAGACTAAAGAAGAAAAGGATCTTAAAAAAATGGCTATCCTTCACAGGCTAGATACATCTAAGGTACACGAATACATAGACCATAGGTCAGTCAGGTATCGTATGCAGCTAGTAGGCTACAAAACTAAAGCAAGGAAAATGCCTTGGATTGTAAAGGATTGTTTGTCTATGTCTGGCAATGAGTACAAGCTTACTGATGCACAGGCTAGACAGTGGTTTGAGTATGAGGTGCAGCCATGAGATACAAAGAGATTGTAATAGCAGCAGAGGATTTGGAGTGTGACCAAATAGACACAATCCATGACGCAATAAAAGAACACATCTTGGATATTGGTGTAGCAACACCTAAAACTTTAACAGGGTTTAGTTGGAGACTAGACGTAAGAATGAGGATGGATAACTATGACACCTAGAATAGAAAAGATATTTAATTTAATTTACTACTCAGATTTTGATGAGGCAGAGATAAAACAACTAGCAATAGGTTTACTTGGTATGACACTAAACGACATGGCGTGGCATCAAACAGCAGACACTGTAAGCAGTTACAAATTAGATGATGAAATAGAACTGGACTTTGATGAAGGAGATAACTTGAGATGAAATATAAAATAGAACCAACATATGTTATAAACTATGAAGTTCATGATGAAGATGGTAACTTGGTGTATAATGATAGGGGAGATAATCTTTTTGAAACAAGAGAAGAAGCAGAAAAATTAGTAAAGGAACTGAGTAATGATACTATACAAGTCAAGTAAAGGACAGTGGGTTGGTACTCAGCGTGACGCTCAGAGATACTTCCCTAAAGACTGGAAGCAAGTAGATGTACCAGTGTCCAAGGTACAACTGATAGAGTTTCTGAACGAGAACAAGGTAGGGGCGTATTCTCAGGCTACACCACAACAGCCAGTGATGACTGCACCTGACCCAGAACAGATAGATCCAGAGGCTTACAGTTGGGTAGCATGGGCATACGAAACGCTAAAGCGTGGAGATAAAAGAGAAGCAGAAGCAATGCTGCTCAGAGGATTAGAAAAACAAAAGGAGTTAATGAAATGAAGACTGAAAGAGAACTAGACAGTGAAGTTCGAGAAGCTTTTGACAGGGCAATAGACGCTATCATGTTTGACTATACGTACATTGGTACGTTTGAAAGATACAGAGATAAACTTGAGTATATGGGGTTCAAACATATCGAGACTGGGGATTCCATAAAGATACCCAAGTGTGGTGTAGCGTTTAGGAAAAAGAAGGAAACAGAAAATGCTTGATATAACAACAATAGATAACATCAACCTGTGGATAGTCTTCTACACAACTAGGAGTGACACTGGTACACCTGATCAACAGTGGGGAGATCCAGATAAACCAGTATACCTGAGTGACCACTGGGAGATTTGTTACAACAAGAAAGAAGCAATAGAGAGATACAAAGAACTATTTGACAGGTATCCTTTGATAGATATTCACAACGCAGGGATCGCACCAATAGATCCAGAGTACAGTACAGGGTGGTAGATATGAACACTAAAATATTTAACTACAAAGATAAGTCAGTCATGTTTATGAACTACGACTTGGACTACTGCTACAAGGTAGCTGACTACATGATTAAAAGACCAGATACGAAAGGATACTGGAGGCCAAGATTGTTCGAGGAAATCTATGACTGGATAGAGATAAGTGATGATGATGAGCTAGTGCCTGTCACTGCTGAAGAGATAGAGAGAGCATACAATGAGCTACGATAAATGGATCATGATTGAGGGAGGTACTAAGAGCCAACAGAGACGCGCTATAAGTATGATCATGTTCTTTAAAAAGAAGTTCGACATAGATCCTTACATAGAGGTGTGCTTTCGAAGAAAAGACTACGGTCTAGGTGGGTGTGTTCAAATGGAGGAGGGTGAGTACATGATAGACCTAGATAAATCTATGAAGCTCAGAGATATGCTTACGACACTGGCTCACGAACTAGTACACGTTAAACAGTACGAGTGTGGAGAGCTAACGCAGAACAGTGAGGACAACATACCATACTGGGATAAACCCTCAGAGATCGAAGCCTATGGGCGTGAGGTAGGACTGTTCGTTACTTGGGCAGAGGAAAACAACTTAGGCAATCAAGCCTGGACACGAAGATAAAAAAGGAGATATTTATTGGAAGCATATGAAATTTTAGCTATCCTTTTAAACGTAGCTTGGATACTTCTTTTAGCCCTCTTGTGGTGGTGAGACAACTTGCCCCACTTGAAATAAAAACAACAGTTGCCAACTAATAACTAAAGGTTATACCTAAAGTATACTTATATTTATTATTACTAATAGATAATAATACTATAGGTATAGCCTAAAGAAAGGAACTAACAGTATGGATCATGATGAGGAAGATGATTTGTTGTATCTAACAACGTTTGAAGTTGGATCTCTCCTCGACAAATTAGAAAAAGAGGACAGAGATATTGTTGAAGTTATTATGGAACAAAACTCTACTCTGTTGAATTGTATACTTGATATGCAAGACTTCATGAAAGAGAAGGGTTACGGTACAAAAGATTTTAAGAAATGGATAGATCAAAAAGGGGAGGTAGTATATCACTAATGAGACACTTGAAGTACGAAGATGAAAAAGTTGTGGCTGTTGAATCCTACATCAAAGATTTGCAAAGAGACATTGACGATCTTGAGTGGGATGGTGAGCAGTACAAAGCAGACAAGCTAAAGATCTTGTTGAACGAAGTAAAAGAATATAGAGATAGAGGTGAACTATGGTATCCTATGTTTTAGATGGTAGTGATGAAGATAGGATGAAACTCTATTTCAAAGATGAGTTGCTACTTAATCACGAGCCTAGCTTAGATCATTGGGCTAAGATTATAGCAGAGGGTGAGATGGAAGACGGTGGTACTAATTGGGACTACGAGTATTCAAGAGCGTGGCACTCAATACATACTGAGTTTAATGATAGTTATATATAAGGAGACATAAAATGGAATCTGATGTTTTAAAAGAAAAAAACGTAGTGAATATTAGTCGAGAAGATTTGGTTAAAAATTTATGCAGCAGATATTCTCAAGAGGAACTGGCAAAGATAACAGTCAGCATGTTAGTAAAGAACAACGTCCTATCCCAGAAGTTAAAAAGTCTGGAGGTTGAATAACATGATGTATATACTTGTATGGATGCAGCTATTCAGCACACAGTCAGTGGAGCACTACCAGTTGGGTAACTATGCTACACTGGAAGAGTGCCAGATTGAACTGAGCAAAGCAGCCAAGATGATAACACACAAGTCAGAGACAGTGGCTTGTTTAGAAGTGGATGTACAACAATGAGTGATAAATACAATGGATACGATAAAAAAGAAGTAGACAGATGGCTCGACAGTTCGTTAGGGAATCTACATAGTATGTATCATATGTCTGGCGTTTTTAACATACCTGATTTACGTAGTGCGGTTAATATGCTAGAAGATGTTTTTCTTAAAGAAAAGAGTAGGATTAGTAATGACACCAAGTGAAACAGCAGAGGTAGAAGCAAAGAAAACATTTGAAGGGTTTATCAAGTGGATGAAAGTTTCATTCTATTGGATCATGGCAATCCTAGTTATACTGGCATGGTGTAACTTTGGAACAGACACTGAGACAGGTAGCCAGTACAACGGTGAAGTATACTCACCCAGAAACATAGGAGAGAAGTAATGCAACCAAAGAACGTACCAGTACATGTTCGTATCAAAGTAGAGCCGACAGTAAAGCAGAGGGGTAGACCCTGCCGTTTACATGGCAAAGACTTCAACAGTATAGCTGACGCAGCACGATATTTTAACGAGAACTATTCATGGGCAGCAGAGCAAGTTCAAAAGGGTATGAACAGAGAAAGTTTTCCAAAGAAATATAAGGTAAAAAAAGATGAACTGTTGGCACTGTAATAACGAATTAATCTGGGGTGGTGATCACGACATTGACGAGGATCAAACTTCCCTCTTTGGGGAGTACAGCATAGTAACTAACCTAACCTGTCCTGACTGTAACACATATGTTTTGGTATACTATCCAAGGGAGGAGGAAGAAGATGACAAAAAACTGCACTAGTGATGTGACTGAGAACTACTGCACAACAAAAGGATTAGGGTGGGCATTTATTATCTGTTCATTTTTAATCCTGGGATTACCTGTGCTGATGTGGTTAGCTTTGGAAGGGGCTGACTGGTACACCAAGTTTGACTTGATGAACCCGATATGGTAAAGATATGGATGAAGCAAAAGAATGGCACATTGACAGGAGGAAGGGAATCTCGAAAGAGATAAGGCCAATGACCAAGGAAGAACGACAAAGAGCTAAAGAAAAGGAACAAGCAAATGACAGCAGCAGTGAACAGCAACAATGAGATTACACATCAACCATGTCCTTTCGAGGATTGTGCAAGTTCAGATGCTTTCAGCTACAATCTAGTAACCAAAGTAGGTAAGTGCCACTCCTGTAACAGGGGTTATCCAAACTCAGCAAAGAAGTTTGACTGGGCAGAATCAACTTATCCACCACCGCCACCCAAGGTAGACTTACGTAACGTCAACGTAATCTCAGGCAGATACGAAGGTATCAGAGGACTAGATGAAGATGTAACTAAACTCTACAATATCCAACTACAAATAGGTGAGGGTGGTGAGCCAGTACGTTACGCTTTCAAGTACAAAGATAACGTCAAGTATCGTGGCTATCACGAGAAGAAGTTCTGGACTAAAGAACGTGGGTCACTGACAGAACTTTTCGGACCTGAGTTTAACGCAGGATCTAGTAAGCGTATCTACATTACTGAGGGTGAGTTTGACGCAGCCAGTCTGTATCAAGTCTTAGGTAAATCCTATCCTGTAAAGTCACTGCCAAGTGCAGCCCTATCAGATAAGTTTATCAAGGATAACTTTGACTACCTCAACGCTTTCGAGATGGTAGTCTACGCAGGTGAACTGGATCAAGCAGGTCAGGGTGCAGCACAGAAGCTTTACAGCATTATGCCTGAGAAGTTTTACTACGTACCTATGTCCAAACACAAGGATGCCAACGATTTTCTAATGAAGGGTGACGAGTCGGATCTCAAGTGGGCAGCACTCAAACCACAGAGATTTGCACCAGACAACTTCTTTGTTGGAGACTTGGAGGTAGAAAAGGCTATCACCACAGAGAACCCTTACGAGTATGTACCGACAGGACACACTGGCATTGATGATAAGATCAGAGGACTAGTGAAGGGTGGACTTACATTTATTAAAGCACTCAGGGGTCAGGGTAAGACTGAGCTAGTCAGATACTTTGAGGTAGGACTGCTCAAGCAGAACACAAGGCTTGCCCTACTCCACATGGAAGAGATGAAGTCTACAACCTACAGAGCTATGGCAACCTACGAACTAGGATGGAATGTCAGAACTAAAGAGGATGCAGTCACCACAGGATTCAGTGAGGATGAAGTTATCAAAGCAGCACAGAAGATGGCAGGTGGTGAGAACACAGTTATCTTTGAGATGCGAAGTCACGATGATCCTATGCAACTCCTGGACTACGTTAGGCTTGCAGCTACAGTCTATGGTGCAGAGTACATCTTCATAGATCACGTTCAGCGTCTAGCCTACCTGTCAAACTCTGGTGTTGACGCAGCTACTAGCACGTTGACAACTCTTGGATCACGAATGGCACAGCTTGCCAAAGAATTAAATATAGGTGTGGTATTTATATCACAGGTCAACGATGATGGACGCACCAAGTATGCAGCATCTCTTGAAGAGGAAGCTATTGTCTGTATAAAACTTAACAGAGATACTGAATCAGAGGATGATGTGGAAAGAAACACGACACATTTTATTGTTGATAAGAACAGACCCTTTGCCAAGCTAGGTAACGCAGGGTCAGTGTTCTACGATCCTGAGACTACCGTTCTTGAAGAGGTGGTGTTTAACGTATGAGGATTGTTGTCAGCGACATAGAAACAAACGGTCTTAACGAAAGCGACAAGCTTTGGATATGTGGTGGTAAGGATCTTACTACTGGTAAGATTTCAAGGTTCGATAACTGTCATGAGGATGAGGTTGCTAGGCGTGAAGCTATCAAGTGGTACGAGTCAGCAGATCTAATTGTTGGTCACAACTTTGTACAGTTTGATGCACCCATGCTAAACAAACTTCTTCAACCCAGACTGATAGATCCAAGAAAGATTGTGGATACTCTCCTCATTAGTAGGTTAGTAAACTACGACATCGAAACACCAAAGGGTGCTAAGTTTCCTCACAGCCTACAGGCTTGGGGTATCAGATTAAACAAACATAAAGGAGATTTTCATGAGTTTGATAAATTCAGTATCGAAATGGTTGACTACTGGTATCAAGACATCGAGGTTACAGAATCTTTGTTCAGTCATTTCAATGATATTATTTGGAGTCCTGATTGGCGTAAGTCTCTAAGGACAGAACACGATGTACAGATAGAGTTGGTTCGTACACAACACTATGGTTTCTTCTTTGATAAAACAAAAGCAGAGTTTCTTCTTAACTCAGTCAAGACAAAGATGCACACACTGGAGGAACAGTTCCAGGTAGACTTCCCACCTAAACTTACTGAGGTCAATCGTGTAAAATATCGACTCAAAAAAGATGGTGGTGAGATGGCTACAGTTATCAGGGCAAAAGAAAAATATGCCATGACAAATGTAGAAGACGATGACCTAGTTTGTTTTGACTGGATAGAGTTCAATCCAGGATCTGCAAAGGACAGGATAGATGTTCTCTGGGATGCAGGATGGAAGCCAGTAGATAAAACAAAAACTGCTATCAACTTCTCTCGAAAGAAGATAGGTGATCCATACGGCAAGTCAGTAGCCGCTATGGACGAGGATTTCTACAATCAAAAGAAGAAAGACTTAGACAGGTACGGATTCACTGTATCAGAGGCAAACCTTGGCACACTGCCTGAGACAGCACCTACAGGAGCGAAAGCTCTAGCCCAGTGGTTGACACTCGAAGGACGCAGAAGCTCACTGGTTGAGTGGCTAGGACAGTGTGGTAACGATTTAAGGATTCATGGTAGAATAAATAACATTGGAGCATGGACTGGACGGTGTGCTCACAAAGATCCTAACACTGCTAACATATCCTCTCCGTTTCATGGTGAACCTAAGTCAGCAGTCGATGAAGTAAAGAAACAATTTGATGTGCATCTACGTGCCTGTTGGACAGTTCCTTCTGACTCTTGGTTGGTTGGTACAGATGCAGACGGTATTCAGTTACGTGTTTTAGCTGACTATCTCTGGAGACATTTTGAAGCAGATCAGTATGCACAAGCCATCATGAAGGGAAAGAAAGAGGACGAGACAGACATACACAACGTCAACAAGAAAGCCTTGGCAGTTCCAAATGGTACGAGGGATATGGCAAAGACTTTTATCTACGCTTGGTTATTGGGTGCAGGTGTAGCTAAGACTGGTCAAATACTTAAAGTCAACATGAAGGAAGCACAGGCAGCACGTACTCGTTTCGAGATGAGCATTGATGGTTTGTATAATCTAAAGAACCAACTCGTGCCTTACATAGCAGAGCAGGGATACTTTACTGGGTATGATGGACGTAGAGTACCAGTACCCAACGCACACAAAACACTGGCAGGAATACTGCAGAACGGTGAGGCTTGCTTGATGAAGCACAGCCTACTCAAGTGGCACAGTAGAGCCAGACAGGAAGGGATAAAGTTTAAAATGGTTGGGTTCATACATGATGAATACCAAGTAGAAGTAACAGGAACAGAGGAGGAAGCTAAAAGGTTAGGACAAATACAGGCAGACTGTATGTTAGAAACTGGTCAGGACTTAGGTTTTAAAATACCTACTCCAGGATCGTATGATATAGGAAAAAACTGGGCTGAAACCCATTGACAACTACAATAGAAACATTTAAATACAACAACAGTAAAAGAAAAGGAGGGCAGTATGCCATCAACACAAATTGATATTAAGGGTACACTTGATTGGGCAAAGGTCTTTGAATCAAACAGAGATCACAACGAGTGGAACGAAGATAAAGACGGTGAGTATAAAGTCACTGTCACCACCGACAAAAAGACAGCAGATGCTTTGGTAAAAGCAGGGTGTCAAAAGAAGATAGAGGAAGTAGATGGCGGTCACAGAATAACCGTTGTACGTCCTCACGTTGGTTCACAAGACTGGATGGGTGGTGCTCCAGTAGTTGCTGACAAATCAGGTAAAGAATGGAACTTCGAGGAGAAGGGCTTTATCGGAAATGGAAGCAAAGGTATTGTGAAAGTTGAAATATATCCTACAAAGGTTGGTTCAGGAACACGCCTAGTAGGGCTTCAAGTTCTCGATCATGTGGTCTATGATAGCGAGGGTGTCTCCTCCCAGTCAGCCTCTGAAATGTTCTCAGACCATACGAAGAGTTCTGGTGGTAAGTCTTCCTCCCGAAAAGAACCACAGGACTCTATCCCCTTCTAGGTTTTCGTTCCTTTTTACCCTAGAAGATTAAGCCCCCACCTTTTTCGTTCATTTTTGGGTGGGGGCTATTTTATAACAGAGAGAGATACATGGACTACAAAAAAGAAATCATAACAGATATGTCTAACGAAGAGTATCACTCTAGAAATGGTATATCCTCAAGTGCTGTAAAAGCAGTCTACAAAAAATCACTGGCACACTGGAAGGGTGAGAAGCGTAACTCTAACAACGCAGCCTTTGCTATGGGTAGTGCAGTACATGCCAACCTGTTAGAGAAAGAACGCAACCTGGTGGTCAAAGGACCAAAGACTAAATCCAGTGCAGCATTTAAAGAAATGCAAGCCAACCTTAACGAGGATCAGATCCTACTTACTGAGGTAGAGTATAACGTAGCCAACTGTATAACTAGGGGTGCTCTAAACAATCCTGTATGTGCCTCTCATTTAAACCATCCTAACAGATTAAACGAGATCAGTATCTTTGTAGAAGATCCTATCTCAGGACTAACTTTAAAAACTAGACCAGACTTACTGATAGAAGAAGAGAACACAGTCTTTGATGTAAAGACAACACAGGATGCTAGTCCAAAAGGTTTCTTGAAAGAGTGTCTAAAGTATGGCTACCTTTTACAGGGCGCTCACTACGTTTACACATGTAAGTTAGCAGGTTATGACGTAGATAAATTTTCTTTTATAGCCTGTGAAAAGACTGCACCCTTTCTTTCACATGTGCATGTAATGGGTCAAGACATCATGCACTGGGGTATGAAACAGCTACACAAAACTTTAGCTGTGATTGCAAAAGCAGAAAAAGATTCTGATTACAGCACAGGTTGGGGTGACTACACCGTTATTCAAAAACCTGAGTGGTTGTGATCTAACATGAGCACTAGAGCCAGAGCTTTGAGAGCAGGGTATCGTTCTGGTTTTGAAGATGATACTGCAAAGTATCTAAAAGAAAAAGGTGTTGAGTTTACCTACGAAAAGGAACGTATAGAGTGGCTAGACATCAGGACTCGTCACTACACACCCGACTTTGTTTTAGGTAACGGTATTGTTATAGAAACCAAAGGACGTTTCGTATCTACCGACAGGCGTAAACATATAGAGATACGTAAACAGTATCCTGATTTAGATTTACGTTTTGTTTTTCAGAATAGTAGGGTTAAGTTATACAAGGGTGCTAAGTCTTGTTACGCTGACTGGTGTAAACGTCATGGATTTAAATATGCTGAAAAGGTAATACCTGATGAATGGCTCGAAGAATAATCTTGACGTAACTAATTTAATTATTATAACTTGGAGATTCCTGTGTTGTTTGAAATAACAATGCTACTTGATTTAGATCCTGATGCAAACTTCATAGCTGCAGATAAGGATGGTGCAAAGATAGGACTTGAGCAAGTCGTGTCAGATGCGGTGTACGATATTGATGATGTTGAAATAGTAGAAATAGATGTAAAGGAAAAATGATGCTAACACGACAAGACTTAGAAGACATGGGATACTTTGAAGCTTTTGAACAGAAAAAACGAATATACTTAGATGATTATGCTGAGTGGGTTGAGAACAAGATTGTAACCACTGGTGACAAAAGAATACTAGAAAACACTATGGGATTTATTGGGGAGACTGGTGAGTTCTTTGAGAAGATAAAGAAACACGTAAGAGATAACACACCCCTGGACAAGGATAGTGTTACACTAGAAGCAGGTGATGTAATTTTTTACTTCGTTGCTTTGTTAAACGTACTAGATATAAAAGTAGAAGATGTTCTAAGAAAAAATATGGAAAAGCTAGATAGCAGAGAGAAGCGTAATAAAATAAAAGGATCGGGAGACTACAGATGAGCAACTATTTACCAACAGATTATCAATCATTTATTCACACATCAAGGTACGCTAAATACTTTGATGGTAAAGGCAGAGAATCCTGGTCTGAGACAGTAGACAGATACATGGGTAACGTTGTAGGTTACGACATTGATCATAAAGTTTACAACGAAATAAGAGAAGCTATTCTTGGACTAGAGATCATGCCTAGTATGAGAGCCATGATGACAGCAGGTGTAGCTTTAGAAAGAGACAACACTGCAGGATACAACTGCAGTTACTTACCTGTAGATGATCCAAAGTCCTTCGATGAGGCTATGTTTATTCTCCTCTGTGGCACTGGTGTCGGCTTCAGTGTTGAGAGACAGTTCGTTAGCAAGCTTCCCGAAATTCCTGAACTCTTCCAGAGTGATACTACCATTGTGGTAAAGGACAGCAAGGAGGGGTGGGCTAAAGCGTTCAGACAACTACTGGCACTCCTATGGGCAGGTGAGATTCCATTGTGGGATATAAGCAGGGTCAGACCTGCAGGTGCAAGACTCAAAACATTTGGTGGTAGAGCCTCTGGCCCTGCTCCTCTTGTGGATCTGTTTAACTTTGCAGTTAAAATGTTTAAAGAAGCAGAGGGGCGTAAGTTATCTTCAATAGAGTGTCACGATCTAATGTGTAAGATCGGAGAAATAGTAGTTGTGGGTGGTGTCAGACGCAGTGCTATGATCTCTTTGTCTAACCTCAGTGATGATCGTATGCGTCACGCTAAGTCTGGTAACTGGTGGGATAACGAACCCCAACGTGCCTTGTCTAACAACAGTGTAGCTTACACAGAGAAACCAGATAGTCTGTCCTTCATGCGTGAGTGGATGGCACTAGTAGAATCAGGGAGTGGTGAACGTGGTATCTTTAACAGGGAAGCATCTAAAAAACAGGCTGCAAAAAATAACAGACGTGATTCAGACTACGACTTTGGAACTAATCCATGCAGTGAAATTATTCTCAGGCCGTATCAGTTCTGTAATCTTACGGAAGTTGTGGTACGAGCCACAGATACGGTGGATGATCTGGCTAGAAAAGTCAGACTCGCCACAATACTTGGGACGATCCAAAGCACGTACACAAAATTTCCATACCTGCGAAAAGTGTGGACAACGAATACTGAAGAAGAACGTTTGTTGGGTGTGTCACTAACTGGTATTATGGACAACCCAATAATGACTATAAAAAATAAAGGACTAAGTAAAACACTTGAAAATCTACGTAACGTTGCTGTTGTTGCTAACGCTGAGTGGGCTGATCGTCTTGGCATACCACAGTCGGCAGCTATTACTTGTGTCAAACCATCAGGAACAGTCTCACAGTTGGTTGACTCTGCCTCTGGAATCCATGCACGTCATTCACCTTATTACGTTAGAACCGTTAGAGGAGATAACAAAGATCCTCTTACCACCTTCATGAAGGATCAGGGTATTCCTAGTGAACCTGATGTGTTTAAACCAGATCAAACAACAGTGTTTTCGTTTCCTATAAAAGCTCCTAACAAGGCTGTGGTTACATCTGATTTGTCTGCTGTTGATCAACTTAACATGTGGTTGATGTATCAGAGAAACTGGTGTGAGCACAAACCATCTGTAACAATCAACGTCAAGAAGGATGAGTGGTTCGAGGTTGGAACATTTGTGTATGAACACTTTGATGAAATGAGTGGTGTATCCTTCCTACCCTACAATGAACACACCTACCAACAGGCTCCTTATCAAGAGATAGATAAAGAAGAATACAAGAACATTCTATCCACTATGCCAAAAAGTATTGACTGGTCTAGACTCAGCGAGTATGAGAAAGAAGACACTACTACGTCAAGTCAGACAATGGCTTGTACTGGTGATGTCTGTGAGGTGGTAGATATAGGGGCATAGCCAATGGCGAAAAGAAACGCTTCCTCTATTAGAGAGGGAACAGCAGCAGAGAAAGAATTTATAAAGTTACGTGGAAATAACTTTGTTAGATCTGCTACAAGGGATGAAGACATCTTTGAACACTGGGATGTTTTAGACAAAGAGTTTGGTAAGGTTGACGTTAAAGCAGCTAAACGATTTGAAAGAAGAGGACCAGTGGACTACACAATCTGGTGGGAACTACGCACAGTCAAGCGTCCTCCTGATTGGAAACCGACTAAGGGGTGGGGAGTTCCTAACGGTATAGATAGGTTTGTTGCAGTAAGAGCGAAAGACTTTTTTTATCTGTTAGACCCATCCAACATTATACACGATCTTAGAAAAAGATGTACTGAATATTTTAAGGGTGAGTTTGGACTATTAACCAGACCAGGTAGAGGTGATTTAATTACTATACTTCCTTTAGACTACGTGGTAGAACACAGTACACACTCTGTTGCTATAGGCTAGGATAGAATATGAAATGCAAAGACTGCGGTTTTCTTCTTGATGATGATGGTCACTGTGGAGAGTGTAACAGATATAGTATTTCAGATATAATAGACTTAGCAGGAAGGAAAGAGATGAGTTCTAAATTTAACCCAGTTGATAGACCCTTTCACTATAACCATGCAGACGATGGCATAGAATGTATCGACTACATAAAACAAGTGTTAGGTCTTGATGGCTTTATAGACTACTGTCATGGTAACGTAATCAAGTATCAGCATCGTTACAGATATAAAACTAATCCTGTAGAAGATATGGAGAAAGCACAGTGGTATCTTGCCAGGATGTTAGAGTCGTTAAAAGAAAAACATAAATGACTAACAAAGATAATAAAAAAACCCTTGAGCAGGAAGCCCAAGAGTTTGTGTCAAAGAAAGACACTACTCAGATAAAGGTGGAGACTGACGATTTCTTTGCAGGTCATGCCTTGTCAGGACTCCTTGCCTCTGGTAAGTATGTCAGGTCTGAGGAGATAATAGAAGAAGCGTTCTCGTACTCAGACAAAATGATAAACTACAAGAACACTAAAAAGAAATAACAAACTATATAACCCCCAGTTAATCTCTGGGGGTTTCTTTTTAGTCATCTTCAGTATCTTCTATTGTTTTAACTGTGCTAAGTATTGCCAGTCTCCTATTTAACTCATCCAAAATACTATCTGAACTAGCTAAAAATGCTTTACTTGTTTTTACTCTTCCTCTAGATAATTCTTCAGCAGCTACATTAAATATAGTGTCACCAAGTTCTTTCTTTTTTATTTCATAATTGTTTCTAATAAAACCTCTAGCTTTATGCTTAGTTGTTTTAGAGGACATATAACTTGTTAGATTTTCCATTTGTTCTTTTTTAGATTCTTTTATTTTATCACCTACCCACGTTTTAAAAAACTCAGATTTTAAATCAAAGTCATCTCCAAGTTGATCGTAAGTTCTCCCTTTTGCTAAACCTCCCAAAGGAATTTCTTGTTTCCAATCTATAAATTCTTTGTGTAAGTTTTGAGAAAGATCCCTTCTCATCAAAAAATCTACTGTTGCATTTTTCTGACTATATGTTTTGTATAAATCAAAAGGTTCTAAAGCTAATCTATTCATCTCTTTTTCTATCTCAGTCAGTGGTGGGTTCTGAGCTAAACCAGTTATTTGTTTTAGAACAGGATTTATTTTACCTATTGCAGCAGGATTAAATGGAGAAAAATAATCTATGTCTGTTTCACCATTAAAACTTTGTAGGTATTGTATACCTTTTAAGTCTACTGCAAACCTTGTGGACTGAGCTACCAAAGTAGTAAGGTCAATATTTTCACCCTTTAAACTAATGTCTGTTGCATCAGACCCTGGCATCTCTCCTTCTATGTTTCTGACAAAAGGAACACCTGCTGCATCGTAGTCTACTTGACCTACTAAATCTTTAGCTATTATTCCAGGGTAAGTAAAAGTAGATATGACGTTCCCTAAAGATTTTTGAAATCCCTCTGTAAATCTACCCTCTTTACCACTTTGTAACAATTCATCTATAAAAGTAAAGTCTGCACTAAAATCAGTTAATCCACCAAGAACTGTGCCTAACTCTCTGGCTTTAGGAAGAGGCATACCTTTCATCCCTCTATAGGCTAAATCACCCATGTACAGGTGAGCTATAACAAAACCTGCAGAAGGAGCTATATCTGCTTCAGCTTCTAAAGATGTTTTAATAGACTTATAATCTACCTCACCATCTTTCATACTAGCTAAAGTATAACCTGCTATAGCCATAGATAAACCAGTCATCTGTCTTACAACTCTGTCCTCGTCAGTTTTTATAGGGTCACTTCCTAATTTTCTAAGAACATACCCCATAACTGGTGTGTAGTCAGCGACCATTTCTAAGTGATTAGCTACGTATCTTGGAAAAGGAATACCCATTGCGCCTGATACAAAGAAAGGAACTTTTCTGTTTACGTCTATTGCAAATCTAGCGGCCTGTGCAAAAGCAGATTCATCGTCAATATAAGATCTTTGCATAGTAAATCTGTTGGCATCATCATATGCTTTTCTAACCATGCCCTCTGGTAAAGAGTCTAGCGAAGCTCCAGACTTAATTAGATCCTCAACACTTCTGCCTGAGTTTCTTAGTTGTCTATCTAAACTAGAAAAGAACATCCCCTCTTTAAAGAAGGTATCTGTTGCAGTGTTGACAACGTTAACGAGTCTTCCTGCTTGTGCCATAGCACTGTTACTGCCAACACCTACCTCAAGTCTCATTGCATCATTAAATACTGAAGCATATGTCTCTGGCATTTCTTCCATAAACATATCTTTTAAAACTCTGGCGTGAGCTTGGTTGTATGTCATACCTCTCAATGTGGAAGTCATATTCCTAATTACGTCACCAGGGTTTGAGAAAGTTTTTCCTGTGTAAAGACCTCTAAAAAATTCATCAACAAGGTCTACACCTGCCAGAATAACTGTAGATGTTACGTTACGAGCAGTGGTTGCAGGTTGAGAAGTCATAAAAGATATTCTCATAGCATCTAAGTCTCTGGTAAAATCTAATAACTTTCCACCTACAGTTCTTTTAGCTGAGTTACGTATTACTTCTTGACTTAACTCTGCAGCCCTTTGATCAGAAATACTTGACACACCATGTTCAGCTAATTCTTTTAGCTCCATAGCGTCCTTATTAAATGCCTCTTTATATGCTTTTCTTTGTGCTCTAGAAATAATACTAGCTTCAGCTAAAACTTTACCTGCTTGAGAAAACTCAGACAGATATACCAAAGACATTTCTTCTTTAGTCAACCCATAATTGTTCCTAATCTTATCTAACTCAGATAATATTTCAGGATCACCAGACCTAAGTGCTTCAGTAACTTTTGAACTTATTCTCTCGTTATCTTTAACACCTAGTTTTTCAACAATATCAATTGTTGCTGCAGTTACTGATCTTAACGTTTCGATAGATAAACCAGAGTCAAGTCTTCCACTTGCATCCTCTTTACTTATTAATTTAAGTATTTCTCCACCACGTTTTACTTTGTCTGGATCAAGTGGGTTTAATATCTTAGCAGTTTTATCACCCTTCTTTGCAGCTATGACAGCCTCTATATCTACAACACGATCAGTGGCATTTTTAAGAAGTGCTTTATTTTTACTGGCTCTTTTAAGAGTGTAAAAAGATTTCCTTAATTCTTTTTTTGTTTTATCGTTTAAATTTCTAGACCTTTCAAGAAATAACTCATCTATTTTTTTCTGTTTTAAAGATGCAAGTTTTCCACCCCCTGCTCCCAGAGCACCACCTAAAGCAAGATTAAAAGCTGCATCAATGGCTACGTCAGCGTTAGTATACTCGTATCCCTCAATAAGTTCTTCTCTTGTTTCTCCACCTAAAACAGACTGAGTTGTTCCAACCACTGCACCTTCAGCCGCACCTATCCCTGCAGATTTAAGAATACTTGGACGTATTTCTTTTGACAGTTGTTTCTTTAACTCTTTTCTAGTCAGTATTTGTAGCCCTTTAGTCCCTGCTTTAGAAGCAAGTTTACCCAAACCAAGACTACCAAGAGCAAGATAACTTGAGGGTGCTGTAGCAATAGCCTCAAAAAAATCTCCTGAAGAAGTAAGAAAATTATTTGTACCTGCTTTGTCAGAGCTATCCCAAGCTTGTATTAATCTACCAAATGCCTGTTTACCACTGACATCTACATCTTTATTTTTTGCGTAGTTTAAATCTTTTGCAGCAGTAACTTCGTTCCAGTCATGCCCTCTCATGTGCTCTACAAAATCTTCTGCAAAACCTTCAATACCTTTTTCATTGTAGTCTTTCTCTGTGTAGTTATACCTACCACCAGTAAAAAACGCAACTAAGTCTTTTCTAAATTGTTCATCCTCTACGAGGTCTAAAAATACACCATCAGTAGCTTTGTTTAAGTACTCTGCCATAAGAAGCCTTACTCTTTATTTAGTCTATTTTCATTAAAAAAATTCTCTTCGTAATCTTTTTTTGTAATACCACCAAGCGTCATAGCATCTTTAGCTGCTGAAGCCTCTGGATCAATCACAACAGGTTTAGGTTTAAAGTTTACATCAAAAGAAGGGTTGCTTGCTATTTGATCTAGATCTTGTCCAGATTCTTTTAGAATCCTAACATTATCTCCTATCTTATTAATAATTTCTGATGGATTTTCTAACGCTCCTGCACTCTTATAAATATTCTCATACACATTGTAGGCGTTATTTAAAATTGCTTGAGAATTTTCTGGAGATTCACCTTGGAAAGATAAAAAATTACCTTGAGTATCATTGACAATACCTGTACCTAAGTAACCCCCTATACTAGATGCTAAATTATTATAAGCAGCCCTTCTATCTGAAAGTGTTATTATATCTGCAGAACGAGTCGTGTAGTCAATTGGACCCAACTTAATAGTTGGCTCATCTCTGATAGATGTAGAAAAATTAAAAGCTGCTTCCATAAACTCTTGATCGTCTGTGGCATTGTACATTGCGGCAATAGCTGTTTCACTGGCAGACCCAGGTTTAGAAAAACTCAAATCTCCACTAGTGACATATTTCATTGCAGCAGTTACTTTTTCTTCTGGCAAAGATTCAACAATAAACTCACTTATCTTTTTTAATTGAGATTTATCAAGTTCACCTTTATCATTTAGATCAGATAACCTTTTTATTTCTAACTCAAGTTGACCAGATGTTTCTAAAACAGAAGCAGCAGCCTTAGACAGGCCAAGACCCTCTGCCATAGCTACTCTTGCTGACCTTAATTTTCTAGCATCGTTTGCTTTTTTTAAATCTTCAAAACCTGTGTTCATAAAATAAGTTTGCAAGAGTTCATGTTTTTTCTTCATGTACTCTCTGTTATCTTTCATAGCATCAGCTACTCTGCCAAACATAGCACCTGCAATTATAGACATTTTATTACCTCGCCATTAAACCTTTAGGTTCTTCTTTTGTTTCTTCCTCAACTGGTTCTTCTTTCATAGACTCAGCAGCTTCTTTAACTACCTCAAATCCTTTATCTCTTTCATCTTCAGGTATTGATGCAACAGCCTCATCAAAGAGAGAGGCACGTTCAGCCATAGTCATTTCATCAGGATTAAATGTTTCTTTGTATTTTATACCTGCCATGTCAGCAGCCTTCATCATAAAGTCTCTGACAATAGGCTCAACTATAAGACTTACATCTATACTATGAATACCTGAACTCACTGCTGCTGTCATCATAGACTCAGATAATGTCTTCGCAGGTATTCCAAATTGAAGAAGTTGTAGAACGTTGTCTATAACATCCTCGTCTGAAATTCTGTCAATGTGAAATCTTACAACTTCATTAGGATCTGTTATTTCAGGAGGTCTTTCCCAAGGATAGTTTTTAGGATAGTCTGTAAGAGACTGTCCTGGTATTGATGTCATAAGTGCTGCTTCTGTCATGTTAACTTTCCTCAGGTTTCATTGAGTCTCTAGCACCACGTAAAACAGATTTTACTTTTTCAAGTGAGTGCCCTGCTTTGTTACCACCCAAACCTGAGTAATAACTTTGTCCTGCTTTTATAGTCCTACCGCCTCTTTTTACATCGTAAGGAACTGGCACTGAAGCAAAAGTTTTTGATAACCCTAAAATAGCATCGTCTATAGATACATCTTCACTACCCATTAACCACTGATAAGTTTTTCTAGTGCTTGCTTTACCCTTTATAAGATACTCACTCATTTTTTGTTGGGTTTCTTTATTAAATATAGCACTATCTAAAACACCTGTTGCTTTCTGTGCTTCAGTAAATGTATCTGGTTCCATGTTAGATATTCCAACTGCGAATAATCTATCACGATTATTAGGATCTGTTATTTTTTGTAGTTCTTTTATTTCTCCAACGGTCAACTCAGATATTGGTTTACCCTTTCTTTTAGCATTTTTAGTAGAACCTATTATTTTTCCGTATAAAGTACCTCTGTTGGCTGCGTTTAAACTACCTCCATAGCTTTCACCAGTGGCAATAAAAGATAACACAGTCCCTATTCCAGTCACATCCTTTGCATCTGTTGGATATTCTTCCATAGTGCCACCTGCTTGAGACAACTCCCTTCTCTCTAGCTGTGTATCAAGAAGTTCTACATCTTCATCTGATATCTGTGCTTTAGATTCTTTAAACTCAGGAGATTCATTTTCACTTGCAAATACCTCTCCTAGTATTTCCCCCCAACCACCTGCAAAAGCAAGCATATCATCAGATCTATCTTTAGAGTTTTCTTTAGAGTCATTACTATTTCTCCTCATACCCTCTCTAACTTCATCAGCGTCAGGAACTGAAAGTTTTTGAGCACCAAGTCCTGATCTCAATCTTTCCCCTGCACCAGGATTACTTATATTTAATTCAGGATTAGCCTGTTCAATTAGTCTTTTTCTTTTTTTGTCTTGTTCATAAGTTAACATGTTTAATCCTTAATTAAATAAATTTAAACCAGAAAATGCTTTTAGAGCCAACTCCCCAATAAAATTACCAGTTTGTTCTTTAGCTCCTATCTTAGCCTGTAACTCAGCAACGTCTATATTAGCGTCAGCAGCCATCTTCTGAAGTATGATACTGTTAGCTCTTTCAGCGTTACCCTCTGACACTTGGAAAGCCATAGACATTATATCTCTTTCTCTCTGCCATATTGCATCAAGATTAGTAGATGTTAAAGCGTTTATAGTCTGAGCAAAAGCCATGTTACTTTCGTTCTGTGCAGCAGTGTTAAGTGTCGCTAAGTTTTGTCTCCACTGAGCGTTAGCCTGTGCTATCACCAAACCGTTCTGTGCGTTAAACAAGTCTCTTTGCTGTTGTATCTGTGAGTTAAACTCTCTCAGTGCGTTGACACTGTTGACGTTGAACTGATCCATAGCGTTTGCTTGAACAGAGTTAAACTGTGATGTCTGACTGGCTAGGTTAGCAAAGAACTGATCTGTTTGATTTTGGTTCGCTGCGTTGAATTGTTCAGCAGCGTTCTCTGCAGCCTGATCAGTAAACAAAGCCTGTATGTTTTGCTGTGCTTTGAACACCTCTGTCTGCTGTCTGTTCGACAGGTTAGCCATATCCATCTGTAAAAAGTTAGCTGCGTTCTGTACAGCAGCCTGTTGTCTGTTAGATAGGTTAGCCATATCTAGTTGAGATAGAGCAGCAGCTTCTGCCATCACCATAGACTGTCTGTTAGACAGATTGTTTAAATTTACTGTGTTAGCTGCACGAGAATCCTCAAGAGCTATCTGCTGTTCAGCAGTAAAGTTCATGTTAGCTACGTCAGCAATCTTAGCTGCGTTCTGCACACGAGCCTGGAACGCTTGATCAAACTCTTGCCCTATAAACTGTGCTCTTTGTTGTGCTGCAAGCATTGCACGTTGTTGTCTGTTAGACAAGTTCTGTGCTTCAAACTGAGCCTGTGTAGCAGCATCTATCTGTGCGATAGGTATCGCAGACTCCATAGCAGCCTGTACAATAGCCTGTCCTGCTATAGAGGATGCACCAAGACCTCTTGAGATCATGGCGTTAGTAGCAGATCTCATAGCTCCTGCAGCCCAAGCAGGTGTAGCACCACCCTCGAACTGAGCCATCAATCCTTCTAGCTGACCTTGAACTGTAGCCTGTTTACTTGGTGTAGCCTCTTCAGCCTCTTTAGCCTCAGTAAAAGCTGCAGCAGTCTCAGCGTTAGCAGAACCAGATATAATCTCACTCTCACCTGTAACAGGATCTGTCTCTA
>Ga0209348_1000156_pt1 | contig 39944 bp, 21 predicted proteins | sample ETNvirenome_2_30_FD_184065 | JGI IMG/M metagenome (GOLD analysis project Ga0209348, IMG submission 184065) | Marine viral communities from the Pacific Ocean - ETNP_2_30 (SPAdes) (version 2) | ecosystem: Environmental > Aquatic > Marine > Oceanic | place: Pacific Ocean | collected 2013-06-22 | reverse complement strand
TTTGCAACACCAGACGGTGCAGACTACGGAGAGGCACACGTCGGAGAGATGAACGAACTGATAAAAAGTTTGTAAATTAATATTACATATACCCCATTCGTGATGGGTGGGGTACTATAATAACAGTATAAGCAATTTATTCCCTTTCCCTACATGACAAAAACAGACAGAGTAATTAAGAGAATCCTTGAAGTTGACAACTTTCAGAACATGGCATGTTGCTGTGATGACTTCGCAGACTTCGTAACAGAGATCCTTGAGTGGGGTGTCGATCACATCGCAGGAGTTGACTTCTTTGAGTCTTACAAGTCATTCAGAGATTTTACGTTCAATCCTGAGTTAGACATCAAACAACTTGATGCGTTCATTAAAGCAGAGAACGGATACATCAGAGAGGTGGCATAATGAAAACATTTACATCACCTGTTGACGGTTGCCACTTTCTCTATCAAATAGAGAACGGCAACCTATCCTATAAGATAGACGGCACGGACTGGCAGGACTTTTGCCCACAGGACAGAAGAGCATATGCAGATTATGAGTATAAGGAGTTCATGTCTTTATTATAGTCATTCGTTCGTGAAACAGCAGTTAGGGGGCGTTGATGCCCCCCTTATATAAAATTGCGTGACTCCCCTAGTCTACAAAGTGTTACGAAAGGCACATTTATATTTCATGGTTGAAAAAAAAATTTCGCATATATAAAATCAAGTGCAAAGGTTCACTGAATGAAAAAAAATTTCGACCAGATTTTTTCGACCATAGAGATCGATCAGGTCACAGACAGATATCACATTACAATACCCGAAGAAATAATAAATGAATTCGATTGGTATGAGGACATGAAGCTTAAATGGAATATCGATGGAGACTATATCAGTTTAGCAGTGGAGGACGATTGACAACCTGCTATATAAATGGTATGATATGAATGTAACTATTAGAAATTATGGCTAAAGGATTTACTGTTAAAGCAAAGACACCGACTAAAAAATCAAAAGAACCAGAATGGAATTATGATTTAGCAAAACAGTTAATAAAAGGAAAGGCAATTGTATTCTGTTTGCCTGGTCGAGGAGTCTCATATACGTTTTTAAAGAATTTTGTACAACTCTGTTTTGATCTTGTACAGGCAGGAGCAAGTATACAAATATCACAAGACTATTCATCAATGGTAAATTTTGCCCGTTGTAAGTGTCTTGGTGCAAACGTTCTTCGAGGACCTAACCAAATTCCATGGGATGGTAAGTTAAAGTATGACTATCAGCTTTGGATTGACTCAGATATTGTTTTTAACTCAGAGAAGTTTTGGCAACTTGTTCTTGATGCAATTCCAGAAGATGCAATTACCCAAGAACCTGTCACACAGAAAGTTAAAGGTGAAGATGGAAAAGAGACTGAACAGACAATTGGTTATAATTTAAAGGTTGATTCAGAAAAAGAAAGAGAAATTGTCGCAGGATGGTATTGTACCGAAGATGGTAGAACCACATCGGTGGCACACTGGTTAGAAGAAGACGATTTTCGTAGTAATGGTGGAGTGATGAATCACGAAACCATCGAAAGCATATCAAAACGCAAGAAGCCGTTTACCGTAGACTATACAGGTTTCGGATGGTTACTAATCAAGAATGGTGTATTTGAACACGAAGGTATGCCTTATCCATGGTTTGCACCAAAGATGCAGGTCTTTGAGTCAGGTGAGGTACAAGATATGTGTGGAGAGGATGTAAGCTTCTGTTTAGATGCAAAGGAAGCAGGTTTTGAAATCTGGTGTGACCCAAGAATTCGTGTTGGACATGAAAAAACAAGAGTTATTTAGAATTCGCATCGGCACAAAAGTCCTTCATGATCGACTTACACAGGATGAATATCTTGATAAGATACAGACTGTTGCCGAAGACTTTTATGAAGGCAATCTTCCAAACGGAACAACGATTACTACAGAAATTATTAGCGACGATTAATTATGGCAACCAGATCTCTCGGATTTACAAGTGGAGGAGTTGACTCCAGACCGAAAAAAACTCGACAGGGAAAAGGAAAACACACAAAATATTCCGCAACTGCTCGTAACTCGGCTCGTAAAAGATACAGAGGACAGGGAAGGTGAACTGTTGGCACTGTGGAACCGAATTAATTTGGGGTGCAGATCACTCCATGGATGAGTTAAATGATGGTGAGGAGTCAGAATATGATTTCTTTTCAAATTTTACCTGTCCAAAATGTCAATCATACGTTGAAGTCTTTCATCACAAATAATGTCTTGCTTAATTACAAATCTACCCTCATATGAAGTTTGGGTTAGAAAAGAATATTTAACCGACCATAAGAGTGGTCATGGTGAATTTGTTAAGGGAGTCTGGGTATCTGCCAAGAGTATACCTGGTCGTGCCTTTTATTTTGAAACTTATCTACCTGAGTATGCAGCGATGTTTGATAAGTTACCAATTTCTGCGTTTCTCTCGTCTCCAGAAATACCCGATCCTGACATGACACTTCATAATCTACAGTTTTGGAACTGTATGGACTATGGAGTTGTTGCAGTACAGAAGCAATTTATCGGTTCGATGCACTATGAAGTCTATACAAGGGACTATGGCACTCAAAGCGGCACTTATATTTGCACCTTAGACAATTATCATCAGGACGTAGATGCGATTGACTACTCAACAAGTGAACAACCTGCCGAACATAAGTCTCATAACCTCCTTGAATTGGACAATGGTCAGTTTTGTCTCTATCCAAACAACAGAATGAGGATTTATGACAACAGTATCACCCCTGAGACACCTAAGATTCCTGATTTTAAAGTCTCTACCGTGTACTATCAGGTGGAAAACGGTCATGATCGTGACGGATTAGGGTCAGAAGAGAATTATTTTTGGAAAACTGCCAAAGAAAGGGCAGACAAACCCATAATTGTTGAAACTAATCCCAATATTGGAGGAGGAAATACCGCAAATTCCGAATCGGGAAGCGTAACTATCATCACTGAACCAGAATTAGGCTAAAATGTCAAAAATGGGCAAACATTTATTGATAAATTTTTACGATGTGTCATTTTATTTGCTTAATCATCGTAAAAATCTTGAAAAAATCATGATTTCTGCGGTTGAAGACGAAGGGATGGAAATTTTGAACGTTTTTAGTCACTCTTTTCCGGTTCATGGGGTGACTGTCAACATTTCTCTTGCCGAAAGTCATTTTTCTCTTCATACTTGGCCAGAAAAAGGTTGTGCAGCAGTTGATATCTTCACATGTGGGTCTTCTTCACCCAAAAAAGTTGCAAATGAGCTCATTTATTACTTTGATACAGACGATTATAAGATAAGAACAATCAATCGTTAATAATTTTTTAAAAAAACCATATAAATAATAAAAAAACTATGTTAAATGCCCGTAACGAGGATATTTAGATCTTATAAAGACATAAGTTTGTCGTTTGAGCCACATCCTGTGACTAAAGATCTTCCAATTTTAAAAAATGAAAATGCAGTGCGAAGATCTGTGCGTAACATAGTGCAAACAATACCAACTGAAAAATTTTTTAATCCGTTATTTGGTTCTGATGTGTATGAAAGTCTCTTTGATTTTGTTGATGCAGGTACAGCGTCAGTTATTGAAGATCAAATTAAGACTTCCATCAGAAACTTTGAAGATAGAGTCGAAAATGTAAGAGTCGAGGTCGATCCAAGACCAGATGAAAATGAGTTTGAGATAACTGTAATCTTTGATATTGTTGGTCAAGACTTTCCAACTCAGGAATATTCATTCATATTAGAGGCAACAAGGTAAAATGCCTTATAACAATTACGCTAATCTTGATTTCGATCAAATAAAAACATCTATTAAGGACTATCTTAGATCAAATACCACTTTTTCTGGATTTGATTTTGATGGTTCAAACTTTTCCGTGTTAATCGATACACTTGCATATAACACTTACATCAATGCATTTAACTCAAACATGATTGTCAATGAATCTTTTTTAGATTCTGCAACATTAAGAGAGAATGTTGTATCACTCGCAAGTAACATCGGATATGTTCCTCGTTCAAGAACAGCAGCACTTGCACAGATCTCTTTCAACGTCAGTGTCGCAGATGGTGTATCATCTGTGTCATTACAGCCAGGTCTAGTGTGTACAGGTGATTTAAACGACACTAGCTTTACATTTTCAACTGTCGATACGATTACATCAACTGTATCAGACAACACTGCATCATTTAATAATGTAAATATCTATCAAGGTGTATATTTAACTCGAATATTTAAATTTGATAATTCACTTGATCAAAGGTTTTTACTTGAAAATCAAAATATTGATACATCCTCAGTTCGTGTGTCTGTTAGAAAAGAGGGAGATAATGGTATTGGTATAAAATATTCACTTGTAAATGATATCAATAATATCGATTCAAATTCACGAGTATTCTTTATTCGTGAAATACAGGATGAGAGATATGAGTTAATTTTCGGAGATGGCATCTTCGGTAAGAAATTAGGAACAGACTTGGACGATGATGGAGATATAATTACAGTTCAATATATAACCACCGATGGTGATGATGGAAATGGTGTTGAAAACTTCACATTTTCGGGAACATTTACAAATCAAAATGGCGGAATAATTACACCCAATAATACAGTTTCTATCAATACGATTCAATCCTCAGTAAATGGAACTGAAATCGAATCACTAAGTTCAATTAAGTATTATTCACCTTTTACGTACTCATCTCAAAATCGAGCTGTAACTTCAAGAGATTATGAAACGATCATAAAAAAAGTTTTTCCAAATACAGAGTCGGTATCTGTAATCGGAGGAGAAGAACTTGATCCACCAGAATTTGGAACAGTTAATATAAGTATTAAACCAAAAAATGGTAGTTTTGTTTCTGATTTTTCAAAAGATCTTATTTTATCAGAATTAAAAAAATATTCTGTTTCAGGAATAAATCAAAAAATAGTTGATCTTAAGATATTATATGTTGAAATTGCTTCTTCCGTATATTATAATAATTCACTAGTATCGTCATCATCAACATTAAAAACATCAGTAATTAATTCATTAAATGCATATGCAAACTCAGTTCAATTAAATCAATTTGGTGGAAGATTTAAATATAGTAAAGTTCTTCAGGTGATTGATAAAACTGACAATGCGATTACATCAAACATCACAAAAGTTATAATGAGGAGAGATTTGCAAGCTTCTACAAATCAGTTTGCACAATATGAATTGTGTTTTGGAAATCAATTCCACGTTAATACATCTGGATTCAATATAAAATCAACTGGGTTTTTCATTAGAGGTGAATCATCAATCGTGTACTTAACAGATGTACCAAACTCGGATTTACGAACAGGTGTTCTATCAATAGTTAAAGAAAATGTGACAGGTAACACAAGTGTATTCACCGTCGTAAAACCTGATGCTGGTATTGTTGATTATATTAAAGGAGAGATAATTCTCACCACAGTAAATATTACATCAACAGTTAAACCAAATAATATTATTGAGATACAAGCTTTCCCTGAATCTAATGATGTAGTAGGATTAAAAGATTTATACATCTCATTTAGTGTCGGAGATAGTACAATAAATATGGTTAGAGATGTAATATCATCTGGAGATGAAATATCAGGTGTTCAATTCACCAGAGATTTCTACACATCAAGTTACTCGAATGGATCATTAAAACGAGCATAATATGATAGGAACTGGAATTAATACTAGAATTAAAATTCAAGATGTTTTAACAAATCAACTTCCAAAATTTATTTTGGATGAGAGTCCTTATACGGTTGATTTTTTGAATCAATATTATATTTCTCAAGAGCATCAAGGTGCGCCAACCGATTTATCAGATAATTTAGATCAATATTTAAATTTTGATAATTTAACTCCAAATGTAATTCAAAATTCTACAACTTTAACTGGTATCACTACCATTGGTGCTAAAACAATTCATGTTGATAGCACAAAAGGATTTCCGAATCAATATGGTCTACTTAAAATTGATGATGAAATAATAACTTATACTGGAATTACAACTAATACATTTACAGGTTGTCAACGTGGGTTTAGTGGTATTACAAGCTATCATGATGAAAATGAAAAAGAAGATCTTGTTTTTTCCACATCTCAAGCTTCACCACATGATTCTGATTCTTCAGTAAAAAACTTAAGTGTTTTATTTTTAAAGGAATTTTATCAAAAAATAAAATCCACATTCACTCCAGGTTTAGAAAAAACTGAATTTACAGAAAATTTAAATGTAGGAAATTTTCTTAAAAATGCAAGAACATTTTATCAGACAAAGGGAACTGATGAATCTTTTAGAATTTTATTTAATGTTTTATATAATATTACCCCTAATATAATAAATCTAGAAGATAATTTAATAAAACCATCAACAGCAAAATATGTTAGATCAGATGTTGCCATAGCTGAAGTGATAAGTGGAGATCCTTTAAAATTAAAGGGGCAAACATTATATAAAAGTGATTTAGGTAATACAAATATTAATACCGCAGTTTCAGTAGTTGAACCTTTTACAAGAAATAATAAACAATATTTTAAATTTAATCTTTTTGTTGGATACGATAATGAATCAGATGTTTCCGAAGATTTTAAATTATTACCCTCTACAAAATGTTTAGAGAACGTATCAATTGGTGCATCAATAGTTAACGTAGATTCTACAATCGGATTTGGAACCACCGGAACTCTAACTACAGGTTTTACAACTTTTACGTATCAAAGTAAAAGTATAAATCAATTTTTTAATTGTTCAGGAATTAGTTCATCTATCAACAATACAGATACAATAAAATCAAGTTCAAATTATTATGGTTATGAAGATGGAGATATTTCAAAAAAAGTTGAACTTAATTTTACAGGTGTTTTAAAAGATTTTGAAACTTTAGGTGATATTGATGTTGAAGAAAATGATTCCATTTTTGTTCGAAATGTTGGAACTAAAATTATTAACCCATCAAGTAATAAATCATATAAGCAAATTTTTGCTAATTCATGGATATACAATACAAGCTCCACATATGAAATAGATGAGTTTTTAAGCAATTCATCTATAACATTAAATTCTGATGTAGATAGATCTAGTCTAAAAGTAGGTGATAAATTTGAATTGTTGAGATCAGGCACAAATGAAGTAGTATATCCAATCGAAGAATTAGGTGATAATATTCCATTCATAAATGCAATTGTTACAAGTAAGTCATTAAGTTTAGGAAATTTCAATTTCTCAAGAGATGAAAATCAAAAATATAAATTAAGAAGAAAAATTAATAAAGCATCAGCATCAAATACATCTCCACAAATAGAATTTGGTAATCAACAGGTCATATCTGATATTCAAAATTTGTATGTGGATAATTCGGATGAATTTGCTTATGTAGCTTCAAATTCTTTTCCCTCATACAATTTTGATTTAATACAAAAAGATTTTAAGTTTACAGATCAAATTACAGCTAAAGTATTAAAAAGCACTTTAAACTTAGGAATAAACACTTCAGGTGAGCTTTCAGATTTAAATTTCGATGAAAAGTTTACTTCAATAATATTTAATGATCCTGTTGAATTTTTAACTGGATCTGAAGTTTTTTATCAACCCACGGGAGAACCATTAGTAGGACTTAATACAGGATCATATTATGTCTCCTCTGATTCTGAAAATAATAAAAAGTTAAGATTATTTAATTCAAGGACTAGTATCCCTAGTAATTCATTTTTATCTTTTGTTGCACCAACAGGAATTAGCACTCATATCTTTATTTTAGAAAAACATAAGTCAGAAATAATAAGTCCTCAAAAACTTCTTAAAAAATTTCCATTACAACCAAACATAAAAAATGGAATAGGGGAGACAACAAATCCAGGTGGATTAGGTTTATTAATAAATGGTATTGAAATATCAAATTATAAATCTTTAGACAAAATTTACTTCGGACCTCTTAAATCTGCAAAAGTTTTAAACGGAGGAAGTGAATTTGATGTTATTAATCCACCAGAGATAATCATTTCCACTGGAGTAGGAACCACAGCTTTGGTAAAACCTAGTTTAAGTGGATCTGTGAAAAAAGTATTTGTTGATCCTCAAAATTTTGATGTAGAAAGAGTTGTATCAATCGGAGTTACAGGGGGAAACGGTGTAGATTGTGTCTTAGAACCAGTATTGACTGAAAGATTTAGAGAGGTTGTTTTTGACGCTAGAAATTTAACAAATGGTGGTGGCATTAATACATCGACTAATTCAATTATATTTTTAAGTGATCACGGATTTATAAGTGGTGAAGAAATAACATATGATTCAAATTTAGGAATTCAAGTATCAACTTCAACAACTTCATTAATAAATGGATCAAATTATTTTGTTAAAAATATTAACAATCTTTCTATACAACTATTCAATACAAAAACTGATTTAGAAAACAACACCAATCAAATTAATTTTTTAAATGGTGGATCAGGACTACAAAAATTTAGAACTAAAAACTCAAAAAACACCTTAAACAGTGTTGAAGTATTAAATGAAGGAAAAAATTATAAAAATAAAACTCTTTTAGTAAAGCCATCTGGAATTTCCACTCAATATAACAAAATTAATTTTGTTAATCATGGATTAAATGACGGAGATGTAGTTCAATATAATAGTGTTGTTGGTTTAGGATCAACACTTCCTCAAATAATCACAGGGTTAACAACTACAAATGATTATTATGTATTGAAAGAAAGTAATGATTCATTTAGATTATGTGATGCAGGTATAGCTGGAACTATTTTTAGTAATTATCAAAATAAAAATATTGTAGAAATATCATCGACTGGAACAGGATATCAACAATTTACTTATCCAAAAATACGATGTTTTATTGATTTTGTGTCAGTTGGAGTAGGAACAACATCAATTGAGTTAACACCAATGGTTAATGGTAGTATTACAAGTTTGGATATGTATGAATCTGGAACTGGATATGGATCAACAATATTAAATTTACATAAAAAACCTAATTTTAAAGTTAAAAATGGAAATTCTGCAATTTTAACTCCAAATATTATTAATGGTCAAATAAATTCAGTAAATATAGAGTTTGGTGGATTTGAATATTTCTCAAGTCCAAAATTAACAATAGTTGATGAAACAGGTTCTGGTAGAGGGGGAGAAATAAGAGCAGTTATCTCTAATCAAAAAGTTGTTGATGTAGTCGTAACCAAAGCAGGTATCGGATATTCAACATCTTCTAACATAGTTGTAAAATCATCTGGAAAGAATCAAGTATTTGATTGTGATGTGAGAGATCTATCATTAAATGAAACATTTAGTAAAAAAGAATTACTAACTGAAATTGATGATACTTTAAAATATTCCTTATGTGGATATAGCACTCAACCCTTTAGAGATGGGGGAGATAACTCATCAAATATCATTGGTTGGGCTTATGATGGAAATCCAATTTATGGACCTTATGGATTAAATGACCCTGAAGGTTTAGGTACAGATGTTATATTATTGCAATCAAGTTATATTTTAGATACATCATACAGTGATAGACCATCTATCAATCTTTTTGGAGAAGGATTTTTTATAGAAGATTATAAATTTAACAATTCTGGAGACTTAGATCGATATAATGGCAGATTTGAAAAAAACAGTGATTTTCCTGATGGGGTTTACGCTTATCATGCTTTAGTTGACAATTTAGGAGAACCATCTTTCCCATATTTTATTGGAGATCAATTTAGATCAAATTTAATCAAAGATAACGTATCTGATTTGAATCAATCTTTTAATTTTAATGATTCTGATTTAAGACGTAACACTTTCCCTTACAAAGTATTTGACCAATTTGCTGATAATGATTTTCTTATTGAAACAAATGAAATTACTAGACAAAAAAGTGTAATAGAGAGTGTTGAGCAAGGTTCAATTAGTAAAATAAATGTTGTAAATGCTGGAAAAAAATATAAAGTAGATGACTCTTTAACTTTTGACAATACAGGAACAAATGGAGATGGACTGATAGCTAAGATTGTAAAAATAAAAGGAAAAGAAATATCAGAAATTAATACTTCAGTTGAAAAGAATGAAAATTCAGTATTAACATGGTCTCAGGATGAAATCACAATTACCACGAATGAATCTCATAAATTTATTGATAAAGATTTTGTTAGTATATCAGGAGTAACGACATCAGCTTTTAAAATTGATGGATTCACTATTGTTGGTGTCAAAACTTTTACATCTCCAAGTCTTGCAACTATAACATCGGGAACAGCAGGTGTATCCACTGAGATTTTTGTATCTAACATACCAAGTAATGTCTCCTCAGGTGCCACTATAACAGTCGGTATTGAGACTATGAAAGTGTTGAATGTATTTAATGATTTAAATGTTCTTCGTGTTAAGAGAGGTCTTACAGGCATCTCTCATAGTGAATCGTCATCGATTGTTTTTCAACCTACGGAAATAAAAATTAAAAAGTCCGTTCCATCTTTTGATTCTAAAGTAAATGATAAAGTATTTTTTAATCCTGCTGAGTCTGTTGGAATAGGAACAACTGCAGGTTTAGAACATTCAATATCTTTTAGATTTGCAGGTCGAACAATAGATCGTAGTATACCTACACAAAGAATTCTTTTAGAAAATCATCCTTTCTCAAACAATCAAAAAATAACATTCGCAAAAGATCCGGCAGGCGGAAATATATCTGTTTCGACAACTCCTACAGCTTTAACTTTTAACTTACCTACATCAAATCTATATGTGGTTGACTCTGGAAAAGACTTAATTGGTTTAAAAACAGGAATAGGTGTTTCATTTAACGAACTATTCTTCAGAGATAGTGCGGGTGCGAACAATCATGATGAGTATTTGTTTGAGAGTACTTTTGATCAAATAACATGTGACGTTGTAAAAACAAAATCTAGAGTGACTTTATCAACTTCTCATACTCTAAAAGTTGATGATGTTATTTCATTAAAAATAAATCCAAGTTTAAATGTTGGTGTTGGAACTTCATCTTCTGTCAAATTAACAAGAGATACTGAAACTGGTTATCTTTTAGTTGATACGGTAGGTTTCAATTCAACAGGTATTAATACAATTTCAAATTCCATTAATATTTCATCTCATAAATTTGAAACAGGTGATAAAGTAAAATATTCATCTGATATATTACCTTCAGGATTGTTAAATAAAGATTATTTTGTGTATAAAATAGATGATAATAATATCAATCTTACTGAAACAAAAACAGAATCACTTATTTTTCCACCAAAAATAATAGGAATTGGTTCTACGGGAGGATCAACCCAGTCTTTATCAAAAATTAACCCACAAATTAATATTATAAAAAATAATAATGTTGTTTTTGATTTATCAGACTCTTCATTAAGTGGTTATCAATTACAAATTTTTTATGATAATGCTTTTATCAATAAATTTTCATCAATTGGATCAACAACCACGTTCAATGTAATTAATGTTGGATCAGCTTTAACAGTTAGTTATGGGTCATCGTTACCATCAAAGTTATATTATAATATCTCTAAATCTGGATTTATAAGCACTGCTGATAAAGAAGTAACAAATTATTCAACTATTAATTATATTGATAGTAATTACAATAATGACTATAAAATTTCTTCAATAGGGTCAACAACTTTTGATATTTTTCTTAAAAATGAACCTGAACGTTTATCATATGAGAATGTTGATATAAGTTTAATGGAATACGATACCACATCTGTGAATGACGATGGTGGTGTTGACACTATTGAAATACTTTCTGGGGGATCAAATTATAAAAAATTCCCTACATTAGTCGGATCTTCATCAACCATTGCATCTGAAGCTATAGTTAATTTTGAATCTAATACTATAGGTAAAATTAAAAAGGTAAGAGTTGTAAGTGAATCATATGAATATTCAACAGATAAAACATTAAATCCTGATGCATCAATCTCTCCAGTTTTAAAAACAAAAGATGCAAATACAATTGGAATTGTTTCAATCACCTCTGGTGGATCTAACTTCATTGATAGTCCAAAAGTTATTATTGTTAATTCAGATACTGGTGTTGAAATTAATAGTGGATTTTTGAATCCTATTTTGTTGTCTAATTCAATTATAAGAGTTGATGTTGTTGAAAAACCATCGGGATTACCTGATAATGATGTATTATTAAAATCTGTCAATAATACAAATGGTATAACCATATCCTCAGTTGAGTCAAATTCTGGAACTGCATTTACTTGTGTTCTCTCAACTCCAATTAATGGATTTCCTGTTGAACCATTTAAAGTTGGCGATGATGTATTCATAGAGGGAATACAAAAATTTGGTGAAGATGGAACCGGATTTAATTCATCAGATTATAAGTACGCATTTTTCAGAGTCAGTGAATATAACACTTCTCTCAATCCTAGAAAAGTAAAAATATCTGTTTCAGGTTTGACAACAACAGGATCAACTGGAGTAAGCACTAATGTTGGTTTAGCAGTAACTGATCAAAATAACTTTGCGACAATTGTTAATAAAGTAAATTATCCCTCTTTTGAAACAACATTAATAAAATCTACCTTTGAAATTGGAGAAAAAATAATCGTTAATGGTTTTTTAACAGATTTAAAAGTGAGTGGATTTAATCAAAATAATCTTAAAGTGTCTGGGAGTTTTTCATTAAAAATTGGTGATCAATTAAAAGGTGAAACTAGTAATTCTACAGCTGAAATAAGAGAAATAACAGAGGGTAAAGGTATCTTTAATGTTGGATTTTCTAATAGAAAAAATATTGGTTGGGATGATGAAATAGGAAAGTTAAGTGTTGATAGTCAAGTAACACCTGATAATGATTATTATCAAAATTTATCTTACTCTATAAAAAGTCCTATAACATGGACTGAATTGGAAACACCGGTTAATAATTTATTACATACTGCAGGTCTTAAGAATTTTGCAGATACGGAAGTATTATCATCTTCAAGTGTAGGTATTGGATCATCAGCTGTTACTTCAATTACCATTGATTTAATTGAAAATGAAAGAGTAGATATAATTAAAAATATTGATTTAGGTGTAGATAAAGACTCATTTGAATCTAAATCTAAATTTATTCAACTAGACAAAACAAGACTTGTTGATTATGTGGAATGTAATACAAATAATGTATTAAGTGTTGATAATATAAGAAATGAATTTTCAAAAGATGAAGGTGATCCTGATGATTTTTTAAACCTAGTAACTTTAAATAATGGTCAATCATTTATTAATTTACTTGTAAAAATTGAATCAGATAATAAAAATGAAATACAATTATCTGAATTAGTTGTTTTAAACACACCGAGTTCTAATCTTGTATCGGATAATAACGTTCTTTTAGTCAAATCTCAACTAAGTAATTCTGGAATAGGTTTTACTAATTACAAAGAGGACAATTACGGATCATTTTCTATTGAAACAAACGCAATTGAAGAAAGTGTATTAAGATTTTTACCAAAAGATCCATTTACAACTGACTATAATATTAAAATTTTAAAAAATATTTTTAACACAAACAGAAATGCAACCTCTGGTATTGGAAGTATATCTTTAAATGTTATTGAATTAATATCCTCAAATCTTAACGTATCTCCTTCATCTTCAGTGAATGTTGTTTCTCTTTCATCATCTAAATTCCAATCATACTTTGCAAATACACAAATAATTGATCCTGACACTAATAATGTAAATTTTGTTGAAACATATGTAACTCATGATGGAACAAATACTTACTTAGCAGAATTTTATGCAGATACTAATTTAGCAAACAAACAAAGAATAGGAATTTTTAGTGGGGATTTATCTGGAGGAAATTTCCAACTTAAATTTGAAAATAATGTTTCTAGAGATGTCGTTCTAAAATCAAAAATAATCGGTATTGGTACAACAGGTTTAGGAGATGGTGAGTATAGATTTAAATCAACTGATCAAACTGATGGACAAGAAAGAAGTGTATTATTACAAGGAATTGCAAAAACCGGTATTGGAACAACATCATTTGTTGGATTAAGTTCTAACATATTTGACAGTGTTAAATCAATAGTTGAGGTTAGTGTAGGATCATCAAAAGCTTTACATCAAATAAGTGTGATTCATGATAATGCAAGTGTATATGTTCAACCAGCACAATTTTTATCTGTTAGTGGCACTTCGATTTATGACGATGGTGTTGGATTAGGAACATTTAGTGGTCAATTTGAATCAGGAAATTTAGTTGTTAAATTCCATCCTGATGACTTAACTGGTATTTGTACTGTCAATGCTTTCAATAAATGTTTTTATTCATCTTTTGATGTTGATAACACTCCATTAGATCTAAATTACGGAGAAATTTCTGAGTCAATAGATATATTATTTTATAATGGTATTAGTGGTGAAAGAATTAACAGGACAGAATTTAATTTAAAATCAAATGGAATTCCAATATTCAGTAAAACATTTAATCCAACAAACAGTAGTATTTTAAATCCAGCTACAGGTTTATTTACTATAGAAAATCATTTCTTCAGAAATAATGAAGAGTTGATTTATGAATTTGGATCTACGATAGTTGGAGTTGGATCGACATCAATAACCTATAAAAATGCAGGTGTTTCTACATACCTACCAAAAAATGTATTTTGTATAACCGATAGTGAAAATACTTTTTCTATATCAACAACAAGATCTGGAACAGCTGTCACATTTACTGATCTTGGTGAAGGAAATGCTCATAGTTTCTCTATGTCTAAAAACAAAGAAAAAACTATCATAACCATTGATGGAATTACTCAAAGTCCAATTACTCCAACAAATATTGTACATATTTTACAAAATAATAATCAACCTTTGAGTGCTTCAAGTTCAATATTCAGTTTAAGTGGTATTTCATCTATTCAAGTCACAGATATAATAAAAATCGATGATGAATTTATGGAAATTACAAATGTTGGTATTGGAACAACATTTGCCGGACCAATAACACCTGGTATTGGAACATTCCCATTAGTTCAAGTTGGTCGTGGATTTTTAGGATCAAAAGCAACTACTCACTCACAACCATCTAATGTAAATCTTTTCAGAGGATCATTTGACATTGTTAAATCAAAAATTCATTTTACTGAACCACCTAGAGGAAATCCTCAAGGAACAACTCTTGCAAGTAATTTACCTTTCCCAAGGTCAACCTTTACAGGTAGAGTTTATTTAAGAAATAGTTATGACACTAATGTTATCTTTGATGACGTATCCGATCAATTTACTGGTATTGATTCATCCTTTACTCTTAAAGTGGGAGCAGCTGATACTGTTGGAGTTGGTACAACAGGAAATGGATTACTTTTATTAAATGGAGTATTTCAAACTCCAACTACATTTAACAATGCAGATGGAAATTTTGAAATAGTTGAAGATGCTGCATCTGGTGTATCAACGGTCAAATTTACAGGATTAATTGAGAGTAATAATATTGTAATAAGTGATGAAGACGTTAATCAAAATCAACTTCCCAGAGGAGGGGTTATTGTCTCTCTAGGATCTACACCCGGTTTAGGATTTGCTCCACTAAAAGGTGCTAATTTAAAGGCAAAATTCGACTCATACGGAACTATAACAGGAATAGTTGGAGTAGCTACAACTGGATCATCATTAGGTATTGTCACAGCTTTTTATAATAATACAACTGGTATTTTAACGATAACAACTCAAACAGATCCTGATTGGGTATTTGGTGATCAAAGTCAAGATGAAGTCCAATTGATAAACGTGCCATTTAGTGGAGGTCTATCTATTGGAGGGACTTTCCCAGTTGTTTCTGTTGCTGCTACTAATATAATTGGTGTAAATATTGGTCAAAGAGCTACTACTCACTTATATAATGGTGGAGGTGAAATATTACCATTTTATGGAGATCTTACTTTTGGATCAGGATATAATGGAATTGGTGGTATTGGAGTCACAGTTTTTGATCCCGGTTATATTCATAGATTTGTATCTGCAAATACTGGAGCTATTAATAGAAGTAGTGATGCAGCTCAATTAACACCTACATCTGCAGATTATGATCCTAAATCTGGAATTATTACATTTACTGTTAATAATCATGGAATGTCTACAGATGATTTAATTACAATTGATAATTATTCCTTAACATATACATGTTCAAAGGATAATTACTTCACAGAGCATTCATATCCCAGACCAACTGATCCATTAGGTGGTGGTATATCAACCGCAATAACAAAGGTAACTGATAATATTTTCAGTGCTAATGTTGGAACTAATGTAGGTTCTGGTGCAGTTATTAGTGTTTCAAGTATTGATGCTGGAGGATCATTATCTTTCAGTATTGGTGCAGGTGGCACAGACTATAAGAATCCAAAAATATTTGTATCTTCTCCAAGTTATGATAATTTACCAATAACAGGTTTGTCTAGATTGGGTATTGGTCCAACAACTGAAACTGGAAGTAATGTAAAGGTTACTTTAAATGTAGGACCAGTTTCTACTAATGTAGGTATAGGATCAACATTATTTGAGGTTAAAAATTTCAAATTATTAGGAAATGGAAATGCATTTAAGATTGGAGATAAATTTACTGTCGTGGGTTTAGTTACTGACTCTAGTTACGCTCAACCGGTAAAAAACTTTGAGTTAGAAGTTACCAAAGTATTCCAAGATGATTTTACACTTTGGCAATTTGGTGAATTGGATTATATTGATTCTATTAAACAATTACAGAATGGAGAAAGAGTAAGATTTCCATTAAAATATAATAATAATTTAATAAGTATAGAAGAAGGTAGCAATTATACAACTGATCTCGCAAACGTTTTATTAGTAATGAGAAATGGTGTTGTACAAGATCCATCAACAACTTATACCTTCAAAGGTGGAACATCAATAGTATTCATTGACCCTCCTGAAGCACAGGATAATATTCAAATATATTTTTATAAAGGAACAACTCAAGTTGATTCACTTGTTGTTGATGCAGAAACTTCTCCTATTGAAGTTGGTGATGAATTGCAATTATTAAAAAATCCATCTGATGATACAACAATATCACAAACAAAAAGAAGATTTACATCTATTAGAGATTCTGATGAATTAGAAACTAATATTTACTATGGAGAGGGAGTTAACGAAAACGTATTTAAACCTGTAAATTTATTCAAACAAAAAACAGATTTAGAAGTTAATGGTATTAAAATACCGAAAACAAGAAATTTAATTGAGACTTATGTGTTTCCAACAGCTAAAGTAATTGGTAAAGTGTCTACTTCAGATCAACAATTATTTTTTGATGATGTTTCTTTGTTTAATTATGAGGATGATGCCAGTCCAAATTTCTCTTTTAGATTGATCTCTGGAAATCCTGATCCAGTTGCAGCATCATTGAGTGCAAACGTTTCATCAGCCGGAACGATTACATCTTTAAATATTATAAGTGGAGGATCTGGATATCTTGGAGCAACAACTTCCATATCAATAGGTATTCCAACAACAGGAATCGGAACAACTGCAAATCCAACAGCTACAGCTACAGCAACTATAGGAGCTGGTGGAACTATATCAGAAACTTTAATTCTGAGTGGTGGTATAGGATACACCTCTTCAAATCCACCAAGTGTATTAATTCCCAGACAAGATGTCATAGAGGAAACAGTAGCTGGAAGTAATATATCAATTTTGTCAACTTCAGGTATTATAACAGGAATAACAACCACAACATTTAATTCTCAATTATCAATTGAATTTACAGGTATAAACACTGAAGGTTTAGTTCCACTTCAAATTGGAGACCCAATTTTCATATACGATACAACTGTTGGTAATGGAGTTACATCAACTGATGGTGTTGACACAAATATTGTTGGAATTGGTACATCTTTTGTTGATAATATCTACATAATTGCAGGAATTACGACATTAGGAGTAGTTGGAGGAGGTAATACCGTAACAGGTATTATAACTTGCACGATTGATTCAAATAGTGTTGGTATTGGAACCACTATTAGCACTCCTGATATTCCAGTTGGTAAATTTTCTCTTGGAAAAATGAGTAATTTAACAAGATCATCAAGTCCGATATCGATTGGTGTTACAGGTTTAACTGTTGATGTAGGATTAACTACATTCCCAACAATCATCAGAAATAGTGGTGAAGAAACACTCAGAAAAACTGGTGCATTGAAAACTCCGGGTGTAAGTTAAAATAATATGTATAAATATCTAAAAAACGATTAATATGCCAGCAATTGTAACAGATCAGTTTAGAATATTAAATGCTAATAATTTTGTTAATTCAGTATTAACAGGAGAAAATTCCTATTACGTATTTTTAGGACTCTCTAATCCATCAGGATTTATACCCTTTTCATCAAGTATAGTTGGCTTCGGTAGAACATCAGACTGGAATACTAATACACCCTCTCCAATTGATAATCTCCAATATAGATCACATTATCGTGATACTATGATGTTTGGAAAGAAAGTTAATAGCGCTAATATCAGAAGAGTAGTAAAAAGACATAATTGGGTAGCAAATAATAGATATGACATGTATAGACATGATTATCAAGTCATAGTAAATCCTGCTCCTAATGGAAATACAGGTAATTTATTCGATACTAATTATTTTGTTATCAATAGTGATTTTAGAGTTTACATTTGTATTGATAATGGATCAAGTGGAAGCAATACTAAGGGTAACATATCAGAGGATGAGCCAAAATTTACTGATTTAGAACCAACAGCTGCTGGAATAAGTGGTGATGGATACGTATGGAAATATCTTTTTACAACTCAACCATCTGATATTATTAAATTTGACTCAACTGAATATATTATTTTACCTAATGATTGGGAAACATCAACAGATTCCCAAATTCAAAGTGTAAGGGAAGCAGGTGATTCAAGTGTGAACTTTAATCAAATTAAAAAAGTATACATAGAGGATGCAGGTAGTTCAAGTCAGGCAGTATATCAGACCGGAACATATGAAATGAATATATTAGGTGATGGGTCTGGAGGAAAAGTTCAGATTGTCGTCGATTCAAATGGAAAAATATCATCTACTAAAGTGACATCTGGAGGTTCAGGATATACGTTTGGAGTTGTAGATTTAGGAACAGCATTAATTAATCCTGCTGGTAATTTATCTCCAACAGACGCTGCTAAATTAATACCGATTATTCCACCATCAAAGGGACATGGGTTTAACGTATATGATGAACTCGGATCTGATAAAGTATTAGTTTATGCTAGATTTGATGATGCATCAAAAGATTTCCCCACCGATACTAAATTTGCACAAGTTGGAATTATAAAAAATCCAAGTCAAGTAGGATCAAGTGTTACATTTACATCTAATCAATTTTCTTCACTTAAATCAATAAAACTTTCTGAAGATATTGGTATAAACAAATCTTTAGTTGGTGTTGGTATTACTCAATCAGTTACTGATGGTGTAGCTAGAGGTTATATTGCTTCTTATGATAAAGAAACAAAAGTATTAAAATATTTTCAAGATAGATCATTATTCTTTGTAAATGGTAATGATCAAACTGATAATGTGAATGTATCTGTTCAATCTCAAATACTTCCTTTTCAAAGTTCAAGTAATAGTATAATATCTGATACAACAGATCCTGATTTATCGTTTTCAAAATCAGTTGATACTGGATTTACTGGTATTCTAACAACCATCAATAATAAAGTAATTAATTTAGGTGTGACATTTGAGGGAGGCATTGCTGATTCTGAGATAAATAAAAAGACAGGAGATATCATTTACATAGACAATAGAGAATTGGTTGAAAGAAACTCCAGACAAAAAGAGGACATCAAAATTATCCTTGAATTTTAAGAAAAATGACACAAAAAACAAATTTAAATGTAAGTCCATATTATGATGATTTTGATAGGAGTAAAGATTTCTATAAAGTTTTATATAAACCTGGTTACCCTGTACAAGCTAGAGAACTTACAACTGCACAGTCAATAATTCAAAACCAAATTCAAAAATTTGGTACTTATGTATTTAAAGATGGATCTAAAGTAATTCCTGGCGATCCCTCATTTGAAGATAATATACTTGCACTTAAGGTTAATCCAAGTAATTTGGGAGTTGACGTATCAGTTTATATTGATAATTTTTTGGGTAAAAAAGTAACAGGTCAAGAATCAAAAATAAGTGGAGAAATAAAATTCATAGCAAAACCATCAACAGATCCTGTAGATGACATCATTCTGTATATTACAGCTTTTAATTTTGGAAATGAAGAAGTATCAAAATTTATTGATGGAGAATCATTAGTATGTTCAGAAAATGTAATCTATGGTAATACAACAATAAACGCTAATACTCCATTTGTATCTTTAATTTCTAGTGATTCGACATCTTTTGGATCAATTGCAAGTATTGAAAAAGGTGTGTATTTTATACGTGGATATTTTGTTGACGTTTTACAACAAACTATTATATTAGATTATTTTACCAATAAACCATCATATAGAATAGGTTTACAAATAAATGAAACTATAGTCGATGCAAAAGATGATTCCTCACTTTATGATAACGCATCTGGATTTACTAATTTTGCTGCACCAGGTGCGGATAGATTAAAAATTACATTAACACTTACAAAAAAAGAATTAACTGATAAAAGTGATACAGATTTTCTTGAAGTCCTACAGGTAGAAAATGGAAAAATAAAAAAAATTGATGAGACCAGTGTTTTAAATGAATTAGGAAAGGTACTCGCAGAACGAACATTCGAAGAGTCTGGAAATTATTCTGTAAAACCATTTATAGTATCAGTACATAATTCTTTAAATAATAATCTAGGCAATAATGGTTTATATTTTGAAGGTGATACTACACAAAGCGGAAATACACCTTCTGATGATTTGATGAGCGTAAAAATATCACCAGGTCTTTCTTACGTCAGAGGATTTAGAGTAAATAAACAGGGAACAAATATTTTAGATGTAGAGAAACCAAGAGATGTAGGAATAAAAAGTGATGCTAGTATAGATTTTAATATGGGTAACGTCCTTAAAGTAAATAATGTCAGAGGTATTCCAAAACAAGGATCAGTGGTTAAATTGTTTAATAATTTTAATGGTACGGGTGATTTAATAGGTAGTGCGAGAGTTTATAGCTTTAATTTAGAAGATTCTGCATATTCTGGCACCACCACAAGATGGGATTTAAGACTATTTGATATACAAACTTTTTCAACATTATCATTAAATACTAAAATTAATAATTTAAATATACCAGAGGGATCTTTTATTAAAGGTAAAAATTCAAATGCTTCTGGATTTATTAGACCTTATCATCAAACTGGAAATATAGGAATAGTTACTCTTGGTCAAACATCAGGAACTTTTGCACCAGGAGAGGAATTAACTGTAGATGGTATTGATTTATCAAGAACAGTAGGTGTAGTTACTGCATCAAATGTTCAAAATATAAAATCAGCATCTCAACCAACTTCGGCAGGTTATCCAAATATTGGTGGAGATGGTTTTAGAGCTGATTCATTTCTCGAAACATTTAGAATTCCAAATGGAATTAACGTTGTTGATATATCTAATAGAAGTGGTGGTGTTTCTACAATTACCGCCGGAGGAGATTCATTTTTAGGATTAAGAAAAGGTAGTGTTGTAAGATATAATAGACTTAGTAGTAGCATTGAAATATTTAATAAAGTTAAAGAAGTTGCATCTGATGGACTATCAGTTATAATAGAACCTTTAAATAGTGTAACTGGTATTTTTGATGGTTCACTTCCAAATAATAACGTGCAAGTTTCATTATTCGCAGGAGCTCCAAATATAAGAGGAAGTGGAAATCTTTATGTTCCACTTAATAATTTAAATGTTGAGTCTGTTGATCTATCAAATTCTAGATTAACTGTTACTAAACAAATTACAGGAAAATCAGTAACTGGCAATCAATTAAGTGTAAATGCCACCGATTCTGGTATCGTCAATACTACTTTTGAAAGTTTTGATCAAGAAAGATACTCAATTCATAATGATGATGGTACAATTCAAGGCATATCAGAACAAATTTTTAGTTTAGGTGGAGATGGATCATCATTAACAATTAATGGATTAACTAATGATGCTGTTATTTTTAATGCGACTCTTAAGAAGAATGAAATAAAAAGTAAAATAAAAACATTTAACAAAAGTCAATCTTATAATGTAAGATTAACAAAAAATTCACCATTTGGTGGAATATCAAATGGATTGACACCCGATAAAAGATTTGGTTTAAGAGTTCAAGATGATGAAATATCATTAAATTATCCTGATGTTTCTGCAGTCATTGCAATATATGAATCATTAGATGATAATGATCCTGTGGTAGATACTATAAGTTTTAGTGATACTGTGGATGTTAATAATAATGCTATAATTGGTGAAAATATAATTGGTGGTAATGCGGTTGCTAGGATTATTTCTAAACCAGCATCTAACCAATTAGGAATAGTTTATCTCACGAGTGATAGATTCTCAGCTGAAGATGAAGTCACGTTTGATGAATCCGATATTAAAACAAAAGTAAATACGATAGTAAATGCTGGCAAATTTAAAGACCTTACATTTTCTTATAACTTAGATAAGGGTCAAAGAGAAGATTATTATGATTATTCAAGAATCATAAGAAAAAAAGGAGTCCCTGAACCAACAAGACGTTTATTAATCGTATTTGATTATTATTCAGTTCCTGTAGATGATACTGGAGATGTTTTCACAGTTTTTAGTTATGACAAAGAAAGATATACCAATGACATCCCTAATATAGATTCTTCAGGAATAAGAGCTTCTGATACAATTGATTTTAGACCAAGAGTCCCTGTCTATAATACTTCAACAAATGCTAAATCACCATTTGATTTTGGATCTAGAAATTTTGATTCTTCAATAACACAATTCATTACACCAAATGAAAGTACTCTGCTTGGATATAATTATTATTTACCAAGAACTGATTGTTTATATTTAAGTGAAAGGGGTGAATTTGTGTATGACAAGGGTGTTTCATCCATTGATCCAAAACCACCAGTTAGAAATGATCGTTTGATGAAGTTGGCAACAATAACTTTACCACCCTATCTTTATGTTCCTCAGAACGCTATGATTATTATCACTGAAAATAAAAGATATCGAATGAAAGATATTGGATTTTTAGAGGATAGAGTTTCAAATTTAGAAGAGGTAACATCATTATCATTATTAGAAACAAATGTACAATCTTTACAGATATTAGATTCTGAAGGTAGAAATAGATTTAAAAGTGGATTTTTTGTAGATCCATTTAGAAATTATGATAGAAGAAATAAATTACTTTCTAGTAGTGAAATAGACACAAAATCTAACGAACTTATACCAGAGAGATCAAGAAATACTCTTAAACTAGTACCACTTCCCAAAGTTGCAACAACAAGTGCAACTACTGATCAATCCATAGATTATGATTTATTTGATACGAATGTAAGAAAAACTGGAAACTTAATTACATTAGATTATGAAGAAGTAGGATGGATAGATCAAGTATTTGCAACAAGCACTGAAAATGTAAACCCATTTTTAATACCAACATATAGAGGTGAAATTTCCCTTAATCCAAGAATGGATATGTGGACACGATTAATTCAACTAGATGACAATCACGTAACTCAAACTGGTCTACCTATTAATCGCACAATCAATATGAATACTAATGTTAGTGCTGAACTGCAAGGTTCAATGACTAATTTTAATGATACCACTGAAACTAAGAGACTCAGACCTGGTCAAGGAGCTCAATTAGGAGTTGCAAATGGTGATGTCATAACAACAAAATTAGGTGATATTACAGGTGAAAATACAATAACTGGTAATTTATCATTATTAGGAAATGCAAGTGGAAGCACTACTTTCAATAATGCAGATGTTACTATTAGAAATCAAAGAGAGTCATCAGATACTGATGATTTTATGAGATCTAGAAATACAGAATTTTCAGTAAGTAATTTTCCATCAGGAAAGAGATTTTATGTATTTTTAGATGGTCAAGCTATTGATTTTATTCCTAAGTTAGTTGAGATAACTCCAAACATAAATGGTGAGACAAATGGATCACAAGGGACTTTTATAATTGGTGAACAGGTAAATGTATATGACTCAACAAATAATAATCAAACACCAACAATGATTTTCAGGGCATGTCAACCTGACCATAAAGAAGGTGAATTTAATAATCCAACACAAACATATCAATTTGATCCATACGCTGAATCAGGAATTGCATTACCACAAAATTATTCACAAACATCAACTGTAATTAATGTAGATACTAGATCTTTAAGTGAAGAGGCTCAAGGTAGTTACTATGGATATTTGGGTAAAAACTTTAGACTCGAAGGGCAAGAATCAAATGCAGTGGCATTTGTGAAGGATGTAAAGTTAATAAGTGATAACTTTGGGGATTTACAGGGATCATTCTTTATAAGAAACCCATATACTAATCCTAGACCACCAATACGTATTTCCACAGGAACAAAAACTTTAAAGATAACAAGTAGTCCATCAAATAGTGGTTTTACTCCTGGTGTTGATCCAGATGTTTATGCAGCAGAAATACCTTATACTGCAAGTGGAACCGTTGAAAGATGGCAAAATGATGTAATAACAACTGTAAGTTCAGTTAATTTAAATATAAACAATTCATTTGAAGCTGATATTGATACTGAGATAAGTGTAATTCATCAGGATAGGGTCACGGTTGTAGCTGAGTATTATGATCCTTTAGCACAGACATTTGTAGTTGGAAGTGGTAGTGATGTTGAGATCACTGCGAACAATACTAGTGAAGATCAAAATGGTGCGTTTATTACTGCAGTTGAAGTATTTTTCAAAACTATAGATGAAGAAAGAGAAATTACTTTACAATTAAGAGAAACAACTCAAGGAGCAAGACCATCAAGAACTGTTTTAGCTTCAAAAACATTAGCACCTACTAATGTTTTAAATGGAGTAGTTACTCCTAATATTTTAACATCTGATGATGCGTCAGTTGGAACTAAATTTATATTCTCAGAGCCTGTTTATTTACCAGCAGGAAAATCATATGCGATTGTTCTTTTAGCTCCATCATCTAAGAAGTATATTGTTCATACCGGAGTTCATGGTGAGACTGCTGTCAATGCTCAATCAATACCTGGTGCGTCTGGTGGTTCTGCATTACAATATTCTAAACAATATGCAAATGGTGCATTATTTAAATCACAAAACGGTGCACTTTGGACTGAAGATAACGAGCAAGATTTAACATTTAAATTATATAAAGCAAAATTTGTTCAGAGTGGATCTTTGTTCCTCACAAATCCTGATTTAGATTTTAGTAATGGATATGTTCCAAACTTAAGTCCAAATCCAATCGAAACTTTCCCGAAAACAGGAACTATCGGAATTACTACAATTAATTCTGGATCACCTTTAGTTGGTATTCTGACAGAAGGAAGAAAAATATGTGGAAGAAATTCAGCTACTACTGCTACAATAACTGGTGTTGGTCAATCAGTAGGTACTAATCCAAATTGTCTTATTTTAACAAATGGAGGAACAAATTATGTGACTGATACTTTTGTAGAAACTTTTGCAATAACTGGTAAAGGTTCTGGATTAAAATTAAATATATCAGCAACTGATGGTGTTATTGATAGCGGCACAGTCATAACAGGAGCAGTTGCTGGTGGTATAGGACAAGGGTACAGAATAGGTGATAAGATAGGAATTGTAACTTCAACTGTTGGAGGATCTGCTGGAGTAGCAACAGGTACTGGTGCAGAGTTTACAGTTGGTTTTGGTAATCAACTTAAAATTGATACTATTTACCTTACAGATGTACAGGGAGATCAGAATACATTTTCAGTTGGATCCGCAGTTAGTTTCTTTAATGATTCTGGTGATATAGTTAGTCTTGCAGCCACTACAATTGTAACTTCTGTATTTAATGAAACAGGTAAAAATTCTGGTAAAGTGTTTAAAGTTAAAGCACTTGATCATGGAATGCACTCAAGCACTAATAAATTAAGTATTTCTGATGTTGCTAGTGATGTTACTCCTACAGAGTTAACTACTGATCTTTTAAGTTCAGAATTAACTAATATTAGTGTTGCAAATACAACAAACTTTGTATCCTTTGAGGGATTCCCAGTTGGATCTGCGAATACAGGATATGTTAAAATAAACAATGAAATTATAGGATATAATGCAGTTGATGTTGGTGTACTCAAAATAGCATCAGGTTCAAATGGAAGAGGTGTCGATAACACAAATATTATTCCAAAACATGATATAGGATCACTAGTATCAAAATATGAATTAAATGGTGTTTCTCTTAGAAGGATTGTTAGAGATGATCTATCAGTTAGTAGTATAGAAGGTGATTTAGATAGTTATTTTGTAGAAATAGATAGAACAAAAAATGGTGCAAGTCGATCTATTGACCCTTTAAGTTTCACAGGTGCTCCTCAGTTATCATTTAATTCAAACGCAGCTGGTGGTGGACTTGAAGTCAAATCAACAGAAAATATTGCTTTTGATTCTCTGGTTCCAATTTTTGATACATTAACCCCTGTAGGTGTTCAAGAAAATGGTGAGGTAAATAAAACAAATATTGAAGCTTCAATCAGAACTGTATCTGGAACAAGTGTTGGAGGAAGTGAGATTTCATTTGCTGATAAAGGTTATGAACCTATTCAACTTAACACATACAATTCTTTAAATGGAACAAGATTAGTTGCATCTAAATTAAATGAAAATGCATATTTGACTTCTTTACCAAGAAATAAATCTTTCACGTTATTGATGAACTTTTCTTCAAATAATGAAAATTTATCTCCAGCGATAGATATGTCTCAACCCTTTGAAGTTGAATTTATTTCACATAGAATCAATAATCCTATTGGATTTGAAAATTATAGTAGCAGTAATTTGGTTAAATCAATTAATGATGATCCTCATAGTGCCACATATGTAACAAATTTAATTACATTAAATAAACCTGCAACCTCATTAAAAGTATTTTTAACTGGATACAGACCACCATCTTCTGATTTCAGAGTATTATACAGTTTACTTAAGAAAGATTCTGATAATATATCACAATCTTTTGAACTATTTCCTGGTTATAAAAATTTGGTTGGAGTTGATCCTGATGATGGATTTGGAGATTTAGTTGTAGATTCAGTAAAAAATGATGGTAGACCAGATTCGTTTGTGCCTACAAGTGCTAATAATGAATATAGAGAATATCAATTTACTGCAGATAATTTGGATGAGTTTATTGGATATGCTGTGAAAATTGTTATGTTTAGTTCAAATCAATCAGAATATCCAAAATTGAAAGAGTTGAGGACTATTGCAGTCAGATGATTAAAGTTGAAGGACATTCAAATCTCTATAGAGATAAATCTACAGGAGCTATCGTAAATTGTGATGATCTTGGATATGAGCAACACTTAAAAATGATAAAAACTCAAAAAAACAAAGAAGATGAAATGAATAAAATGAAAAATGATATTGAAGAAATTAAAGAATCACTTTCTTTATTAATTAAAAACCTTAACAAGACCTAAATATTAATTAGGATCACTTTAAACAGATGTCAGCAGTATATGTCTCAAACTTAATTATTAACGCAGGATCAACTTTTAGTCAAAGTTTTGACTTAGGATCTACTGAGGATAATGCGCCATTTAATTTATCTGGGTATACTATAGCTGCACAGTTAAGAAAACACTCTGCTAGTTCTACAGCAACAGACTTTGAGTCTGTAATTGTAGATTCTGATAATGGTCTCATTAATGTTGCTCTTGCTGCAACAACAACCGCTGCTATTAAACCAGGCAGATACGTATATGATATTGTCGTTACGACAGGTGATATAAAAACACGAGTCGTTGAAGGTTCTGCTTTAGTCAGGGAGGGTGTAACACAATAATGTCAGATCTTAACATTAGAATTGGTCAATCAGACGCAATCAAGGTTTTAACCACATCTAGCACAAAATCTACAAAAAATGTAATCGGAGGAATTGCTTCTGTATCACAATTACTTGTAACAGGTATCTCTACGCTTGGTGGAGTTGAAATACAGACTGGATTCATAACAGCAACAAGTGGTGTAGGATTAGTTACATACTATGGTGATGGAAGTAAACTAACAGGTATTACAGGATCTGTCGTTGGAGATTTAACTGAACTAAATGTGACTGGAATAACAACGGTGAGTGGAATTAAAATACAAGCAGGTATAATTACAGGAGTATCAGGTGTCGTAACATTCACGGGTGATGTGGCAGACCTTGATGGAGGTGCTTTCTGATGGCAAAACCAAGTACTCGACAAGAATTAATAGATTATTGTCTAAGAAAATTAGGTGCACCTGTGCTTGAAATTAATATTGATGATGATCAAATTGATGATTCTGTCGATGATGCCATACAACTTTTTAATAATCGACATTATGATGGTATTGAGAGAATGTACTTAAAATATCAATTGACTCAAGAGGATTTAGATAGGGGAAAAGCAAGTGGCACTGATGGTGTGGGAATTGTTACCACCACAGGAACATCAACAAATATAAGTGGAATGGGAACTATAACCTCGAATTTTTATGAAACTTCAAATTTCATACAAATTCCAGACTCTGTTATAGGTATAGAAAAAGTTTTTAAATTTGATTCAAGCACTATTTCTGGTGGGATGTTTAGTATTAAATATCAATTATTTTTAAATGATTTGTATCGTTTTAATTCTGTCGATTTATTGCAATATTCCATGACAAAAACTTATCTTGAAGATATAGATTTTCTTTTAACAACAGATAAACAAATTAGATTTAATAGAAGACAAAATAGATTGTATTTGGACATTGATTGGAAAGCACAGGAAGTTGATAATTATTTGATAATTGATTGCCACAGAGCTTTAGACCCTACAGAATTTACAAAAGTCTTTGATGATCCATTTCTTAAGATGTATTTGACAGCTCTTTTAAAAAGACAATGGGGACAAAATCTTATCAAATTTAAAGGAGTTAAACTTCCTGGTGGTATAGAATTGAACGGAAGAGAAATATATGAAGACGCTGAAAGAGAATTGACAAGCATCAGAGAAAGAATGACTCTGGAATATGAGTTACCACCTCTTGATTTTATTGGGTAAGATGTATGGCACTAAATCCCTTTTTCCTACAAGGATCACAAAGTGAACAACGACTTGTTCAAGAATTAATTAATGAACAATTAAAAATTTATGGTGTAGAAGTAGTATATTTACCTCGTAAAATTATAAAAAAAGATTCGATTTTAACTGAAATCCAATCATCTACATTTAATGATACTTTTTTGATCGAAGCATATGTCAATACCTTTGATGGATACGGAGGTGCAGGTGATGTAATGACAAAATTTGGTATGAGTTTAAAGGATGAATTGACAGTTACCATATCTAAGGAAAGGTTTGAAGACTTTATATCACCATTTTTAGCAAGTTTACCAGCTGATGAAATTGAAGTGTCTACAAGACCAAGAGAGGGAGATTTAATTTATTTTCCATTAGGACAAAGAATTTTTGAAATAAAGTTTGTTGAACACGAAGAACCATTTTATCAATTAGGTAAAAATTATGTCTATCAATTAAAGTGTGAACTCTTCGAATTAGAAGATGAGATGGGTGGTTGGGATCAACTTAACACCACTACACAGTCGATTGATAGTCAATTAGTCAATCAAGGATATATAACTTCTCTTAAACTCATATCAATAGGATCTACTGCGACTTTAGGAGTAACTACTACTTCAGGATACATTCGTAAAATTATATTAAATGATGATGGTTCAGGTTACACTAAAACACCAAATGTATCAATATCTACAGCACCAGCTGGTGGAATAGATGCAACAGCTGTTGCAATTACAACAAGTGTTAATAACGTATTTTCTGTGAAGGAAATATTGTTGACAAATCCCGGTGCAGGATACACAGTAACACCGACAGTAACAATAGTCAGTGCTGCATCAACTGTTATAGGTGTCGGTTCAACATCTTATGGTGTTGGTGCTGCTGCAACTGCTTATTTGGTCAAAACCTCTGCAGGTATCGGAACAGTAAGTATTGCATCAAGTGGAAGTGGATATGCAATTGATCCAACTCTTACATTTACGACGCCAACATCAGGAGTGGGCACTGCAACTGGTATTGCTAAAGTAAATGCTGCTGGTTTTGTTACATCAATATTAATATCAGATGCAGGAATTGGATATACATCAGGAACTGGTATAGCAACTGTTACCCCACCTCCAGTAATAACCGGTATCGGAACATATAAATTTAATGAACTTGTTACAGGTTCTATTTCTGGTGCTAGAGGAAGGGTTAAGTCTTGGGATTCTGTTCAAAATGTTCTTAAATTAGGCACTACGGATGGTACATTCATATCTGGTGATGTGGCAGTAGGTAGCACTTCTGGAGCAAGATTTACCGTTGACTTTATAGAATCAGCAGAATTTGCTGATAAATACGATAAGAGTGATGAAATCGAAAGTGAAGCTGATGACATCATTGACTTTTCAGAAGGAAATCCATTTGGTACATTTTAATGTTAGGAACTTATTACTATCACGAAATAATTAGAAAAACAATCGTTTCGTTTGGAACATTATTTAATTCAATCTACATCAGACATGATGATAAAGATGGGAATACTTATAGTGAAATAAAGGTTCCCTTAGCTTATGGACCATCACAGAAATTCTTAGCAAGATTAGAGCAACAAGCAGATTTAAATAAACCAGTTCAAATAACACTACCTCGAATGTCATTTGAAATGACTAATGTGACTTACGATCCTACAAGAAAAACAGGAGTTACACAAACATTCAAAGCATCTGATGGCACTAATTTAAAAAAAGTTTTTATGCCTGTCCCGTACAACATAGGATTTGAATTAAATATTCTTGCTAAATTAAATGATGATTCTTTACAGATTGTAGAACAAATACTACCTTTCTTCCAACCATCTTTCAATTTAACTGTTGATTTAGTAAATTCCATTGGAGAGAAAAGAGACATACCAATAGTTTTGGACTCTATTAATTTTCAAGATGATTATGAGGGTGATTTTTCAACTCGGAGAGCGTTAATATATACATTAAGTTTTACTGCAAAGACTTATCTGTTTGGTCCTGTTGCCGATTCAACTGATGGATTAATTAGAAAAGTTCAAGTTGATTACAGCACAGATACAAATACTAAGAATGCAAAACGTGAAGTAAGATACACAGTTACTCCAGATCCAATTGACGCAGGACCTGATGATGATTTTGGATTTAGTGAAACTACTGCATTTTTCAGTGACGCAAAATCATATAGTCCTACTCAACAAAAAGATATATGATGAACCATGAAAGACTCATTCGAATCATTAAATGACACGTTCAATACAGATCCTGTAGAGGTAGAGGCTATTACTAGTCCTAAAAAACCTGTGAAAAATGAAATTGAGAAAGTCAATGATATTGAAAAGGACTATACTTATACAAGAGGTCAGTTATATTCTTTAATAGAAAAGGGACAAGAGGCAATAAATGGTATAATGGAGGTAGCAGGTGAGAGTGCAAGTCCAAGAGCATATGAAGTTGCTGGTCAGATAATTAAATCCGTAGCTGACACAACTGATAAACTTATCGATTTGCAGAAAAAACTAAAAGATATTGACGAGGACACACAGAAAACAACAAATAATGTTACTAACAACTCTTTATTTGTTGGATCAACTGCCGAACTTTCAAAACTGCTTAAAAATGGTCTTCTAAATAATAATACTACTTCCAATGATAAGTCTTAATAATGGGTCTTAAGAAACCTTCAGATTACTTTAAGAGAGAAAGTAATAATATAAAAAACATGGTGGGTAATCCTAATCTGAATTCATATTCAGAATCATTTAACACCTTCAAGGAAAATCTGTCTAAATTTGAGAAAATTACAGAAACTATTGAGGTTGTCAATCAGTTAAAAGAAGAATTACAGAATTTTCTTAAGAAAGAAGATTTAGATAATGCAATGCTTTCTTATGTTTTCTTATTAGAAGAAAGCATTGAAAACTTACAAAGCAATGTAAAAAGTATAAATTCAAAAACATTAGCAGAAATTAAATCAAAAGTTTCAAATGTTACAGATGTAGTAAATGAATTCATTGAAGTTGATATTCCTAAGTATAAAAAAAATATAGTAGACGTAGAAGTAAAAACAGATCAAAAATTTATTGAATTTAAGGAAGAGTTTGATAATGTTATAAGTCAATTATCCGACGACATCGATAAAAAACAATTTGAAATATCAAACAACTCAGAAAATAATCTTAATGAAGCTGTAAGTAATTTAGAGAATCATATAAAAGATATTGGTGATAGCAATAAAAGTATATCAAATACACTTAAAGTTAAAGTAAATGAAATACAAAAATTAAAGAAAAAGGTTGTAGAAGAATTAAAAGTAAATAAAACAATCAACGAGAGTCTTAAAGAAAAGGTTGAAAATCTTCAAATAGAATTAATCAGAGGAGAAAATAACTTAAAGGAACAAAACATTAACTTTCAAAAAATTGAAAATGGTTTTAAAGACACGATTGAAAAATTAAATGTCCCTGAATTGGAGAAAGAAAATTTTGTTCTTTCTACAAAAATTAAACATCTTGAAGAAGTATATGAAAAATTAAAAGAAGAAAGTAAAATAAATGAAACTTTAATTGAACAAACATTACCATCCACAGAAACATCAGATCCATTAACACCTCTTGATCAAAACTATGTTACATTAGATCAACTTCAACAACATTATAGATTATTTTTAGGACGCATACAAACTCAATTATCCACATTAGGTGGTGGTGGAGAGACGAGGTTACAATATCTTGATGATATTGTCGGTATTGCTACAAATTTGAGTGAGTATGATGGTAAATTTCTTAAAGTAGATACATCACAACCAGCTGGTAAGAATTTTGTTTTTGAAACTGTTTCTGGTGGAGGTGGAGGAGGCAGTGTTGTTGGTATAAGCACAACAGGAGGTTCATTCTTTAATCAATTAAATGTATCTGGAGTATCAACATTTTCTAATGATATTAATGTAACTGGAATATCTTCTTTCAAAAATATAATTAATTCAGGAATTACTTCGGTAGGAATCGTAACTGCATTACCAGGCGGTTTGGCACCAGTATATTTCGGTGATGGTAGTAATCTTCAGAATATTAATGCAACTAATATTAACAATGGCAGTTTACCCGAAGGAGTTCTTCCTGCTAGTTTAACTACTTTAAATGTAACTGGTATAGGTACTATTGCAACATTAGAAGCAACAACAGTTTCTATCGCTGGCACACTTACGTATGAAGATGTAACAAATATAGACTCGGTAGGATTAATAACAGCAAGAGAGGGTATAAGAATTGGTGCTGGTAAAAGTATTGGGTCAGATGGTGCTGCGGTTGTATATTATGGTGATGGTTCTAATTTAACTGGTGTTGGTGGATTTACTGCTGATGGCAATCAAAACTTATTTCCATCTAATACTTGCTCTGGATGTAATTTAACAAGTGGAGTAAGTAATCTTTTAATTGGTTCTTGTGCAGGTAAATCTGTGACTGATGGTGGTTGTAATATTTTATTTGGATATAATGCAGGTAAATCTCTATCAGGTGGACTCGTTAACACTTACATTGGACGTGATGCAGGATGTTGTGCTACTGATGGAAGTTGGGATATAGGTATTGGTAATGGTGTTTTAAAAAATTCTAAAAGATCATGTGCCAATATAGCAATAGGATATAATGTTTTAGAAAATCAAAATACACATTATCCTTCTGGAGTTCTTGGTTTAGGAAATATTGGATTAGGATACCAAGTTGGTACAGCTCACACAAACGGAAAATATAATATTTTTGTTGGTTATCAAAATGCAACATCTATGACATCTGGTGACTGCAACATATTCTTAGGACATAAAGCAGGTAAAGATGCAACTGGTAGTACTTCTAACATTTTTATTGGTTGTTATGCAGGAAGATCAAGTGGATCTGGAGGTTGTGCAGGTCAGGGTAATATTGCACTTGGTAATTTATCTGGAATTTGTCTTGGATCGACATCAGACAGAAACGTATTCGTAGGAGAGAGTGCTGGAAGAACTTCAACTGGAGGATCTTTTAATGTTGCATTAGGAGCTGATTCTGGATACAATGTCACAGGAAGTAGAAACACATTTTTAGGATTTTATGCTGGTGCTAATGCAACAAGTGGATGTTGTAATATTGCTATTGGTAATCTTGTTTGTCTACCATCTGCCACAGGTAGTTCACAACTTGCTATTGGATCCGGACATACTAGTTGGATTATTGGAAATAGTGATTATAACGTAGGTATTGGAACTACTATTCCAAGATTCACTCTTGAAGTTGGTGCTGTAGGTGCATCTGGAACTTCCTTACATGTAAATGGTGATGCAAGAATTACAGGAATTCTTACAATAGGTACATCATCAATTACTTTAGATCCAAGTGAGAAAAAAATAAGTGGTTTAGATGAAATACAAATTGGTACAGGAAGTACAGCAATAAAAATTAAAAAATCAGCAACAGGTGATATAGAGTTTGTTGATGAAAGTGGTCAAGAAAAATCAGTTGGTATCGGAACTACGGTAAGTATTAATACATCTGGTATCATAACTGCAAGTGCGTTTCATGGTGATGGTTCTAATCTAACTGGTATTAGTGCTGGTGGATTCTCACAAGACGATCAAGGAAACTTAGTCGCAGGAACAAATGCTGGTGCAGCTAAAGATGCTGATACCTGCTTCAACATTATGATTGGTTGTAACTCTGGTTTAGCATTATGCGGAGGATATGGTCATAGCATTTTAATGGGATGCCACACTGGTAAGTCTATAACCACGGGTGCTTATAACTTCTTATTTGGTCAGAGATCAGGGTGCCTGATGACCACTGCAAGTTACAATATTACGCTTGGTAATGGTAATGGTACTACCATGACAACTGGTTGTCACAATATCTTCTTTGGTAATGGTATTGCTTCTGGTGGCACTGGGGAACACTGTAATAATATTATTATGGGTCAAGAATCTGCTTATAATTTAGATACTGGTGATGATAATATAGCAATCGGAAAACAAGCAGGATGTGATATAAGTTCTGGTGATCGTAATATCTTTCTTGGAAGATTAGCAGGTACTAATTCAACTACTGGATCTGATAATATTGCACTTGGTTGTTGTGCAATGGCTAAATGTGTTGTTACTGGAAATCATAATATTTTCTTAGGGAGTTATTCTGGTAATAAGACAGAATCTGCTGCTTGTAATATTGCGATTGGTTATCAGGCTTCAAAATTTATGGAAACTGGAGTATTCAACGTAGCAATTGGTGCAGAATCTGGTGGTTCAACAGGTTCAGGTGTATCTGGTAATTGTAATGTTGCAATCGGTAAGCAAGCATTACAACAATTGACTGGTGGTACTAGGAACGTAGCACTTGGTATGCTGGCAGGTGGAGGTGGTGCTCCTGGTAGTAGAAACGTTGTAATTGGAACTTGTGCAGGTTGGTGTGGTGTAAAATCTGATGATACTATAGCAATTGGATATTTTGCAGGATGCATGGCTGCTGATCCAACAAATGGATGCGGAATATTCATTGGTAGATATGCTGGTAGAGCTGCTGCCGAAGGTAAAGCCATAATGATTGGATGTGAGGCAGGAAGATGTGCTGTTGATGCTGACAATTCGATCTTCATTGGATCAGCAGCTGGTAAGTGTGCATGTAATGCTGCAGATGGTAATCTGTTTATTGGTCAATGTGCAGGAAGAGGATCAAGCACATTAGCCAATAATACTGGAGATTATAATATAGCGTTTGGTCAAAATGCACTGGTTGAATTCACCAGTGGATCTGACAACGTTGTAATTGGTCGAAACGCTGGATGCACAGTTACAAGTGGTTCTTGTAACGTATTGATAGGTTACGGTGCGACAGTTTCATCTGCCACTGGTAATAATCAATTAGCGATTGGTGCTGGTAATACCAGTTGGGTTTCAGGTGATAGTTCTTATAACGTAACTCTTGCTGGCATTGCGACTGTTTATAGTGCTACTGGTATCGTTAGTGCCACTAGTTTTTATGGTGACGGTTCAAATTTAACTGGTATTAGTGGTGGTGGATTCTCTCCTGATGATGATCTAAACTTAGTCGCAGGTACAAATGCAGGTAAATGTCTTGATGGTTCTAGTGGATGTTTTAATATTTTTGTAGGTGAATGTGCTGGTAAATGTACAACATCTGGTGATTCTAACATCTTCTTAGGTAAATATGCAGGATGTAAAAATACAACTGGAAATTGTAATATTGCTATTGGAATGAATGCGGGAAAAGGAGACTCTGCAACCGCTGTTTCTGGGTACAATAACGTTTCATTAGGTTTCTGTGCAGGTGCTGCCCTATGCACTGGATCTGACAACTATTTTATTGGATTTAATGCTGGTGGAATTAGAAAATCCACTGGTGTAACAGGTTGTTATAATATAGCATTTGGATGTTTGGCAGGCGCGTGTCTTCAATCAGGTGAAGGAAATACATTCATTGGTGGAATGGGTGTTGCATCTGGTGATTGTATATCTGGTGATTACAATACGGCTATAGGTGGATGTACTTTACAAAAACTTACTAGTGGTGATACAAACGTAGCAATAGGTTGGAGATCTGGTCACTGTGTTTGTACTGGTTCTGAGAATGTATTAATAGGACATAAAGCTGGATGTTCCTTAACAACGGGTCAAGGTAACGTTTTAATTGGAGCTGAAACTCAGTATCAAAGTGGTGGAAATAATTGGTTTAATGTCTTTGTTGGAAAGCAAGCAGGTTCAACCTCATGTGGAGGATGTAACGTTTTCCTAGGATATCAAGCAGCAAAGAACCGCAGCACTGGATCACATAACGTTGCGATTGGTAGATGTGCATTTAAGGGAAGTGGTTCTGCAACTGGTGGATGTAATGCAGTATTCGGTGTTTGTGCAGGACATAGTGTAAGTTCTGGTAATTTCAATACACTCATAGGTCCTAATGCAGGTATGGGCATCACAACTGGATCTTGTAACGTGGTAGTAGGTTATGGTGCAACCGTAACAACTACAACTGGAAATCATCAATTAGCAATAGGTATTGGTAATTCGAATTGGATTTCTGGTGATAGTTCATTTAATGTGAGTCTCTCTGGACAAGTAAATCTTAATGGAATGTCCAAAGAGTCAATTAATATAGTTGCAAATAAATTAAGTGCAGCCACTGATATTAATCTTGAAGATGGTCTAGTTCATTATTTCTCAACCACAGAAACTGCAGATGCAACCCCTAATATACGTTTTAACAGTTCAACTACATTAAATTCAAAACTAAGTGTAGGAGATTCTGTTACAGTTACAATAATATCTTCAACAAATAACACTAATTATTCTTACGAACAACTAACAATAGATGGAAGTGCAGTGACTGAACAATGGATAGGTGGAGCAGCCCCTAGTGGTGGTTCTAGTGGATATGATATTTACACATTCCAAATCATAAAAACTGCAGATGCTACATATCTAGTATTTGGTAATAAAGTTAACTTTACGTAAAATGTCACCATTAGCCTCAGTCCCTAGTCTATCAGGAGCAATATCACAAACTAATGCACTTCCTATTGTAACCGAAAATTTAGTTTTTTGGGCTGATGCTGATAATAATGATATTGGTCATTCAAACACTTACATGTATAATCAAGTGAATGGACCTCAATCTGACTCTGATAATTATAGATTTTATTTTCCAAATGCACCGGTTTACAATTATCAAGCAACTCTTGATGGTAGAACCGTATCATACTGGGATTTTGATGGATCAAATGATTATGGGTATGCTAGTAATAGTGACGAGGGTTCAGACTTCGATCTTAGTAACGCTTACAATGGTGTTCAAGGTGATTTTACAATTGAATATTGGGTAAGATCAGACGATAATCTATATAATAATATTACATTCCCAATGGGGAGATGGGATAAAAATAGTAATGATGGAAGATCTTTTTTATTTGGATTTGAAAGCAATAGATATCAAGGAATGCTTTGGAGAGATGGATTTGGTTCATGGTCCAGACCTTATATAACTACGACAAATGACTTAAGTGTATTTTCTAACGATGTATGGCATCATTTTGTTTGGTCATCTAGAGCAGCAAATCCAGATAACAGTAATAACTGCTATAGTGTTGTATATCATAATGGTGAACTACCATCAGGAACTTATACAACTAATCCATATACGTCTATACAAAATATGGTTGGACATGATGGTGGGTCGAGAAATACATATGTTGGTACATCGTGGTATTTTTCATGGTGTTGGGATGGTCAGATGTCTATACTTAGAGTTTACAATGGTAAAGCGTTAACAGCAAATGAAGTGAAAAGAAATTTTAACGCAGACGCAGCAAAATTTGGTCTTACTCCCTTATAAAAAAATGAGATTTGAAAATAGACACTGGATTATATTTGATTACTCAGAAGTATCAAAAATTAATTTTCAAGAAGTAGTTGAGTATTCAATAAATACCGTAAGAAAATCTATGGATGGCACTCAAACTTTTGTTAAATGGGATGGTGAATCAACACCATCATCTGTGTCAGGTCTTAGCACGTACTTAGGACCATATACTCATGCACAAATAAAAGAAATTTTATCTACTTCTGATTGGTATGACCCAGATCCAATCAATAATCCAAATTCACCTCATATTCCAGAACCTGGAACTGAGTAATAATAAATAAATATATGTTATAATTTACATATAAATGAAAAAGTGTAAGTCCGGATATTACTATTGCTATACTGATAAAAAATGTAAACCAATTCCAACAGGATATCGTATTGGATTTGGTGGATATTTACGTCCTGAGAAAAAAAATGGTAATGGAGGAAAAAATGGTAGTAATGGTAATGGCAATGGTGGTAATGGCAATGGTGGTAATGGCAATGGTGGTGGGAATGGTGGATCTAACGGAGGCGGAAACGGTGGAGGAATGGGAGAAGACGTTGAAATAAAAACTGCGAATGGAGATTTATATGCAACAATAATTGATATAGTAAGTGCAAAGGACATGAAACCCACCTTAGATTCAAATGGTGTGTGGAATGGCATGAGGATGGAAGAATCAAATCCACGTATCCCAAGAAAGAAGGGACAACCAGCAAACTCTAAGAAACATTCAGATTTATACACAGATGAAAATCCTAAAGGAACTATTCACGGACTCGGTTTTAAGAACGTGGCTACTGCTAAAGCATCTGTCTCAAAGATACGTGGTTCATCAAGATCACATGCTCATAAAATTCAAGCTGCTGTTGCTATGGAACAGAGGGCAAGAGAGATGGGTAAAACCTCTGAAGCAGCAGTCTACCGAAAATTCATAAATAGTATGAAGAAAAAAACCAAGTCTATGAATGAGGGTTCACTACATAAATGGTTTAAAGGTTCTAAATCCAAAGACGGAAAAGGTGGTTGGGTTAATGTAGTTACAGGTGGAACCTGTGCAAGTGATGAACCTGGTGAAGGAACACCTAAATGTGTGTCTTCTGCAAAGAGAGCAAGCATGAGTAAATCAGAAAGATTATCTGCTGCTCGTCGCAAAAAGAAAGCAGATCCTGGTCAACAATCTAAATCTGGTGCTGCAAAACCAACATACGTATCAACTGATAGTCCAAGGAAAAAGAAAATGAAAAAAG
>Ga0209348_1000155_pt1 | contig 40126 bp, 57 predicted proteins | sample ETNvirenome_2_30_FD_184065 | JGI IMG/M metagenome (GOLD analysis project Ga0209348, IMG submission 184065) | Marine viral communities from the Pacific Ocean - ETNP_2_30 (SPAdes) (version 2) | ecosystem: Environmental > Aquatic > Marine > Oceanic | place: Pacific Ocean | collected 2013-06-22 | reverse complement strand
AATATAGCTTTAGTATTATCAAAGTCTATACCATTTATAATAACTTCATCAAGTAAAGCCTCATATGCTTCATCTGCATTGTGAAATTTATTTCTCATATTTGTCGTAATAATATTTATAAAACTCATACATCTTAATCCATATAATATCTTTACCATATGTAACCGGTGATCTATTAGTTTTTTTATTAATCTCTATATCTAAGTACCATGTCGCTTCTCCAGTTGCAAACGGGGAAATATATATTCCATTGTTTATACACCAGTGATACGCTTTTGTTTCCTCTAACGTAGGCAAATAGCTTCCCATTATTTGTTTCTTTACTCTCGGCATCTATTCCCATGGCATTGGTTCATCATTAATACTTATTGGTTCGAAAGGTATAAAACAACCTGATTTATGTTCCCATTTAAAATGAGCTTCAGCACCGTTTTCACCAAGGTTTTGAAATTTTACTTTTAAAACTTTAGCTTTAACTGTTTTAGCTTCATAATCTCTATGAACTAATATACCGTGATAACTAGCATCGTACCATTCACCACCACCTTTTATATTATACATTGTTGGTTCTTCTATCTTACCATCTTTGTCTTTATACATTTTAGTTGGATGGGCTACGATAAATACTAATACATCAAACTTTTTAGCAAACGTTTCTATTTTAGTAAGATACTCCATTGTATAACGATTTACATCTTCTGTTTTACAATCAACATCTCTTACTTTATTATAAGGATCAATAACTAAGCATTTAATTCCTTTTCGTTTAACTAGCTCTGCACCTTTGCGTAATACAGATTCTAATGTATAACGCTCCATGTCTATAAAAAAGTAGTTATCGTTAACGTGATCAGCTACTGTATTCCATTTATCTCCATGTATATCTGCTGACGTTGGCATACCTTCCCATGTTTTACGCATTAGCTTGTGAGCATGTAAATACGTGGGTGCATTCTCTGGTGATGCAAAAGCTGTTTTCCAGCCATAATTACGATTGTAACCTACAACCATCTGGTCAACAAAATCAGACTTACCACTACTAGGTATCCCAGTAACAGTAATAAACTGTCCGGTGTAAGTGCTAAAAATGTTGTCAAAGTTTTCCAAGCCGACTTGATAGCCTTTTTTAAATCCATTACGAACAAAGTCTGTAACCTCATCTTCAATGTCTTTAAATGTTGTAACATTTTCAAGAGGAACAGGCCTCGCTCTTGAAATAATTTCTGATAATCTCTCTGATCCATATTTTATTAGATATTCATTAGCATCTTTACAATCATCAAACGAAACTAAATAACACACTTCAGCACCTAGTCTTCTAACTAGTTCAGCTTGTAATGCTTGACCTGCTTCATCTGAATCAACAGCTAATATTATTTTTTCTTTATCTTCAAAATAATCTATACAATTATCAAGATAATCTAAATTATTACTATTAAGTGTAGCACCGTTAGGAACTGATATAGCGTTTGGTATACCAGCTTCATGTAATGCTAACACATCCATTTCTCCTTCAGTTATAACACAGTACTCATAACCTACAATACTATTAATATTATAGAATACTTTTTCAGCACCTTTATATAACTTAAAGTTTTTACGACCATCTCTATATTTAACATTAATAAGTTGATCGCCCATAAAGTAATTAAACTTTATAGTATTCTCGGTCTTACCGGTTTGCGGCATATACTCAAGACCCTCACCGACTTGTAAGTCGATCAGAGTCTGAGCTGATATACCTCTTGTTTTAAACCATTTCAAGACTTTTTGTTCTGGATCACCAGTTATATTATAGTCTTCAACTTTATCAACAGGTCTTACATATTCTTTTTCACTAGCTCCTTTACGTTGATAAGTATGTAGTTGAAATGATGTATTACAATTGTGACAAGTACCGAGACCCCGTTCCCAATCATAAGACGCGCATTTTGCCTTTTGATTCTTGGGTTTTCTAGTGTGAGAGCAAAGAGGACATATACCCTGCTTTTTCCCTTCTTCTAGCTTATGTTGATTGAACTCATCAATCAAAAATCCATTGATCTCTACTGTCTGCATTTAATTTAATTAAAATGGTAAATCATCTACCGGTGCCGCAGCTGGTGCAGCTTTAGCAGGTTGGTCTTGTCTTGGTGCAACATCTACGTTGCTGCCGTTTGTCCATACTACTTGTACGTTGCCTAAGTAAACTTTAGCAGTTTTAGCCTCACGCTCCTCTTTAGTTTGTGCTATACAAACTGGACCGTTATTACCAAACTGATCTACTTCGTCATTTAACGTAATAGTAATAGGTAAGTATTTACCTTTTTTACCCTCGATAACTTTTGATTTATCGATGTTAGTAAGGTTAATACTAGTTTTAATTATACTAGCCATGTTATACGTATTGATTTATTTGATTAAACATTCTTTGCATCTGCTCTTTAGTAGCTCCAGTAGTTCTTCTTAAGTTATCTACTGCTTTAACATGAGTTTGATTAGCGTAAAAGTTGTTTACACTAGTTTCTAATCCTGTTACACTACATACTTTAGTTTGGTTTTTTCTGGTTCTTGCCATAATTATAAGGTTTTATTAATAAAATATTGTTTAGGGTCAAAGCCCTCAGACTTATAGAACAATTCATAAGCCTGTACTGCTCTTTCAACTTTATCTTTACCACGTTCATAGAACTCTGGTGAGCAATCAAAGATACCTATTTGACCTGTGTTTTTATCTATCGCAATAAATATCATTTCATAGCCAAATAGTTTACTATAAATGTAAGCTTGTGAATCGTAATTGTACTTAGAAGCTGAATACCTAAATTTATTTAGATCTGCTGTTGTTTTTAAATCAACAATGAGTTTTTCATTATGATTAATAATATCAGCTTTACCTTTCCACATTTGACCCTCAAGCTCTGTTATGCCTGGTACTTCATATTCTGTATTACTATCACGTATTAATCCTTTGCATACATTATTATCTAAAACTTTGTCTGTTAATAATTCTATAGCATCGACTTCGTGTTGCAATAAGCATAATTCACCGCCAGACATCTCTTTGTAAGCCTTAGTGTTTCTAGTGGTAGACTGTATCACTCTATACTTATGCAGTTTATCTGGTTCAAGTATAGCGGTGTGAAAATATCCACCAACTAGAAATGCAGGTCGCGGAGCTTGCTGCTTACCTAAAGCTAAAGGATTTGTAAGTAAAGTACCAATATCAGAGTTACTTAAATACTTTTTACCAAAAGCACCATAGTAATGCTCATCATCACGTAACTTTTCAATTACTTTTTCTTTATTCATATTATAGTGTTGTTAATGCTCCTTCTATTTCTTTAGATAGAGCATACTTGGCTTTTATAGCCGATACTTTACCACCTGCTGTTACGTATTGAACCGCTTTTTCATAAGCTGGATCATTTTTAGAGGTTAAAGTTGGTTTTTTTGGCTCGAACTTTTTCTTGCCGTGATTGTTTGTAGCATCGCTATCTTGGGTGTCGTCTATTAGAAATAAATTTCCTAGTGCATACTTCTTTGCGTAACTCGATGCTGACCCAAACTGTTGAGGTGCTTGCATACCTTTTTGATTAAGATCAACTCCAACTATTGATGTAGCTGTAATTGTACCTTCACCATCAGTTACTGTAGCTGTTGTTTGTATAACAGGCATTGGCTCTGTTGCAATCAACTCTTCATTAACTGTTACGGTAACTCCTAACTCTAATAGAAAGGGTTTTGTAGCTTCGAGAATGTCTTCGGCTGACCTGAAGTAATACTTACCGAATGAGTTAAATCTACTTTTTTTCGATTTAAACTTTGTCTGAATTTGAGATAATTTTTCGTATATGGTCATACTATTATAATTACATGTTTAAAATTAATTTACATATCTAACTTACACTATATCAAGCACTTGCGAGTGATCTACATTGTCAATTAGCTTTTGAACTGCTTGCTTTTTTAACTCTGAAACGCGTACATAATTACCTACGCCAACCATGTTTAGTTTTGTAGCAATTTGTTTTGCAGAGTGCTTATCGCAATCAAGACCATAACTCATACGTAACACTTCATATTCATTTTTATTAAGGTATTTTTCCATTAAACTTTTTAAATAAATATTAAGTATGTGTATATTGTAAGGTTCTGATTTGTCTGCTATTTGATACATCATGTTTTCTTCATCATCATTTGTAATTTGAGCATCAATAGATAAAAATATACTATTGAAAAATATTTCAACCATTTTTTTATCTTTAGGATTTTTACGTATTTCATTTAGTTTATGTTCTGGTATACGCATGTCACCTCTAGCCATATCAATACGTCTACGTATAGCGCCTTTGATACGTTTAGATAGAAATGATTTTAGTGTTTTTTCTATATCATCTGACTCATATAGTTTTGTCCACTCTATTCTATCAACAGCCTTTGTTAAAGCTTCACCACCACATTGTATTATATCATTTATAGTCATAACACCTGATGCTTGTTGAGTTGTAGAAAATTTACGACCTAAGTTTTCAATTAAAGGACTAAACTTTATTATAAGTTCTTCTCTTGTGTATTTTTTATAATCTGAACCATAATCTGGTAATCTAGTTAAAGACTGTTTTAAGTCTTCCTTATACCTTATATAGTTTTGTATATTATATTTCTTCATTCAATATTGCTTTTTCTTTTTTCAGGCAACCATTTAGATTACGCTGTATTGTTCTAGTAGAGCAGTTTAATAAACCAGCTACTCTACTCCATGTTATTGTTTTACCCATGTCGTTTAAATCTAGCATGCACTGATAAATTGCTTCACCATCTACACGACTATATCTGCCAACAAGTTTTCCAACAATACTCATTTTCTCGTTAGGCGTTAAACCGCTATAGTCTTTAAATATTATCTTACGTATTTTATTAGCTGGTGGATCACCACCTTGCATTAAAACATCACCAATCATTTGTTCTAGTTTTTTATCGCTAATAAAAAATGTAACAAAACCATTTTCTTTATTAGCTATAAATCTAGCTACAGTAACAAAATCAGAATTTATTATATTATCCATGTTAAGATAGTATAATACAAGCATGTGCCACTTCAAAGATTTATATGTTGTAATCTTTGCTTTACTACGAAACAAGTGATAACATTCGTATGTACCATCTTCATAGTAACTATACAATGCGGTATCAATCGTAGGTATATCATTAACAGGATTACACCTGTAATTTATTCTACGATCGTTTAACCATTTCATGTTTCTTTTATATGACATTAGCCTCTTACTTTATTATCTTTACGGGCTTTTGTCACCCTTGGTTTAACAAAATTCTTAATTTTGGTACGAATACCAAATACGTCTGTTTGCATTAAATGCTGGTATATTTTATATCTACTCATTTATAATTGTTATTTTAACGTTATTCCATTTACCGCCTTTTACGTCTTTATTCACAAGAAAATCAACGCGGTTTGTCCATCGCTTATTCATGCGATCTTCAACAGTCCATACTCCATCTAACTGTCCTGCTCCTTGAACACAAACTTTAGTGCCAAACACGAAACCGTGTTGCTCTAAATCTCTAGATACGGCTATCCACCGGTGACCTTGAGGATCAGCTTCATTAATAGTTTTAAGTGAAGCTGTAGTTAAATAGTCTGCGTTGCATTGAGCAGGATCAGCATGGTATATTGTTGCTGTTACTAATATTGATATTAAAAAATTCATCTGGTCTTGTTATTAATTGTTCTGTTTTACCCGCGATTAAGTATTTTTCTTGCTCATAATAATTCCAATAAGCTGTAATACTACAACCTGGAACTTTATATTTATCGGGCATACACTGTGGTGGTTCTGTAAACTCACCGTCAGGCATACCCAATGGACATAAGTCTAATGGTTCTTTACATTTAGTAATAGTTAAATGTTCTTTACCATATCGTTTAGTGTATTCATTACCTAGCGCAATCATATGATTATAAAGCCAATAATATTGTTTAACGTTTTGTCTACACCATATAGTTGACGGATGGTTATAATGTGCTTTTTTATAAGGCACATAATCAGGTTTATATTCTAACAGTTCAGCATAATGATGATGCGCAGTACAAAGCATTTGAGCTGATTCTAAGATCATTTTAACCACATGCTTATTGTATTGTATCTGTGCAGCTTTAACTGGATTAGAATGTAAATAAAATATATTCATCTGTATCTTTTATTACTTAATCTATTATAGTGTGCGTCTAATAATATATGAGCAACTTCTTCGCTGATCATGTTATCATTATATAATTTCCATATTACCTTACTCATAATTCTTCTTGTATTTTAATAAACTTTTTAACCTTGTGTATTAGCGCTGTAAATATAGCTAAACCCATACCACCTACAAATAATTTTACATTAGTTGTAAAAGGTTTTAGAGTAAAACCCCATATCAATAAAGCTACAAGATCTAGCGCGAACATAACACCACCAATACCCATTATAACATCAGGAAATTTTTTACAAATTAAAGCCACTAATCCTGTTATTTGTATAAGGATAATTATTGAACCAAAACCTAATAAAAAATCTTCCATATTATTCGTAATTTCTTATACATTTAAATAGTGGGTGTCTGTAAGAACCTGCATTAGTTTTTTGAAAATAAGTAAAGGTAGCACGCTGACCAATGTAGTCATGAACGTTACGTAACATATTTGCTAAATCCTTGTAGGTATAACCTTTGCCCGGTGGACAACCGAACTTTACACCTTCGTCATCTTGCATCAGAAACTTACCGAGCGTGCCTGTCCTCTTGCCTTTACCTGCTTCATAACCAATGATAGTTGCTTCAGTATCGCTGAAGTCTTTGAACTTCATAAGATCGTAAGACCTACCGTGTTTGTATAGACCATCTAGCCTGATAATAGAGCCTTCGTAACCTTGATCGAGGAACTCAGCGTGTATATCTCTAGCATAATTGTAGCTATCAACTAGCTTAGCAGGTACATACTTGATCTGAGCATCATATATGTCTGATGTCACAAGTTGTTGCATACGAGTTTTGTAGCTGTCATACATGACGCCGTCAAAGTAATCGTATACGTGAAACTGCACAAGATGTTGAGCATCTAGTCTATCATCTGCGGTAGGCTTTTGCTTACGAACTAATGATATAATTTTTTCAAAGTCATTTTTAAGCTTGTGATTGTATAACTCGCCATCGAGTATTACATCTGGGTATTGCTTGAAAAATGATATAAGTGCTAACTCGATATGAGCTAGGTTTTTAAATTGTTTACCTGTACGAGAGTACGCGCCATCTTTGGTAAACAGACAGCGGACACCGTCAAGTTTAGGTTGTATATACACAGGTAGAGACCAGTCAACTCGACCGTCATCAAACTTGTGTGCTAGCATTGGTTTTTGCATATTATTTAAATTTTTTAAGTTGTTTTTCAATTTTCTTTATTTTATCTTGCAGTTTTTTGCATTTTTCATAGTTTTCACGTTGTAACTCAAAATCTAATTGAGTCATAGCTGAAGCTAATTCTGCAAGCAATTGTTCTTCTGTTGTTTGAAGCGGAACAGCAAAAGTATCTGCTTGATACAATAGCTCTGTAATAACTAATTCAGCTACTCTTTGAGCTATTTGTTCTATTTCTTTATTAGTCATTTGTTAGTATATCTATTATTTTTTGAGCATTTCTTCTAACTATATTATATTTAGCTATTTCTTCTTTTGTATCACCACCATACTCGTTACATCTTTTTTCACCATTAGCAAAATCAGTATAATCCATATCTTCCATATATTTAGATATAATCTTTTCAGGAGTCAAAACGAAAACACATTTACCACTGTACATATCCCAACAACTTACGTGTATTTTGTCTCTATCACCTGACCATATTATATATCTATACTGGTGATCTATTTCGTCTGCTTTAGGGTATAAATAGCAACTGTCATAGTAAAAATCATGAGCTAATTTACTAGCTAATCTACTACCGTCCTGGCACCCATTACTTCCAGCTAGCAACCAATTAGCTATTTGTACACCTTGCCATTCAGGATAACCGTCATGGTGTTGATACATATTTACATAGCTTTTGTCTTTTACAAGATCAGGGTGTACAGCGAATCCTTCTGCGTATTTGCTACTGTGTTTTCGATCCACAACCATTAATAAGTTTCTAGTGCTCATGCTTCTGTTTTTTCATATTCGTAACCTTCTTCTATTAATTCGTTTTCAACTTCTTGTTTCATATCGTTTACATACTCGTCATATACTTCTGTAACCGCGTCTTGTACGTAATAAGAATCTAGATCATCTACATAGATTAATTCATTGTAATCAGTCATAGCTTCAGCTAGTTTATCTGCTAAATCGTTTTCGTAGTAGTGTACGTCTTCATTTATCGATGGTCTTCTATCATCATGTGTAGCAACCCATACTTCATAGCCATCTGCTGTTGTTTCAGTATATATACTATAATCAGGTGTACCGTTCCAGTCGTCTACAAGTTTAAATTCGTAGTAATCTTGTATTACATTAAGAGCTTCATCGTGTTCAATATCAAATTTTACACCGCGTGCTTCTAACCTTTCATCTATTAAGTTTTCTGTTATTATTTTTTTAGTTGCCATATTCTATTTTATTATTATTAGTTACCATCCATTCACAGTCATTTACTTTGTGACCTGCGCCGTATAAAAACGATTCACAAGATTCTGTGTCTGGATTCCATTCATTTTCTTTTGTACATAATGCGCTAATGTCATATCTATATACTTTACCATCTGTAAAATCTAGTAAGAATATATATTTAGCTGACTCGTCTGCTGTTATTATTTCTTTTGCGTTGCTACCGAAGTGTCCAACCGGTGGATTGTCTTCGAAATATTTTGTTACTGAATCACTCATAGTCTTTACATATTAAAATGTTATCACCGTATTTAAAATCCCAAGCAGAAACTTTAATAAGTTCTATATCTGAAAATGTATATAACGAGCTAATGTCACTGATTTTTAAGTTAGAATAAAAATATTCATTACTTAATAGCTCAACAATACTTGTTACACTGCTTTCATAGTTTGCCGTGTTTGCTAACAAAGCCTCTTTAACTTCAGGCTTTAGTCTTTCGTAAATTGATAGTCTTTTCATGTTTATTATTTAATTATATTATCTGTTGCTGTTTGTATTTTGTTTGTAATTACTCACCAAGTACAATGACGTCGCCATGAATAGACTCGTTTTCAATAATAGATTCTACATCTTGCCAGTGATACCAATCCATTTCTAGTTCTGTCATTGTTTGCTTAATTTGATTTACTTTGTTTTGTTGACCATTGTTGTCGCCAATAATATAACCACCAACAAATAGTACGCACGCTAGTGCAATCGCTTTTCTTCTGTTCATATATTTAATTTTAGGTGCGCGAGCAGGATTCGAACCTGCGACCTCTAGGTTATGAGCCTAGCGAGCTGACCAACTGCTCCATCGCGCCATATTTTAAGGGTGGTATTGTGCACATACCCACGCTTTCTGAGGTTCCCGTCTCAGCCGTGCACTACTATTTCAAGCTGTGACTGTTCGTAAGTTACCGTCCTTCGTGTTTTAACCCGTTAGTGGACGTGGCAGGAATCGAACCTGCGTTTTCAAAGGGTAATAACTATTGAGTGTTTTTAGTACTTGTGTACTTGCATTCTCACTCGCATTACTACTCGATACTTTGAGCTAACCATTTCACGCCCTTTTGTAACTAGTGAGGATTCGAACCTCATACCCGTCGGTAGCCTGATCCAGTATGATGTTTCCAAGATCACCTGACCTAGTTCCCGCTAGCAATTCACTTATGTGTTAAGATACTTAAACAGATAAATCTGAGATACTGTCTTAACCTAATTAAGCTACTCGTCTAGCTATTTACGCCGCCAAGCTCTGTGCACAGATGCGCTAACTTCTTGGCTGACTATTTGTATTGTATTACCCGTTTTGTGCTCAATGATAGGGACATACGAGTATGTTTTAGTTGTTGAACACTTCACACAAGTTTTATATCCCAGTTCTAAACGGATCGGGTGTACGGTTGTACCACATTTACAATACATATTTTTGTTTATTATATTATCTGTTAGTAATATTATTTTGTTTGTAATAATTTATTAAGCGCAACATTTATTACATATTCTTTCATTTCTTGATAGTCATCACCTTCGAGAGGTGTATCGGCTAACTGCCAATCAACACTGTCTTCAATGATTTCTTTTATGTGATCTGCTACGCCTTGCGCTATAAGATCTAGTTCTGCCATTTTACTCATAATTTTTATCTATTTCTAATCCTAATTCATTTGCTACATAGTTAATATGTTTCTGTGTTGTTACACTCCACCAACCATGTTGTATTAATTTATCTTGATGTATAGTTGCTACTTTGGTACTATAAGAGTATATATCGTCACCAACTTGTCTTAAATTTTCTTTATATCTATTAAATTTTCTCATTTTGCATAGTTTTTAAGGTAATATTTTAACATAAAGTTTAATCTCGTTATTGGTGAATATATAAGTGCACGAGCTTTAGTCATACCTTTTGATGTATACAACTCACCATTGTCTCTCTGCCATACGCATCTATAATTTTGCTCGTATGTAGGATTTAGTTGATATGCTCTGTCTGCACCGTTTTGCTTACGTACATAACCTGACTTGAAACAAGCAACGCGTAGTCGTGGTAAATCTTTTATGTTATAGTTTTTACTTTTATACCACTCAAGTCTTTGTTTTGTATAACAAGGCACAGGAAATTCAAACTCACGAGTTTCATTTTTAGCTTGCTTTTGTGTTGTTACTTCTCTGATTCCATAGTCGATAAGCAAACGCTTTACGAACTGTTCTTCTAGCAGAAACTGCTCTTTTTGCCAATTTGTCATAGTATTTTTATTAATTTTAATTGTTCTATTGTAAATTTTTTTGTATTATCTCGCCACATACGGTTGTGAGTGAACTTACGTGATTTGCTGAATGTAGATTTTTGAGAGTGCTTGACTCTTTTGTATTCCGCATCAGTAAGTCCACTACATTTACCGTTATGTAAGGTTAGACGCCTATGCTCGTCTGCCTTAAGTTTTCTTTGTGCTTTTGCATAAGCGCACAGTTCTTTCATGTTAGTTACTTTGTTATACATAAGTGTTATTGTTTATAGTGTAAAACTTGTTGTAACTTTGATAAGATTTTTCAAAATAGTATTTAGTATAAGGAACTTTAGTAAGTAAAGTATTATTATTTAATAGTATTTGATTGTTAGGTAAGAATTTTATTGTTTGCATAGTATTATTTATATATATTATCTTGTAGTAATTATATTTTGTTTGTAAATTTCTTTGTTTAATCTTTTATACCACTCGTCTTCAATTAGTATAACTCTTTCACCAAATCTTCTTGCTTTCGCAAACCTGTATAAATCTCTCTTCATATTATAAACATTTATGAGCGTTAGTTAATGCGTAGTCACCTAAAGCTTGACGCCATTCCCACTCGCGCTTGCGATATTCATAGTCAGTACACCATTTTTTCATAGCTCTACTGTTAGTATTAGGATTGAAGTTAGCTTCAAACTCATCAATTTGTTGAAGTTTTTTAGTGATTAGACCTTTAGCGTCTAGTTCTTTGAATTTAGTATCTTGAAATTTCATAGTCATTAGTAATTATTGTTATATATTTCTAATACTTTAGACTTTTGATCATCTGTAAGATGCCAATAGTTTTTATTGAAAACTAGCCAAGATATTTTTATTAAAGTGTAAGAGTAGTTAGACATAGTTATATTAGTTTAGTTTGAAAGCGTTGGAATACATATATTTCATCGAGTAATTCCTGTGGAAGAACTGGTAGTATTTCGTGATTACTTTGTAACCAGAGTGATAAGAGTGATATGTATTTTATACGTTTCATTTTATTATATTATCTGATAGTGATTTTGTTTTATTTGTAATTGGTCGCTCATAATTTTCATCAGTGAGTGTACCGAATAGTAATTCATCAAAGTATATTTCACTTGTGACAAATCTCTGCTGTAATTTGCTATAATATTTATTCATAGTATTTATTTAGTTCTAGTGTGAGTAGTCGAAACCCACCTCTGCTCCAAGACTAGATTTTAAGAGTGCTGTTTACTGTACTTCGACAACACTTCTTACTGAAACTGGTACACTTGTAGATGAAGTATAAGATTTATACTTGATGAAACATGGCATAGTTTCTAGTTTAGATTTCATAACTTCATACACTTTATCGTGATTGTAAGTGACAGTTTTGCCATTTTTGAAGTTGACAGTAATGTCTTGATTTTTACCGATTAAAGATTTTCTGATTACGAATCTTTTAGAAATTAAATTTTGCATAGTTATTATTATTAAGTTATTATTATTTATTTACATTTATATTATCTGTTTGATGTAAAGTTTTGTTTGTAAAAGTTGTATATTTATTTACTTGTTGTAATTGTTAGTAAGTTACTGCGCGATATGTCATAGTGTCATAGTAGTATGTCATTATGTCATTGTCATATTGTCATAGTTATCAGTGACTTACTGTCATGTCAACTTGTCATATAGTTATATTGTAGTAATAACGTGTACAAGAATCATTGTTAGACATGGTATAATAAAAGTGATTGTGAATATTAAACCGATTGTTTGAGTGATATTATCTTTTTTAAACATAGTATTATTTTAAGTTGTTTTACATATATATTATCTGTAAAAAGCTGAAATCTGTTTGTAAAAATAGTAAAAAAAGGGCTAGGGGTGGCAAAAAAAGCTAAATTTTCTAGAAAAAATGATAGCGCAGCGAGGAGGGGGGACACAATTGCTCTCTATTTGTAACGTTTTTTTAAAATAGGACATAAGCCTTATAAGGTATATAAGTAACAGTCTATTGTCACACTTGTAAAAACTTCACTTTATCTGTAAGTATATATAATATAAGAAATTAACAAAGAACTATGGCAATAATTAACTCTTACCCAACAGTAACACCTACAGGTAGTGATCTTATAATAGGTACTGATGTATCTACTACACCTAACTCTACTAAGACATTTACTATCGATAGCATAAACGCACTAGCGACTGGAACGCCAGCTGCTGGAACACTAAATACATTAGCATTATTCACTAGCGCTGTAGCGGTAGGTGATTCAACAATAGTAAGATCAGGTGCAGGAGCTACTTCTACTTATACTTTTGGTGGAGGAACAGCTATAAACAACACATCGATAACAACTGATGATTTAACTACAAACGGTAATACAATAATAGGTAACGCTGGCACAGATACATTAACAGTTAATGCTGCTGCTACTTTCACCGATAACATTACTATGAACGGAAGTTCTAAAAACTTAACATTAGGCGTAACTAATCCAATAATATTTCTTGATGGCGCAGGGGCTGAAAGATTAAGAATCGCAGGGGATATAAGTAATAATTCAATAATACAAGACAGTAGTCCAGGTGATTTAATGTTATTTTCCAACACTGAATTAGAAATTAAATCTGGTATACTTGGAGAAAACTTTGCTAAATTTACAAAAGACGGACCTATTGAACTCTACTATGACAACGTTAAAAAGTTTGAAACAACAAACACTGGTGTTACAATAACAGGTACTCAATCTTCTTTCAGTGGCCAAGTTACTATACCAACAACACCTGTAGCAGCTACAGACGCCGCTTCTAAATCATATGTTGATACTTCTATATCTGGAGCTGCATACTTACCAACGGCTGGTGGAACAATGTCTGGCGATATTATATTATTGGATAATGTAAAATTAGAGGTTGGATCGGCAGTAGGTGGTGATTTACAAATATATCATGATGGTTCTGATAGTTATATAGACGAACAAGGAACTGGAGATCTTAAAATAAAAGGTTCTACTAATGTAATGATATCTACATCAAGTGGTGGAACAATGGCACAATTCACTGATAGTGGAGCTGCTTTTTTATATCATTCAGGTAATTTAAGATTAGCAACTTCAGCTCTTGGTGTTACAGCATACGGTGATGTTACTACTACTGGTCAATTTAGAGTAAACGCGTTAAACGCAGTTCCTGCCTCAGCTTCAGCAGCAGGTACTTTAGGAGAAATAAGATTTACAGCAGACCATATATATGTGTGCGTAGCAACAAACACATGGAAAAGAGTTGCTATAGCTACTTTCTAGTAAAATTCACCAAAACCAAGTGAATATATAAAATATACCCGGCACGGGTTAGTGCAAACCAAATATTAACAATTAAAACCAAAACCAATGACGTTTTATTATCAGACTCAATCGTGGTCTAGTCAACCACAAATAACCGAAGAGGCCAAGAAATTATGGGAGCATGTAGTTCAAAAGAAAAACTGGAGAATAGTACAGCTACCAAATGGTTTCTACCAAACTGAATACCTTGACCCTAATGAAGAAGATACATGGGTCGATGTAACGAGACGCGAAACAATTGAAGGCGCTGAATCAGCAATAGATGCTTCGATTAACCACTATGAGAAAAAATTAGCTCATATTCGCGGACCACAAGTCGTTAAGACTTTTAAATAGTAAAAGTAAATTAAATTAAATTAAATTAAATTATGTCAGACTTAATAGTCAAAAACCTTAACTTTGGTGACAAAGCTAGGGAAGAAGTATTTAAAGGTATAACAAAACTCACAAATGCTGTTAGCTCCACACTTGGAGCTAGCGGTAAATGTGTAATGTTAGAAGATCACAATGGTAAACCAGTTATAACTAAAGATGGTGTAACTGTTGCCGACTCAGTAATATTGAGAGACCCTGTTGAGAACATGGGTGCTACACTTATAAAAGAAGCAGCGCGCAAAACAGTTAGAGAAGCTGGAGACGGAACAACGACAGCAACAGTATTAGCACATGCTATATTAGAAGAAGCTTATAAAGTTTCTAATAAAACAAACTCAAGAGACTTAAAAGAAGGTATAAACAACGGTGTTAAAAAAGTAGTAAAATACTTAGAATCAATTTCAGTTCCAGTAAAAGGAGACATGTTGAAACAAGTTGCTTCAATATCTACTAATAATGATGAAGTTCTTGGATCTATTATAGCAGATGCTTTTAATTCTGTAGAAAACACTGGTGTTGTTATGATGGAAACAGCTGAAGATGGAAAAACAAGTTTTGAAGTTATAGATGGAGTTCAATACGATAAAGGATTAAAAAACTCTCATTTTATAACTAATAAACAAAACAAGTCTGCTGAACTAGAAAATCCACTAGTATTATTAATTGAATCACCAGTTGATACAATTAGACAAATTCAACCCGTGCTAGAGCACGTAATAAAAAACAATAAACCCTTGCTTATTATAGGCGATTTAGAACAGGGTGTTTTATCAGCTCTAGCAATGAATAAGATGAAGGGTAATATAAAAGTCAATGTTATAGACGCGCCTACATATGGGGTAAACAAGCAACAAATGCTACAAGATTTATCCATGCTTACTGGTGCTACTATAATAAATGAAGACTTAGGTGATGATATGGAGATGATACAAGTAGATCATTTAGGTTCATGCTTAAAAAGTGTTACCACCTATGATAATACTGTTCTTCAAATAGCTAATCAATCAGATGAAACAAAAGCTATAATTGAAGATATAAAAGAAAAAGTATTAAAAGAAAAAAATCCTAATTTAGTTATAAAATTAGAAAAAAGACTAGCAATGTTAGCTGCTAAAATAGCTATAGTTAAAGTAGGTGCTAATTCTGAAATTGAATTAAAAGAAAAACTAGATAGAGTCGAAGACGCTATTTGTGCTACTAAAGCTGCTGTTAAAGAAGGCATAGTTTCAGGTGGAGGTATTGCTTTGTTAAACGCTGCTTTAAAAATGAAAGGGAAAAGTGATGGTGAAAAAGTTTTAAGCAGAGCTATATTATCTCCGTATAAAACAATACTTCATAATGCTGGAATTGAAAACAAAGAAATACCAGCAAAAGAAAAATATGGTATTGATGTAGTTACAGGAAATATGGTACACATGATTAATTACGGTATAATAGATCCGTTATTAGTTACAAAAAGCGCTCTTCAAAACGCAGCTTCTGTAGCAACAACAATACTTTCCACTGATTGTGTAATCAATAATTTAAGAATAGATGAAGGCAATAGGTAGGAATTTAATTATAAAAAAAATAAAAGAAGGAACTACTAAAACAAAAGGTGGTTTACTTTTAGCTGAAAACCAAAGATCAGATATAAGATATATAGAAGCCAATGTTATTTCTGTTGGTACTGATGTAGCTGGAATAAGCGAAAATGATACTATATTTTATGACAGACACGCTGGTCATACTATAGAAATAAATAAAAAATCTTATAGTGTTATAAAAGCTCAAGATGTAGTGGTAGTGACATGAGATCGTTAACGGCTAGTGACATTAAAGATTTAAGTCTACTAAAGCATTACAGAATAATAAGAAAATGGGCTTGTAAAAACAATGGTTTAAACGATGCTGATTTAGAGTTATTAATTTATTTAGATTGTATAGGATTATTTAGTATAAAAGATTTTAAACAAGGCACATATTCTTATAGTTGGGATACAAGACGCTGGGCTAAATTAATAGACAATGAATGGGTTGTTATATGGAGGAAAAGAAATAGATCAACTCAAAAGCATAATTTATACCAATTGTCATTTAAAGGTAAGCAACTTATAAAAAGAATATATAGAATAATGCTAGGCGAAGAAGACTTGCCAACAAGCATTAGAAGAAATAAATTAATGGCTGGTAAAAGTTATACAGATAAAGTTTTATCAAAAGCTATTGAAAATGTAAATAAAGATAAACACAGATGATTAATAAAGATAATGATAGTCCACTACCTTTTAGTATATTTAGAAGTATAGGTAGAGCTCTTGGAAGAAAACGCCCACGAGGCAACAGACTTGAGCAAAATATAATGTCTAAACTAGATGCTATAAGTGAACAAATATCTCAATCTACAGGAGCTACACCACAAGACGCTGCTAACCCAGTTGATCCAGCCGCTATAAATACGGTTGAAGAAAATGCTATGCAAGCCGCGGATATGGTGGCGAATGGAGTAGGTGCCGCTGCTTCAGGTGGTGATTTAAATGCTGATAAAGTTTTTGGAACTCCATTAGAGAGACAGAGATCTGTAAGTAAAAAATATTGTAAAAAAAAATAAACAACTAATTATGAGCATGCACGATATTGAAAAAATTAAAAAAAATCCTAAATTATCAGGGCAGATAGGTGAAAACGCTATATGGGACGGTCCATTAAGTAAAGTAGGTTTTCCAATGGGCGTTGGTAATAGTAATGGCATTACAGGTATGCAGGTATCTAAGTATCCTTGCAAATACGAAGCAGGACCAATAACACAAAAAGCTAAAGTATATAAATAATGAATTCACCATTTTTTAAAGGACACGAACCTTTTCCAGAAATAAAAGAAGAGAACAAAGGCAAGTTTACTGCTTGGGTAAAAAAGAATATGCCAGGTAAATCTACCTGTGCTGCAGCGAGTGCTGTAATGAAAAACAAAGATAAATACAAGCCAGCTGTAGTTAAAATGGCTAACTATGCTAAAAACTTCGGTTGTTCAAGAAAATAAATTATGATAAGTAAATCACCATTTAAACAAGACAAATGTGCTAAAGCTAAAGCAAAGAAAAAAGCTGAGTATATGTCTAGAAAATCTAAAACCACACTTAAAAAAGTTGATGGTAAATATAAGAAAGTAGAAGTACCTATAAGTGAAGCTGAAAACTTAAAAGAGTTTAACAGGGAAATAAATGAGTTTGAGTGTGTGAACGGTGAACTTAAAATAAGACAAGAGCCTAACGATTAAAAATAAACTTATGACAACATTTAGAGACGGCTTCATGATGAAGTCACCACTACCTGCTCATGGCAAGTTAGAAAAGCAATTAGAGATTTTAAAAAATGATCCAGAATTAGCTGTAAAAAAAGGTTTAAGCACTGAAGGGCAAGGAGGAAAAGATTATGAAGCTATAGCTGCAGTAGAGAAAAAAATTAAGGAAGCTAAAGCTAAACATAGTTCAGAAAGAAGAGAAAGTGATAGTGCTCAAGTAAGAGAAGACGAGGACGCTGCTAGAGGCTCTGCGGCAGAAATGCACACGCCACTTCATAACTATGGTGGATATAGAGGTGGGGGTGATGTAGGTCAGTATATTTCAACTGCTGATTTATATCAAAACATGTTTAACAAAGTAGAAAGCGCTACTAAAGATTTTATAGCGGGTCAAGAGAATCCTGATTATGAAGGTAAATCAAAAAGACAAGCTAAAAGAGTAGCTAGAAGAACTGAAAGATCTAAGAAAATGGCAAGCAAGGGTAAAGATACCACTAAGTTTGATAAAAAAACTAATTTTATAAGTGCTAAGTCTACTACTAACCAAGTAATGGCAGATAAACAAAAACAATCAGCATACGATAAACTTGCTAATCTCATGTCTGATGAGGACAAAAAGAAATACGGAATAAAAAAAGAATCATAAATCATGCATAAAGGACACTACGGAAAATACACTGGAAACTCTAAGTTTTCAAAAGACCATGCCCATACAAGAGTTACAGCTGGTAATTATAAAGCAACTGAAAGAGATGACGCTGCTCATATTGACTATTTAAAGCGTGATATTATATATGATGATCACCACGGACATAGTGACGAAAAAATGACTGCTGATGAAAAACATATTTCAAAATTAGCAGGCGACATGAAATACGATAAAGAACATCATGGTTCACCAGCTAAAAAACACTTCAAACCTCAAGATATAAATAAAAATGGAGAGATTGAAGACTGGGAAATAGGGAAAGCTAAAGCAATGAATAAACATAAATAAAAAATAATATTATGCCAGGATACAAAATATCACCAAACAAAATGAGTCCATATAAAATGGAATCTAACAAACAAGAAAAATACAACTTAATGCACGACATGCCGCTTGATAAAGACGCTAGTGGCGGAAGATCTTGGATGTCAAAGCATTCAAAGTCTGCATTGCGCATGGGACACAGTCCAGCTGAAATGGGACATGACTCACCAGCCAATCATAAAGGTTCTGGCTATGGCACTAAACACGAAGAAGAAGTAGGTCATGGAGATGGTACGGGCATGCATTCTCACGCGTATGGTAGACAGAGAAAACAAGACGAAGGAAAAGAAAGATCTGAAAAAAGAAAAAAAGTTAAAGCTACAATTAAAGCTGGAAAAGCCTTAATTAAAAGCATGTAAAATAAACAGTAGAGAGCTGTATAAAACTCAAAACAACCAATTACACAATTACACAATTTAAAACTAAAAATTATGGCACAATGGATTAATTTTCCTGTAGTAGGAGGACATGATGGAACTGGAGTTGTTCCAGCTGAGGACGGAGACAACTTATTATTAGCTGAAAGTATCGTATCTGTATCTGTAGCAGAAACTGCAAACAGAATGACCGCTACTTTAACATTACGCGCACCTACTGCAGCTACAGATGTATGTACTGTATTATGTAGTACAGATGCTGCTGCAACTGACCCTGACACGGCAAGATGTGATGCTGCTGGTTATGAAGCTCAATTAAAAGCAGCTATTAACAGAGCTATCACAGCTAACCCAGGTGGAGTAAAATCTACAGTAGGAGCACCTCAAAATGCTGTTGCTGGAGCTAAATATGACTCTGCAAATAAAGTTTATTTTAAATCATTTAAAATAGGTTAATAATGAAATCAACAGGTTTAGGAGACAGCGTAGAAAAGTTTACTAAAGCTACTGGTATCAAAAAAATGGTAGACACAATGAGCAAGGGACTAAACATCCCTTGCGGTTGTGAAGCCAGAAAAAATGCATTAAACAAAATGTTTCCTTATAAAAAATAATTATGGCTTTTAAAATAAATCCACCATATCCAATAGATAATACTCCAATATATCACGTAGATATGGAAGATGGTGTTATGGGTAAAGCAAATAATAATGGAACAATTATTATAAATAAAAACGTTAAACCAAATCAATTACCAGATGTAGTTGCTCATGAAAAAGTTCATATTGAACAAATGAAAAGAGGTGATTTAGATTATGATGATGATTACGTTTATTGGAAAGGCAAAAAATATTCCAGATCTGAAATGAATGAAGGCGCTCATGATTTACCATGGGAAGCAGAAGCATATAAAAGAACAAAAAATGCCTAAAAAGAAATTCAAAGACACAACTGTTGGAAAGCTTTTATTCGGAGCTGCATCAGTTATAAATCCTACACTAGGAAACGTACTCCAAGGAGTAATGTCACCTCAGGAAGCTATTGCTGAAATAACAAAAGCAGATGTTTCTAATGATGACAAAATAAAATTACAACAATTAATATACGAACAACAGAATAAAGAAATAGAAGCTATAACAACTCGTTGGCAAGCAGATTCTATGTCTGATTCTTGGATGTCGAAAAATGTACGCCCACTAGTTTTAGTGTGGTGTATTACTATTTTCTCGCTAGCCGGTATATTAGACAGTGTTGAAAGTATACCATTTCAAATAAACGCATTATGGAACGATACTTTCGAGAAGGTCATGATGGCGGTCGTCTTAGCCTATTTCGGCGGACGCACGACAGAAAAAGCAACAAATATATTTAAAAAATAAAAAATAATGGCAAATAATCAACCACATAGTTCACTGTTTGTAGTTCCAAGTGATACAATAAATATACCACAACCTGGTATTTTAACAAGTGGAACACAAAACTCTACTTCAGGAACTGCAGTTTTAACCGATGCTGCTCAAAATTTTACACCTTCAGTAACCAATGCTAATGGTTACAACGTAACAGGTGGTATATTATATCAAGCATATACAGGTGCTTTTCCTGGAAGTGTTAATGTGATAGTCAATATATCAGCGCCTACTGAGTTAAAAACAACAAATAATACGACTGCTGCTGCGGTAGGTAATCCATATACTATATATGCTCCAAATCAAGACGGTAAAACTTCTTTTACTTTATTTGTAGGAACTGGAGGAGCAGCATCTACATTAAGAGTTTTAACAGCTGCAGGAGACGATGTTACATTAACTAATCTACCTGATTCATCATTTGTGCCTTTACAAGTAGTAAGGGTTTTTGCAACTGGTACAAATTGTAGCGAAATTTTAGCACTATACTAGTATGCCAGGTGGACCAAGTATGTTAGCTAATGCTAACGCAATATTAGCAGTCCCATTAACTATACAAGGTGGTGGAGGTCCAATTAAACCTGTAGAGTTTTTTATACTTGCAGAAAACGGAGACAAGTGTATAACAGAAGTTGGTACTAACTTTATGGTACAAGAAATAGCACCTTAAATAAATAAAAATATAAAATGGCAAATATAAAATTTTCAGCTTTTACCACAGAAACAAATTCTGCAGATGTAGATTTTCTTGTAGGTTATCAAGGCACAACAATGAAAAAAATAGCACCTAGTAATTTAGGTGGATCATATCCTTTTCAAATTGAAACAGATTCTTTATATTCTGGTTTTGTTCCATCTGGATTAAGTGGCGCTCCTCAAGGAAACACTGTTTTAGGTATTGATGCTGGTAATGCTTTAACTGTAGGTATTAATAATACTATAATTGGAAATGACGCGGGTAAAGTAATAACTAATGGAGGTAATAATGTTTTTATTGGTTTTGAAGCTGCTCTTGCATCTTCTACTAATACTTCAGACATGGTGGTTATTGGTCAAAAAGCTTTTGAAAGTGGTAGCGGTGGTAGTGGAAGTATATTAATAGGAAAACAAGCAGGTAATTCTCAAACAGGAGAATTAGTGGTTGGTATAGGTAGAGAAGCAGCAAGAGTTAACACATCTGATTATCATATTTCTATAGGTTATGAAGCTGGTTACTCAAATACTTCTGGAGCAAATAATACAAATATTGGTTATCAAGCAGGTAAAAATAATACTACTTCGCAAGATAGAACTATGGTTGGTAATGAAGCTGGAGCGTTTCAAACAGGTTCACAAAATACAGGAATTGGTAGATATGCTTTAAGGCAAGGTACTGGATTACAAAATGTTGCTGTAGGAACAAGCGCTATGGTCGGAAATATGTCAGGTGGATCTTTTAATACAGTTGTAGGTTATAATGCTATGTCAAGTAATGGCAATAAAAGTAATAATGTTATTGTTGGTAGAGATGCTGCTAGACTTGTTACTACTGGTAGTACTAATACTATTTTAGGATCTCTAGCTGGAGATAATTTAACTACTGGTTCAAATAATATCCTTATTGGATATGATGCTACCGCAAGTGCTGTAGGTGTTTCAAATGAAATAACCTTAGGTGATGCTAATATTACTGCGCTAAGAATACCTGGTTTACAATCAGGAGCTTCTGATGGTGATGTTTTAACATTTAGTTCAGGCACAGGTTTAATTACTTTACAAGCCGGCGGTGGTGGCGGTGGTTCTTATCCTTTTCAAATTGATACTGAATCATTATACTCAGGTTTTGTACCAGGTAGTTTAAGTGGAACTCCTCAAGGAAATACTACATTAGGTATAGACGCAGGAAAAACTTTAACTACAGGAAGTAGCAACACTTTAATAGGACACGATGCAGGAAAATCTATAACTACTGCTGTAAATAATACTATAGTAGGATATAATTCTGGTATAACAATTAATGGAACAGGTAACACAGTGCTAGGTATGGAAGCTGGAACAGGTTTAGCAACTGTAGGCGCTGTTAATATAGGTTGGTTAGCCGGAAGTACAGGTAATTATTCTATTACCTTAGGTGCACAAGTTGCTAGATTCGCAGCTAGTCAACATAGTGTTTTCATAGGAGAGCAAGCAGGATATGCTGCTACTTCTGGAGATGGTGCAATTGGAATTGGTAATGATGCTTTAAGAAGCAACACTTCAACTGGTAATGTGGCTATAGGTAGAGATGCTAGCTACTCAAATAGCTCTGGAGCAGGTAACACTAGTGTAGGTTTTGAAGCTGCATATGCAACTACATCTGGTGGAAATAATACCGCCATAGGTTACCAAACTATGAGCCAGTCAGTTGGATCTAAAAACACTTTTTTAGGTTATCATGCTGGTATAGGTTACAATTCAGGAACATCTACCGCGAGCGATAATATTGCAATAGGTTACCAAGCTATGGCTCAAAGACGTGGTGGTTCAGGTGGTAATACTGTTATAGGTAATGATGCTTATAAAAATACTGATGGTGGAACTGGAAATATAGTTATTGGGAAAGATGCAGTACCAACAGCGGGTAACGGAAGTAACAATGTTGTTATTGGAACAGGCGCTGATTTAGCCGCGACAACAGATAATAATTCTATTATAATAGGAAACGCTGGGGTTGGACTAGGCACTAATACTACTGTTTTAGGTAATAGCAGTACAACAACAACTGTTATAAAAGGTAATGTTGGATTACTAGATGCTACTACTCCTGGATCTGCATTAGATATTTTAAGCGCTACAAACGGTACTGATTCTGTTCAACTTAGATTAAGAACTACTGCTGTCTCTGCAAATACTCTTCAAAAAGTTGTTGGATTTTACCAAGCTTCAACTTCTGAAAGAGGTTATATAGCTATTAATCAATACTCCGTACAATATAATACGTCTTCAGATTATAGATTAAAAGAAAATATTGTAGAAATAAACGATGGTATAAGCAGATTAAAATCTTTAAAACCTTGTAGGTTTAATTTTATATCTCCTGTAGATGAAAACGGTAATAAATTAGATCCAAATCCAAAAACTCTGGACGGATTTATAGCTCACGAAGCACAAGCTGTAATTCCAGAATGTGTGGGTGGAGATAAAGATGCTGTGGATAAAGATGGTAAGCCAGTTTATCAAGGTATTGATCAGTCAAAAATAGTACCATTACTTACGGCTGCACTAAAAGAAGCAGTAACAAAAATAGAACAGTTAGAAACTAGAATACAAACTTTAGAAAATAATTAAAATGTACAAAAACGTAATAACATCAGAAAACACACCAGACAGTCACAAAGCGGTTATAGTTAGTCAAGTAGATGGTCAATTGGTAGAAGCTGCAGATTCAGAAACTTCAGCAGAGCAGCTGCAATGTCTTAAAGATCACTTTCTTTGGTTACTATCTAACGACTTTTACAAAGACGAATGTAGCGCTGAGCAAGTAAGTGGTATGGAATCGTATTTGCCTGCGGATTATGCAGATGGATATGAAGATCTACCTGAATAGTAGATTTACTAAAACAGGTGTAACTATATAAATATAAAACAATTAAATTAAATCAAATAAAATTATGAGTGAAGAAATTAAAAAAATTGAAGAAGTAGAACTTTCTAAAGTAACAGAGCAACAACAAAGATTATCAGAAGTTCTTACCAACATTGGTGTATTAGATGTACAAAAATTAAGTCTACATACTAAAGTAAAAGAAATTAGTAATGAAATTGAAGCTACTAAAAAAGAATTAGAGGCTAAATATGGAAAAATTAATATTGACTTAAAGGACGGAAGTTATACAGATATAGAAAAAACTGATGGCGAGTAATATTAGGAAGATTAGTATTGGATCTGACTATAAAAACGATGCCATGCATTATTCTATAGGTCAACAGGTTTACGGTGGTCACGAAATATCACACATACTTTTTGAAGATTCAGATAATTCTTATAATATACATATAAAGAAAAACAACGAAGTATTGCCATGGAAAAAGTTTAATTCTCATATGGCTATATCAGTTGAGTATGATTTAGAGTATTAATGAAAAGTTTATATGATTTTATCGTTGAACCATTAGGCGATAAATACAGTAATACTGTAAGTGTTGGTGATAAAAAACTAGTTGTAAACACTAAAATAGAAAATTGGAAATTTGTTAACAGAGTGGCTAGAGTTTTAGAGACTCCAGCCGCTTTTTCCACTCCTATAAAAAAAGGTGATATAGTAATTATACACCAAAATGTATTTAGAACTTTTTACGACATGAAAGGTGAAAAGAAAAAAAGCAGATCTTGGTTTAAAGATGATTTATATTTTTGCGCTGTAGATCAAATTTATTTATACAAAAACAATAATGGTTGGCACGCTATAAATGACAGATGCTTTGTAACACCTATAAAAAATACTGAAGATTTAACGCTTAATAAAGAAGCAAGCCTTATTGGTATACTTAAATATGGTAACAAGTTCTTAGAAGCGCTTAATATTAACCCAGGTGATCTGATTGGTTTTACACCTAACAGTGAATGGGAATTTTTAGTCGATAATAAACGACTATATTGTATGAAATCAAATGATATTGTAATTAAGTATGAGTACCAAGGAAACGAAGAAGAATATAATCCAAGCTGGGCGAGTAGCAGTTGAAGAATTAATTAAGGTAGCTAAAGAACCTATTGTAGATTCAGATGACGATATATCTGCTGATAGATTAAAAAATGCAGCAGCAACAAAAAAATTAGCAATATTTGATGCTTTCGAAATATTAAATAGAATACAAGAAGAGCAAGATATGTTAGAAGATAAACCAAAAGAAGTTAAAAAGCAAAACACTTTTAAAGGCTTTGCAGAAGGAAGATCTAAGTAATGTATCAACAAGATTTATATAAAATATTAAAAGACCATATTAAACCTAAAGTTCTTAAACGAATGAATAGGTATAAAAAATGGGAGTACGGTTATAACGAAGAACATGATATTATAGTTATAAGTAGAACTGGTAAAATAGGTGAGATATATGAAATACAAAATCTTAAAATAGCTTTACCAGAAGAAGAAACCGTACATAAGTTTAATAACAACAAGTGGAATCAATTTGAATATCCAAAAGCATTAAGTAGAATTAAATCTACATTTGATTGGAGACAATATCCACAAGATTTTAAAGACAAGTGGTATGATTACATCGATAATGAGTTTAACCGTAGGGAAGAAGGTTTTTGGTTTTATAACAAAAGCATTCCTACTTACATTACTGGTACTCATTACATGTACTTGCAGTGGAGTAAAATTGATGTCGGGGCACCAGACTTTCGGGAGTCGAATAGATTATTCTACATTTTCTGGGAAGCTTGTAAGGCCGATGTACGGTCTTACGGATTGTGCTACCTTAAGAACAGACGTTCTGGGTTTTCCTTTATGGCCTCAGGAGAGGTGGTTAACTTGGCAACCATATCCTCTGACTCTAGATATGGTATATTATCAAAGTCCGGTCCTGATGCTAAGAAGATGTTCACAGATAAGGTGGTACCCATATCGGTTAATTACCCCTTCTTTTTCAAGCCGACCCAGGACGGAATGGACCGTCCAAAGACCGAGCTTGCCTACCGTGTCCCAGCCAGTAAGTTCACCCGTAGAAAACTTACCGCGACCAACGACGAAACCTTACAGGACGAATTACAGGGACTTGACACGACCATCGATTGGAAGAACACGGGTGACAACTCCTACGATGGAGAGAAACTTAAACTCCTCGTCCATGATGAATCGGGGAAGTGGGAGAAGCCGAACAACATCCTCAACAACTGGAGGGTTACGAAAACCACACTAAGATTAGGTAGTAGAGTTATTGGAAAGTGTATGATGGGTTCAACATCAAACTCTTTAGACAAAGGTGGTAGAAACTTTAAAAAACTTTATGACGACTCAGATGTTACAAAAAGGAACAGCAACGGACAGACTCGCTCAGGATTATATTCTTTGTTCATACCTATGGAATGGAACTACGAAGGATACATTGATTCTTATGGGTTACCTGTCTTCGACACGCCAAAGAAACATACTGAGGGACCGCATGGGGAAAAAATAAAACTAGGCGTAATAGAATATTGGAATAATGAAGTAGAAGGTTTAAAAGATGACCAAGATGGTTTAAATGAATTTTATAGACAATTTCCAAGAACAACTAAACACGCTTTTAGAGATGAATCTAAACAATCATTATTTAATCTAACAAAAATATATCAACAAATAGATTACAATGAAGATGTAAAAAATTCTATAAGTGTAGTACAAGGAAGTTTTCAATGGGAAAACGGACATCAAGACACTAGAGTTATATTTGTGCCAAATAAAAATGGTAGATTTTTAGTTACTTGGGTTCCACCTTTTGAACTACAAAATAAAAGATTTTTAAAAAATGGAGTTAATTACCCAGGTAACGAGCATTGTGGTGCTTTTGGATGCGATCCATATGATATATCAGGAACTGTAGATAAGAGAGGTTCTAATGGCGCTTTACATGGTTTAACAAAATTTAGCATGGAAGAGGTTCCACCAAATCATTTTTTCTTAGAATATATAGCTAGACCACAAACAGCTGAAATATTTTTTGAAGATGTACTTATGGCTTGCGTATTTTATGGTATGCCAATTCTAGCAGAAAACAATAAACCAAGACTACTTTATTATTTTAAACGTAGAGGTTATAGAGGTTTTGCTATGAATAGACCAGATAAAAAAAGAAATAAATTATCTGTTACAGAAAAAGAAATAGGTGGTATACCTAATTCAAGTGAAGACATTAAACAAGCACACGCGTCTGCTATAGAAACTTACATAGAACATTTTGTAGGTTTAAAAGAAACTGGTTATGGTGATATGTATTTTCAACGTACATTAGAAGACTGGTCAAAATTCAACATCAATAATAGAACAACACACGATGCTTCTATTAGTTCGGGTTTAGCTTTAATGGCTTGTAATAAGCACAGGTATACACCTGTAAATAAAAGAAAATTAAAACCAGTTGATTTAGGTATAAAAAAATACGACAACAAAGGAACTGTATCAAAAATTTTAAATTAATGAATATATATACTAATACCAGAAGTGATTTCCCTAGTCAAGTAGTGAGTGATGCTGAAAAAGCCAGTATTGAATATGGTAGACAAGTAGCACAAGCTATAGAACACGAGTGGTTTTCTCAAGGTAGAACTACAGGTAATAGGTATTTAACTGCTTGGAATAATTTTCACCAACTAAGATTATATGCTAGAGGTGAGCAGTCAATACAAAAATACAAAGATGAATTATCTATTAATGGTGATTTATCATATCTTAATTTAGACTGGAAACCTGTTCCTATATTATCTAAGTTTGTAGATATAGTGGTTAATGGTATATCTGAAAGAACCTATGATATAAAAGCTTATGCTCAAGATCCTGAGTCAATAAAGAAAAGAACTGAATACGCTTCTAAGATATATGAAGACATGTTAGCTAAAGAATATTTAGATAACTTAAAAAATACTCTTGGAATTGATTTACATCAAGTACCTAATCCAGAATTATTACCAGAATCAGAAGAAGAGTTAGAGTTACACATGCAATTAAGCTACAAGCAATCATTAGAAATAGCTGAAGAAGAAGCTATATCTAGTGTTTTAGCTCAAAACAAGTATCAATTAACAAGACGTAGGCTTAATATGGATTTAACAGTTTTAGGTATTGCTGCTTGTAAGACAAATTTTAACACAGCTAACGGTATAACTGTTGATTACGTAGATCCTGCTTATATGGTATATTCTTACACAGAAGATCCTAATTTTGAAGATGTATATTATGTAGGTGAATTAAAAGCTGTAACAATACCGGAGCTTAAAAAAGAGTTTCCAGATATAACGGATAAAGAATTAGAACGTATACAAAATATGCCCGGTAATAGATCTTATATTACTGGTTGGGGTGATTATAATAGTAATACTGTTCAAGTTCTTTATTTTGATTATAAAACATATCATAATCAAGTATTCAAAATTAAAAAAACTGATCAAGGTTTACTTAAAGCCATAGAAAAAGATGACACTTTTAATCCAGTTGAAAACGATAATTTTGAAAAAGTATCAAGATCTATAGAAGTATTATATAGCGGAGCAAAAGTATTAGGTACAGATACAATGCTTAAATGGGAGCTTGCTGAAAATATGTCAAGACCTTACGCTGATACCACTAAAGTAAAAATGAATTACTCAATTTGTGCGCCAAGAATATATAAAGGCAGAATAGAATCTTTAGTTAGCAAATGTATTGGTTTTGCTGACATGATTCAACTTACTCATTTAAAACTACAACAAGTAATGTCTAGAATAGTACCAGATGGTGTTTATTTAGATATGGACGGTTTAGCAGAAGTCGATTTAGGTAATGGAACAAATTATAATCCAGCTGAAGCATTAAACATGTATTTTCAAACTGGTTCTATTGTAGGTAGATCACTTACGCAAGATGGTGATATGAATCCTGGTAAAGTACCTATTCAAGAATTAAATTCTAGTTCAGGTCAAGGTAAAATACAAAGCCTTATAAATACTTATCAGTATTATTTACAAATGATACGCGATGTAACCGGACTTAATGAAGCTAGAGATGGTAGTACACCAGATAAACAAACGCTTGTAGGGTTGCAAAAGATGGCTGCTAATGCATCTAATGTTGCAACAAGACACATTAAGCAAGCTGGTTCTTATTTAACCCTTAGAACTGCAGAAAATATTGCGTTAAAAATAGCTGACGCGTTAGAATTTCCATTAACAGCTGAGTCTTTAACCAACTCTATTAGTAATTACAACGTCAATACACTAAAAGAAATTGTTAATTTGAATTTACATGACTTTGGTATATTTTTAGAATTGGAGCCAGATGATGAAGAAAAAGCTCAGCTAGAACAAAATATTCAAGTTGCTCTACAGGCTGGTGGTATTAATCTTGAAGATGCTATTGATTTGAGGCAAATAAAAAATCTTAAATTAGCTAATCAATTACTTAAAGTAAAGCGTAAGCAAAAAGCTATTAAAGACCAAGAAAACGCTCAGGCTAATATTAGAGCTCAAGCAGAATCTCAAGCTGAAGCTAATGAAAAAATAGCAATGAACGAGGTTCAAAAACAAGAAGCTATTAGTGGCTCTAAAGTTCAATACGAACAAGCTAGAACACAAATGGAAATACAAAAAATGAATAATCAAGCTCAACTTGATATGCAAAAAATGCAAATGCAACATGAGTTTGATATGCAAATAGCTAGATTACAAGCTGATACAGCAGCTCAAAACAATAACAAAAAAGAAGCTGCAAAAGACAAGCGTATAAAAATAGAAGGTACGCAACAAAGTAAAATGATTTCGCAAAGGAAAAATGATAGCGATCCTATAAACTTTGAACTAGAAGGTTCTGGTGGACCAATAGAACCAGGTTTATAGATTTATTTAATTATTTAATTATATTATATTATGTCAGAAAAACAAGCGGCCGTTGAGGTCAAGCAAGAAGGTGAATTTAAGTTAAAAACTAAAAAGAAAACACCTAAAAAATTAAACGAAACTAAGGATAATATTACTAAAGTAAGTGTTAATCCAAAAGAACCTTTGGTTGAATTAGAACCAGAGATTAAAAAAGTAGTAATTCCAAAACAAGAAGAAAAAGAAGATGCCATTCAAATCGGAGAAACAAAGGAGGTATCTGTGGAAGAACCATCCGGAGATAGCACAGCGGTGGGAGAACCTGTACAAGAGTCCAACGAGACTACTGAAGGGTTTTCTCCGATCCAAGAAGTAACAGAAGAAGAAGTTAAAGAAGTTGAAGCTGAAGTTAAAGAAGCTATAAGAGATGAAAAAGTTTTAGGTAAACCATTACCTGAAAACATTGAAAAACTTGTAAACTTCATGGAAGAAACTGGTGGTACTATAGAAGATTATACTAGATTAAATGCTGACTATACAAACGTAGATGAAACTATATTGTTGAAAGAGTATTATAAAAAATCTAAACCACACTTAGATTTAGAAGAAATTAATTTCATAATGGAAGAAAAATTCGATTATGATACCGATATTGACGAAGAGCGAGAAGTCAAAAGAAAAAAACTCGCTAAAAAAGAAGAGGTTGCAAAAGCCAAAAACTATTTAGAAGATCTTAAGATTAAATATTACGAGGAAATCAAGTTGAGACCCGGCGTAACTCAAGATCAACAAAAAGCAATGGATTTTTTCAATCGCTATAACAAGCAACAAGAAGTAGCTGAAAAACAACACGAATTATTTAAACAAAAAACTAAAGAATTATTCAATAACGATTTCAAAGGTTTTGATATTAATGTGGGGGATAAAAAATTTAAGTATAATATTGTTAATCGTGATAAAGTTGCTGAAAACCAATCAAACATTAATAACCTTGTAGGGAAGTTCCTTGACAATGACGGTAATATTAATGATCACGCAGGTTATCATAAGGCTATTTATGCTGCTGAAAACGTAGATAGAATTGCAGCTCATTTTTATGAGCAAGGAAAAGCTGATGCTGTAAAAGACGTTGTAAACAAATCAAAAAACCTAGTAGATACTGAAGGTAGAAAATCTCAAGGTGATGTGTTTATTGGTGGAATGAAAGTTAAAGCTATTTCTGGTGCAGATTCTTCAAAATTAAAAATTAAAACGAAAAGGTTTAACTAATTAAAATTAACAAATTATGAGTTTATCTCCACAATTTGGTAGTATTGTACCTTCGCAATTACAACAAACTTTAGCTAACAACTATCTAACATTTGATGGTGGTGCTGGAGGAAATTTTGCGCAACAATATTTACCAGAAATTTACGAACAAGAAGTAGAGCGTTATGGAAACAGAACGTTATCAGGCTTCTTAAGAATGGTTGGCGCTGAAATGCCAATGACAAGTGACCAAGTAATCTGGTCAGAACAAAATAGATTACATATTGCATATGATGCTTGTACTGTAGTTGCTACAGGTGCAAACAACGCTGCTACTGTAACTCCTACTGTTGCTGGTGTTTCAACTGTAGTATCTATAAATGATACTGTAGTTCTTATGGACCCAGTTTCAGGAGCTGAAGCTAAAGGTATTGTAACTGCTTCAACTCCAGGTCCTGGTGGTAGTTTTGTTGCACAGCCATTTGCTAACGCAACTTTTGCTGCACAAGGATTAGCTGCTGCTGGAATTAAAGTATTTGTTTACGGTTCTGCTTATGTAAAAGGATCATCTATGGTAGGTGGTACTCTTGCAAACGCGCAAGCGGATAGAGTATCTGTAGACCCTGCTTTTACACAATTTTCTAACTCACCTATTATATTGAGAGATCAGTATGTTATTAACGGATCTGATATGGCTCAAATCGGTTGGGTAGAAGTTGCAACTGAAGATGGTGCTTCTGGATATTTATGGTACTTAAAAGCTGAGTCTGAAACAAGACTACGTTTTGAAGATTACCTAGAAATGTCTATGGTAGAATCTGAATTAAACGCAAATGCTCTTGCTGTTGCAGGAACAGCTGCTGCTGCTTTACCAGGATCTGAAGGTTTATTTGCTGCTATTGAAAATAGAGGTAATGTAGAAGTAGGATTTACTGCTGCCGCTGGAATTGATGAGTTTGATGAAATTCTTAAAAACTTAGACACTCAAGGAGCTATTGAAGAAAACATGCTTTTCTTACAAAGACAAACTGCTCTTGATTTTGATGATATGCTAGCTGGTATTTCTGGTGGTTTCGCTGGTGGTACTGCTTTTGGTTTATTTGAAAACTCAGAAGAAATGGCTCTTAACTTAGGTTTCTCTGGATTTAGAAGAGGATCTTATGACTTTTATAAAACTGATTGGAAATACTTAAATGACGCTTCTACGAGAGGTGGTATTGTAGGTATTAACTCAATCGAAGGTGTATTAGTACCTGCTGGAACTTCTACTGTTTATGACCAAATTTTAGGTACAAACATTAGACGACCATTCTTACACGTGCGTTATAGAGCATCTCAAGGAGATGACAGACGTATGAAGTCTTGGTTGACTGGTTCTGCTGGTGGTGCATTTACTTCAACTCTTGATGCTATGGAAATTAACTTCCTATCTGAAAGATGTTTAGTAACTCAAGCTGCTAATAACTTTGTATTATTTAAAGGTATCTAATACCTAAATTAAATCTTAGGGTCACAAAGTGAGCGTGACCCTAGGGTTTTTTTATTAACTATTTAATTTTATCATATTATGGCTAAAAAAGCTAAAGCAGTAGAAACTGTTGAGGTTGCACCTCAGGAAGTGGTTACAAAAACACCAACAAAACCTGCAAAAGAAGCGTGGGAAGTTAAGGATAGAGTTTATTACTTAAAAGGTAATAAAAATCCATTAACATTAACAATACCTGGAAAACACACTAAAAAGCATGCATTGCTTTATTTTGATCCAGAAATGAAAAAACAAAGAGAACTAAAATATGCAACTAATCAATCAAGCCCATTTGTTGATGAGCAAAAAGGCGAGTGTACTATGGGGCATATTATGTTTAGAGATGGAACACTGAGAGTAGGTAAAGGAGATATTGCGCTTCAAAAATTACTTTCATTATACCACCCATTAAAAGGAAGAGTGTATGAAGAATTTAGCGCTGTAGCTGAAGCAGAAGACGATTTAGATTTAATAAATCTTGAAATAGACGCTATGACAGCCGCTAGATCTATGGATATTGATCAAGCAGAAGCTATAATGAGAGTTGAAAAAGGTTCTGCAGTAAACAACATGAGCTCTAAAGAATTAAAAAGAGATATATTGTTGTTTGCAAAACAAAATCCTAAAACTTTTATAGCTCTAGCTAAAGATGATAATGTTCAACTAAGAAACTTTGGTATTAAAGCCGCTGAGGTTGGTATAATAAAGTTATCTCAAGATCAAAGAACATTTACTTGGGGGTCAAATGATAGAAAACTAATGAATGTGCCTTTTGATGAAAATCCATATTCAGCCTTTGCTGCTTTCTTGAAAACAGACGAAGGAGTTGAGATCTATAAATCTATAGATAAAAAACTATAAAAACAAGTGATACTAATATAAGGCGGATTCGTCCGCCTTTTTAGTATATTAAAAATTAAAATAATGGTAAATGTAAATACAGTATATACAACAGTCTTGTACATATTAAACAAAGAGCAAAGAGGCTATATTACTCCAAGCGAGTTTAATAGTTTAGCTGTACAGGTTCAAAATGAAATTTTTGAATCGTATTTTCCTGATGGCAATCAATTAAACCGTCAAAATCAAAACAATACTCAAAATGATACAGAGTTTTTTAACATGTTTAAAGACACTGCTTATAAGCTTTATCCTTTTGAAAAAGATGCAGAATTCACATATGACACTACTAATAACGGTTGGTATTTTAATAGTTTAAATTCTATATTTAAATTAGGTGAAATCATATCTACATATAACACTACAAATCCTACATACGAATCTATAACTCAATTAACTAGTAGAAGTGATTATACTAAAATAACTAAATCTAAGCTTACAGCTCCTACGATTCAATATCCTATAGCGATCACAACTCAATCAACAACAAACATATCTCCATTTTCACAATCAATTTTATTAGTAAAAGTTAATCCTAAGCCAGATAAACTAACAATAAACTGTATTTTTACTCCTAGTAATCCTATATGGGGATTTACTCCTGGAGCTATGGGACAATACATATATAGTCCTTCTACGTCTATAGACTTTGAACTAGATATATCAGAACAAACTAATTTAATAATAGGTATTTTAAAATATGCTGGGGTTATAATAAAAGATCCTGAGATAGTTCAAGCAGCTACACAAGAAGCACAACAAGTATCTATAAATGAAAAATCTTAAATAAATGAGTAAAATAACAGAAACAAATCAACAGTATTATCAAGGTGCTCAACCATTTTTAGTTACTGCGGCGGCTGGACAAACTGCATTTGTAACAACATTTGACACAGATTTAATATTTGGATCTTCTGATCCAACAAATGTTGATTATGCTTTAAATAATTTTAAAGTTTATACTAGTACAACAGGTTTACCTGGTAGCTTTACTGAATATACTTCAACTTATACAGTATCAAACAACACAATTAATTTTCCTGGAGCATCTCCAATACCTCAAAACTCGTATGTTGTTGTTCAATTAAAAACATTAGACGGTGGTAAATACGCAAATACTCCAGCCGAAGAAGCTATAGGTGATGCTGTTGAAGAAAATTATGGATCTTATCAATATATAAAATTATCTGATATAGTAGATAATTACATGGTAGGTTATGTTGGCGATGGAAAAATAATTCAGTCTGCTAAAAAATCTGATGTAGTTTTTTTTGCTAAAAGATCTTTACAAGAATTTAGTTATGATACTTTAAAAAGTATAAAATCACAAGAATTAACTATACCTTCTAGCTTATCTCTTCCAATACCACAAGATTATGTTAACTATGTTTCTTTTTGTTACATAGATTCTTTGGGTGTAAAAAGACCTTTATATCCTAATAATAACTTAACTACTAATCCTTATTATAATTTAATACAAGATGACCAGGGTGTTCCAACTCAAGATAATTTTGGAGAAAATTTAGAAGGTACTTCTCAAACAGTAGAAAGATGGAGAAAAGCTGACGATAGAATAATAAATAATCAAGCTTTTAATCAATTATATGATAATTTTGCATATGGATTATATGCAGAAGGCTGGTATGGTTCTGGTCCTTGGGATTGGGGGAGATTATATGGTTTAGAACCACAAACATCACAAGTTAACGGTTGGTTTGGAATAAATGAAAGAGATGGTTTGTTTACTTTTTCAAGTAATTTAAGAGATAAATTAATTGTTGTAGATTACATATCAGATGGACTTGCATATGATTTAGATACAAGAGTTCCTAAACTAGCTGAAGAAGCAATGTATACGAGTATTTCATATAATTTGTTATCTGGAAGAGCTAATGTATCTGAAGGTATTGTCGCTAGGTTTAAAAAAGATAGAAGAGCAGCTCTTAGAAATGCTAAAATAAGATTATCTAACATTAAATTAGACGAAATAGTTCAAGTTATGCGAGGTAAATCTAAATGGATAAAACACTAAAATTTAATGGCAAAAGTTAAAAATACTTTTATAAAATCCAAGATGAATAAAGACTTGGATGCTCGTATTATTGCTAACAATGAATACAGAAACGCTTTAAATGTACAAGTTAGTAAATCCGAAGGTGAAAATGTAGGTTCTTTAGAAAACGTATTAGGTAATAATTTAATAGCTAACGTAGCCGTACACACAGGTGTTAGTGGTTTGTATTGCATAGGACATGTAGAAGATGATTCTAATGGTAATATGTATTTATTTTTTACAAACTATTTAGATCAAGATCCAACCCAACTCAAGTATAATTCAAGCGCTGAAAATTTTATATTAAAATGTAGTAGTTCTGGTGTATTAACAACACTGGTTAAAGGCGCTTTTTTAAATTTTTCAAAAACACATCTTATATACGGTATTAATATAGTTGAAAATTTATTATTTTGGACAGATAATAGAAACCAACCTAGAAAAATAAATATAGATTTAGCTAATCCAACTAAACTTGCAATTCCAACTTATTATACTACAGAAGATCAAATATCCGTTGCCAAATACAATCCTTATAGCGCTATAGAGTTATATGCTGAAAGTAAAGAATCTACAGCTCCTACAACTCAATACGAGACAACTATGAAGGATGTTACTAGTAAGTTTTATCCTAACGGTGGTAGTTCAAAACTAAATGCTCAAGCCCTATCAGGAGCAGCTAGCTTTGTAGTTAAAAATTTAAAAGGATATATAGCTCAAGCTCAAATACCTAATCCTTATGATAGTGGCGCTAACGTATCATATATAGATGCTTTAGGAAATATAGTACCAATACCTTCAGCATATGTTGATACCGTTGTTTATTCTGCTCCTGCTGGTGTTAATCCAGCTCTATGGACTGTTAATATATTAGGTGCAACTATACCTACAACGCTAGCAGCAGATACAGAAATAATTTTTAATTATAATAAATATTACGAAAAAGATTTTGCGGGTGATGACACTTATTTAGAAGATAAGTTTGTAAGATTTGCATATAGATTTAAATTTGTAGATGATGAATATTCTTTATTCTCTACATTCACACAATCTACATTTATACCTAGACAAGATGGGTATTTTATGTATGTTAAAGATGACGCTAGGGGAATGCCTGAGTTAGACGATCAAGCAGAGTCTTATAGAAGTACTATAGTTTCTTTTGTAGAAAATAAAGTAGATAAAATACAACTAAGAATACCATTACCTTTTAAAAACTATGAATTAAAAGATAAATTGCTTTTAGAATCTATTGATATACTATATAGAGAATCTGATCAAACAACTGTTAAAGTTGTTGATACAATAGAAGAGCAGGAAATTTTTAATCAATCAGCTAACTGTACCGTAAGAACAACTACCACGTCTAGTAATACTGTTTTAGTAGATAATGTAAAAGGAGGTATAAACGTAGGTAGTTATGTAACTGGTTTTGGTATAACTACAAACATAACAGTAACTGCTTACCAACCTGATAATCCAAATATTAATCCTAGTACATCTGGTGAAATAACTTTAAGTTCACCTGTTTCTTTAGCTGCTAATGTAGAGTTAACTATAGGTGAACCTGAGTATTTTACATATGACTATCAGTCTCAAAAACCTTTTAAAACATTACCTGAAAAAGATTTAATAAGAGTTTATGACAAAATACCTGTAAGAGCTTTAGCTCAAGAAGTTTCTGGCAACAGAGTTATATATGGTAATTTTTTAAATAAACACACTGCTCCTGATTTTATAGATTATCAAACAGCTATTACAACTAAATCAGCATTTAACACATTAGAAGCACAGGGCGATGCTGTTGGACCTATTCCAATTGGATCTACACAAATAGAATTAATTAACATAAAAGATGTAATTTCTGTAGGTATGGTAGTTATATGTGACGGAGTTCCAGAAGGTACTTTAGTTACAGGTGTAAATGCTACTACTATTGAAATAGACACACCAACAACGGCTGTAATAGCTAACTTACAACTAGTTTTATTAGTTCCTGGTAGTGATATACAGAAAACAACTAGTAAAATAGAATATCCGAACTCTAGTGTAAAAACAAATAGAAATTATCAAATTGGAGTAGTGTTATCGGATAGATACGGTAGACAATCAGGTACTATTTTATCAAACAATAAAACAAGCATAACACTTCCAAATGGAGCTAGTTTTAAGGGTGATACTGCTTATTCCCCTTATAATGATGAAAATATAGATAATGATAGTTGGCCTGGAAACTCTATAAAAGTTTTATTTAACAATGTTATAGGCGAGCAAAAAGACGCTCAATTAGCTTTACCTGGTGTTTATAATGGTGATCCTACAAGTGCAGATTATAATCCGCTGGGTTGGTATAGTTTTAAAGTAGTTGTAAAACAAACAGAGCAAGATTATTACAATGTATATCTTCCCGGTATAATGGCATCGTATCCTAGCGACCAATCATTAGAAGTTGGTGAAACTTCACATACTGTTTTAATTAGTGACAATATAAATAAAGTACCAAGAGATTTAGTTGAGGTTGGTCCACAACAAGATCAATTTAGAGCATCGGTAAGATTATATGGAAGAGTTCAAAATTCTGCAACAAGTGTATCTGTAGGATCTACGAATTTAGGTTTAAGCAATGAACAGTATTATCCAGGTAGAACTTCTGATTTTGCTTCAACAGTTTCAACTGTAAGAGATTTATTTGATTACGATCCACAAGTTCCACCTCAACCTAACTTTTTTCCTCAATTTTATTCATTAGATTCAAATCCTTATATAGCAAGAATAAATACAGCTAATAAAATAGGTCAATTGTCTAATGTTAATTTTTCAGCAGTAAGTGGAACAGTGTCTATATCTGGAACATCAAGTACTATAAGATTAAATAATGTTAGCGGAACAACTGGTACTATACTACCAGGAGATACAGTGCAAGGTCCAGGTTTTCCAAGTGATTTAACTTTAGTTAGTTTCACTGGAACTACTGCTGGTCCTGCAGGTGTAATAATGGCGGGTGCTTACACAGGCACAAGCATAACAGTAGCACCAGGCGGTGGTGCGATAGGTGGCATTACTGTAGGAATGATGATAACAGCTGCTTCTGGTACACCTACAATACCCGCTGGCACAATAGTGTTAAATAAAGACGCAACAACTGCTGCTCCTAATGTTATTTTAGAACTTAATAACCCTGTTAACATTGGAGCGGCTGATACTCTTAACTTTACAACACCTGCTCAAATAGTAGTAAGTGAAGCTGTTGACGCCTCAGTAGGTGATTTAGTTAATATATACAGTGCTGCAACACCTGGTATACAATATTTAGCTGTATATGAAACAGAACCAGTTGAAAGTTTATTAGATATATTCTGGGAAACCTCTACTACTGGACTAGTTAAAAGTGTAAACGATATTGTTTTAAATGAAAATACTGGTGGATTAGGAGCTGCAGGATTAAATCAGTGGAATGATTCTCCTTTCTTAGAAAGTTTAACTTTTGATTTTGGAGGAACTAAACCAAGTATATTAACTGCACCTATATATCTAGTAGATAACTTTGACGTACAAATACCAAACTCAGAAATAGATGAAGTTTTATCTTTAGATAGCGTTGTAGATGGTTATGGCACCAATGTGCAAATTGCTTATGATCAAGGACCTTGTTTTGCTTTTACAGAAACAGGTACTAACACTAATCAATTTAACGTAACTATAGATACTGGATTCATAGGTGGTTATACTTTTGGACAAACTAACTCTGTTTGGTTTGGTACAGATCCTTTGCTAAGAACATTTACTTTTACTTTCTCTGCAGTTGTAAATGGTTTGCCTTTTAACCAAAGCTTTACATCTACATTAGGAAATGTAGCTCCTCATATTCCAACTGGAATTGGAGCTTCAATGAAAGTTTTAATACCAGAAACTACAACTATTATAAAAGTTTACGACGCTAGTGATACATCTAACACTATAAATGTTGGTGACACTGTAGAAGGTGTTGGTATTCCTCTAAATACTATAGCCACGGGCACTACTTTTAGCCCTCCTGGTGGATCTAGTCAACTTTTACCTTTAGTGAACACGGTTTATCAATCAACAACATCAGAGCATTATTCTTGGGAAAACTCACTTCTAGTTGTCGGGTATGAACTTGTTGCCTTTACATTTCAGTATC